>ENA-OSET01001927-OSET01001927.1-sediment-metagenome-genome-assembly--contig:-NODE-1927-length-20800-cov-4.609130_pt1 | contig 20800 bp, 20 predicted proteins | sample MGYA00237882_ERZ534229 | MGnify/ENA primary metagenome ERZ534229 (study PRJEB26408, sample SAMN06266212) | sediment metagenome | isolation source: Hudson Canyon methane seep mesocosm | place... | reverse complement strand
CTTTTCATTGAGAGTTTTTTCAATTTGGTCGTAGACGACGGCCGTATCACATGGGCGTCCCATATCAGACAATCGTTGAGCAATTCTTCCCCGACTATGAACGCCTCGTACATGAACCATACGGCCCTTAGTGGGACCACTTTCGATTAAATCTATCAAGTCCGTTGAATCCCCTCCTGCAGAAATCGCGGAAAACCCGATCTGCCGCGCTGCCTCAGCCGTCGTATCGCCAACGCAAAAACAATGACACCCATCCACACTCTTTGAGGCGGAAAATCGCTCAACAGCGTTGGGCGAGGTAAAGATCACTCCTTGGTATTGGCTCAACTCAGGCAGTTCACCTGTCTGAACAATCTCCAGAACAGGGCTTATGATAACATTTAGTCGAGGAAATTCCCTTAAAAGATCTGCCGCAAACCGCTCTGCAGCAGGGCGCGGCCGCGTTATCAATACAGATGGCATCTGAGCTGTGGGATTGTTTGTCATGCTCTGGGATGCTACCTGCCTTAGACACGTCACACAATGGAAGAAATCATGGTTGCGAGTGGTGGCCTCTATCTTGGGTTGGAAAGCAGCTGCGACGATAGCGCCGCTGCTATTGTGCAGGTTTTGCCGGGCCAAAAAGCAAAAGTTTTATCTTCGGTTGTTATTGGCCAATCTGTTTTGCACAAAGAGTTTGGCGGTGTTGTCCCTGAGGTCGCTGCACGCGCGCATGCTGAGCGAATGGATATATGTGTCACTGATGCTTTGGCGCAAGCAGAAAAGACCCTAAAAGATGTCGATGTGATTGGCGTTACCTCTGGCCCAGGCTTGATAGGAGGCGTTTTATCCGGTGTCATGAGCGCCAAGGGGCTGGCTTTGGGCTTGGGCAAACCCTTGATCGGTGTCAATCACCTTGTTGGTCATGCTTTGACTCCGCGTATGACAGATCAGGTAGGCTACCCTTACCTTATGCTATTGGCTTCTGGCGGGCATTGCCAATTTCTAATTGTAAAATCTGCGCAAGAGTTTCACCGATTGGGCGGAACCATTGATGATGCCCCAGGTGAAGCCTTTGACAAGGCTGCGAAAATGCTAGGTTTAGATTATCCGGGAGGCCCACGAATTGCAAAACTTGCAGAAGTAGCTAGAAAAGAGTTTGGTGGAACGCCTTATCGCTTTCCTCGTCCTATGACAGACCGTCCTGGTCTAGATTTCAGCTTCAGCGGTCTAAAAACCTTTACCTTGAATACGATTCAGGCAATTAAGCGAGAACGTGAACTACAAGTCAAAGATCAAGCTGAAATAGCATTAGCATTTGAAGAAGCCGTGGTGGACACCTTAAGAATAAAGTGTCGTAGAGCGCTAGAGCAAACAGGGATGAAAACTATTGTAATTGCAGGTGGCGTAAGTGCGAATTTACATTTAAGACAAACGCTTGAAGAAATGGTAGTCAAGTTCGGGGCTGAGGTGTTTTATGCCAGGCCAGAATTTTGTACAGATAATGGCGCTATGATTGCTTATGCAGGTTGGCAACGTTTGAAGTCAGGCCAGTCTAGTGACGAGAAATTTAAAGTAACCCCTCGTTGGCCGATGGATACTCTTAACGCTATTTGATCAGCTAGGAACGTAAAGTAAATGACCATAGCTTACCTAAGTTTAGGTTCGAACATCGATCGCAGACGCCATATTTCATCAGGTATTGAGCATTTAAAAGACAAATGTGGTGCTTTAGAGATGTCGTCAGTATATGAAAGCGAATCGGTTGGGTTTGATGGAGATAAATTTTATAATATGATCGTCAAAATTGAGTGCGATCTAACGCTTGACGAACTCTCAAAATGCTTAAAAAAAATTGAAGATGACAACGGGCGAGAAAGAGTTGGCCCTCGTTTTTCGTCTAGAACGCTTGATATCGACATTGTTCTTTTTGGCACCTTAATTGGTATTCACAATGATATTGAGTTGCCAAGGCCCGAACTTTATTACAATGCATTTGTGTTGCTACCAATGGCGGAACTCGCGTCCGATGAAAGGGACCCAAAAACGGGTTCAACTTTTAGTCAACTCTGGACCAAAATTAAACCGAGTATTGAATCACAACAAAAAATATGGAAAGTTGAATTCCTACCAAGTATATAACTTGGTTTTTCAGTTGTTTAGCTTGTTTTAAATAGGTCCAAAAGGCCCGAAGTTGAGGCGTCGATATTGATGGGTTTTCCATTGTCATCTAATGCGTCAAACAAGCTTTCTCCCAGAGCCTTTCCTAATTCTACTCCCCATTGGTCGAATGGGTTAATATCCCAAATGGTACTTTGAACAAACACTTTATGTTCATAGAGGGAAATAAGTGAGCCCAAACTGGTTGGATTTAACTGATCAAGCAAAATAGTATTATTTGGCTTGTTGCCTTCAACAACTTTGTGTGGCGCGAGAGATTCGGCTTTTTCTTTGGTTGTGCCTGATTCAATTAGTTCAGCAATCGCTTCTTGTAATGTTTTTCCCTGCATCAAGGCTTGAGATTGGCTAAGGCAATTCGCGAATAGATATTTATGGTGGTTTGCGACCTTGTGATGACTCTTCAATGGCATGATGAAATCGCAAGGAATAATACGTGTTCCTTGATGAAGTAGTTGATGATAAGCATGCTGCCCATTAGAGCCTTCACCTCCCCAGATTATTGGGCCGCTGTGATAAGTGAGTTTTTCTCCGTGAGTACTAATGCTTTTGCCGCTACTTTCCATATCAAGTTGTTGTAAATGATCTGGTAAGAAGTGCAAATATTGATCATAAGGTAAAATGGCATATGAGTGCGCATCAAAAAAGTTATGGTACCAGATGCCAATTAAGCCAAGAATAATGGGCATATTTTCGGATATTGGGCTTTCCAAAAAATGTGTGTCCATATCATGCGCACCTTTCAGGAGCGCTTCGAAGTTCTCCATTCCCAGTATGAATGCAATTGGGAAGCCTATCGCTGACCACAAAGAATAACGCCCACCTACCCAGTCCCACATTGGGAGTATATTTTCTTGGAGAATACCAAACTCAAGAGCAGAAGAGGTATTACTTGTGACTGCCATAAAATGATGTTTAATATCCGATGATCCTACCCCTTGAGACTCTAGCCATTTTCGTACTTCGCGCGCGTTTTCTAGGGTTTCGAGCGTATTGAAAGATTTTGATTGGATCAAAAATAAGGTTGTTTTAGGGTTAATTTGATCCAAAGTTGATGCAAGATCAGTCCCATCAATATTGGCTACATAGTGCAGGTTAAGAGAGGATGCGGAGTAGGGTTTAAGCGCCTCAGTAACCATTTTAGGTCCGAGAAATGATCCGCCGATTCCAATACTAACCAAGGTATCTATGGGATTTCCACTGTACCCAAGCAGCTTATTCTCATGTATTTTGGATACAAGTCGGGCCATCTTCTTTCGACAGGCCAAAATATCATTACAAATCTCAGGATGTTTAGCGCTGAACATGCTGGTTTGTTTTGCTTCAAGAATCTCAAGCGGTAATCTAAGTGCAGTGTGAAGAGCACTTCGATTTTCGGTTGAGTTAACTTTTTCCCCTGAAAATAGCGCTTTTATCTTGTTAGATAGAGCTGACTCTTCAGCTAACTTGAATAGAAGTTCCAGGCTCTTTTCTGTTATCCGGTTTTTTGAATAGTCGAGAAATAGGTGAGGGGCTTGCAAAGTATATTTTTCGAAGCGCTTAGGGTCAGAGTTAAACAAGTCACGCATATGAACGTTTTGCATTTCTGCCGCATGGCTTTTAATCTCGGCATATGCAGCCAAAGCATCCATTGTCATTCTTTTTCCTTAGACTCTTTATTATTCAAGTTATGTGCACACGTCAGATAGAGACAGTGATGTTATCAATTAAACGCGTATTGCCCAAATATGCGGCAACAAGAATAACAAACTCTGTGTCATCTTGGTTTGAAGCTTTCAGAGTAGCTGGGTTGGCTATATTTACATAGTCAGGCTTGAAACCGAGTGCTTTTAATTCATTATTTGCCTGGGAAGAAATTGTCTCAAGGTCTCGCTCTCCGGCCAGAATTTTGTCTTTGCAGCTCAGTAGTGTTTGGTAAACGTTAGTCGCGAGTAATTTTTCATTAGGTTTAAGGTATCCATTCCGAGAACTTTTAGCCAAACCATTGTCTTCTCGCGCGGTTGCGACACCAATAATTTTTGTCGCAAAGCAGAGGTCACTGGTCATTTTTCTAATTATTGCTAACTGTTGGAAATCTTTTTCTCCAAAGATTGAAAAATCAGGTTGGACCATATTGAACAGTTTTGACACTACAGTCGCAACGCCTATGAAGTGGCCTTCACGGCTCGCGCCGCAATGATATTTTCCTAATGAAGGTACATCGACTCGAGTTTCTTCCTGCGTACCATTTGGATAGATTTCAGCCACACTGGGCGCAAAGAGAATATGGCAACCTCTATCTTCGAGAGCACTAGCATCTGCTTGAAATGTTCTAGGGTAGGCATTCAAATCTTCGTTCTCGCCAAATTGCATTGGGTTGACAAAAATGCTGGCTACGATAACTTCGGCATGCTTTTTCGCCTCGTCTATCAAGCTCAAGTGACCTTCGTGGAGATTTCCCATGGTAGGAACAAAGGCAATAGATTTCCCGTCGCGCCTACCAATATCAAGGTGTTTTCTGAGAGAGGGTATGTCTTTAACAATGTGCATTTAATGGCATCTCTTAATATAAGTCACAAAAAACTAAAGTCTGGCGACGGAAAATCACCACATTTAACGGCTTGATCGTAGCGAGAAAAAGCGTCGCTAATTGACGTAGATTCAGCCATAAAGTTCTTAACAAACTTTGGTTTGTGACCACCGCTTATTCCCAATAAGTCATGCATAACAAGTACTTGGCCGTCGGTTACATTTCCAGCACCAATGCCAATAACCGGCACGGATACGGCCTCGGTAATTTTTTGTGCTAAACCGGTGGGGACGCATTCTAGTAGTACCATATCAGCACCGGAATCAACGAGTTTGACAGCCGTATTAATCATAGCCTCAGCTTTATCGATTTCTTTTCCTTGTACTCGATAGCCACCTAATTTGTTTACAGACTGGGGAGTTAGTCCGAGGTGGGCACAAACAGGGATCCCTCGATCAGAAAAAGCTTCAATGTATTCACTTAACCACGCGCCGCCTTCAACCTTGACGATATGTGCGCCAGCCTGCATTAATAAGCCTGCATTATGCAAAGCTTGTTCTACGGTATTGATCGAATTGAATGGCATATCTGACATAAGCAATATGCCTTCTGACCCTGCGCTGACGCATTTTGTGTGATATATCATCTCAGTCATTGATACTGGTAACGTGCTGCTATTACCTTGCAGGACCATGCCTAGCGAGTCGCCCACTAGGAGAACGTCTATGCCTGCATCCGACGCTAATTTAGCAAATGTAGCGTCATAAGAGGTCACACAGGAAAATTTTTGTCCGTCATGTTTCAAGGTTTTTAAACTTAAGGTAGTCGTATTTTTCTTGATAGTCATAAGTACTCCTTTTTACCAAAATTTACCTGACAGGCCCATTGCGTTCAGAATAGGGCTATTTCGTAGAGTATCCATTTGTTTCTTGAGACTCAAGTATCGAATCACGAAACTCGTTCCAATTGGTGGCTTATACATTGATTCAAAAGAAGTTTTAGTGCTCTTCCATCGGGAAGTAGCCAGTCTGGTGCAATTTCAATTGCCGGAACCAAGACAAAGTCACGCTGTAAGCTCTGTGGGTGAGGGACTAATAAGTCGGGCTTAGTTTCTTTAATTGTTTCTTGTTCGTAGAACAATATATCTAGGTCAATAATGCGCTCGCCCCAATGTCGCGTTTTTACTCTACCTTGGGATTGCTCGATATGTTGAAGTTCAGTCAACAATTGAACTGGTGTAAGCTCGGTTGAAATGAGTATGACTGCGTTAATAAAGTCATCTTGATCTTGAGGTCCTTGAGGACAACTCCGATAGAGTGATGACTTCTTTACAAGTGATATTGATTGGTGGTTTTCGATGTATTGTATAGCTCGTTCAACTTGATCTATTGGAGACTCAAGATTGCTGCCGACCCCTACCAATGCAAGACAAGCATCGTCAGTACTCAAGTACGGCGCCTTGCCTGACCGCTTCTTCCTCGGTTTTTATCGCCGTTTCTTTTTCTAGGTCTATGGTGGACCGGAGCTGGGTTATCTACCTGAAAGTCCGTCCACCATTTGCCCAAACCGTTGAGCTGTTCGCCTGCCTGTTCTCTCAAAAGAAGAAAATCATATGCTGCTCTAAACCTTGGGTGCTCTATGAGCTGTGAAGGTTTTTTCCCCTGAATTTTCTTTAGTCGAATTTGAAATTCCCAAATTTCTTTCATCATAAGTGAGAAGCGCTTTGGGATAGTAATATGCTTAACCTGGTCGTGTAATGCTTGTTGACCTGCTTGTTGAAGAGCAGGGAATTCAGGGACACCAGATGACTGGAGTTCTTGCCAGTATCTGTCAACCTCAGGCCAAAGTAGAGTCGCATACAGAAACGCTGGGGTGACAGGCTTTTCGGCCAAGATTCGAGTATCGGTGTTCTTCAAGCCTTCGTCGATAAGTGACTTATAAAACGATGAGCGTTCACTTGTGCGAAGTGTAGTGCTTATTTTGGGGAACAAGGGGTCAAATAATTGGAACTCTAATAGTTTTTGAAAGGTATTAAGTGCATAACCTGACAAAAATAATTTAAGTACTTCATCAAATAGACGGGCTGGGGATATATTGCCGAGTAAGGGGGCGAGCTCTCGTATTGGAGTTCTTGTCGGTGGTGCTATATCAAAGGTCAGTTTGCTAGAAAATCGAATAGCTCTGAGCATTCGAACCGGGTCTTCTCGGTAGCGAGTTTCGGGGTCGCCAATTAAACTAATTTGCTTGTTCTTAATATCTTCTAGGCTATTAACAAAATCATATACGCTGAAGTTTTTTGGACTGTAATATAATGCATTAATAGTAAAGTCGCGGCGTATGGCATCTTCGTCTATCGAGCCATACACGTTATCTCTCAACAACATGCCTTGTTCAGACTGTTTTTTACTGTCTTCAATTGCTTGTCCGCGAAATGTAGCTACTTCTATTAATTCACGTCCGAACATTATATGAACTAGTTTGAAACGTCGGCCTATCAGCCTAGAATTTTTGAATAAATCGTTAACTTGTTCTGGATGTGCATTTGTAGCAATGTCAAAGTCTTTGGGCTGAAGGCCTAACAAAATATCTCTAACGCCACCACCGACTAAGTATGCCTCATAACCATTAGTGTGTAGCCTGTGCATGACTTTTAACGCCGAAGGGCTAATTAAATTTCTCGAAACAGGGTGATGTTCTCTTGAAATAATATTTGGAAATGAATCAGACATTTTGTATAGGAGTCACTCTTATCGAATTTATTCGGCACTGTACAGCGAATAAGTAAGGTAATAAAAGAGTTTACATGGTTATTCTAAGATATAGAACAGATTAAAATATCATTGTTAGTCAGAATGACTTTGCATGAAAAGACCAAACACTTTCCTGATTGACCTTTTCATGCTCAAAAGAGCAGACTTCGAATTTTTTGTTGTTTTGGATCCATGTCTGTACTTTAGGGCACAAGCTTACACCTATGCATGCAAACAGAAAGTTCAGAATACTCAGAGCGGTAGCTGTAATCCGATTATATGGTTATAGACTCGTGCAACTTTTGAAGTTCTTATCAGTCAACAACTACAATCAGATCCATTTTTCGGCCGCTAAAAAACCGTGTATTCAAAATATTCAGTTCACCCCGCATTTTTTATTTTTATTTGTGCGGTTTCTTCAATAACAACTTACTACTATTTTTATTTTTATTTGCATAATCATTATTGGTTATTCTTATTTTTGTATAACCATTAGTGCAGTGGATGTACCAGATTTCTATAAATTAAATAAAATCAACAATTTAGTTAATGTATCTACGCCTTTTGGCTTACAGGGCGTAGCCACAGGGATAAAAGCGGCAAAAAAGTGTGTAAGGGCGTTCCAAATAGTAACACTCGGTAACAGTTTGCCGCTATCTTTAGGAAGGCTTGTATTCTTATGTAACTAATTTTGGTAAAAATGAGAGGTGTGTCACGTTTTGTAAGTGAGCTATTAACCACTCTTTTTTCGAGGAATACCCAGGCGTTGTCTACGCTCCCAGAGGTTTTTGCGGCTTATCCCTAAGCGTTTAGCTAGCTCTGTTTCATTTAAGTGATCTTGATTTTCTAACACGAATTGTTGGAAATAATCTTCGATGGAAAGATTTGTTTGGTTTGAGTTTGACTGATAGTGAGTATGTGATTGTTGTGGCGTAATCAAACCTTGCGGGATATTAATATCATCTACTTCAGCAACAATATCCAGGAGTTCTGATGTGATCATCTTGTTGTCGCATAGGATCGTTCCGCGCTCTATGGCATTTTCAAGCTCTCTTACATTGCCTGGCCAATGATATTCTTGAATTGCTTTCATCGCATCAGGGCTAAACTTGATGTCGAATTGGCCAAGTTTATTGCATGCTTTAGCAAGTAAGTTAGCGGCCAACCCTTGAATATCTGACCCTCGATCGCGTAAAGGAGGAAGTTTAAGTTGGACCACATTTAGTCTGTAAAATAAATCTTCTCGAAACTGACCTGTTCGAGAGAGCGCCTTTAAGTTTCTGTGAGTCGCGGCAATTAATCTCACATCAACTTGTCTTGATTGAGTTGAGCCTACTCGACGAATTTCACCTTCTTGTAGGACTCTCAGCAATCGTGCCTGTGCCTCTAGGGGGAGCTCACCTATTTCGTCAAGAAATAGCGTTCCACCATCAGCAGCTTCAATTAAGCCGTTTCGTGCGCTGACAGCGCCAGTGAACGCGCCCTTTTCATGTCCGAATAACTCAGATTCTATTAATGACTCAGGTATTGCGGCACAGTTAATACAGATATATTCGCTGCTTCTTCGCTTGCTTAGCTTATGAATTGCTCTAGCTGCTAGTTCTTTACCACTGCCGGTTTCTCCCTGAATCAATACAGTCGCTTCTGTAGGGGCGACTTTTCTCATCAGAGTAAATACTTTTTTCATTGAGTTGCATCGGCCATATATTATCTTGGTGATTTCTTCATCACCTTGGTCGATGTTTTGTGGAGGAGGCGCGGCAAAATTGGTGTTTTCTTTTATTATATCTCTGACGATTTCGATAAGGTCAACGTGATCAAAGGGTTTTGCCAGATAATCCACTGCCCCCATTTTCATCGCATCAACCGCAGACCTGAGGCTAGCATAGCTTGTCGTGATCAATACTGGCACACCTTGGGCCAATTTGATGATATCAGTTCCAGGTTGTCCAGGAAGTTTTAGGTCAGTGATGATGAGGTCAAATGATAGAAGAGCATAATTTTCTGTCGCTTCATTTATCGAAGACGCAACATCCACATGATAGTCATGTTCTTCTAGCGTAGTTTGAAGATTACTACGGTGATCAATCTCGTCTTCTACAATTAAAATACGGCGCATAGCCTATGCCTAAGAATTCTAGTTTATTCAAAATTTACGTTGTCGGAAATAATAACGCATTTTATACCTGTTTCTAAGAGAAAGTATGGATCTATGTGACAGGAGGGTAGTGATTTGTAATGTTTTTGTTTGGCAGTAATAAACTATTCCACTTAGGTGTTGCAGTAGATAATGCTTCAGAGGGTGATAGAGGTCGTTTATCGAACAAAATACCTAGAATATTGAAGACTTCCAGCAAATTTTCCAAGGCATTTAAATTACTAATAGGCTGAGATAAATTTTGTTTGCTTAGTTTTTGTCCCTGTTCGTTAGTAATAAGCGGGAAGTGGCCGAATATAGGAGGAGGAGAAGCGAGTGCATGATATAAAGCCAGTTGCATAGGGGTTGATGATGTCAGGTCGGCACCCCGAATAACATGGGTTATTTCCTGATCAATATCATCACAAACGACTGCTAACTGATATGCGTAATATCCCTCTTTACGTTTCAGTACAAAATCTTCAGTTAATTCGCTGTGCATGTGACCCAGAAAACAGTCGTCCCAGTTAAAATGCTTGTTGGTAAGCTTGAACTTAGTGGCGCAAGTGCGAGCCGAAGATATTCCGCTTATACAGACCTCTGAGTGTTGTCCATTATTTAATGCTAAATGTTTACGGCTACAGGGGCAATAGTAACTGGTGTTATTTGTGGAGAGTCGACTAAGTGCGCGTTCGTATAAACCAGAACGTTTAGATTGGTAGCTTAGGGCTTGGTCTGAATTTAGGCCGTGTGCGCGAAGAGATTCTACAATTTTCTCAGACGCATTTTTTTGTTCTCGTAATGGATCGATATCTTCAATTCGAACAATCCAACTGCCGAAGCTCTTTCGTGCGTCTAAGTAGCTAATGACCGCAGCAAACAAAGAGCCAAAGTGAAGTTCACCTGTTGGAGAAGGGGCAAATCGTCCACGATAGCTAGTCATTTGAGCGTTCAAAGAGGAAGTTAACGAGTAAGTTCCTCTTATATTCAGACCTAAATGCCGGTTTGGCGTTCTTTTATTTCAGCTAAGGTCTTGCAGTCGATACATAGGGTTGCGGTAGGGCGAGCTTCAAGTCGGCGAATACCGATTTCAATCCCGCACGAATCACAAAAACCGTAATCTTCTTCTTCAATTCGATCAATTGTTTTATCGATCTTCTTGATTAGCTTTCTTTCTCTATCTCGCGTTCTTAGTTCTAGACTAAACTCTTCTTCTTGTGTCGCTCTATCGCTTGGGTCTGCGTAGTTTGACGCGTCTTCTTTCATATGATGAACTGTTCGATCAACTTCTTCCATCAGCTCTTGTTTCCAAGCCAAAAGAATCTGTTTGAAGTGTTCACCTTGAGCATCGTTCATGTAGTCTTCGCCATCTTTAACGACGTAAGGAACGAAGCTTGCTTGAGTATCTGTTTTTGCTTGGTTTTCCGGCATCGGGATCATCTCATGTTCGTACTGACTTGCTTCTCACCGTCAAGCCGGGACAGTGAGATACCTGCTAGCTAGAAAGCGCTAAATTTGAGTAAAAAATAGGCTCGTCATGCTAAGCGAACAAAAATTAGCAGAAACAGCCCCATTAAGCCAATTTTTATTTGCGTAATGTAAAGGTGCTATCAAAAAAAACAAAAAAAGATCAATTTTGTTCATTTATTAGAAAGCGACTCGGAATACCCTAGTCTATACTGGAAAAAGTAGCGAAATCTATTTGCACAGGCAGCGAGTCCCAAAATGTCCGAGCTTAAACAAATCTTGTTGGTTGACGACAGCCGAATATCAAGGTTGATGCTAAAGGCCATCATTCAAAGTCAATATCCTGACTGGCGAATCGGTGAAGCTGAAAATGCAAAGATCGCCTTAGGTATGTGTTCGGGTGGTGAATACGACTTTATTACCCTAGATATGAATATGCCAGGTCTAGACGGTTTGACGATTTCGCCAAAATTGCAAAAGGCTTGTCCTAAGGCAAAAATCGCTTTGCTGACGGCAAATTTTCACGAAAGGGTTAAAGAGAAAGCCAAGGATCAAGGTTTAACGTTCATTCCAAAGCCCATAACTGAAACTAAAGTGTTAGAATTCCTCAAAGAAAACTTGGATGGAGAGTAGGCCCCCTCTAGTAATTTCAAAGAAAAGACTTATTATCCTCTATAACTAATACTTCCTGGGTTACTTGCATGTTTTCAGACATATTTACATTAATCGTAGATACTCTATCTTCTTTATATTTGTTAATAATCTTAATGAGATTTGTTTTACAAATAGCTAGAGCCGATTTCTACAACCCCATTTCTCAATTCGTTTTCAAAGCAACGAACCCCATATTGGCACCAGTAAGGCGCATTATTCCGGGGCTTGGTGGCATTGACATCGCTTCTTTAGTTTTGGCCATTTTATTTCAAAGCGTTGTGCTTACGTTAAAAGTGACGGTTTTAAGTCAAACCTTCCCGAACCCAATTAGCGTGATGCTTCTTTCGACAGTTATGGTGTTGAGTTTATTGCTAAAAATCTATTTTTGGTCCCTACTCATTATGATTATTGCAGGCTGGATTGCGCCAGGTAGCGGTCACCCTATCTTGGTCTTGATCAACCAAATAACGGAACCTTTAATGAAACCATTCAGAAATATTATGCCGCCAATGGGGGGCTTGGACCTTTCTCCGATATTAGTTTTTTTAGTGTTACAAATTTTAGAAAAAGTGGTTAGTCACTTAGGGGTACAAGTGACGATGGGCTTCCCTCTAGTCTGATTGGATATGGAATAATTCTCATCATGTTTCTATACTAAGTAATTGAAATAACAAGACTTAACATAAAAAAACATCGCTAGTATGTGAAAATTTAATGAACGTAAGTTATTGAAATTAAATATATAATAAAAAAACACACAAAAGTTCCCACTGTTTTCAACTATCTGACTTATATGGGTCGCGTCTGTTCACAGACTAGTTAGAAAACATCTGCCTATAATCAAGGAATGATGGCAAATAATGGTCGACGTATGAAACATGTCAACAAAGATATCTACACTGACTTGTCGGTAAATGTAGAGGCATATCAAGAGTGGAAAGATAGCCTAGGCGCTGATATCGCTCAATACCGTTCCTGGTTAATTGACAATAAACTCAATTCTGATGATGTAGATCGTCGACTTGAACGTGGGCTTGAGTTATTAAAAGATGATCAACTAACGATTGCGATGATAGGGGAATACTCGCGCGGTAAGACTGAGTTGATCAATGCGCTTATTTTTGCTGAATACGGACAAAGAATGTTGCCGTCCCAAGCGGGCAGAACCACGATGTGTCCGACGGAAATTTTTTATGATGGGGAGCGTGAGCAAAGCTATTTAAAACTACTTCCAATTGAAACCAGAAGCGAATCAACTTCGATATCTTGTTTGAAGCGTGACAATACAATATGGACTGAGCTAATCATCGATACTAGTGACCCTGATCTGATGAGCCAGAGTCTAAAGCAGGTAGCGGCGACTAAATCTGTTTCGTTTGCGGATGCAAAACGTCTAGGTTTCGATGCGAAAATGCTAGAGATACAGCCTGGTAGTCATGATAGGGTGATAATTCCTGTATGGCGCCATGCATTAATGAGCCTTGATAGTCCTCTATTGAAGAAGGGTCTTCGCATTCTCGATACACCCGGGTTGAATGCTTTGGGCTCTGAACCAGAATTGACCATTAGTATGATTCCTAAAGCTCAAGCGATCATATTCTTATTAAGCGCAGATGCAGGTGTTACAGCGAGTGATTTATCGATTTGGAAGCGCTTTATTCACACCAAAGATGCCGATCATAGAGCGGGTCGTTTTGCCGTATTAAACAAAATAGATGTGTTATGGGACGACCTTCAAGGTGAAACTCATGTGGCATCCTCTATCGAAAAAGTAAGGCAAGCGACGGCAGACAACTTGGGAATAGATGTCGGTGATGTTTTACCATTGTCGGCCAAACAAGGATTGCTTGCACGAGTTAGAAAAGATGACTTATTGTTGCAAAAAAGCGCGTTGCCTAAGCTTGAGAAAATTATCTCCCGTCGGATACTTCAGCAAAAAGAACAACTGATCCTAGATGACCTTATCGACGACCTTAAGCAAATGCTTCTTAGTTCTCAGTCTGTTCTAAACGAAAAACTCTCTTTATTGTATGAGGAATACGATGCATTTGAAGACAGCACTATGTGTTCCACAGTGCTGAAAAATATGGCGGATAAGACTCAGCAAGATCACGAGGCTTATTACAAAAAACTCATTACCCTGAAGTCGAGTAGACGTCTAATGCAGTCACAGGGTGAGATTCTGACACAGTTAATTGGTGATGATCGATTTAAGGAAATATTGAAGCAGACGAAGCGATCCTTAAACGAAAACTGGAGCACACTGGGTATGACTCACACAATGAACCAGTTTTTTGTTCGAATGGAGAAAGAGCTGGATAATATTTGTACAGAGGCGAAGCTGGCAGACAAAATGGTTGCCGCAATCTACAAGCGTTTCAAAAAAGATGTCAACGCAGATCACCTAAAACCAAAAACATTCTCAGTGACCAGGCAGCAAAAAGAGCTGAAAATACTCCGTAGAAAATTGCTTCAGTTTTGTAGACAGCCAAAAATGTTCATGACAGAGCAATCCATTTTAATCACACATTTTTTCAATACTTTTGTCGTAGAAGTTAGAGCGATACAAGAGCAAGTGGTCGTTGCCGCAAAGCGTTGGCCCGAAGAAGCGTTACTGCCCTTAATGCAGTATGCACATGAGCAAAAAACCTTACTGGAAGATCAGGTCGCTAATTTACGTAAGATGGCTAGTGACACTAGAGAAGCGAAAGTTCAACAGGCCGAGTTGAAAACTGAAATTGATGCAGCTCACATACAGCTTAACGAAGCAGAAAAAATATATCATCGTGTCGAAAGTCCACCACCTAGTCAGCAAGCTGACTTGCAAGATATTGCCATTCGCTAGAGCTCCGTTTACACTCTTTCGCTTTGACCCACAATGACAAGCAAAGAATGCAAGATTCCCCTGAAAAACACCTGGAAGAAAAGGCTTCTCAATTGCAAGATTCAGTTGGGGTGGTTCGTCCGCAATTACTTCATTTCGACCAGCCTTTAAACCTCGTTTGTGGAAAAACGCTTAATCAGTACGATATAGTTTACGAAACCTATGGTGAGCTAAATAAGGCACGCAGCAATGCGGTGTTGATTTGTCACGCCTTAAGTGGTGACCACCATGCAGCCGGCTTTCATTCAGACACTGAAACAAAACCTGGCTGGTGGGATAGCTGTATCGGGCCAGGGAAGCCAATCGATACAAATAATTTTTTCGTAGTTAGTTTGAATAACCTTGGTGGCTGCGGAGGGAGTACGGGGCCAAAATCCATTAATCCCGACACGGGAGAACTATATGGTCCAGAATTTCCAATCGTCACCGTCAAAGACTGGGTTGAGAGCCAAGCACGATTAGCCGATGTATTAGATATTTGTGCCTGGGCCGCAGTTGTTGGTGGTAGTTTGGGTGGAATGCAAGCACTGGCATGGTCTATAAACTACCCCAATAGAGTGAAGCACGCAGTGGTTATAGCTTCTACCCCAAAGTTAACTGCTCAGAATATCGCTTTTAACGAAATTTCAAGAAAGGCTATCACCTCAGACCCAGATTTTCAGGATGGGTATTTTGCGCGAAACAATGCAATTCCTGCAAAAGGCCTAATGTTAGCGCGAATGATTGGGCATGTTACCTATTTATCAGATGCATCGATGGGGGAAAAATTCGGACGTGAGAAAAAATCTCAAGATTTTAACTTTGGATACGGCGTTGAGTTTGAAGTAGAAAGTTATCTCAACTACCAAGGGGAGCGATTTTCAAAGAGCTTCGATGCGAATACCTATCTGCTTATGACCCGAGCGCTAGACTATTTTGACCCAGCAGCAGATTTCGACGGGTCATTAATCCGCGCTTTGGAAACAGCAAAGTGTGGTTATCTAGTTGTATCTTTCAGTACTGACTGGCGTTTCTCTCCCGAGCGGTCGGAGAAGTTGGTTGAGTCAATGGTCAAAGCAGGAAAACCTGTCGCATACGCCGAAATAGATGCGCCTTATGGTCATGATGCCTTTCTAATTCCGACTCCTCGCTATGTGGATATTTTTTCGGCTTATATGAAACGAGTATCAAAGGAGACTAACCAACATGAGGGCTGACCTGAACATTATTGAACCTTGGGTAAGCCCGAACACACAAGTGTTAGATCTGGGTTGTGGTGACGGAACTTTGCTTGCTTACTTAACAGAAAAGAAAAATGTTCAAGGTTACGGCATTGAAAATGATGCTGACGAAATTACCAAATGTGTCATAAACGGCGTGAATGTTATAGAGCATGATTTGGATGAAAAAGGCTTAGCGAACTTCGGTGATCAACAGTTCGATACGGTGATCATGACGCAAGCGCTGCAGGCGGTTCGGCGTCCGGATGAAATGGTCGATGAAATGTTGAGACTGGGAAAGCAAGGTATTGTGACATTTCCAAATTTCGGCTACTGGCGGTGTCGGCATTATCTCCTTTGGCATGGAAAAATGCCTATGTCAAAATCCCTACCTCATACATGGTTTAACACGCCAAATATTCATCTGTGCACGTTTAAAGATTTTGAAGCCTTGTGCCAGAAGAAAGATATTAAAATTCTAAACCGAATGGTGGTCGACGCGAATTTTGAGCAAAGTGGGTTCGCCAAAATGTGGCCGAATTTATTTGCTGAATTTGCGGTATACCGCATTGCCCGTTAGATCAAATAGTGTGAAAAGTGCTCTTTTATGGAAACGAAATGATTCTAAATAGACTTAAATATGTCACGGTTATCTTCTTTTTTTTGTTGGCTAGTATCGTAAATGCAGAACAAAAAGAAGTGTTTGACGGACCGGATGGAAGCGAATACGAAGTGCATTACATCGCGTTTGTTAGTACATTTCTGAGCCCTGAAACAGCCAAGCAGTATCAGCTAATACGGAGCAAAGCCTTGGGTATGGTCAATGTCAGTATTATTAAAGTGGATAGTAGCGGGAAACGAACGGCCGTTGGGGCGTCTGTTGAGACAAGAATGAGTAATAATATTCAGCAACAGCAGTTTTTATCCTTTCAGCAGGTGGTCGAAGGTTCCGCTATCTATTATCTTTCTCAGTTTCAGTTTGCTGAAAGTGAACTACTGACGTTTGATCTTACTGTGTACCCCGAAGGTGGCGTAACACCTTTAAGTCTTCGGTTTAGTCAAAATTTTTATAACGATTAAATTCGTTCTTTCAGCTAATAGCAATCGTAGTTTCGTTTACTACAAAACTTGATGAGAACGCGCAGCCTCAAAGCAACATTTTTAGATGAGAAATTTTGATGAAAATAGTCCTCGCCAGTGGTAATGAAGGAAAGCTCAAAGAATTCTCCCAATTACTCACACCTTATAGTCTTGAAATTCACCCTCAGTCAGATTTTGATGTGATACCGCCTGAAGAAACGGGACTAACATTTGTTGAGAATGCGATTATAAAAGCACGTTACGCGTCTGAGATAAGTGGCTTGCCTGCTCTTTCAGATGATTCGGGTCTGTCTATTGATGCATTAGATGGTCGTCCTGGTATTTACTCGGCGAGGTATTCAAATGACGTGACGCAAGGAAATGCAACAGATCAGAGCAATATTGATTTGGTGTTAGCGCAACTTAAAGCACTTAATTCTTCAAATCGACGAGCGCGATTTCATTGTGTGCTGGTCTATATGTCTCACGCCGCTGACCCCACGCCTCTGGTTTGTCATGGTCAATGGGAAGGGGAAATTGTAGAGCAACAATCGGGCGTCGGTGGGTTTGGGTATGACCCAATTTTTTATGTTCCGGAGTTCAAATGTACAGCCGCAGAACTTTCTAAAACGGACAAAAATTCTATAAGCCATCGAGGGAAGGCCTTACGACAGCTGATATCTCAAGTTGACCAGATCAAACCCTAACGAGTTGTCTACGGAATGATTTCAAGTTTACCGCCGCTAAGTCTGTATATTCATATCCCATGGTGTGTCAAAAAATGCCCCTATTGTGACTTCAACTCGCATGTTAAGCAGGAAGGAGATGAGAGTTACCCTGAACAAGCTTACTTATCACAACTTAAACTAGATTTAGGTGGTGATCTGAACTTCGTTCAAGGTCGAAAAATTAAAAGCATTTTTTTTGGAGGAGGTACTCCTAGCTTAATGAGCGAAGGCTTTTACTCCGATTTGATCGATCATCTAAGTAATGTGCTTGAATTTGAAGACACGATCGAAATCACGCTCGAAGCCAACCCCGGTACAACTGAAATTGCTCGATTTATTGGCTATCGCGCGGCGGGCATTAATCGATTGTCTATTGGTGTGCAGAGCTTTGATGACATCCATTTAAAAAAGCTAGGACGAATCCATTCCGGAAGCGGCGCAGTACGTGCAATCGAGCAAGCACAAATGGCTGGGTTCGATAACTTTAACATTGACCTCATGCATGGACTCGAAGGGCAAACACCTGTTCAAGCTAATGCGGATTTACGTCAAGCTATCGGTCTCGGGCCGAGTCATTTATCTTGGTATCAATTAACCATCGAGCAAAATACTGAATTTTTTAGACGCCCGCCAAAATTACCAGAAGACGAAACGCTGTGGCGTATTCAGCAAGAAGGCGTCGAAATATTGGAAAGCGGAGGGTTTCAGCAGTACGAAGTTTCAGCCTATTCAACTCAAAATCGTGAGGCAAAACACAATCTTAATTACTGGACTTTCGGTGACTATATAGGTCTAGGTGCTGGGGCTCATTCAAAAATAACGCTAATTGATGCTGGGTCAAATGATAGTGAACGCATACTACGTTACAGAAAAACTAGAGCGCCAGCCGATTATTTAAAACCCAAACCATTGTTCAGAGTGGCAGAAGAAAGCATCAATCCAGAAGATTTAGGGTTTGAATTCTTAATGAATACTCTTCGACTAAACCGAGGCGTGTCTGAAGCATTGTTTGTCGAAAGAACAGGTTTACCACTAGCAGCACTTGAGCCGGAACTCAGCGAACTTCGTCGACAAGGTTTGATCGAAAAAGGCCATTTGGGAACCACACCCAAAGGCCATTTGTTTCTAAACAGTGTTCTCGAAAAATTCGCAGGCACTAATTAGAGCGTTGCAAGAACGCGTCTCGCAGCATCGATTGTTGTGGAAATTTCTAGGTCGCTATGTGCGCTCGACAAAAAACCAGCTTCGAAAGCTGAAGGCGCTAAGTACACACCTTCATTCAACATGCCCTGATGGAAGCGTTTGAATTTTTCGATATCACACGCCATTACCTGTTCAAACGTACGAACCTGTTTATTATCGGTAAAAAAGAATCCAAACATGGCGCCTACCTGATTAAAAGACATCGCAACGTCTGTTTCATCTGCAGCCATTTGTAATCCCGATATTAGTCTGGTGGTTTTTTTGCTCAAGACTTCATAGAAATCACTTTGAGATACGCTGTTTAGCATCGCGAGTCCCGCGGCCATTGCGAGCGGATTCCCAGAAAGCGTGCCAGCCTGATACACCGGGCCGGTAGGTGCAATATAATCCATTATGTCGCTTCGTCCGCCAAATGCGCCAACCGGCAGGCCGCCGCCAATGACTTTGCCCAAAGTCGTCAGGTCTGGCTTTACTTGATAAACGTCTTGTGCACCGCCCAGAGCGGCTCGAAAGCCGGTCATTACTTCATCAAAAATCAAAATACTGTCATGCTCATCGCAGCAAGAACGTAGCGTTTCTAAAAAGCCGGGTATAGGCGGAATGCAGTTCATGTTGCCTGCGACAGGTTCGACAATAATCGCCGCGATTTGCTTACCCATTGATGCAAAAACTTCTTTCACCTCCTCCGGCTTGTTATAGCTTACGGTTATCGTATGTTCGGCGACACTTGCCGGAACCCCAGGAGAATTTGGTACGCCCAAGGTGAGTGCACCCGAGCCAGCTTTAACTAACAACGAGTCGGCGTGGCCATGATAACAGCCTTCAAATTTGAGAATTTTATCTCGACCGGTAAATCCTCTCGCTAGACGAATCGCGCTCATGGTTGCCTCGGTTCCTGAGCTGACCATTCTCACTTTTTCGATGGAAGGCACTAATTCGCATACCTTTTTAGCCATTATGGTTTCTATTTCGGTCGGTGCGCCGTAGCCTAAACCTTGGTCGAGTTGAGTTCTAACTGCGTTAATCACGGTCTTATTAGCGTGACCCAAAATCATGGGCCCCCATGAACCAACATAATCAATATACTTGTTGCCATCTACATCCACGAGATAAGCGCCTTCGCCCTTTTCGAAAAAGATGGGTGACCCTTCTACGCCCTTGAATGCCCTAACAGGAGAATTTACGCCACCAGGTATAACGGATTGAGCATCGTTGAAAAGTTGTTCAGATTTTGACATGAAATAAACCTATTGTTATGAAAAGCATTGTCTAGACGCACGTAGTTGTGCCGATAAATAATTGGCTGCCGATTCAATATCATCGCTGGCAAAAATGCCGTCAATTACAGCAACTGAATGGATGTTGTAGTCCAAAGTAAAAGCAATATTGTCTGCGTTAATGCCGCCAATCGCCACAATGGGAATGTTTAGCGCCGAGGCGTCAGAGAGTATACTCAAGTCGCAAGGGGGTGCCATTGGTTTAGTTCTTGATGGGAACACTCGCCCAAATGCGCAATAATCGACACCGAGCTCAATATAGAGCTGGGCTAACGTTAAGTCGTTATGACAGGTGCCTCCAAGAATTTTTTCAGGACCGAGTTTTTTGCGAGCTACCACGATATCCCCATCTGTTTTCCCCAAGTGCAACCCATCTGCCTTTACTCGAGTACACAGTGCTAGGTCATCGTTCACAATAAATTTTGCATGGTAATTTTTGCATAGTGTACTCAAATTTTCTGCGGCTCGTAGGCGATCTATTTCACTCGCCACTTTGTCTCGATATTGAATGACCGAGGCGCCACCTTTCAAAGCACTTTCAACGCCTGAAAGTAGACGGTTACCAGGGAGCAATATAGGGTCAGTGATGGCATATAAGCCTGTGGGGAATTTGTTATTCATAGGCTTTAAAACGGCTTCACCACGACTAAGATGACGACAGCGATGAGGATAGTTCCAGACCCACGGTGTTGCTGGCACGGCTGGACAGCAATCATCTCAGCAGTGTTGCTGGTTCTGCTGGCGGGGAGAAAGAC
>ENA-OSET01001926-OSET01001926.1-sediment-metagenome-genome-assembly--contig:-NODE-1926-length-20805-cov-24.132430_pt1 | contig 20805 bp, 15 predicted proteins | sample MGYA00237882_ERZ534229 | MGnify/ENA primary metagenome ERZ534229 (study PRJEB26408, sample SAMN06266212) | sediment metagenome | isolation source: Hudson Canyon methane seep mesocosm | place... | reverse complement strand
AAGTATCGTCTTTAAGTTCTTAGACTGTGGTTTTATTTAATGTTTGAACGTTTACGCGGAATGTTTTCTAACGATCTATCGATCGATCTTGGTACAGCGAATACGCTGATTTATGTACGTGGAAAAGGAATTGTCCTTGATGAGCCATCAGTTGTAGCAATACGACAAGATAAAGGTCCTGGCGGTCCTCGCTCAATTGCTGCCGTAGGTGTTGAAGCTAAACGAATGTTAGGCCGCACACCAGGAAATATTACAGCGATTCGACCATTAAAAGATGGTGTTATTGCTGATTTCACTGTGACAGAAAAAATGTTGCAGCATTTTATTCGTAAAGTGCATGAAGGTCGTTTTTTAAAGCCTAGTCCGCGCGTATTAGTCTGTGTTCCTTGTGGTTCAACACAAGTTGAGCGTCGTGCTATTCGTGAATCTGCTGCCGGTGCTGGTGCCAGAGATGTGTATTTGATTGAAGAGCCAATGGCTGCTGCTATCGGTGCAGGCATGCCAGTTGAAGAAGCTAGCGGTTCAATGGTGTTAGATATTGGTGGTGGTACAACTGAAGTTGCCGTTATCTCATTGAATGGTATTGTTTATTCTGCTTCTGTGCGTATTGGTGGTGATTTATTTGATGAATCAATTGTCAATTATGTTCGCCGAAATTACGGTACATTGATTGGTGAATCAACAGCTGAAAGAATCAAAAAAGAAATTGGTTCAGCATACCCAGGTAATGAAGTTAAAGAAATGGAAGTGCGCGGTCGCAACCTTGCTGAAGGTATCCCTCGTAGCTTTACATTAAATAGCAATGAGATTTTAGAAGCTTTACAAGATCCTTTAAGCGGTATTGTCGCAGCTGTTAAAACTGCACTAGAACAAACGCCACCTGAATTAGGTGCTGATGTTGCTGAACGCGGTATGGTTCTGACGGGTGGTGGTGCATTATTGCGTGATTTAGATCGCTTATTAATGGAAGAAACAGGTCTACCTGCGCTTGTTGCTGAAGATCCACTAACTTGTGTTGCACGTGGTGGTGGCCGAGCATTAGAAATGATTGATGAAAGAGGCACAGATATTTTTACTTATGAATAATTAAGTAAAAGCTTCTCATAACCTTTGCAGATAATTTAGTCTGCAAAGGTTTTTTAGTTTTTGGGCATTAGATTATTAAACCTTTATTTACCAACAATCCCTCATTAAATACCCGATTGCTATTAGCATTAATGGCATCATTAGTATTGTTTTTCCTAGATTCTAGGATGAACTATTTCTCCCCAGTTCGTAGTGTCTTATCTGTCATTGTCTATCCTATTCAAACTATTGCTTCATTACCAAGTGATGCGAGTGAATGGACGAGTGAGTTTTTCAAAGACCGTAAACAGTTAAAAGAAAAAAATACCCAATTAGAATCCATCAATTTAGCAAATAGTGTTCGACTGCAAACTCTAGAAGATTTAGAGCGTGAAAATATGCGCTTACGAGAATTATTAGGATCTTCTTTTCGTTTGCATGAGCGGGTAAAAGTTGCAGAAGTTTTAGCGGTTGATCTTGACCCTTTTTCTCAACAAGTCGTGATTGATAAAGGTGAACGTTATGGTGTGTTTGTTGGCCAACCGGTATTAGATGCTACAGGTGTTATGGGGCAAATCATGCAGGTTGGCAAGATCTCAAGTCAGGTGGTTTTACTGACTAACCCTAGTCATGGTTTACCTGTTCAAGTAAATAGAAATGGTTTACGAGCAGTTGTTACAGGTCGAGGATTAGGTGAGCCACTGCAATTAGAACATTTGCCTCAGAATTCAGATATTAGAGCCGGTGACTTATTAGTTACTTCCGGTCTAGGTGGTCGTTTTCCTGTTGGTTATCCTGTTGGTCGTGTGATTTCTGTTAACTCTTCACAAGGGCAAGCATTTTCTGAGATCAAAGTAGAACCAGCAGCAAAACTCTCAACAAGTCGAGAGGTTTTGTTAGTAATCGCTGCAGACTCAGTTGATGACATTATTAACCCTGAATTAGCTGGAGGAGATGATTAATGGCAACAAACAAAACATCTCAAGGTGGTGGTGTCATTATTATCAGCATCATTGTGGCTGCTTTATTAACGCTAGTTCCATTACCTGATTCAGTTCGAATGTTTCGCCCTGAATTTGTAGCACTGGCACTAATATATTGGACAATGGCAGCACCTCACCATATTGGAATTAGTTTCGCTTGGAGTGTAGGGCTATTAATGGATGTAATGTTAGGTGGAGCTTTAGGTTTATTGGCCTTTGCTTATGCTTTAATTGTATATTTAGTCTTACAATTTCATTTGCAAATTCGTCAATACCCTATGTGGCAACAAGCCTTAAGTGTTTTCTCACTAGTGCTTTTATTACAGTTATTATTTGTAATCGTTGAATCACACACTGCGGGTTGGAGTTTTTGGCTGCCGGCTATTTCTAGCATGCTGATTTGGCCAGTCATATATAGTGTTTTAAGAAGTGTGAGACGCACATTTCATGTTCGTTAATATTGAACTCTTCTAGTGTCTAGTCGATTTACCTTAAAAGATCATTTTCGTGAAAGTAGATTAATCAACGAGCGTTTGATTTTTGCTGCTCTGATCGCTGGATTACTGTTTCTTATTGTCATGGTTAGACTATCTGTCTTACAGGTTGTCGAGCACGAACATTTTAATACCTTATCTAATCAAAATCGCGTTGATATTACGCCATTACCTCCTCAGCGAGGTTTAATATTTGATCGTAATGGCGTTATCCTCGCTGAGAATATCCCGACCTTTAGTCTTGAACTTACTCCTGAAAACGTACTTGATTTAGACAGTACATTAGCTGAGTTAGCATTACTGTTTTCGATGACAGATGAAGAAATTGTCGATATTAAAGGGCGAATTAAACGCCAACGCGGTTTTAGACAATTTGTCTTTCGTCAGCGTTTAACGGAACAAGAAGTCGCTGTGTTTTCAGTGAACCGCCATCGTTTTCCCGGTGTTGATGTAGTAGGAAGGTTGATTCGTCATTATCCACAAGGTGCATTATTTGCCCATACGATAGGTTATGTTGGCCGTATTAATGAACGTGATCAGAAACGAATTGATGCTCAAAATTATAAAGGTACGCAACAAATCGGTAAAACAGGTATTGAACGATACTACGAAGATTTATTGCATGGTCAAGTCGGGCATAAGCAAGTTGAAACAAATGTACAAGGGCGGATTGTACGTGAGATTAAGAGTACGCCTTCAACTGCAGGGCAAGATTTATTTCTTCATTTAGATGTTAATTTGCAGCGTGTCGCAGCGCAAGAATTAGGTGAATATAATGGTGCTGTTGTTGCTCTTGACCCTAAAACGGGTGGTGTACTGGCTATGGTGAGTAAACCTGATTTTGATCCAAATCTATTTGTATCTGGAATTAGCACTAAAAATTACTCTGTCTTAAGAGATTCGCTCGACCGTCCACTTTTTGATCGTACTTTACGAGGGCATTATCCGCCGGGCTCTACGCTCAAACCTTTTGTTGCCTTAGCTGGACTAGAATTGGGCTTGGTTGATGAGCATACCGAAAGTTTTTGTCCAGGTTGGTTTAGTTTGCCTGGACAAGATCATCGCTATCGTTGTTGGAAGTCACATGGTCACGGTAAAGTGGACTTAAAAACATCAATCTCACAATCATGTGATGTTTATTTTTATGACTTAGCTAATGCACTTGGTATTGATCGTCTACATGGGTTTTTAGACCTGTTTGGATTTGGTCATCGAACAGGTGTAGATGTGCCGAGTGAAAGTAGAGGGCTTTCACCATCGAGTGAATGGAAGCGCACTCGACGCAATCAAGCATGGTTCCCTGGAGAAACGGTTATATCAGGGATTGGACAAGGCTTTAATCAAACAACACCCATTCAACTTGCTCAAGCGACTGCAACGCTTGCTATGAGGGGCGTGAATGTTAGCCCTCATGTTGCTCGAGCAAGTAGAAAGACAAGCGATAGCGAATTACAGTTAATTAGTAGCAAAGTGTCTGAAGCTTTGCCAATGGAAAGTAGTCAGAACTGGGAAGCAGTGATTGATTCAATGGTTGAAGTTGTTCATGGACAACGAGGAACAGCACGGCATGTAGGTAAAGGTTTACCTTTTAAAATGGCAGGTAAAACGGGTACGGCTCAAGTATTTGGTATTAAACAAGATGAAAAATATGATGCCGAAACACTAGCTAAAAAGTTACATGACCATGCTTTGTTTACTGCCTTTGCACCAGCAGATAAACCTGAAATCGTCATTGCTATTGTGGTGGAAAATGGCGGTAGTGGAAGTAGAATGGCTGCTCCTATTGCTCGTAAGATTATAGAGCAATATTTTGGAATCACAGCAGATGAATAGTGTACTCAATGACAGAGCTAATCCACAGCGTTGGAGTCTCACTAAAGCATTAAGAAAAATACACATTGATGCTGTTTTATTACTGGGTCTATTAACTTTATTAGGTGCAGGACTAGTAATTCTCTATAGTGCTGGCGATCAAAGCCAAGCGCTAATGATTAGACAGTTAACAAGAATGGCCGCTGCCTTTTTTGTTATGTTATTAATCTCCAATATTCACCCAGATCGTATGCGAGACTCATCTTATTGGCTATATGGTGCAGGTTTGATTTTATTAGTTGGGGTATTAGCCTTTGGTCATGAAGGAAAAGGGGCTCAACGTTGGTTAGACCTTGGTTTTTTCCGTTTTCAGCCATCAGAACTAATGAAGTTAGCTGTACCTTTATTAGTGGCGACCTATTTGGCCGAACGTCCATTAGCACCGACAGTATTTAGGCTGATAATCGGCTTGATAATGATTGTTTTGCCATCACTATTAATTGCCAAGCAGCCTGATTTAGGCACCTCTTTATTGATTGCTAGCTCAGGGTTAATTGTTATCTTTTTATCCGGCATATCATGGCGAATCATTATTGGTTTTGCGACTGTGTGTACTGCTGCATTGCCAGTGCTATGGTATGTGATGCATGATTATCAAAAACAGCGTGTATTAACGTTTTTAAATCCTGAAAGTGATCCTTTAGGTTCTGGTTATCATATTATTCAATCAAAAATAGCCATAGGTTCTGGGGGCGTGTTTGGTCGAGGTTGGTTAGAAGGAACACAGTCACAATTAGCCTTTTTACCAGAACGATCTACCGATTTTATTTTTGCCGTGATTGCAGAAGAATTTGGTTTGTTAGGGGTTGGAATGCTACTCCTGCTGTATTTATTTATTGCAGCAAGAGGCTTATATATTGCCAGTCAGGCGCAAACAAGTTTTGCGCGATTATTAGCCGGGAGTATTTCCATGACTTTCTTGGTCTATGTATTTGTTAATGTCGGGATGGTGACGGGATTACTGCCTGTAGTGGGTGTACCGTTACCTTTAGTCAGCTATGGAGGTACATCAATGGTGACCTTGCTTGCAGGCTTCGGTATCCTAATGTCTATCCATACCCATCGAAGGATGATGTCACCATGAGAAACGTAACACTAATTTTTGCATTTTTGGCGAGTGTGATGCCTGTCTATGCGAATTCAGAACTACCGGGTGTCGATAGTTTTATTACTGAGATGACGACAAAATATAATTTTGATCAGCAGCAATTAGAACAATTATTTGCCAAAGTCGAGGTTAAAGACTCCATTCTTAAAGCTATCTCTCGCCCAGCAGAAAAAAGTAAACCTTGGCACGATTACCGTAAGATTTTTATTACCGATAAACGTATCAAAGGCGGCGTTGAATTCTGGCAACAACATTCTGAAACATTGGCCGCTGCTGAAAAACAATATGGTGTGCCTGCTGAAATCATCATTGCCATATTAGGCGTAGAAACACGCTATGGTGGCAATGTTGGAAGTTATCGCGTGCTTGATGCATTATCAACCCTAGCTTTTCGTTATCCACCTAGAAGCAAGTTCTTCCGTAGTGAACTTAAACATTTCTTATTATTAACTCGCGAAGAAAATAAATCTCTACTTGATCCTATTGGCTCTTATGCTGGCGCTATGGGACTAGGTCAGTTTATGCCAAGTAGTTACCGTGAATATGCCGTTGATTTTGATGGTGATGGTAAACGAGATATTTGGACAAACCCTGTCGATGCCATTGGTAGTATTGCAAATTATCTAAGCCGCCATGGCTGGGTTGCCGGTGAAAGCATTACTCATAGAACGAAGTTTGCGGGTCAAGAAGTTACAAGTTTAATAGAAAAGGGTTATAAACCAAGCCTCACGCGTGATGAACTATCTGCTGCAGGCGTGTCCTTACAAGCACTTCCTAATGGCCAAGATAATATTGCTATCATCTCTTTAACTCAGAAAAAAGGTGAAGAGTATTGGTTAGCAAGGCAGAACTTTTATGCCATTACTCGGTATAATCACAGCAGAATGTATGCAATGGCGGTGACACAATTAGCACAAGCCATTGATAAGCAATATCAGCCTGAGGAGTAATAATGATATTAAAAACACTTAGTATCGTAGGTTTATTTCTTACTTTAGTTGCCTGTGGCACAGCAACTACACAAGATAGTGCACCAAAAAATGCACCTAATGTGTCGAATGTTCCTAATGCCGTTCCGCGTGATGAACCAAGAAGTAAATACGGTAATCCTGCTCATTATGAAGTATTTGGTAAACGTTATTACACCTTAAAGAGTAGTCGTGGTTATCACGAAAAAGGCATTGCTTCTTGGTACGGTAAAAAATTCCATGGTCGGCGTACCTCTAGTGGTGAAAAATACGATATGTATGCCATGACGGCAGCACATAAAACTCTACCATTACCGAGTTATGTTGAAGTCACTAATTTAAATAATGGCCGAAAAATTATTGTTAAGGTAAATGACCGAGGCCCATTTCATGGCAATCGTTTGATTGATTTATCATATAGTGCAGCCACTCAATTAGGCATTATCGGACAGGGTACGGGCATGGTTGAAATTCGTGCCATTACAAATGGACAAGTAACAGCAAGTCAGCCTTCAGAGATTATTGCAACGCGATCAAGTGGTCCTGTTGGTCTCTACTTACAAGTGGGTGCTTTTAGTACTGAACATAGTGCTGACCAATTAAGATCTAAATTACAGCATGAAATTGGTGATGCTGTGCTCATCGTGCCACTAAATAAACCCAGTGGAAGTTTATATCGAGTGCGCGTTGGCCCGCTAGCCAATGTAGAATATGGCGATTCTTTAGCATCTCGCCTACTTGATTTAGGTTACAACGACTCCCATATAGTGGTCGAATAAGAATTATATAAAACTGTTTTTTGAGAGTAAATTAATGTTTAAACAAATAAAATTAGTAATGGTGTCTTATTTTCTGTTGAGTGCTTCAGCAGCTTATGCCGTTATTACGCCTAACCCTACAGCACCAACAATCGCTGCAAAATCATATATTTTGCAAGATTTTGCCAGTGGTCGTGTCATTGCTGAATTAAACTCAGAACAACGCTTACCACCTGCAAGCATTACAAAATTAATGACGGCCTATGTGGTATCTCATGAGCTTGCTAATGGAAATATCAACTTAGCTGATGAAGTATTAATTAGTGAAAAAGCATGGCGCATGGTGGGGTCACGTAGTTTTATTGAAGTAAATACCAAGGTACCTGTCGAAGTATTACTACGCGGCATGATCATTCAATCAGGTAATGATGCAGCAGTCGCTCTAGCTGAACATATTGCTGGTAGTGAAGAAACCTTCGCTCAAATGATGAACCAATATGCTCAGCAACTAGGTATGTTTAATACCAACTACCAAAATGCTACCGGCTTACCGAGTGCTGATCACTATACAACGGCAAAAGATATTGCCATTTTATCAGCAGCGATTATTCGTGATTTCCCCGAGGAATATAAATGGTATGCAGAAAAAGAATTTACCTATAACAACATCACTCAACATAACCGTAACAAGTTGTTATGGCGTGATACGACGGTAGATGGTTTAAAAACTGGCCACACTGAAGAAGCAGGTTATTGCTTAGCAGCTTCAGCACAACGTAGTGGTATGCGTTTAGTATCAGTTGTATTGGGCACACGTAGTGAAAATGCTCGTGCACAAGAAACACAAAAATTATTTAATTATGGTTTCCGTTTCTTCGAAAGTCATGAGCTCTATAAAGCACAAGATAAAATTGCTGATGTTAAAGTTTGGAAAGGTGCTGATAAGTTAGTTAATCTAGGTTTAGAACAGTCATTAGCAGTAACAGTACCTCGTGGACGTTATAAAGAATTGGTGGCAACAACGAATATCCAACAACCTGTTATTGCACCAATAGCATTAGGGGCAACACTAGGTCAGGTTGAGATTCGTCTTGGTGATGAAATTATTGCTACACAAACATTGGTTGCTTTAAATGAAGTTGAACAGGGCAGTTGGTGGCGTCGATTAATTGATAGTTTAATGATGTTGATTTGGGGTTAACTTAAATGAACGAAGTTTATTTAAATGGTGAGTTTTTAGCTGCCGATCAGGCAAAAGTCTCTGTATTTGACCGAGGCTTTTTATTGGGTGATGGTGTTTACGAAGTCATCCCCGTATATGCTGGCAACTGTTTCCAATTAGATGGACACCTACAACGTTTGCAAGCAAGTCTTGATGGCGTGAGAATGGCTAATCCTCACTCAGATGCTGAGTGGAAAAGCCTGATTAAGCGCCTCATTGAATTAAATGGTGGTGGTGACCAATCACTTTATTTACAAGTGACACGAGGTGTGGCTCCACGTGACCATGTCTTTCCTGAAGGGGTTACACCCACTGCATTTGCCATGAGCAATCCACTGCAAGCGGTCTCTGAAAAATACAAACAAGAAGGTGTTGCCGCGATAACATTGCCAGATATTCGTTGGCAGAACTGTAATATCAAAGCGATTACTCTGTTACCAAATAGTTTGCTTAAACAACAAGCACAAGATGCAGGTGCAGTAGAAGCTTTATTGATTCGTGATGGTTATCTTACTGAAGGTGCAGCGAGTAACGCTTATGCGGTACTTGAAGGCACAATTTACACTGCACCTAAAGATGAAAAAGTCTTACCAGGTATCACACGTGAAGTGGTTATTACTTTAGCTAAAAAAGCAGGTATTCCACTACTTGAACAAGCGGTGACTGAGGCGCAATTAAAACAAGCTGATGAAGTGTGGATTAGTAGCTCTACCAAAGAAGTATTAGCCATTACACAATTAGATGGTGGCAAAGTAGGCGCTGGCGTTCCGGGCCCAGTATGGCAACAAATAGACGCACTCTATCAAGAATATAAAGAGGATGTTGCATCATGGCAGTAGAAGAAACAGAAGCGAAGATGGCGTTTCCATGTGAGTATGGTATTAAAGCGATGGGCGTATCATGTCCAGAATTTGATGCTATTGTCGTGAGCATTGTTCGCCGTCATGTTGAAGATCTTAAAGAAGGTGCCATCTCAAGCAAACAAAGTGCTGGTGGCAAATTCACCTCGGTATCTATTGATTTTTATGTGACCAGCAGAGAGCAATTAGAAGCGGTTCATCACGATTTAATTAGCCACGAATTAATTAAATACGTTTTATAATATTAAATCTGATAATGGTAATAAAGTTCGTCATCCCCGTGAAAACGGGGATCCAACGATTATGGTTTTCTTCACAGCTATGGATCCCCGCATGCGCGAGGATGACAAAACTGAAACGAGACACTATATGTCTTTTGGATTAGATAATGATCGTTAAAGACTTAGGGCTGGTCGACTATCAGCAGACCTGTGAGGCAATGCAAGAGTTTACTGCCCAGCGTGATGCAAACACTGAAGATGAATGTTGGTTAGTTGAACACCCAGCTGTATTTACCCAAGGTCTGAATGGTAAAGATGAGCATATTCTTGATACGGGTGATATTCCAGTTGTTAATACAGACCGCGGTGGACAGATAACCTATCATGGCCCCGGCCAATTAATTGCCTACACTTTATTTGATTTAAAACGCCAAAAAATAGGTGTGCGACAAATGGTGTCACACCTAGAAAATAGTATTATTAGCCTACTCGATGAACTAGGTATCAAAGCACAAGCACGCACCGATGCACCGGGAGTGTATGTTGATGACCGTAAGATTGCTGCATTAGGTTTAAGAGTTAAACGAGGTTCGTGTTATCACGGTCTGAGTTTAAATGTGGCCATGGATTTAAGCCCGTTCTTGAATATAAATCCCTGTGGTTACCAAGGAATGGAAGTAATTGATATAAAAAGCCTAGGCCATGAAATAACTATGGAACAGGCAAAACAACAACTTGTGTCTGCACTTAATAGTCAGATGCACAAAGAGACTTAAATGACTGATAAAGTTAATAAAAGACGTGATGTAAGTGCATTAAGAGGGGAGTCAAAGGTTTCTCGGATTCCGGTTAAAATAATACCGAGTGATCCTAAACGTAAACCTGCGTGGATCCGTGCAAAAGCACCCAGCAATCCTGAAGTTACCCGTTTAAAAAGTTTATTACGTGAGAACAACCTTCATACTGTCTGTGAAGAAGCCGCTTGCCCTAACCTAGGTGAATGTTTCAGTCACGGTACTGCTACCTTCTTAATTATGGGTAATATCTGCACGCGTCGATGTCCTTTTTGTGACATCGCACATGGCAAGCCCGATCCACTTGATCAAAACGAACCACATCATTTAGCAAAAACAATTGCCAGTATGCAATTAAAACATGTGGTGGTGACATCTGTTGATCGTGATGACTTGCGTGATGGCGGTTCTGCACACTTTACCCAGTGTATTGCTGAAATTCGTGAACAATCGCCACAAACACAAATTGAAATTTTAGTACCTGATTTTCGTGGACGAATGGAAGTCGCATTAGAAGAACTGGCTAAAAGCCCACCTGATATTTTTAATCATAACCTAGAAAGTATTCCTCGTCTTTATAAAGCTGTTCGACCAGGTTCAGACTATCAATGGTCGCTTGATTTGATTAAAAATTTTCAAATAATGCATCCCAATGTGCCGACCAAATCAGGCCTAATGTTAGGCTTAGGTGAAAGCATTGAAGAAGTGCACCAAGTCATGCAAGACTTACGAGATCATGGCTGCCGAATGCTCACCTTAGGGCAATATCTACAGCCAAGTCGTCACCATCTAGCCGTAGAACGATTTGTCACCCCAGCAGAGTTTGATGAGCTAGCAATCGTTGCAAAACAAATGGGCTTTGAACATGTAGCCAGTGGCCCAATGGTGAGATCGTCATATCATGCCGACTTACAAGCACAGGGTGAGCATGTTTCGTAGTGAATGCAGCCGTATATTTAATTCGGCCTTCAAAGCGGCCAAAATATAAATATTCCGAAGGTGTTTTAATTTAAAATTAACATATTATCAATTGCTTGCTATACTCATTGAGCGGCCATTTGTCCGGCCAGAAATAATTTTAATATTTAAATTATATCTAAAGGGAGCAAATAATGAGCACTTCACTATTAGATATTACGCCTTTTATCCCTAGCAATCAGCAGTTAGGTGAGTCTACTTTACCTGATAAAGTGATGGCATTGAACATGCGTTCGGCTAAATTAACGGGTCAACTAGCACCATTAACTTTTGCGACGCTAACACACTATATGCAGGTAGTTAATTCCTATTATTCTAATTTAATTGAGGGTAATCCTACACGACCTGTTGAGATAAGAGCTGCACACTTGGGGGATTATAGTAGCGATCCAGTTAAGCGAGATTTGCAGCAAGAATCCTTGGGACATATTGCTGTTCAGGCTTGGTTGCAAGACTTATCACCAGATTTAGATAGTATTTTCACTACTGATTTTATTCAAGAAATACATAAGAATTTTTATTTAAATATTCCTGAAAGCCTATGGGTTATAAAAGATAATGAAGGCAAAAAACGGGGCAAAATTGTTCCAGGTGAGTGGCGGCTAGAAGATGTTCAAGTTGGACTACATATCGCTCCTGAGGCTGGACGTGTACCTGAACTAATGACCCGATTTTGTGAAACATATCACCCGAATAATTTTAAGGGTGATCGGAAGTTGATTGCAATTATGGCTGCACATCATCGCTTTGCATTTATTCATCCCTTTTCTGATGGTAATGGTCGAGTAGGTCGACTGTTAACTGATGTGATACTAAAAGCAGTGGGATTGGATAGCTATGGTGCTTGGTGTGTTAGTCGAGGGTTAGCCAGAACATCTAAACAGTATAAAAGTGCATTGGCAGGAGCGGATACCGTACGGCAAGGAGACTATGATGGCCGTGGCACTTTGACGGAGCAAGGTCTGATGAGATTTTGCGATTATATGCTTGATACAGCGATTGATCAGGTGTCATATATAAGTGATTTACTTGACCTGAAAAATCTACGTAAACGGATTGATAGTTATGTGCAAGCGCGTAATGACTTTCGAGTGAAAGGTATGAAAGAAGGGTTGAAAAAGTCAGCAAGTTTGGTCTTGTACACTGCATTTCTTCATGGCGAACTTGAACGTAGCCAAGCGTTGGAGTTATGTGCGATGCCCGAACGAAGTGCTAGACGATTGTTAAGCCAATTAAAAAAAGATGGTTTATTGAGTGAAACAAGTAGTAAATCACCATTAAGATGGGAAATTCCTGAACATGCAGAAGCGTGGTACTTTCCAGATCTAGCACCTTTAGCATAAGAGCCCTGTATTTGTACTTCCAATTTGATTCAGTTAGGCCGAAGGCAATTAAGTATTGTGTCCCCAGAATTCCCCTAGTTCAACGTACATGTAAAGGAAAGGCCGGGCGGCCAACTAAAAATAATAAGCAGAATGAGTATATTGCACCACGCTAAAAACAACGATATAGTAAAGCTTAAATTGTGGCCCGATCATGATTTATAAACGGAATTAAATAAGGAAACTATGCCATGGATGAGCATCAGTACCACCCCCCAATACGTTTCAATACCATAGAACTCCACCAAATTAATGGTGGTCTGGCCCCTATTGCTCCACACCCCAACACGTTTCAACACAGCCGAGATCTGCCAAATTAATGGTGGTCTGGCCCCTATTGTTAACAGTTAAATAAGGATGGTGATTTTATGATTGGTTTAGGTTATATCATTTTATTTGTCGCGTATTTTTTTGTGGCGAGAACGGTCGTCCGTTTTACCACTAAATGGGCAAGCAACAACAATAAATCTGTTCGGTTATGGCGAATAATCACAATTATTGGCATGTTAAGTATCGTGTTTTGGGACTTAATCCCTATTTACGGTACGCACACTTATCAGTGCGCCTCAAATGGAGGCTTTAGCGTATATAAAACCTTAGATGAATGGAAAAAAGACAACCCTGGAGTGGCTGAAACATTAGTGCCTGTTGATGGTGCTAAATCTACTCAAGGTGGTGAGACTATTCGCTATCAACTCAATCAGCGTTTTGCATGGGATACCACTAGAAGCCAAGTGTGGTACACCTTGTATAAGAAAGATGAACAGATTGTTGATATTCAAACGGGCGAAGTATTAGCAGAAAATATTGATTTTTATACAAATTTAATCAATCCAATGGTGATACCCACAACCCAACTTCGTGATTTTAAAATGTGGATGAAGATAAATTCTTGTGAAAAATCAGGTCGTAGAATTAACCGTAAAAGGTTTTATCAATTTGAAGCAATTATTGAAAACTTAGGAGAAGGACGCTAATGGATATAAAAAAGTTAAATGAACAGGCATTATTAGCAGAAGCAGCTTATGCGGACTTTGAAGATGTAACTACAGACGGGCAAGTTAGAACGGCCCTTACCAGTGAATCCAGTAAATTCTCTTCAGCTCAAGCGGAGGGATTTACTAAACATTGGCAGGTGATATCGCATCAACCTGATACTAGTTCTGGTTTTTCTGCGACTTTGTTTAAAAATAAACAAACCGGTGAATATGTCTTTGCTAATCGAGGCACTGCGGGCTTTTTTGGTGACATTCTGTTGGCCGATGTGTTTGGTATTGTTTTGGAGGGGAAGGCAACCCACCAGCTTGTTGATATGTATCGTTATTTCCGTCAATTGGAAACACCAGTAGGGCAAACGGTTGTTTATAGAGATGATGAAATTAGTTTGCTTAGAGACTTTGCTGGTATTGCCAATATTGAAGTACTGGGTCTAGATTTAGGTTTAATAGCTGATGAAGGTTTGGGAGTTATTGATGAAACTACTTCTGTGACAGTGACAGGACATAGTTTAGGTGGACATCTTTCCGTTTGGTTTTCTGCTTTTTTTGGTAGTCGTGCAGATCATACTTATACATATAACGGTGCAGGAATTGGTGGTTTTGGTGTAGAAATTGTTGACTTATTAACGGGTGGAGGTATGTACGCAATCCCTAGTGATGGTGTGACTAATATTTATGCTGAAAAAGGGTTGGAGTTTACAGCAGGCGTCGGTGCTTCTGTGGGAGACACTCAGCCAATATTTATTGAAGATCAAGGTGTTTTTCAGGTTGGGAATCATTCCAGTTCACTAATGACTGATTCACTAGCTGTACAGCAACTTATAAATACCATAGATTCTTCACTTGATATGAATCAAATGAAGGGCTTCCTTGAGACCGGGGCAAATATTGCAAAAGAAAGCCTTGAGGCAATTGTCGATATTATTGGTGATGCGTTGAAAATAGGCTCAGCTATAACCATTGACGATAGAGACAGTTTGTACACACGTTTAAATGCGATTAATACAGCGTTATATGTTGACCTTTATATCAATAACCCTCAATTAAAATCCGAATATCAAGACCTGAAAATAGTTGATACCCTCACATTGTTAGACTCAGCGTCACTCAATAATGCCAATGGTTTCGCCTATCGATATGCACTGGTTAATCTTAACCCTTTCACCATTATTGGCAGTGATAGTCTTTATGAGCGGCATAATACTAATAAAGAATTAGACGTATTTGATTCAGAAACAGGTGAAGGCACATTAACTGAGCAATATCTACAAGACCGAGCAGAGATGTTGGCAGTTAAAAATCAATTTTTTGCAGAAGATATTGACGAAGAAAAATATAACTCCCGACAAGGTAATCGCCTTTTCAGAGATTTTTCAACTGACCTAACTTTGAAACAAACAAGTGGTATACCGCTATTGTTTGTAGATTACAAACGAGAACAATTTCTATTTGGTTCTGACGAAGATGAAACAGGTTTTGAACTAAGAGGCGGCAACAAAAATGACCACATTTATGGTGGTGGCGGAGACGATAATGTCGAAGGTAGCCTTGGTGATGATTATTTAGAAGGCAACCAAGGAAATGACACCCTCAAAGGTGGCAGCGGTTCTGATGTTTTAATTGGTGGCAAAGGTGACGATGAGCTCTATGGCAATGAGAGTGGTGAGCATGCCGATATTCTCAACGGCGGCAAAGATTTTGATCGTTATTATATTGCAGAAGAAGATGGCGATACGATTATTCGTGATAGCGATCTAAAAGGGCGTATATATCTTGGTAATAATCAGAATAAACCTTTAGGTAATAACATCACTGCCGTTGTTAATGGCGGCAACCTCTACCAAGATGATGATGGTCATCGTTATAGCTTTATTGGTCAAGACCTGATTATTACCTTGGCTGTAACAGGTCAGAAAATCACGGTTGAGAATTATGGCGACAGTTTTATTAATGGCTTAGATTTATTTTTCAATTCAGCTGAAGAAATTACAATCACACCACCTATAACGAATGTAAGTTTTGAAGGCGACTTTGCATATACCACTGTAGAGGAACTTGCTATAGCAACGACGCAATCGCGCCTAGAGGATGGCAGTATTTCATTAGATGATGAGGGTAATGAAATATGGCTAGAACAGACTAGTGTAGGGCAACACGTTTCAGAAGGAGGGGGCTGGCCATTATTAAGACATAATGAGGATGGTAGCACCTACACCTATAATGTCACGCTTTCACGAGATGCCTATGGTAATTTGATTCAAGATAGAGGGCGTTCTCAAGTCGTTAATGACCATATTAATGGTTCGGATGGCAATGACTTTATCTCAACGGGTGAAGGTAAAGATTGGGCTCTGGGAGGTCGCGGTGATGATATTATTTATGGTGGCAAAGACGATGATAATTTAGATGGCGGTGATGGTAATGATACGCTGCATGGAGAACAAGGTAACGATGATCTAGATGGAGGTTATGGTAATGACACGCTGTATGGTGAACAAGGCAGCGATACATTAAATGGCTTTCATGGCGATGATGTTATTTATGCTGATAGTGAACAAAGTCTCATCGATGCGATGGAAGAAACACAAAGCCGAAATGAGCGAGGCAGTTTGCTAGCCGGAGGTTCGGATAATGGCTCAGATATTTTGGTGGGAAATGCTGGAGACGATTTATTATTTGGAGGACCTGGCGAAGATATACTTATAGGATCGGCTGGCAGAGATATGTTGTTCGGAGATTTATCTTCTATACATCCTGAGACCTATTGGGCGATGTCGTATGATTTTACATTAGACTTTAATACAGAAGGTAGCACACCTGAATACACGCTAGGATTTAATTATCACATGGGGGCTATGGGCTTAGATTTGCAGAGCCAAAGTAGTGCCACACCTGATAGAGACATATTATATGGTGGTGCAGGTGACGATTTATTATATGGCTTTGTTGGGAATGATCACCTTGAAGGTGGTCAGGATAACGATGTCCTGATTGGTAGCTATGGCAATGATACGCTGTTTGGCGGAAATGGTGATGATGTATTAATTGGAGATGAAAATTTTAATAAATGGGTCGGCTATACCGAGGTATTACCTGGCAATGATGATCTCTATGGTGGTGCAGGAAACGATATTTTACTTGGTCAAGATGGTGATGACATCTTAAATGGTAATACTGGTAATGATCATCTTTATTCCGGTCACGGTAACGATTCTTATATATTCCAAGCAGGTGATGGACAAGATGTTATCCATGATTATGAATCAAATGACATCATCCAGCTTAAAGGCATTAACGCCTCAAGCATTACCCTTAGTCAATCAAAAGGCCAAGATAGTGAGGATTATTTAGCTATTCAATATACAGCTAATGATGTGGTCTTTATTAAAGGCGGGGCAGGTAAAGATCTCAATGTTCAACTGGATGATGGCCGGTTGGATTTTGCCAATTTATTCACTCAAGGTACAGATAGTGCCGATACCATTATATTAAGCTCGACAGGTAATAATACTGTTTATGCTGGTGATGGTGATGATACGATTATAGGCAATATTGGTCGGGACCATATCTATGCTGGAAATGGCAATGATGCATTAAATGGAAACGCGGGTGATGATTTACTAGTTGGCCTAACAGGAAATGACATACTTACGGGTGGGCAAGGAAATGATCAGTTGCAAGGTGGAATAGGCAACGATACTTATCTGTTTAATCTTGGTGATGGCCATGACACCATCAACGATAATGTTCATAATTCACTGTTTTCTATAAACAACAATGGAACTGATACCCTTGTTTTTGGTGAGCATATCAACCCATCACTGCTCAGTGCTGAACGTCAGCAAAATAATCTCATAATTCATGTGAATGCTCATGACAGCGTTACGGTTGAAGGTTGGTTTGATCGTACGTTTGATATAGGCGGCAATATGATAAGCCCACGCCTAATTGAGTTTTTTGAGTTTTCTGGTGGAAGAAAAGTTGACAGTCATAGAATAGAGCAACTCCTGAATGGCGAAACACTTAACTTTTCCCCCATTATTTTATCGATGATTGAGGACCAAAATGTAGGTTTTAACCACGCCTTTGACTTTATTATTCCTGAAACCATCTTCACTGATTTAGAAGGTGATGAATTGATATTTAGTGCAAGCTTGGCAGATGGTAGCGCCTTGCCTGAGTGGCTTAGCTTTGATAGTCAAACAAGACACTTTAGTGGTATGCCTCCCAGTAGTGCCGCTTCACAACAAGATATACAAGTCATAGCCACCGATACAAATGGTTTGAGCTCTGCCTCGGTTAGCTTTTCATTCACAATCGCTCCAGAAGTTAAACTCGGTAATGAATTTATCATTTCAACAGAGAATAAAACACCATCGATAGTCGCACTGGCAAATGGTGAGAGCTTTGTTTATTGGTCAGATTACAGAGGTATCACGGGGCAAGTGTATTCTGCTGGGCAAACTGTAGGAGGGCAAATAAGAATAACGGATAACGGACTTCAATATGACCAAGTTTCTGCTACATCATTAGCCGACGGTAGCATTGTTATTGTCTGGAGTGGTGAATCTGATACAGGTAAAAAAGGTATCTTTGGTCAACGTTTTGATATTGATATACCTATGGGAGATCGATTCTTCATCTCAGAGGACAGTTATGACTATTTCCAAGATGATCTGAGTGATGATGAGAGTATGGATGCTGATTTTTTATTACCTCAACGAAGCAGTCCGCTTATTGCCAGTAATGGTGATGGATTTATGGTGACGTGGACTGAACGTGAAAGTCAAAAAAATTATTTCGGTGGAGATGACACTTATATTCAATACCATAATTTTAGTCGATGGTTTGATGTGTCAGGGCAAACAGTGTCACCTTCATCTATCTCCGAACCTTATTCTGGTGATCTTAGTGGTTTAGCTGTTTTTAATGACGTATATATGCGCTATAGTGCCGGTGATGCATTTGGTTATTTTGATGAGCTACCCGACCAGCATTTAACTGCCTTGAATGATGGCAGTTTCATTTCTTTTAATTGGACTCCTTCTGGGTATGGTGATTCTGGACTAACTGATATCTATGAGCTCAGTGCCTCTCACATATACAAAGATGAGTATAACGGCGGAGAATTTTCGCAGAAAATGTTACCTAACTTCGGTAGTAGGGTTAGTAACCGTTACTCTCAGCGCCCTCAGTCAGAATTCTCTGTGACAGAGCTAGAAAATGATGAATATATTGTTGTTTGGCAAGGTGGTGCACCTTATGGTGGTGCATTTACACACGATGGAATATTTGCACAACGGTTTACATATTCAACGGATGCAATGGACCATCATTCTCTAATGTTTGAAGATTTATTTAAGGTGACCACAGGTGGAAGTGAGCCCTCTGTTCTTTCATTAAGTGATGGCAGCTACATAATAGAGTGGACTGGAGTTAATAGTCGTTCAGAACATGCTAGCTTTGGTCAGCGTTATGATCTCGATGGCAGTTTGATTGATCGTAAATTTCAGATAAGTAGCTCAGGATTCGAGAATAGTAATGGCGACTCAATCATTTTTGATGGCAAAGCAGAGTTAGTAGAAAGTAGATCTGGTGAACTATTTGTGACTTGGCGAGGAAAAAATGCTAGCGGGTTTGATAGAGATATAGTTGGTAAACGACTATCTTATGATAGACAAGGTGTTGTCAATTCTGCTCCAGAACTAAACCAAGCATTAACTGAACAAACACATACTGAGGATGAATTATTCACCTTTACTTTACCTGAAGACTCTTTCACAGATAGTGATGCTGGCGATAATTTAACCTTATCAGCCACACTAGCTGATGGTAGCGCTTTACCCAACTGGATAAGTTTTAATAGTGCAACACAAACCTTCTCTGGTATAGCACCACTAGATGCATCGGGTGACTACCAAATTATCATTACAGCAACGGATAATTTTGGCCTAAGCGCTGCTGCTGATTTTACTTTGACTATCAATGACATCAACCCAGACATTATCGGTAGTACTGGTGATGAAACCTTAACAGGAACTGGTAATAACGACATTATCAACAGTGGTGAAGGTAATGATGTGCTAATTGGTGGTGCAGGTAACGACACCTTAATAGCAGGAACAGGAAGTGATTGGTTACAAGGCGGACTAGGGGATGACACTTTAGTTGTTTCTGATGATGCCAGCTGGTCAAGTTCTTTTATTGCCTACAATATTGGTAGCCCTGGGAAAATGGGTACACGTGAACGGGTCAGTGTTACTGCTATGCAACGTAGTCATGACTTATTTGATGGTGGCGAAGGCATTGATACTGCTCAAGGTACCGATGGCAATGATGCACTTTTCTTACATGATAGTTATAGTCCTCTGCCTAATGGCACAGGCCCTCGCATACAAAATATTGAACGATTTAATATGGGCTCAGGGGATGACATTGTTGATTTAACGAGCCCTACTTATGATTATGGTGATGTCGAACTTAATGGTGAAGCGGGTAACGATGTGTTGTGGGGAAGCTCTGGCAATGACACATTAAATGGCGGTCAAGGTAATGACCAGCTTACCGGTGGAGCGGGTAATGATACTTACCTATTTGGACGAGGTGATGGTCAAGACACTATTCGTAATTATGACCCTGATTCAAATAGCACCGACACACTACAGTTTGGCGATAATATAACTGCTGAGCAACTTTGGTTTGAACAAGCAGGCAATGATTTAGAAATCACTATTTTTGGTAGTGAAGATAATATCACCTTAAAAGACTGGTATAGCAACGATAGTCACAAAGTAGATGTGATGACACTCAGTTCTGGCGAGGCCTTACTTAATAATCAACTAGACCAATTAGTGCAAGCTATGGCGAGTTTTAATGTGCCAACATCAGGGCAAAGTGACTTGTCTGGTCAAATTAAGGAGGAGATAGCACCGGTTATTGCAGCAAGCTGGGGATAATATTACACTACACTTCTGAAACATGGCGACCACATGGAAATCGTTTGTAGCCCAAACGTAGTGGACGCTGTGTTTCTTTTTTAATAGAAACAAGCGATTTAAATTATCATGGAAGATAAACAGACAATAGACACCGGACTCGCGTG
>ENA-OSET01001924-OSET01001924.1-sediment-metagenome-genome-assembly--contig:-NODE-1924-length-20828-cov-10.383307_pt1 | contig 20828 bp, 19 predicted proteins | sample MGYA00237882_ERZ534229 | MGnify/ENA primary metagenome ERZ534229 (study PRJEB26408, sample SAMN06266212) | sediment metagenome | isolation source: Hudson Canyon methane seep mesocosm | place... | reverse complement strand
AGGTAGGTATCTTCTAAACCATCTGCAGGAGTGCTAAGGAACTTATCAGCCCAACCGTTGAACTTGTGATTTGTTCCCAGTGGTGTTTGGAAACCGTAATTTCCATCATCAGAACCTAATACCTCATAACCTAACTTAGCTGTTACGCCAGCTACTTTGGCTCCGAGTTCAGCTACATAGTAATCAGCTTCAGCATCCCCAGCTTCCTGTGTTGCGTACTCAGCAGTATAGAGCAATGATAGTGAATCTAAATCTGCGCTGCCTGAGAAGCGTAAACCATAGGTATCATCAACACCCTTATATTCATCAAGAAGATAAGCGTACGCGCTTATTGTGCCAAAAGATAAGCTCTGGTTCTTGATGTTAACAAGCTGGTGATCTTCACCATTTAAGTTGTTGCCAAAGATGTCGTTAACATTAGTAATGTTGGTTAAGGCTATAGTTGTATCTGGAAGTGATTTGTTCACTAAGGTAAACGCATCATATGTTTGCTCGTTCTGTCTCCAGCCAACACCACCGACAAAACGCTGGTTATCTAGCAAAATTCTTTGACGACCGTATCGAACTAAGGTGTCTGCAGGCGCTGCATAATCAAGGTAAGCCTGGTTTACTTCTGTATACTTTGGGTCAGCTACAACTGGCTTGCCTGGATCTTTAAAAGAATAGCCTGATATAACTTCAGTAGTGTTGTCAAATTCTACAAATGCAGTCGCGTTTTGGTACTGCTTAGTTTTGTAGTTTAAGCGAGTCTTAAGTGTTGAAGAGTGAGACTCTTTATCAAGTCCGTCCTGATCAACAAACTCATAACGGTATCTAAAGCTTAAAGATGCATCTCCATCGGTAAAGGCTTCTTCAAGTGATGCTGCAGGTGCAGCAGCAAATGCTGAAGTAGAGCTAGCGATAGCAATAGCTAGTGCAGATAATTTAAGTTGGTTCTTCATTTACGTGCTCCTGATCGGATATAAAATAATGTTTGTTCGGCTCTTTTTGGCCAATTAATATGGTGTCAAGGTAGTATAAGTACGTAAATTATTTCTTGATAAGTATCAAAAATACCTAAAATGAAGTAGTTGGAAGAGTTTATTTATCATAAAAGTTTAATAATACGGCTGAGCTTGACGGTGAAGGTAAGGGCGAGGATAGTATTGATATAACTGAGCTTAGGGGCTGTTTAAATCTGATTTTCATGTAACCAAGGGCGTTGTTTAATGACTCATCAAATAAAAACATTTATTTTCCTTATTTTTACTTTTTTATCATTTAATAGCGGAGCACAGCCCAATCAAGAGTTGGCAAATCAAGCGCTTGCTAATAAAGTGATAAAACATTCAGGCTTGTCTGAAATGATTAGCCAGTTCCCCGTTTTATTGAAAGAAGGCATTCAGCAAGGTGCGGAGCAGTCTGGCGCTCAGGAGTCCGGTAATAATCAAAAAATGCTTATGCAGATAGGCCAGATCATTGATCAGGCTTTCGTTGTTAGTGAGTCACTTGAGGGAATTAGAGCGGAGCTTAGTACTCAGTTAACGGAACAAGAGTTGTTAAGCGTTCTTGAATGGTTAAACTCCCCATTGGGAAAGAAAATTACCCAGATGGAAATTGATGTAATGTCTTCCGACGCCTATAACGACATGCAGTCACAGTTGCTAACCTTGCAAGAGAAGTACAGAGGAAGTGAAAGGGAGCGAATATTTCAACGTTTTGATAAAGCAACTAATGCAACAGAAGCATCACTTGAAACCGCTATTGCTGTGCAGTTAACGTTGGCTAGTGCTATGTCCGCCTCTTCAAATAATCCTCAAATGCCCTCTTACGAGCAGTTGAAGCAGAGTATTGAGGCTAACCGCTTTATGATGAGGGGGGTAATAGGGCAGCAAGTCTTTGCTAACTACCTTTATACTTATCAAAAATTAACAGATGATGAACTTAAAGCCTATGTAGACTTCGCATCAACACCTGCAGGTAATCACTATAGCTTGGTTGTGAATGAAGCGGTTAAAAATGCACTGCTAAAACCGTCTGAGATTATTGGTTCTAAGATCATGGCAGAGGCCATTTCTGGTTAATTATTTAGGCTGGCTTGGCTAACTTAGGAATATTACCCTCTAAACCCATTGCATACTTAATAACCTTTTTCTTACCAAAAGGTAGTTTGTTTGCAAGTCCGAGGCCGATATTTCTAAGCAACTTTAGTGGTGGGTTATCATTACTGAATGTGTGATAGAAAAAGTCCATTACTTCCATCATTTTCAAATTTTCAGATTTTCTTCGACGTTCATACTCACTTAGGCTTCTAATTAGGCCTATATCTTTTCCTTGATAATGAGCATCTGAAATAATCTCAATAAGCGTAGCCGCATCTTGAAAGCCAAGATTAACCCCTTGCCCTGCTAATGGGTTGATGGTGTGAGCGGCATCACCTGCTAATGCAACTCGGTTACCCACATAATGTTGCGCGTGACGCTTTACCAGGGTAAAGCTTCCTTTCTCTAATAGCTTGATTAGAGGGGGGAGTTGTGAGGGGAAGTTTTTAACCACCTCTGCAATAAACGTTTCATCATCCATTGCAGTTAATGACCTGATTTTATCAGGTAGGTCGTACCACACCAGAGATCCATAATGTTTATCGTTAACATCCATTAAAGGAAGGAAGGCAAGAGGCCCTGTGCTGGTAAAGGATTGCCAGGTGATATCTTCCTGATGGCCCTGATACTCAACGGTCGCGACCAATGCTTGTTGCTTATACTGGTTACTGTTTAAACCAATCGTAGCCCACTCTCTTACTTTAGATAGAGCGCCATCTGCACCAATGATCAGTTTTGCTTCAATTTTCGTGCTTTCTGATTGACCATTCTTTGTTAACTTAATAGTAGGGAGTGCTGTTTTAAAATCAATATCTTCAATAGTAGCGGGGCATATGAAATCAACATTATTATATTGCTTCATGGCCATATGCAGGCCTAGTTGAGTCACTCGATTCTCTACAATATTTCCTAAATAAGGGTATCCAATGTCTTTGCTATTAAAGAGTGTTTGATTGAGAGGTACACCTGCGAAGTTTAGAGGAATATCTAGCTTTTCAGTAACAGCCATTCGGCGATAAGGGCACACCCTCATGTTACTTATATGTTCCCATGCCCCCAGATTTTTTAAAATCTGTTCGCTGGCATAGCTAAGAGCGGACACTCGAATATCAGGTGTTTTTTCAGGGTCAAAAGGGCTTGGCTCGGCTTTGTCTAAAATAGCAATGCGTAAGCCTGTGTGCCCTAGGCCGCAGGCAATGGCTGCGCCAACCATGCCTGCGCCGATAATGGCGATGTCATAACTGTTTGTTGTTGTGTTACTTGTTGTCGTGGTTTCTGAGTGTTGATTAGTCATTGTAAGAAACGGTCTATTCCATGAAAAGACTGTATTCTAACCGACTTTTCTTTTACACATCCAGTCAGGTTTAGGTGCGTCGGGGTTTACAAAGCCTTCTGAGAGTAATGTGGGCTCTACTAAGGCTTTATAATCATCAAACTTCATTTTTATGATCTCGCTATGAGAGCCTGCGCTGAAAGCAATCTCTTCATTTTTGGCAAGGTCGTCATATAAATAAACGTCCATATTAAATAAATTCCCAAAGGGAGGCATAGCGCCTACTTCGCAATCAGGAAAATGATCTTGAAATTCTTCTTCATCGGCCAAAGCGATAAAATCAGTACCCATGGACTTGATAAAACGATCCCATCGTATTCGGCAAGAGGCCGGTAATACGATCATGGCCATTGCTCCATCGATGGTAACAATAACGGTTTTTGCTAATTGATTGCCCTTAACATGAGTACGTTTGGCTATTTCTTGTGCGGTATAAGCAGGGGAATGTCTAACAGATACATATTGAACCTGTTCTGAATCGAGATAATCTTTAAGTTGCTGTACTGGCATACGATACGACCTCCAACAAAGACCAAAATGGTGCTCCCTGCTTGACTGTTGTTCGTCCTGTTATTTGTAGCTTAGTTCAGCTTTTGCGAGATAGGCAATGAAAATAATAGATGCTGGGTGAAAATATTGATAACTGAGTGAACGGTCTCAAATGGAGTAAGACCCTCATCTCAATCATCAAATATTTTACATTTGTTGATATTTTTTTCAGAAAACTACTTTTAAGCAACTTGATGCATGTGCACATCTTGTTGCGGAAACGGAATTGAAATACCTTCAGCATCAAATGCTAATTTTACTGACTCATGGGTATCAAAATAAACCCCCCAGTAGTCAGCTGTATTAGCCCATAAACGAACAGTAAAGTTAACAGAACTATCAGCCAGTTCAGATAATACAATGGTAGGCGCTGGGTCTTTAAGCACGCGCGTGTCATTTTCTGCAATGCTATTGAGAATCTCTTTTGCCTTCTTGAGGTCATCTCCGTAACCAATGCCAAATACAAAATCGACCCGACGAGTCGGTTCTATATTTATATTAATTAAGCTGTTATTTGAAAGCACGGCATTAGGGATAATAATGCGGCGGTTGTCAGCTGAGTTTAAAATGGTGTTAAAGATTTGAATCTCTCTGACAGTGCCAATGTGGCCGCCTCCTTCGATTAAATCGCCTACTTTAAAGGGTTTGAATATGAGAATAAGTACACCGCCTGCAAAGTTCGATAGGCTCCCTTGAAGGGCGAGTCCAATAGCTAGGCCCGCTGCACCTAGTACTGCGATAAATGAAGTGGTCGCAATACCGACCATTGAGGCGACAGAAATAAGTAATAGCCCCTTTAATCCCACTGATACTAGGCTACCGACAAATTTGTGAAGTGTGGCGTCGATCTGGCTATCCATTTTGCTCTGTGCGTAACTTACGGTTTTATTAATAATCCATAAACCGATGACTAGCGTCACTAGGGCAAGAACAAATTGAGGTGCATGGGTTAAAAGAAGGTTCCATAGCATATCTATAATTTCGTTTATTTGTTCTTGGCTTTCGGTAAGTTGGTCCATTATTGATTTTCCCTGTGGGGTGAGTGATTTACTCATCTTAGATTACAAATATGAAAGGGGGTATAGCTATAGAAAAATATTTTTCTATAGCTTATGAAAGAGAGCTCGCTTTAGAGGGTAAAGCGAGTATTAATTGTGCTTTCCTATGATTTAATCAGCCAAGAACTTTATTTTACCAACAACACCAGCATGGTCAGATGGCCATAAGCCATTAACCGTCATATCAACTGCATCGTCTCCAACCACTTTCGCTTTTATCTTATCTATCTGCTTGCCTTGAGGGTTTAAGAATATGTGATCTATACGCTCATAAAGTGTGGTATCTGCATCATTAACTGTTGCACTAAAGCAGCAAGTAAAGCCGTCTTTTTCTTTTCTTTTTTGAGTCCACAAATCAATATTGCCTGTACCTACTGCCTGTAAATAAGGAGGGACAAGAGGTAATCCATCAAGACCAGGAATTCCAGACTGAGAGGTAAATGGTTGCTCATTTGGAGAACTATTGAAATCACCTACAAGAATCGAAGGTGTTGCGGCTGGGTTCGTCATGTTCATGATTGTGAGTAGCTCATTCATCTGAACGGCTTGTAATGACTTAAACGGTTCACTGCCGCCTGTTTCCAAGTGTGTATTTACAAAACGGTAGTTTTCACCTTTAACGTTTAGGTCTGTGGCAGTATAACCGCGGGTAAACTCTAAGTTTGCACCGCCCACGTCCATGGCTACGTTATAGGTGAAGTTGCCAGCTAGAGGGTTTGAGGCAATAACCCCTTCGCGTACAAGAATTACATCATGGTCAACTAGCCTAAGGTCGGTCAGCAAGGGTTGTCCTTCTGGTGTCATACCAGAAACCATAGGAAGCTCAATGTCTGCATTCGTCACGCTTGCTGCAACTGAATAGTTCAGGCCACGAGCGTCGAGTGCGTCTTGAAGTACAGTTATATAGTCAATAAACAATGTGTCAGCGGCCTGTTCTGGGTAGCCGTATTGGCTGTATCCAAAGTCGCTTGGGAATTGAGTGTAGATGGTTGAAACTTCTTGCAAACCAATGGCATGAGGCTTATAGCGCTGAATTTCATCAGCAATAGCTTCTGCACGTTCATTAAAGTTGGTTAGCTGCATTGCTTGAAAAGCTTCAGTTACGGCTAAGGGGACTAACGCGGGGTCGGTGTTCGCAGCTTCAATGACGGGAAATATATCCGCACCAAGATAAAGGTTGCGAGTCATCACTTTTATTTTGTCAGTGCTATCGGCCAAGGCTAAAGGTGAGCTGGCTAAAAGTGCTGCGCAAAGAGAAGGGATGAGTATGTTTGATTTTTTCATGACTTTGTCTCTTTTATTATTGTTTTCTATTATTGTTGTTTCATATTGTTTGATTACGAACTTATAGTTTCATAAAACAATTAATAAATAATCAAGTTATTCGAAAAAGAACTAAAATTGTGACAGGGTTGTCATGTTTTGGGCGAGGGAGAAAAGGGGTGTTAACTGACGTGGAGTAGAAAATATCAAGTAGGAGCGCCACTTTGGCGCGAACCTGTTTAGGCGAAGAACCCTCGTTGCTCAGCGCCGCTCCTACTTAATTAGGCTTTCAGGTCAACGACGGTGCGCCCTTGAACCTTACCTGCCATCATGTCTTCGGCTACTTGCTGAACCTCTTCTAGAGAAACAACCTTATTTATTTCGCTAAGTGCACTTTCGGGTAAGTCTTGGGCTAGTCGCTTCCAGGCTATTTGTCGTTTTTCATTGGGGCACATCACTGAATCAACCCCTTGTAAACGTACATTTCTGAGAATGAAAGGCATAACGGTTGTTGGAAGATTAAAACCACCTGCTAAGCCGCATGCTGCAACAGCACCATTGTAGTCTGTTTCAGCTAATACTCTGGCCAGAATTGCATCACCTACAGTATCAACGGCACCCGCCCAGCGCTGTTTTTCGAGTGCTCTGGCTGGTTTTTCCATTTCTTCCCGGCTAATAATCTCTTTGGCGCCGAGGTTTTTAAGGTAGTCGTGTGTTGATGCTCGACCTGAAACCGCACTAACGTGATAGCCTAGATTACTGAGAATCGCTACGGCTACACTCCCTACACCACCGCCGGCACCCGTTACAACAACGGGACCTGTATCAGGTGTTATGCCTGCATCTTCAAGCGCCATGACACAAAGCATGGCGGTGAGGCCTGCTGTACCTATTGCCATGGCCGTTTTGCCATCAATTGAATCAGGTAAGGGTATTAGCCATTTCGACTGAACGCGCTGAATTTGTGAATAGCCTCCCCAGTATTGCTCGCCTACACTCCAGCCGGTTAACACTACTTTTTCACCAGGTCGGTAGCTGTCAGCATTAGATTCAATAACCGTGCCTGTTAAATCAATGCCTGGCACCATGGGCCATGTGCGAACAATTTTACCTATGCCAGTAACGGCCATGCTGTCTTTGTAATTAATGCTTGAGTAGTCTACGGATAATAATATATCGCCTTCAGGAAGGTCGTTGATGGTGAGCTGCTCCACTGTGCTGACTGTTTTTCCATCTTCCTGACGTAGGACTAATGCTTTAAAATTTTCTGGGGTTATTTGAGCCATTTGGAGCCTCTGTATTGAGTCGATTATTCAGACTTCTCAGTGTAGCCCTAATTTGTGAATAGCTAAATGCCATAATGTTCATATAGGGTTATACTTTTGTTGAATATCTTTTATGGAATTTAATTGTATATGACTGTGTATTTGCTTAGTTTGCTGGGCATTTTAATCTCTCTTTTTGCCGTTTTAATGCCGCAATATTTTGCTTTTCGTACTACCAGATACGCTGGTGTAGACTACTCTTCCATCAAAAATACGTTGAGTGAGTTAGGCTCAATTAATAGTCCGTTTCAACATTCCGTTGCTCACTATTATTTCTTGCCCTTGAGTTTGGCTAACATTGTCTTTTTATTTTCCGTTTATTTTCTATTTGAAGGCTCTCTGAGTAGTCGAGCACCTTTTGTGTTAATGAGCTTTGTTAGTATCGGGTATTTAATTGCGGCATTTTCCCCCTGCGATCAAGGTTCGCCTCTGAAGGGAAGCGTTCGGAACCAGATACATAATCTAGGTGGTTTTTTTGAATATATAGGAAGTGGCTTAGGGTTGATTTTACTAAGTCTAACATCTCACTACTCATTGTTTGGAGATGGATGGAACGCTTACTTAATGATTAGTGGTGGGGTTATTTTGCTAATGTTAGTGCTTCTAATATTACCCTTCTTACAATCAATAAGGGGTTTAATTCAGCGAGTGGCTGAATACAGTTATTTTGGCTTTGTATTTGTTTTTTCAGTGTTATTGCTGTTTTAAGGCATAGGTCTATTCTTAGTAGAGTGTAGAAAATAAAAGTAAGAGGGAGTTTATGGAAGCTAAAGATGTTCATAACATTGAAGGTGCCCGAGATATTGTAGAAGAGCGAGAGCTTAGCCATATTAAAGTAGGCGTATTTGATACCGATGGCGTGATGCGCGGTAAATATATTTCAAAAGAAAAATTCTTATCTTCACTTGATAAGGGCTTTGGTTTTTGCGATGTGGTGCTGGGGTGGGACGTTCGTGACCAACTTTATGACAACGTAAAATATACAGGCTGGCATACGGGTTACCCTGATGCCACGGTGCGCATAATCCCTGAAAGTTGTCGTGAGCTACCCCTTGAAAATGGAGGGCTACTATTCCTTGCTGAATTTGTGGGTGATGCAGAAGCTATTTGTCCTCGTGGTGTGTTGCGTAGAGTGCTAAAACAGGCTAAAGCTCTGGGCTTACAAATAGAAATAGGTTTTGAATATGAGTTTTTTGTTTTTAACGAGACGCCTGAAAGCATTCGAGAAAAACGCTACCAGTCATTAAAACCGATGGCCCCAGCAGAGTTTGGTTACTCGGTAATTCGAAACAGTGTTGAATCTCAAAGCTATCTGAACCTGCTTAATCTTTGTGAAGTAATGGATTTCCCTATAGAGGGCTTGCATGAAGAAACCGGTCCTGGTGTTTTGGAAGCGGCTATTGCTCATGATGATGCACTGGAATCTGCGGATAAAGCTGCACTATTTAAAACGTTCACCAAAGTTGCCATGCAGAAAGAAGGGAAAATGGCCACTTTTATGGCTCGCTGGTCACCAGACTATCCTGGGCAGAGTGGTCATATCCATTTGTCAGTAAGAGATTTGAGTGGTACCCCGTTGTTTTATGATGAAAACAAGCCAGACAATATCAGCGATACTATGCGTCACTTTTACGCAGGTCAGCAAAAATTAATGCCTGACTTGCTGGCTATGATTGCACCTACAATTAATTCTTATCGACGCTTAGTACCTGGTTTTTGGGCGCCGACTGAGGCTAGTGTCGGGATGGATAACCGTACCTGTGCCATTCGTTTGATTCCTGGTAATGAAAACTCTCAACGCATTGAATACCGAATTGGTGCCGCTGATGCCAACCCCTACATTATTCTGGCAGCAGTTATTGCCTCTGGGTTATGGGGAATAGAAAACCGTGCCGAGCCAGAGCCCTTGGTTGAAGGTAATGCCTATGAACAACGCTTTCCTGACTACTTACAATTACCTTATACCTTGTGGGATGCCGCTCAGCGACTTAAGAAATCACCCATAGCAAGGCACTATTTTGGTGATGCGTTCGTAGACCATTTTTCAGCTACAAGAGAGTGGGAGGAGCGAGAGTTCAGAAAGCATATATCTGATTGGGAATTGGATCGTTATTTTGAAATTATTTAGTTAGTGGCTTGTGGAGATATTGAATGAAAATTGTATTGCACTCTCCAGTTGATGGGCGAGTGGTGGCTGAACGGGAATTAGCTACGCTTGTAGGTATTGAAACAGTGCTTGATTGTGCCAAGATCGCACAACAACAATGGGCGCAGACTTCGATAAAAGAGCGAGCAGAAATATGCCATAAAGCAATTGATGCGCTGCTTCAAAAAAAGGATGAAATTGCTCATGAGTTAACACTGCAAATGGGACGGCCCATTCAATATTCAGCGGGTGAAATTAGCGGCTTGGAAGAACGGGGTCGCTATATGATAGATATTGCAGAGACAGCTTTGGCAGATCATTTAGTTGAAGAAAAACGCGGATTTAATCGTTTTGTTCGTCATGAACCTTTAGGTGTCGTGGTTACTATCGCCCCATGGAACTACCCTTATCTAACGGCCGTTAATTCGATAATACCCGCTATTATGGCGGGTAACAGTGTGGTACTTAAACACTCGAATCAAACCTTTTTATGCGCTGAACGTTTTGTTGAAGCGTTTACAGCAGCAGGGCTTCCTGATGGTGTTTTTCAATATATTCATCTTGATCATGAAGCAACAGCACAGCTGGTGAGCCATGATAGTGTTAATTTTGTTTCATTTACCGGTTCAGTCGCGGGTGGCGAAGCGATAGAAAAGTCAGTGGCAGGGTATTTCAAAGGGTTGGCATTAGAGTTAGGAGGTAAAGATCCTGCTTATATTAGGGACGATGCCAACCTTGCTCACGCCATTGAAAATGTACTAGATGGTGCGTTCTTCAATTCTGGTCAATCTTGCTGTGGTATTGAGCGAGTGTATGTTCATGAGTCATTATACGAGCGCTTTGTTCAGGGGGCTATAAATCAAATTTATGAATATAAGCTGGGTGACCCTTTGGATAACTCGACTACGCTAGGGCCAATGATTAGCAGCAAAGCAACCACTCATGTGCGTGAACAAATTCAAAATGCAGTCTCTCAGGGAGCAAGAGCCTGCATAGATACCGGTTACTTCGAGCGAGATGAGCTGGGTTCACTTTATGTTGCCCCTCAACTGCTGACCCATGTAAATCATCAAATGGACGTGATGACTGAAGAAAGCTTTGGCCCGGTGATTGGTGTAATGTCTGTTGCTAATGACGAAGAAGCCATAAAATTGATGAATGATAGTCCCTTTGGATTAACTGCATCGATTTGGACAGAAGATGAAGAGCAAGCATTAGAAATAGGTGGCCAGCTGCAAACCGGCACTGTATTTATGAATCGCTGTGATTATCTAGACCCAGCCTTGGCATGGGTGGGGGTTAAGCAGTCTGGACGAGGCTGCGCCTTATCTTCATTGGGCTATCAACAATTGACCCGACCAAAATCGTTCCACCTTAAACGCATTTAAGCCAGCGAGATTACTCATGGAAAACCCTTTAGACCTAACATCAATCGATGCATTACAAGGAAACTGGAACTACCCAACCACTATTCGAATGGGTTGTGGACGGCTTAATGAACTCCCTTTTGTTTGTAAGTCTTTAGGGATAAGAAAACCTTTATTAGTAACCGATTCAGGCTTAGCCGAAGTACCTTTCGTTGAACGAGCGATGGCGTTGATAAAAGCGGAAGGTATGGGGGTTACCTTGTTCAGTGATGTAAAATCAAACCCAAGCGGTGAGAATATTTTGCAGGGTGTTCAAGTCTATAAAGACGGAAACCATGATGGTGTAATCGCCTTAGGTGGCGGTAGTGGGTTAGACGCGGGCAAGGCCATTGCTCTAATGAGTGGTCAAAAACACTCTATTTGGGATCTGGAAGATATAGGCTCAAACTGGTTGAGAGCAGACCCCGCCGGTATTGCACCTATTATTGCGATACCTACCACTTCTGGAACAGGCTCAGAAGTAGGGCGTGCCTCAGTCATACTTGATGAAGAAGCCCATGTTAAAAAAATCATATTCCACCCAAATCTAATGCCTCAGGTCGTGTTAGCTGACCCTGAACTTGTTACTGGTCTGCCCGCAAAATTAACGGCGGCAACAGGCCTAGATGCCTTTGTTCATTGTTTAGAGGCTTACTGTTCACCCGCTTATCACCCCTTGGCAGATGGCATTGCACTTGAAGGTATGCGGCTCATTAAAGAGTGGTTGCCTGAAGCCGTGAGTAATGGGCATAACCTAAGTGCACGAAGCCATATGATGGTTGCTTCATCAATGGGGGCCACCGCTTTTCAAAAAGGACTGGGTGGAGTTCATGCTTTGGCTCACCCTTTAGGTGCTTTATACGATGCTCATCATGGTTTGCTGAACGCGATTCTTCTGCCTTATGTTTTAGTGCGAAACCGAGAGGCCATTGAAGGACGAATAGAGCATATTGCAAGGTGTATTGGTCTTGATGAAATGACCTTTGATGGCTTTATGAGTTGGATATTGAGTTTCAGAAAGCAATTGAATATTCCGAGCACACTGGCAGAAATAGGTATTACCACCGAAGACAGTGAGAAAGTTGGAAAAATGGCTTTTGAAGATCCTTCTGCGGGAGGAAACCCTATTGAGTTGAGCGCGGAAGAGTATGCTTTATTATTTCGTCATGCAGTTGATGGCATAATTGAATAGGTTTAAATCATGTCGGCGATACCACTAAAGCTAGGCATACTCGATTGTGATACTTTGCATGAAGACCTACGCAAAGAGTATGTCTCGTATTCTCATATGTTCCAAACATTGTTTATGCAGGTTGCCCCATCCGTCAGCTTTACATCCTACCCAGTTATAGAAGGTATTTACCCTGAATCACCCGATGAATGCGATGGTTATATCATTACCGGTAGTAAAAGTAGTGTTTACGATAATGATGAATGGCTTGGTAACTTAAGTAATTATGTGAGAAGCCTGGCGAGCCACCGTAAGAAGATGGTCGGGATCTGTTTTGGACATCAGTTACTGGCCCATGTGCTTGGCGGACGAACCAGTAAAAGTGATAAAGGTTGGGGTGTGGGCGTAATGCAGAGTGAAGTCATTGCTAACCCTGAATGGATGCAGCCAACCATGTCATCATACTCATTGTTAGTCAGTCATCAAGATCAGGTAGTTCAGCTAGCCCCCAATGCAACCGCTATTGCTACGAGCCCGTTTTGTACTAACTCTGCATTTCAGATTGAAGACTATGCTCTAGGCTTTCAGGGCCACCCAGAATTCATCCGGGACTATAGTCGTCGATTGATGGAAATGAGACGAGATCGCATACCCCATGAGCTTATTGAAAAAGGGCTGCATTCTTTAAATACAAACACTGACCACCTGATTGTTGCTGAGTGGATTGTGAATTTTATGAGGTAAGTTTATATGAGATATGTTTCTTGTGTCTAAAATTATTAACCACTCAAGCCTTAGATGCTAAAAAGTCTAAATATTGCCACTTAGCTGGCTAACTTAGCGAGAAAATATCCACTATACTCAGAGTCTATATATTAAAAGTCTACATGCCATAATTATAACAGTGCCATGATTCTTGAGTAGTACGTTGCTGACTTATTTTCTTTAACGTTTACTTAATTGGTTGCGGCACTATGGAATTGTTTCTAAACAACCGAATCAGTCACCTACACACATTTGATACAAATGCTCACCTACTCCTGTCGCTGGTAAAAAAGGGTTTCTTTGAAGCCTTGGTTCTAAGTAGTTCTCGAATAACAGAGTTTAGTCAAAGTGCAAGAGGGCTTAGGGCTGATTACCGCGCCACTTTGTTGGTTGAAGGCTCTCCTGTAGAGATCTCTAGTGACCACTATTTGAAAGAAGGTGATCGCCTACAATTGAGAACAGTTGCAGGTGGTAGATTGGTTGCATTTGGCTCCATATCACATCCTCGCGCAGCTCTACGCCTCCCCTTAGCTCTAATTGATCACGGGCTAAGGCACTCATTGCCGGTTCAAGAATCGATGATGCAACTTTATCCTATGTTAAAAGCCATTGCAGACTCACCACCTGCGCTGGAAATCCCATTAGAAATAAAGTCGGGAGCGCACGGTCTAATTACCAGTTTTCCCACTCTTGATCAGGTGCTTCGCGTTGAGACCTTCAGGCAGGCAATGTTTAACAGTGGCAGTTTTTTAGAGAGTAAGTTGGTTCATGCTGCTCGGTTTGTTGAGCAAAATAGACGTTCAGGAACATCGGAGGGTTTCTTATTTGCTGGAGACTTTAAGGCAGAGTTGTCTGTATTAATTCACAACTTAAAAGAGTTTGGTGTTGAAACTAATTTACTGCCATCTAGTCGGCAAGCATCACCAGCAGCCCCCCTTCTTGTTTATACACCTGAGAGGAAGACCGCGAGCAAGCCGCCAGAAGAAGAGCCTATCGTTAAGGAAGAACCGTTCGTTGATATTTTACTTAAGAAATTAAGTAAGCTGTTGGTATCCACTTTGGCAAAAATTAAAGTTAATCAGTTGGTTAGTCTTGAACATCAATGTCAGTCTTGCAATGAAATCGAGTTACCCATAAATAGCTGGTTGCTTGATTTACCCATCTACGATGATGGTAATGTTAACGTTTTAAGTGTGCAGATTGAACAGCAGCCAAAGGAAGGTGAGGGAGGGGAGTTGCTTTTTTTGTGGACTGTAAAGCTCAATTTTGAATTTAACAGAGAAGGGCGTATGTTATTTGAATTGAGTCTTTTGAAAGATACCATTTCTGCAGAAATATGGTCAGAGCCAGAATCTGCTTTTCAGCAAGTATCGAATAGCATTGAGGAATTAAAAGATGAGTTTCGGTATGCGGGAGCCAAAGTGAATGAGGTTCACAGTCACTTTGGTGTTCCTGAGCAATCAGGTCCTTTACTTAAGCACCGTCTTGTGGATCTTCACACATGACTGCGGGAAAGAAAAAAAAGGCGATTGCCCTGCATTACGACCGGGTTAATGCCCCAAAAGTGTCGGCGAAAGGGGTTGACGACATAGCAGAGCAAATTGTTGCTATTGCCAAGGAGCATGACATACCACTTCTTGAAAATGAAGAGATGCTACAATTATTATCTGAAGTGAGTCTTAATGAAGAAATACCAAGAAGTCTGTACCTTTGTATTGCGGGCGTCATCGCATTTGCATACAAGATGAAAGGAAAAAAACCTGATGATGAGCCGTCAGATGAAACGGAGCGCCATTTCACACAAGATGAAAGCGAATAGCTAAGTTGATTTGTTGAGTATTTTAAAGCTTGATGAAAATCAATGCTTACCTGTTCTACCTCTGTTTATCTAAAACATGTATTTATATTCAATAAACGATAATTCATTGAAGACAATGCAAAGGAGCGCAGAATGATTAGTGTTGATGAAGTCATGATAAGTAATGTTTTTACATTAAAAGCGAGCGATAGTGTTTATGACGCACGGGCTTTAATGAAAGAAAAAGATATTCGTCATATCCCCATTATTGACGAGGCTAACCGCCTGGTAGGGCTTGTTTCTCAGAGGGATATTCTGAGTGCCTCTGAGTCAACATTACACACCACAAGCTCTGAGCAGCGTATATCACTTGAAAAACAGCATAAAATTGAAGAAGTGATGACACGCCAGATAAAAACGGTAGATGAAAGAGATAGCCTTCGATCTGCGGCCATGCGTTTACGCAAATTTAAACACGGTTGTTTGCCAGTAGTTACCGACGGGGAGCTAAAAGGTATTATCACCGATACGGATTTTGTAGGGGTTGCTGTGCACCTCTTGCAGCAGGTAGAAGACTCAATACCGGTTGAAGAATTCTAATTATTCTATTAACGTTTACTGTACTTAATCAATTACGTTACAGGAACGAAAATGGATAGTTTGTTAGCCCATGGGTTATCAGTTTTTATGGGGTTCTTTGCCATTATGAACCCCGTTGCAAATACGGCTGTGTTTGTGGGGTTAACGGGCTCCCTCAACCAGAGTGCTCGTAATAAAGTCGCACTTAAGGCACTTGTCTCTGCCTTTCTGATTATTCTAATGTTCTGCTTGCTGGGCAAGGGCATTTTTGAACTGTTTGGCATTACCATTCCCGCTCTCAGAATTACCGGAGGCGTGTTGGTGTTTCTGGTGGGCTATCAAATGCTGCATGGCAAGCAGTCTCGCATGCATCATATTGATGAAACAGAGACAAATGATAGTGATGAAAGTACCGATATTGCTATTTCCCCCTTGGCTATCCCTATTCTTGCAGGCCCTGGAACTATAGCTACAGCAATGAACAACACTGCAACGGGGGATATAAATGAAATTATAATCACCGTTATTGTTTTTACTGTGTTGTGTGTAGTTACCTATCTCTGTTTTATATCAGGGCAAAAAATTGTCCGTTTCTTAGGGCAAGGTGGCATTAGTGTGATTACACGTTTAATGGGCTTAATTCTGGCGGTAATGGGAACCCAAATGCTTATTCAGGGTATTCATGATGCTAGTTTAATGAACTATTTATAAGGGGCTGCTCATCATGAATTGCATCTCTTCAAAAAAGTACCTTCTGGATAAACCTGAATCTCAGGAAAGTTTCCCCTTTGGTGATGATATTCCCGTGTTTAAGGTTAAAAACAAAGTTTTCGCGATACTTGGCGTTAAAGAAGGTATTGGCCAGCTAAATCTAAAATGCGATCCTGATGAAGCGCTTTCATTGCGAGATATATTTGAAGCGGTTATTCCCGGTTATCATATGAATAAGAAGCATTGGAATACCATTATTCTTAACGGTTCAATTCCACCTGGGGAAATAGAGCGAATGATTGATAACTCGTACTCACTGGTGGTTAAAGGCTTGAAAAAGCTTGAGCGTCAGGGCTTGGAATTGAAGTATGGGCAGGATGTGTTATATCCAGAAAAAAGCGGTACACAAGGTACCGCATAAATGGAACACAAAAAGGGATGTTAGGTGAAACTGGTTTGTATTTAGCTTACCTTTCTACGCATAGCTACTAAAAATAGAAGTCCCAAACCAAGCATAGGAATAGTGCCAGGCTCTGGAACGCTTGTAGTGATCGTTACAGATGCAGGGTTTTCTAAAACATCATTACCGCAAGACATTGTCCAGTGAGCATCAAGGTTAAGTTCACTTCCAAAGCCTAAGCTTGCAAGATCAAAAGATACTGTACGAAAATAGCTAACACCGTCTTTGCCAGCTTCGTTTGATAGCAGCCCTTGTACGAGAGATCCTTCATCCATTGCGAAAGGTGATGACTGAGAGTAGTAAATATCGTCATTCCACTTAGATACAGTGTAAAGGCCGGCTGCATCTATGCCGTCGCCATCATTATCTGCTTCAACCTTGCCATTGTAATAGCCTTTTGATTTAAGGCCAAAATCAACAGCGTATTCATAGTTGCTGCTGTCATTATCAAAAGAAAGGGCTAGGTCTCCAGTAAAGTATGATTTATTACTATAAACTACCTTTCCATCAATTAAGTCGAAGCCGGCTTGTATTCCTAAAGATAAAACGCTTCCTTCGACCTTGTAGAATAAGTATTCTGCATCGAAGTCTTGTCCACCGTAGCCAGGGTTTACATAACCGCCGTTTCTTACCCCTTCATCATCAGCAAGCTGGGTCCAGCCATCATCTTCCCAAAGGTTAATAGGGCTTGCGTAAGCAATGTTTGAAATTAACAGAGCAAAAGCACCGGCAATCAATTTTCTTATTAACATGTCTCTAATCCTTTTATAACTACTCAAGCTTAAAAAATTATTTTTAATTATTATGTTTTATTAAATGCATATATCTCGCCTTAACCGTATTTAATTAATAAATACAAATTGTTATATGCTGTTTTCCTGACACAATATAAAAATATGATCGCGGTATGTAAATATAATGGACGATATCTTGTGTGATGCAGTTAAAGTTTTACACTCTTGATCTTTTATTGATTTATAGGCATTGTTTCGGCTCCATAACACTCAAAAAGGCTTCATTTATTATGCTCAGTTATCGCCATAGTTATCATGCGGGAAACTTCGCAGATGTGCTTAAACACTGCGTACAGTTGGCTATTATTGAGTATCTCAAGAAAAAAGATAAACCGTTCTGTTATCACGATACCCATAGTGGAGCAGGGGGCTATGTTATTGCTTCTTCTGAAATGCAGAAAAATGGCGAATACCAAAGCGGTATAGGAAAGCTATTTGGCCGTAAGACCGATGTTGATGTTATTGATCAGTATGTTGATTTAATTGGGGCGCTGAATGCCAGTGGACGCTTAAATAACTACCCTGGTTCACCACAAATTGCTCTGTTGGCAAAACGCTCTATTGATAGAATGCAGTTGACGGAGCTTCACCCCGCAGATTTTTCACATTTACAGCAAATGCTGGGTAAGAGGAAAAAAGTAAAAGTTTATCAGCAGGATGCATGGCAAGGGTTGAAAGCGATGCTGCCACCCGCTGAAAAAAGAGGTTTGGTATTAATAGATCCCTCTTATGAAGTTAAGCAAGACTATAAAACAATAGTGACCTCATTGCAGGAGGCTCATAAACGATTCTCGGCAGGTGTGTTTGCTATTTGGTATCCGGTGTTAGAGAGAGATGCCACAGAGCAATTTATAAGAAGCCTTGCTCAAGCTGGCATTAGTAATATGTTACGCATAGAGCACTGTGTATTGCCTGATGATGAGAATGGAATGACGGGAAGCGGAATGATTGTGGTTAATCCGCCTTATACGCTTAAAGCCGATATGGAAAAGGCGTTGCCTGTTTTGAGTAAGTTGCTTAACAGTGGAGGGGATAGCAGTTTTATTATCGAGCAACTTACTAAAGAGTAAGGGGAGCTTTCCAAGCCTTACTCTTTAAGATTTAAGTGCTTTTACTCTTTCGGAATACGCTTTGAGGCCTGGGCCAAACTGAGGGATAACCTCTTTGGGGTTAATTGCTTCACCACACTCTGAACAGCAAAGATCAACAGACATTTTGTGTTGGCATTGAGTGTGTAAATATTCCATGGGCGGGCCCTCGCCTCCATCCATCCACTTGTCCCCCCACTTGGCTAGCGTCATTAATACTGGGTATAGCTCAACGCCTTTGCGGGTAAGTTTGTATTCGTAACGTACGGGCTTTTCCTGGTAAGGCACTTTTTTCAGTATTTCATGCTCTACTAACTTATTTAACCGGTCTGTTAGGCGATGTCTGCTAAGGCCTATTTGTTTTTGAAACTTGTCAAAACGCTTAGTGCCCATAAAACTGTCGCGTAGAATTAATAGTGTCCAACGATCACCCACAATAGAGAGTGCTCTGGCGACTGAGCAGGGAAACTCTTGAATATTGTCCCACTTCATAGGGCTTAAACTACCTTCTAATTAACTGCACGGCTAAATATATTTTCATATTATAGCTTTACAAGTTCTATTTTGGAACTTAGTATTGATTAAGTTCCAAAATAGAACTAACTAGATTCGGATGCGGGAGTGTAAGATGAGCGCTATGCAAAATACAGAAGCTAATAATGAAAACTGGAAATCAACGGCTTGTATGTTATGTAGTATCGGGTGCGCCATTGAAGTACAAGTGGATGGGCAGCACCTGAAAAAAGTGCGTGGTGATAAGTCAGCCGCCTCTTCAAAAGGCTACCTTTGTCAAAAGGCCGCTCGTTTAGATCATTACCAGAATCACAGTGAACGATTAACAAAACCACTCCGTAAAAAAACAGACGGTAGCTTTGAAGAAGTTGAGTGGGACGAAATTATTAATGAAATTGCAGGCAAAATGCGGGGTATTCGCTCTCGGCATGGAGGTCATGCCTTTGCCTATTATGGTGGTGGAGGCCAGGGTAACCATCTGGGTGGAACTTACAGCTCAGCGCTGACCGCTGCATTAGGCACCCCTTATATTTACACCGCATTAGCACAAGAAAAAACCGGTGATTTCTGGATTAACGGCAAGCTTTTTGGACGTCAGAGTTGCTTTGCAGTTGAAGGAATGGAGCATGCGGATTACGCAATAGTACTCGGAGCTAACCCTTGGGCTGCACACGGTATACCGAAAACACGAGACCTGTTAAAGCAATATAAGAAAGATCCCGCACGCACAATGGTCGTGATTGACCCGCGTTTAAGTGAAACTGCCAAAATGGCAGATATTCATCTACCGGTTAAGCCGGGTAAAGATGCCTTCTTACTCTCAGCTATTATTGCCATTATTCTTAAGGATGGTCTGGAAGATAAAGCGTTTATAGCAAAGCATACGCACAACTTTGAGTCGGTTAAGGCTCAGTTTTTGTCTGTGCCCATTGAACAATATATAAAAACGGCCGGTCTGGATTTTGACATTGTTAAAAAAGTCGCTATAGATTTTGCTAAAGCGGATACCGCAACGGTTAGAGCCGATTTAGGTATTCAACATAGTCTGCATAGTACGCTTAATTCCTATCTTGAAAAATTACTCTTTCTTATAACTGGCAACTTTAATAAGAAAGGCGGGAACCACCTTATTGCACAGTTTGCCCCTTTAATTGGTCACTCTAAAGAACCAGAAGAGGGCGGGGTTGTTACGCGCGTTACGGGAATGAAAGGCATTAGTAAGATTTTCCCACCTAATATATTGCCACAAGAAATCAATTCTGATCACCCTGATCGAATAAGGGTGTTAGTGGTTGATAGCGCCAATCCGGGTCTTTCTGCGGCAGATACCGCCGCATACCGATTAGCCTTCGACAAATTAGAGTTGTCGGTGGTCATTGATGTAGCTATGACAGAAACTGCCCGAATGGCAGATTACATATTGCCTGCACCTACGCAGTTTGAAAAAACAGAATGCGCATTCTTTACCTTTGGTTTCCCCACGTCTTATTTTCATTTACGTAAGCCCGTTCTCGAGGTGACGGCTGGTGTGAGTGCTGAGAAACAGGGTGATACCTTACCCGAGCCAGAGATATACAGACGGTTAGTTGTGGCGATGGGGGAAATACCAGACCGCTTCCCCAAACTTGAACAAATAGCAAAATTAGATAGGAAATTTCAGTTTAGCCGACTCTACCCTATTGCCCTAGCTGCTACGCTCAAAGCAAACCCCAAGTGGATGCCTTATGTGCCCCTTATTCTTTATGCTACGTTAGGTAAAGCACTGCCTGAGAATATGGCCTCTGCAGC
>ENA-OSET01001923-OSET01001923.1-sediment-metagenome-genome-assembly--contig:-NODE-1923-length-20832-cov-4.149554_pt1 | contig 20832 bp, 16 predicted proteins | sample MGYA00237882_ERZ534229 | MGnify/ENA primary metagenome ERZ534229 (study PRJEB26408, sample SAMN06266212) | sediment metagenome | isolation source: Hudson Canyon methane seep mesocosm | place... | reverse complement strand
TTATCCCTTAGGTCCTAGGGAAATGTCCGTTGCTAATCTATCCGATGCCGAAATTCGTAAGGAACTGCGGAGTTTGATGCAAGGTGAAAACTTTCATCAATTTCTAATCGAAGGGGCGAATGATCGACTTCTGACCGATAAGTGGATTGAAAATCTGCCCGTGGAAATTTTTTCAGCCCCCTATTATTCCAACTTACCGAATTATGTGGCGCAGCTGTCGGAGCTAGATGATGTTGAATCCCTGCGTAAACTGCGAGATGGGGTTGGTTTTGGGATCGCCCGCCAAGCCTTAGAATCCATTGCTTATGTGGTTGAAAATGACCTGCCTTATACGGAGATTTTGACCGCCGACTACACACTGGTAAATCCTCAGCTCGCCTTTACCTTTGGCTCTAACGTTTCCTTCGACGACGACGAAAATATCGACCAGTGGAAGGTTGGAACCGTGGAAGATTATTTTCGTATCGATAGCTCGATGGTTTACGAACGTCTGCAATTTGGTGCCAACGTAAGCGGTGGCTTAGCGACGAACTACCCTCAGGCAGGAATTCTAAATACCTATGGCTGGTTGTCGCGATACCCCTCGACGGACACCAACCGGAACCGCGCCCGAGCCCGGTGGACCTGGTATCATTTTCTCGGGCTCGATGTCGAAAAGTCGGCGTCCAGAACGACCGATCCGGATGCTTTGGCAGATACGGATAACCCGACCATGAAGAATCCCAATTGCACCGTGTGTCATGAGATTCTTGATCCCATAGCCGCGACCTATCAAAACTACGGCGACCTCGGATTCTACAAGGATAAAGCCCCCGGTCTCGATTCTTTGCCTCGCTTATATAAGAGCGACGATAGTCTGGAAGATCCCTATCAGCCGGGAGATGTTTGGTATCGGGATATGCGTGAGCCGGGACTGGAAGCCCTTAATTTTACAGATACAGACCAAACTATGGTTCAGCTAGCTGCTGCCATTGTCAATGACGACCGTTTCTCGCAAGCCGTTGTTAAATTCTGGTGGCCCTCCATAATGGGGGAAGAACTCATCCCTGCGCCGGAAGAAACTGAAGACAGCAACTATCAAAGTAACTTAAATCTGTTTTTGGAACAATCAGCGACGGTGGCCGAGCTTGCCGAGAAATTTCGAGGAGGTTTTGACGGCGGCGCCGCTTACAATCTTAAAGACCTGCTAACAGAAATGATGATGTCCGATTGGTTTATGATCGATTCCGCAGCGTCCGTTTTTGACGGTGATGACAATCACCTGCTTGGCATTGGGGCAGGCAGGCTGCTGACACCTGAACAATTAGATCGAAAAACCGAAGCGGTAACAGGCGTTCGCTGGTTTGAAAGCGAAGTTCGTGGTCGGGACTTTTCTCAGCTTACCGCCGCTTACCGGTTGCTGTATGGTGGCATTGATTCCGATGGAGTTACCCAGCGTGCTACCGTAGTAAATTCTCTGATGTCGACGGTTGTCGAAGCACAACCCCTGCAATTGGGATGCGTGATTGTGGCTGCCGAATTTCAGTTTCCGGCCTCCGAACGCAAAGTGTTTACGATGATCGATAAAGATCAAAATGAGAACAATGCTGAATCGGCGGTAAGAGCTCAGCTGCAATTTATGCATCAGAACCTGCTGGGTGAAACTTTGTCTGTTGATGATCTGGAAATCGATCGGGCTCTTGCGCTATTTACAGAGACGCGGCAAGCTCGAATTGACGGAAATATGCCTACCCAGCTGCACGCACCTCCGGACGAAACTTGCCCGTTCCAATTCATCCCCGATACGGAAAACTGGGATCTAAGCGATCCTGGCCATACGCTGAACACGTGGGTATCGATGATGATTTATTTTATGACTGACTATCGCTATATCTTTGAATAGGAGGGTGAACCTTGAAACGCAGAGCATTATTAAAGCTGGCGACCTGGTCGGCGATTGGCGCAGGACTGGGACCGGCATTTAAAACCTACGCGGCCGATGACGCCTATACCGGGCCGTTATTTATTACGGTCCAGGTCAGCGGAGGATGGGACGTTACGTCGTTTTGCGATCCAAAGGCAAATCAGCCCGGGGAAAGCATCATTAATAATTGGGCTACCACCGGAGAGATTCAACAGGCGGGCAATATCCCGTATGCTCCGTTTGCCGCTAATCAGGCCTTTTTCGAGAAGTACTATAATGACACGCTGATTATCAATGGAGTGGATGCACAGACGAATTCTCATAGCGCCGGAGTCACCCATAATTGGAGTGGACGTTTGTCCCAAGGTTACCCGACCTTAACGGCATTGGCCGCGAGTGTTTACGGCCCGCAATTACCCATGGGGTACGTGAGTGGTGGCGGTTATCAGGAAACGGCACATCTGGTACGTTATACCAGCCTAAGTGATCCCGAGGGACTAAGAGAATTAATCAACGGTAATATTACGACCTGGAACGCCGCTAACAGCTACCGATTTCAATCAGATTTAGACCGAATTAAACAGTATCAGTTGGCGCGCTTACAGGCGATGTTGCTACGTGAAGATTTGACCCCTCGGCAACGTAACGGGATATCAACTTATTATGAGGCGCGGCTTAGCCGGGATCAATTGTCGGGTTTAGCCGAGCTGCTACCGGATAACGATGAACTTCAACCCCGTCAGCAGGTCACAGCAACGACGCGTTCAACGCTCATGCGCCAAGCTCAGGTAGCGTTGATTGGTTTTCAGGCAGGTGTGAGTATGGCTGCTGATATCCACGTCAATGGTTTCGATACACACTCTGATCACGACGCTGATCACGAACCGATGTTAGAGCATCTAACGGAATCGCTTGACTACGTGTGGACAATGGCTGAGGAGCTAGGGGTGGCAGACCGCCTGACCGTTTTTGTTGGCTCAGATTTTGCGCGCACGCCCCGTTACAATAGTTCAGACGGTAAGGACCATTGGCCTATTGGTTCCGCGATGTTTATGCAGAAAGGGGCTAGTTGGGGTAATCGGGTGATTGGTGTCACTGACGAGGGGCATAACGCGATTAACGTTAATCCTGCGACATTGACGGTTGACGACGTTAACGGGCGACGTATCTACCCGGGTGATATACAGCGGGCAATGCGGGTTGCCGCAGGAATTGATAGTCACGCTAATACATTGGCATTCCCTATTAATACCGGTGACTATATGGACTTTTTCCTGTGAGGTTTTTGTGAGGGGAAGCGCCATCACCCTGTTGCTCTGGTCCACGTCCAAAATGAAAGTAACCCAGCTATCGTTTATTCCTGAAGTCTTCATAGCGTATTTCCTTTCCTGCTTAGGTGTGTTGTGCGTCTGGAATGTTAAGAATTTGGAAAAGTCCCCCTGTTTGAGTGATTAACTTCGGTTCTTTGTGTGATAATACCGGCCACTACAAATGCAGTGGTTATCGATGATTGCGCCTGGTTACCGCCGCTAAAGGACACAAGAGCGTATTTACAAGGCTAGCCGTTACGAGACGGTCGAACGAGTAGCTAAAGATAACAATCGGCGAAACAGAAAGATTTTTCCGCGTCATTTAGTGCCGTCATAATTGAAAATAACCCATCACTGTCGAGAACACATATGAGTAAGCAACTACCGCCGTTCGGGGTATTAATCGCCAATTTAGGTACGCCCGAAGCTCCGACTCCCAGTGCGGTAAGAAAATACCTGGCGGAATTTTTGTGGGACAAACGGGTGGTGGATACGGCCCGACCTCTATGGTGGTTGATTTTACACGGAGTTATTCTACGGATTCGACCAGGACCAGTTTCTAAAGCTTATGCAAGCGTTTGGTCAGACGAAGGGTCTCCGCTGATGGTGAACAGCCTCAAGCAAAAAGAATCTTTGCAACAAGCGCTCAATCATCATTTTGATTGCGATATTCCGGTTGCATTGACCATGACCTACGGTGAGCCATCGGTTGAACAGGCGGGAAAGTATTTTCGCGATAGCGGAGTCGATAAGTTGTTAGTGCTGCCGCTATATCCCCAATATTCGTCCTCTACAACCGCCGCTGTTTTTGATCGGCTTGCAAGAGGTTTAAAAGATTGCCCTCATTTACCGGCCGTGCGATTTGTTAACGAGTATCACCAAAATTCACTGTACATAGACGCTCTGGCCAATTCAGTAAAAGATCATTGGGCGGAAAATGGTCGGGGCGAAAAATTAATGATGTCCTTTCATGGCATACCCGAGCGCTACGCGGAGCAGGGTGATCCTTATCCTGAACAATGTAGAGCAACAGCCCGCGCATTAGCAGAAGCTTTGGAACTTACCGAGGAACAATGGCTCTGTACGTTCCAATCTCGGTTCGGCAGGGAAGAGTGGGTAAAGCCTTACACTGATTTCACATTAATCGAATGGGCAAAAAGCGGTTTAAAGCGAGTCGATGTTATCAGCCCAGCGTTTTCAGCTGACTGCCTCGAAACTCTCGAAGAGTTGGTGGTCGAAAACCGAAAGTACTTTATGGATGCCGGCGGTGCGGAATATCACTATATACCTTGTCTGAACGATCGAGAAGACCATATCGATATGATGGTGAATCTGGTCGACAGCAATACCTTAGGTTGGCGGGAGTGAAAGAGAAAATATTCTTGCAAGCCCACGTTCTAACCGAAATCGTGAGCTTTTTTGTCGTTGAGTCAGGATTCTTTATATTTATCGAAGGCCGATTTCGCCAAGATCAGTACCGCAAGAATCGTAAAAGTCATGGCAATGCCCCCTCCGAAAAATGCCAGTATACCGGCAAAGTCACCGGGGCCGAAGGGTGTATCAACCGCCGAAAGCCCCCTGTTCTTTGCTAAGTTACCTGCCCAGTAGAAGACCGTATTACCCCAGCCTGTAATGATCATGCCCCAAGCTACCCACCAGGCACTCTTTCCTCGAAGTTGAAGAAAAGGCATTAACAAAGCAACGCCCGCAATCATTACACCGTTGAGGATGCCACCAACATGAGCCGCCTGCCAACCGCGGGTGGAGCCTGGCACCGTTACTTCCCATACGGGCAGGGGCCATAATGTAACCACACCCAGCAGGGAAAAAACTAACATGATTCCGGCGATGAGCCCGATGAGGAGTACGATCATTCCATTGGCAATCACCAGATAGGAAAGTCGCTGAGTTATATTGTCAGGCGTCGTCATAAAAACCCTTTGTCATTATTGTTAATTAAATTGAAGTTGGTTTCGAATTCAGAAGTGTTTCAATTTTGTGGTCTGTTAAGGTGTGAGCGTCATTGCCTTTCCTATAATAATCCCGCCAAGCGACTGCCAGCGGATTTTGTTGTTCATTGCAAATTGGATGATTGCTTGGATGATATTTGCGGCTCAGTACCGGTATTGCGGCCCGTGCAAAATCGAAAGCGAAGGACCCGAAGAAACGCCAGGCTTTCCATAATTTTTTAGGGGAGTCATAATATTGCTCTACTTTTACCATAATTGCATAGGCTTTAAATGTCTCCCAACAGATGTGTGCAAATGCAAATAATACCATCCCACGCCGATACCATTCATTATCGGGGTAGAACGCCTTGTAAAAATCAAAAGCGACAGCTCCGTGTTCGACTTCTTCAACCTGGTGCCAAACCCACAGTGCGCGAATGGTGGGGTCCGCTCGACCCATTAACTCATCGTAGCGATTTAGAATGATCATTCCGCCGAGAAACGTGAAGGTTTCATATCCCGCCGTTAGACCTATTTTGAATTTCTTTGTTTGTTTTTCGATAGCATGTTCAAAATATTTTTTGGAGTCTTCTTCAACGTTTTTGAGTTTCGGATACCGTCGAACCATTGCTTGATTCCAGCTGATGAAATTAATCGCATGGTGAGCTTCCTGTCCGATGATAGCCCGCACATCCTTCTTCAATTTCTCGTCTGGCAGTTCATCGCGGTAGGCACGCATCACTTTTATCAGGAACCTTTCAAAGTAGGGTACATGAACGCCTAATGCATTAATAAAGATAGAGAACTCTGGGCTACTTTCGCTCCAGACGGGCGGGTGTTTTTCATCGGTGTGGAAATCGAACTTTAACTTACGAACAGGAAAATCCTTCATTGGGTGCATTGACAGTTATCCCCTGCGATTTTCTTTAAGTGTAGTCCCAATTACTGAAGAGTCCCAATTACCGAACAGTCCCAACCAAAGAGGAGCGCAGGCGCGATCAACTGTGGCGACTGTCCCGGGCTTAACTATCGAATCAAGACCGCATTGTTATTCTTCGATGTATTGACTGACGCTGTCCATTCAAACTATTGCATAATTGTCCGTATTACATGACGACTTAGAGTCGTCCAACCGTGCGATCGCAACGATGAGTATCTAGATAGTAGGCACTAGTTAATAACGTGTGTCACTGACATATACTTGATTACGACCATTTTCTTTTGCTTGGTATAAAGCCTTGTCAGCACGTTCTTTTAGCGCCTTTACACTCTCCTTAGCGCGTGCTTTCGCTATACCTACGGACACCGTAATCGAGCCCAGTGAGGTGTTTGTTTCACTTTGAGTGATGCGGAATCGACTCACTTTATCTCGGATACTCTCGGCAATATTGACGGCATTGTCTAAGGTGTCATTAATTACAACTGCAAACTCCTCGCCACCATAGCGCGATACGTGGACGTCGTCTTTTCGAAATTCTGTCAGGATTTTCCCGACTTGTTGAAGAATCTTATCGCCCATAACGTGCCCGTAGGTATCGTTGCAACGTTTAAAATGGTCCAGGTCCAGCAATAGCAATACGGTGACTTGTAGTGGATTGGCTAAGGCTTTAGTGATCGTTTGGTCAAAGGCCCGACGATTATCAATTTGTGTTAATTCGTCGACTAAGGCGTCTTTCTGACTCGCTTCCAGTGCTTCTTTTAGTGTTTCAACTTCTTGTCTTGATTGCAGCAGGTCTGTTTGAAACTCCCTACTTTTTGTTTCCATTTGCTGTGTTTGGTCTAGCAGCGACGTTAATGCGATATTGATTTCTTCTTGGTCGTTGGAAGACTGCAGCGTGATCATTGTATCTTTTAGCGCGTCTCCGTAATCGTGAGTACTGTTAACATTCTCGTTGACAACACCTAACAATTGCGAGAGCAAGGCCACAATGGCCGACTGACTTTTGTCGTTTTCCGGCAAATGCTGTTTTATAAAATGTTCGAAGAATAGCTGGTCGCTCTTTTCATGGCTGTAGCTTTCAGGTGTCGGGAAAGTAGCGAGTAGAGATTCACTCAAATCAGGATGTTCAGCAGTTACGTGTGCGTACCATAATGCATAATTGTTAGGTGTCGGTGGTATTTTCCGTCCAACCATTAGTGGTACGGCTTTTCGAAGAAAGTCAGCGGAAGCCTCGTTGCTTTCTTTGAATTGTATGGTACTGCCCATTTTTTATCCCTCATCGAGTGGCTGGAACACTGAGTGAAAATAACTCTTACGGTAAATTGGACCGCTGTTGACGAAATTACTGAACACGACGGTAAATCTTTATCCCTAAAAAGCGCGTATTTTGCCATTCATCGCGAGTGAGCACAATAACGCAATGACGTATTCAGGAAGAGTACTTTAAACCGATTATTGGTCTTTCAAACTGGAAAAAGGGGGTTGGGGAGGAATGGTATATTTCATTTACCTAACAGGATAGCTGCCGACATACCGCGGAAAAAGGAACTATAATACTGTGTGATTTAAAAAAAGCTGTTATATCATTCAATGACGAGTTTTTCTATACCGACCCGGCGCCAGTGAGTACGGGTCCGGATACTACGGCTTTTCTGTAGTTAGCCTTTTAGGTCGAGATAAAAAGGTAGCGAAAAATCCCGGGCTTAGAGCCTGAAAGCTCATAAGGAACCGACGTGTCGAAAGGTGAAATTAAATTCATGAAAAAGCCGTTTAAGATCGTATTCTATTTCGTACTTTTTTTACTGTGTCACTTTTCCACTGCGCAACAGGCAGGCTACGATTATTTTCAAGCGAATCGCTTGATGATCCGAAACGGTGTCCAGTCTGTACTCACCTGTAATGGCTTATTTACCTCGCTGCGCAATATTGAACAGGTGTTTTCGCAGGAACTTGCCTATTTGGATAATCCGCTGGGTAATGCGAAAGAAGGCAATTATAGAATTGACCGAGAATTGAAAGCCGTGAGTGTGGGCGGGGGAGTGGACGGTCCCATTATTCATTCAGTATTTAGGCAGGGCATTGGTTGTGTCGTTATGGCACCCGATCAAACTTTGGAGGATATCGCTACTCTACCCCTTTTTGAAAAATCCGCAGCGTTCGATAATGTCGCCGATATACCTTGGCCTGTCGGAGATAAACTGCCAGCTACATCATTACCAGCGGAAGTTAACAGCACGGCTTTAGACGCTGCTTCAAAATGGGCATTTACTCGAAGTACGTCGGAGCAAGATACCGTGAGTCTTTTGATTCTTCATAAGGGCAAGATTATTCATGAACGTTATGCTCCGGGGTTTGATAGGCATACTCGAACGCGGACCTGGTCTACAGCTAAGAGTATTGCTGTGACGCTTATCGGTATGTTGGTCGACAAAGAAGTAATGGAGCTCGACGCATCCCTGGATATTGAATGGTTACCTTTGCAAGCAGCCACGGAAAAAGATAGTAGAGCGAAGATTACCCTGCGTCATGTTCTCAATATGTCGAGCGGCTTGTATCCCGTTGATAGCTTTCGAATGGAATATGCTACCGGTTCAGGCTTAGCCTATTGGGCGGGGGCAAGCTCTGTTGAAGGCGCGCGGCGTCGGGGCCTAACGCGTGAGCCTGGCACCGTATGGGACTATGAAAACTATGATACTTTGTTGGCTATATACGCGATGAAGCGAGCGTTGGGTAGTGATAAGGCTTATCGGGAATTCCCCTATCATGCATTACTTAAGCCGTTGGGGATGAGAAACACCTTGCTGAGTACAGATCGTTTCGGCGATTACATCTTCAGTAGTCAGGTTTACACTAACGCTCGTGATTTGGCGCGGTTCGGGCTCCTCTACCAACAAAATGGTATCTGGCAAGGAAAGCGGTTGTTATCAGAAGAGTGGATTGACTTTGTTCGTACGCCGGCCCCGGCGAGTAAATTGCACCATAATTTTTATGGTGGACAATGGTGGTTGGTGCCTGACAATCGCACGGATGTACCGAGCGACGCCTATTCGACGTCCGGAAATCGTGGGCAGTATGTTATCGTCGTGCCGTCGCATGACTTAGTGATTGTTCGGCGCGGTTTAGATTTTGGTAAACAGGGCTTTAGTCGCTGGGATCTAACTCGAGAGGTATTGAAGGCTTTTTCCTTGGAAGACAAAACGAACTAGGGTGTGTCCGTGCCGTCAGTGATGTCCTATCTAGAAGTTTTAATCTATGCTTTGTCGTTAACCACCAGGAATACGGGGTAAAAGATAAACCTCAGAATCCTGAGGTATTTTAACGTTCCAGTTATCGCGATATATTTCCCCATTAATGGAAACCGCAATACCTGTTTCGCATTGATTTTCGATTCGGGGATATCGGTCAATCAGCTTATGCATAAGCTCGTTGATCGTTTGGGCCTCAATTGAAATTTCAGTCGCTCCGTTGAGGGCAGGGCTTATGGAACTACTAACGCTGACTCTCAACATAGACTGTGTTTCTGTGACTGGATTCGTTAGTCCTAGATTGTTCAGCACCGGGTGAATTCTGTGCTGACACAATCTAGGACTTAATGATCTCTAGGCGCTTTTAGCTTCCTCGAGTGCTTTTAGAATCCGCGGAGGAGACATAGGGACATGGTCCATACGAACACCTGCAGCGTTTGATAAGGCGTTTCCGATAGCAGCTAGAGGTGGCACGATCGATGTCTCACCCACACCACGCACCCCATAGGGGTGGTTAGGGTTAGGTATCTCGAGAATCTGAGTGTCGATGAACGGTAAGTCAGAACACACTGGAATACGGTAATCCAGGAATCCCGGATTTTGCAGCTTACCGTCTTCGCCATAAATGTATTCTTCGTTTAATGCCCAGCCAATCCCCTGTGCTGCACCGCCCTGAAACTGACCTTCAACATAGTCGGGATGAATAGCCTTTCCTGCGTCCTGAATAACGGTATAACGAATAACTTTTGTTCCGCCTGTTTCAGGATCGACTTCAATGTCACAAATATGACTGGCAAATGATACTCCGGCGTTGTCTGCTACCGACTCGTTGTGACCTGCAATTGGGCCGCCGGTAGTCGGTGATTTGGCAGCGATTTCCTTTAAAGTCAACGGAGCGAGGTTGCCGTGTCCTTCGCCGGTTGCTTTAGCGCTGCCTGCCTCCCATAACACATCCTCAACGGGAATTTCCCACATCGTAGCGGCGCGTTGTTTTAAGACATCGATGGCATTTCGAGCGGCGAAAATTGTCGCCATACCCGAAGAAAAAGTACCTCGACTACCTTCGGTCATGTCGTTGTGGCCCAGGGATGCGGTATCGCCGAGATTTGCTTTCACATCATCATAGGAAATACCGAGCTCCTCAGCGGCAATCATCGACAGCGAAGCCCTGGAGCCGCCGACATCAACCGTACCGACTGTTAAGTTTACCGTTCCGTCGATACCTATATTTAAATCAGTACAGGTTTGCCCGCCAAAATTAAACCAGAATCCGCATGCCATACCACGGCCCTGGTTCTTGCCAAGCTTTGCCTTCATGTGGGGATGGTTTTTTGCTGCGTCTAACGTAGGGCCAATACCAATGGGGCCATAAGTAGGACCGTAAGAGGCTTTAGTGCCTTCTTTTGCCGCGTTCTTTATCCGAAAGTCGATGGGGTCCATGCCAATTTCAGCGGCGACCAAATCCATTGTGCTTTCTACACCAAATGCCGCCATAGGCGCAGAGGGAGCCCGGTAGGCTGTGACTTTGGGTCGATTAACCAAAACGTTGTAGCCAATGGCTTTAACATTTTTCAAATCATAGCAAGCGAAGGCTGTCATTGCGCCCAACATACCCCAGATTCCAGGGAATGCACCGCAAGAATAACGAAGTTGAGCAGATGCCGCGGTAATAGTACCGTCTTTCTTAGCGCCTATTTTTACGTCCATAGAGGTTGAGCTGGTAGGGCCACTGGCACGAAAAACTTCATCTCGCGACATAACGACTTTAACCGGACGATTAGCTTTGCGTGACAAGCACAGTGCAACGGGTTCCATCCAGACGTGTGTCTTGCCTCCAAATCCACCGCCAATTTCAGAGGCGGTGACTTTCAGTTTTGCAACGTCCATTCCCAATAGCGCTGCACAGGTATTGCGAAACACGAAATGTCCCTGCGTTGTTACCCACAATTCTCCGGTTCCATCCGAGCCCATGTTGGCGAGGCAGGCATGGGGTTCGATGTATCCCTGATGTGTCTGTTCCGTCTTGTAGCTTTTTTCTACAATAACATCCGCTTCTTCAAATCCGGCATCAATATCACCGTGTCCGAACGGCACAATACCAGAAATATTTGATGGGGTTTTACCATCTCCTCCCGGAGTGAAGACATAATCTTGAACGACCGGTGCATTTTCTTCCATGGCTTCATCAACATCGGTGACGTGGGGAATAACCTTGTAAGTGACCTTGATTAATTTTAAGGCTTTCTTTGCCGTTTGCCGGTCAATTGCCGCGACTGCTGCGACGGCATGCCCGTCGTACAACGCGCGCCCTCGGGCCATGCAGTTTTCCAATATGTCCAGCATACCGCGATTACCGCCGGTATGGTCCGGTAAGTCTTTACTGGTAATGACGGCTTTTACGCCCGCCAGTTTTTCGGCTTTGGACGTATCAATTTTAACAATGTTTGCGTGAGCGTGTGGAGAGCGCAGAATCAACCCGACAAGCTGCCCGGGCGCTGATGCATCTGCGCCATATTTCGCGCGACCTGTGACTTTTTCAAGGCCATCGGGACGTTTTACCCGGGTACCCACAACATTAAATTTTTGGTCTGTATAACTAGTATCGTGTCCCATAACTGGTCCCTATCTCTACTATTTTTGCGTTTTTTATTTGCGAGCTGACGTTGCCAAAACTACTTAGCGCTTACTCTTTCTCTTGCTCGTGCTCTTGCGCATTTCTACTGCCGCTGCTTGAACCGCATGCACAATCTTGTCGTATCCTGTACAACGGCAAAGATTCCCAGCTAAGGCATAACGAATGTCCTGTTCGCTTGGGTCGTTATTTTTATCCAGTAATGCTTTGGCCGCGACTAAGAAACCCGGCGTGCATATTCCGCACTGAAGCGCTGCATGTTCAATAAATTTTTCCTGCAACGGGTGTAGCTGACCACCTTCAGTCATGCCTTCTACTGTCGTTACTTCTCGACCATTGGCTTCGACTCCCAGAACAAGGCAAGAACAAACTAATTGGCCATCGAGCGTAATGCTGCAAGCACCACAGTCGCCGGTACCACATCCTTCCTTAGCACCCGTAAGGCCAACTCTGTCTCTGAGTGAGTCAAGTAATGTCTCATCGGTAGGACACGCGAACTGAACGGGATCACCATTTACTGTAGTTGTTACTAATACGCCAGCCATTAGGCACCTCCTGCGCGTTTAAATGCGATTTTGGCCGCTCGTACAGCGAGTACGCCCGCGACTTTTGTTCGATATTCAATAGTTCCACGTTTGTCATCAATAGGATTACAAGCTTCGGAACAGGCTTCCGCCAGTTTTTCAAGGGCAGCATCATCCAGTTTTGTACCGATGATTGCCTTAGCCGCTTTAGGTACCAATACGGCTGTTGGAGCGACTGCTCCCAATACAACCCTCGCTGTCTTTATCACTCCGCGTTCGAGCGTTACATTAATACCGGCACTGACTACGGCAATATCCATTTCTGTTCGGGGCGTAAATCGAAGATAGGCATCGCCCGACTTGGTGGGTCGTTTCGGTAATGTGATCGATTCAATGACCTCATCTTTAGCTAAAGAGGTTTGGCCCGGCCCAGTGACGATTTTTTCTACGGCTACCGTGCGACGTTTCTTGCTCCCGACGATGACAGCTTTTGCACCCGCTGCAATCATTGCGGGTACACTGTCTGCCGCCGGAGACGCATTACATAAGTTACCGACCATTGTGCAACGACCCTGTACCTGATCTGATCCGATAAGATTGGTCGCTTCAACGACACCAGGCCACATTTTTATCAACCCTTTATGCGCGCCCAGTTGTGCGCCGGAAACGGCTGCGCCGATCGTGGCGCCAGCTGCGCTGGCTTTAATAGATTGCATCGCGGGAATATGTTTGATATCCACGATTAAGTCAGGCTCGATCATGTCCATTTTCATGCGAACCAAGAGATCGGTGCCTCCTGCCAGAATATAGGCGTCGCCTTTTTCTTCGGCCAGAAGCCCAGCGGCTGCTTTGGTGGTTGTCGGTGCTTCATATCTCATGAGATTGTCACGCTCCCTATCTACATTGCGTTATTATAGTTACTGCTTATTGACTATCTACCTAACTAACTACTACTGCCTACTTAGCTACTGCCAGTTGACGACCACATAGCAGTTACTTAACTGCGTTGAAAAGTTTGCGAATTGATTACTGCTAATACGACTCATATCAGCTAACCGTGTTGCTGCACATAATTATTTTATTCTGCTAAGGATGCCTTAATATCACACGAGAGGATAGACTTTTTTTATGTAGATGTCACTCCGCAAAGAGCGGCAATATTGTGAAATGGAATGTAACGACACTTCGATCGCCTGTTAGTCGAATTCAATTCATCGCGAGGCGAATAATGCTAATGCCTGCAAACTAAGAAGATATTAACGCTCCGGTCATTTTTCGCTCATCGTACCCCTGCGGCGAAAGGGTTTTGACAAGCACAGGAACAGCCCACAATTATAGACTTCCCAGGATTGTACGTTTAAGATTTAGCCGCTTACCGGCGGGAACATTTACGCTAGTGGGGCATCGGCATGCTAAATTCCAAATAAATAGAATCGCTTTCTTCCTCGTTCGATCCGCCTGACAGCGTGGAGGCGCGCACTGCATTTATTGAGAAGTAAAAGCCAGTCTGGAGCTAAACGGTGCGGTATCGAGAATCGATTCCTACTTATTGTTCAATATTCAGCGTTCAATATTCAGTAATTGAACGCCAAAGCTCGACCCCACGCTGGATTATAAGTGTCGGGTTTGTAAACAGGTTTGTTGTCTGTGAATTGACTGGGGAGAAAAGAGTTTGAATCGTTTTATTGCCGTAGCTATGGCGTTACACCTTCCGTTGTTTGCGTACCCCGTTTTGCGCCTGTCCTATTGGTTAGATCTTAGCCTCATCGCTACGGTCGCAATATTCATCCCGATCTTTTTTTCGCAAGTATTTGCTCGTAGAACGTTGCGTAACAAACAGGGGCGACACATTTTCTTCCTGCGTAATACCGCTGATTTTCTACTCGGGCTATTTTTTGTCATGCTGATGGTTCTATTGGTGTTAGAGCTAGTTGTGCTCTTATTTTCTTTGCCGGTGTTATTAGCTGCGCAGGCAGTGCTGGTATTGTCCTTTATCATCGTCATCTACGGTGTTGTTTTAGCATTCAACCCGAAAGTAATTACGATTCCATTGCAGTCGGAAAAATTGTCTAAGCCTGTTCGTTTCGTACAAATAACGGATGTCCATATCGGCTCGAGGTCAAAACGGTTCCTAGATACCTTGATGGCAAAAATCGAAAGGCTGGATGTTGATTTTTTGTGTATTACCGGAGACTTTATCGATCAACCGGGGATTTCTGCAGAGCAGCTCAGTTCCTTGGGGCAATATAACAAACCGATCTACTATTGTACGGGAAATCACGAGCGCTACGAGGATCTGGAACAGATTTTGGATCGTTTGCGATCGCATGGTGTGCAGGTGCTAAGAAATGAGTCTCTGACTGTCGATCAAGTTCAGTTTATTGGCATCGACGATAGGGAAGAATCTGAGCAAGTTGCCCGGCAGCTGGCAAATATCGATGTCAGCAAAAATAGCTACTCCATTTTACTCTACCACCGACCCAATGGCCTGCGAGCCTGTAGTGAGCAGGGCGTTGATTTGATGATATCGGGTCATACCCACGGGGGACAGATTATGCCATTTAACCTGTTAGTTAAACGCGTGTTCGAACACACCAAAGGATTACATGTGTTTGGTAATTCTACGCTCTATGTGTCGGAGGGTACTGGGACATGGGGGCCGGTGGTCAGGCTGGGAACGCGCAGTGAAATTACGGTGTTTGATATCCAGCCGTGTTAATTATAGACGTTCAACTCTAGCGGCGATATCGCCAGACTGCGCCAGTTGGATAAACTCATCACCCAGCTCTACGCTTTTTTCTTTGGCAATTGTCCAGCGTCGAATACGTTCCTGGTCGTTACTTTTAAATCGGGAAAAATCTTGTCTGTCGGGAATTCTTCCGCCGGGTAGCGCACGGACGAAATGTTCGCTTGGACCAACCAGAACCGTATTATCCAGCCGAGTTGAATCCACTTTTCGCCAGGGCGAAAATTTGTCAAACCAGCCTTCTATCAAATAGGTGTAAAAATGCGGATACAAGACCAATCCCTTACTAATGTCACAGACGTTCGATGGTATGGCATGATAATCGAGGAGTCCCCCATCGCGGTAGACGCCATCAGGCGCACCTTCTATATTACTGATGCCTGGCATGATCACAGGTATTGACCCAGAAGACAAAATTGCTCGTCGTAAGTTATCTGTCGTAAAGGCGATGCGGTGGGTATTGATTTGATCATAGCCGTGAAAATGATTAACTGGTGAGCCACTATAAAAAATAGTTCGCTCAAAGGTATTGCGGTGGAAATCGCGCCCGAGTAGCGACAAAAGGAAGGCTTTCACCATAGCAATTTTTTGTATTGAGCTATTGGTATTGGCCATTAATCCAAGGCAGCGCACGCTGGCGCAGTGAAAATTAAATCGCGAATTGGTCAAAATTTCAGCGACTGACTGTTCGTCTAGAAATGTGTCTAGTATTTTATTCGTTTCGACGGCGACCTGATTGGCAATGTTCTTGCCCTCATAGCGCTGGTTAATATATGCTTTAGCCAGTTTTGTCATGGCATAGGCCGGATTTGATTGCGCTGCGGCAGCCAATTTGAACGCCCCGACCGACGTGCCAAACAAATCGATAGATTGGTCGCTGGCGGTGAGCCAGTGACTGAAAATTGCTTTGTCCAAGCCGTAAATGGTTAGCCATTTTGCAGCCCCCGAGGCGCCAAAAATGGCAGAAATATCATGGGGTGATAAACCATTCTTTTGAATATGCTGATAAGCGCTTGTTCCAGCTAGTATTTTTAACATAGTCATTGCGAAAATTTCGGTTACAGAGTCTTTCTGGACAGCATCAATTTGGGATCAATATTGTAACGTGTTTTTCCCGTTGCAGGTCAATAGAAAACAAAAGGTCAAAGGAAAACGATTGCTTACTTACAACAATATTTACGATACCGCCTGCAGCAGAAAAGGCGGTTCAGATCACCTTGAGTCACTTTTAGATAGGCCCTTGTCAGACAAACAATTGAAAAAAATCAGTGATGCAACTTATCTGTCAGAAATGACCAAAAAAATATTCCAATCCGGATTCGTGTGGCGTGTGGTTGAAGCGAAATGGGCTAACTTCGAAGAGCTCTTTTGGGGGTTTGATATCGATAAGTTGTTGATGATGCCGGACGAGATGTTAGAGGAAAAAGGACGGGATACCCGCATTATTCGCAACCATAAGAAAATTTGGGCGATCAGAGAAAATGCAATGATGATCGAATCGACCCGCAGTCACTTTGGTAGCAGTTTTGCAGAGTTTATAGCGACCTGGCCAGGCGAGGATATTACTGGCTTGTGGTTATACTTAAAAAAGCACGGTACACGGTTAGGCGGAAATACTGGTCCCTATGCGTTGCGGTCGCTGGGCAAGGACACGTTCTTATTGACCCGGGACGTCGAGGGTTACTTGAGAGAGCAGAAAGTCATTAACACGGGAATAAATACCAAGTCAGCGCTGAATAATACTCAGCGCTATTTTAACGAGTTACAACAAGTGTCGGGTCGCAGCTTGGCTGAGTTGAGCCGGCTCGTATCATTTTGTTTCGGGGAAAATCGTGTCGGCGTAGTTTCGGAATAAACCTAAATGTAAGACGTCGATAAATCCACCTAATGATAGATCGAGGTAATACGTGAACCAGCTAATAATGGAACCAAGCAATAATGGCACCCGTCGATAATAGAACCACGCACTAATAGACCCAGACGTAAGTTTTCACTCGGAGCGAGCAAAACATGACAAGACCCCAAAACATAAACATCATTTCTTCGGTTGAAACGCTGGAAGACCTAAACGGCAGCCCCAAGGATTCAACTTTGGCTAAGATATTGCCAGGATTGGAAAAACATTCCCGCCATTTTATTGAGCTGTCTCCTTTTGCGTTGTTGGCAACTTACTCAGAATCGGGAACCGATGTTTCTCCGCGGGGCGATGCGCCCGGATTCGTCAAATGTCTCGATGAAACGACTTTACTCGTGCCGGAGCGGCCCGGTAATCGAATCGCAGATAGCATGCGTAACATTATAGAAAATGGTAGTGTCGGCCTGTTGTTTGTTATTCCCGGCTTGAACGAAACCTTACGTGTCAATGGTGAAGCTTACATAACAGACCACGAAGCCTATCGCGAGCAAGTGGCTCATAAGGGCAAAGTACCGAAATTGGCGATTATTGTTGACGTAAAAGAAGTCTATTTTCACTGTGCCAAGGCATTTATTCGATCCGGTTTGTGGAATCCAGACAATCAGCTAAATCGAGCCGATTTCCCTTCCTTAGGTAAAATTCTAATAGAGCAAATTACCAAACAAAAAGCGGATACAGCTGCCGTTGACGGGCTCGATGCAAACTTAACTGAGGATTCAAAAAATAATCTCTATTGAGTTTTCGAATAATCAGTGATTGCTCGTTTAACGGGCTTTATCCTGTGCGCATTAATGCTAAGATACCGCGTCAATTTTATGGGGTAGCATGATGTCTAAAAGTTTCGAAGTTCAGGGTCTAATTCATTCCATCGGCGCAACGACCGAATATGGTAATAACGGATTCACCAAAAGAGAGTTTGTTATAAAGCTGAGTGGAGAGGGCGAAAACAGCATGTACCCTAATCATGTTGCGCTTGAACTCATCAAAGACAAATGTGCGCTGATGGACTCCTACAACATCGGCGATGAAGTTACCGCTCAGTTCAATCTTTCTGGCCGTTTATGGAGCGGCGGCGGCAAGCCCGAGAAATGTTTTACTAGCTTACAAGCCTGGAAAGTTGACCCGGCCGGAAATAATACAGCCGTTGATCCGTCATCGGTGACTAATGCCTATGACAATAGCCCTTATAGTTCTTCCGCGGTTCCAGATGACGGTTTTGACGATATCCCTTTCTAGACTTTTATCTTGAGCAGCTCCGTCATAGGAGCCGAACCGGGATAATTGATTATCTCGGTTCCGTTGTCCCACGATTTTCCTTAGGCCTCGAACAGCCCACTTCCCTTCTCTTTCGCTTTTCTAAAGTCACCTCAATTAATTATCGTTTACTCAAGCCGTGCTGCATAGTTGTATGCCGGTCCATTGATTGCCGACGTCATTATTAAGGTTTAATGGGCTCTAAGTGATTTAAAGATCCTCACTTTGGCGGCTATGGCCTCAGCGATAATTTATCAGTTTTCTAAGGTGGGTTTGCGAATCTGTATCACTCGGTTGTCCCACATTGCCCGCTTAACTTCGACGAGCTTCGGTTCCTAAAACCGGCAATGATGATCGCTATCGGTCGCCGTATTACATAAAGGGCATGCTTTTATTGTTGTTGTAAACTCGAGTGGTATCCGACTATTAATTACAACTGTTAATAATTAATTGACGAAGAATGAGTTGAAGGCTATTGTGAGCGTTCTTGCCATTTAGATTGAGGGAAAACACGTGTTAAGCCCAGTTGAACTCGCGTCCATAACAGCACCTTTACCAGAAGCTAAAACACTGCCGCCAAGGGCATACACATCAGCAGAGGCCTTTAATCGAGAATTGGAAGTTATCTTCTATAAAGAGTGGGTGTGTGTGGCCCGGGAAGACCAAATCCCAAATCCCGGAGATTATCGCTCGGTTGAGATTGTGCAGCAGCCCTTGATCGTCGTTCGGAAAAAAGACCATTCCGTGCATGCGATGTCGTCGATATGTCCCCATCGATCAATGCAGGTGGTTGCCGACCATGGCAATACGACTAATTTTTCCTGCCCTTATCATCTCTGGAAGTTTGGCCTGGACGGTGCTCTCATTAGTGCGCCGCATATGGACAATGTGGAGAATTTCCCACCACCCAATTGTGGCCTTAAATCAGTGAAGGTCGAAATATGGGAGGGGTTCATTTTTGTTAATCTCGATCCCGATGCAAAACCCCTGCAGGAACGGTTGGGCAAGTTAAGCGAGATAGTGTCCGGATACCGGATGGCAGATCTCGTCGTCGCAGCGAGTACCGAGTTCGATTGTCCGTGGAATTGGAAGATTCTCGTTGAGAATTTTATGGAGGCCTACCATCATTTAGGCCCGCACCGAGAATCGATTCAGCCGACACATCACGCCAAAGATTCTTACGTTTCAGGAAGCGTGCTTGATGGTTGGTCTGTGCTGCATATGCCCGAAGTTGCCGATAAGAAGGATGATAAAAGTGGTTCGCTGCCAATGATTGAGGGGATTACAGAGCAGCAGCAGTCGGAAATTCTTGCTTCGCTTATTATGCCAACGTTTGCTTGGCTTAATTCACCCTCTGTCGCTTTTTGGTACGAGCTTAAACCATTGGCCTTTAACGAAATGAAACTGGTTATCCATACTCTGTTACCGGCGGCAATGGCTCAATCGGCCGACGGCGGTGATATAGGGGCCTTGGTACAGTCGACGATTGAACAAATACATCTCGAAGATATTGCAGTGAATGAAGGTCCCTGGAAAGGACTGAATGCGCCGCTTACCGAACAGGGACCGTTAAGCCAACTGGAAGAGGCCATTTGGCAAATGAACCAGTGGTGGGTTAAGCGGGTGCACGGGTAAGATAATGTCTAGTGTTCTAGTAAAGCGTCCTGTTGGACGTCCGCGCGCTGACGGAAAGCCTCAAGTTTCTCGCAGTGCTATTTTTATTGTTGCAACGCGCTTAATTGCCAAGTATGGATACTCGGGTACGAGCTTGCGTATGATTGCCGATGAATTGGACATCCAGGCGCCATCGATATTGAATTTGTTTAAGACGAAAGAGCGCTTACTCATTGAATTGATCAAGTTTCTGTCACAATTCAGTTTGGATTTTTATGCTTCACTGGCAACCGAAAACCTCGATGCCGATGTTTGCCTGTACAAAATGATCTATGAGGAGGTTAAGGCGGTGAGCGGAGCGAACCGCGATGCGGCCTCTATTTTTTACTTGCCAGAACTTCGGCTTCCGGACTTTAAAGAGGCGCAGCAGCAGCGGGAGAAAATGATAGAACACTATAAGGCTCAGCTAGTCATTGGCGTTAAGTCGCACCTGTTCGTCACGATGAATGAAGACCTTCGCGCAGAACAAATATTTCAGTTGACGGAAACCGCGATCATTGCCATTGCGCCCCAGAAATTGGGTTCATTAAAACAGCAAGCAACAGCAACGGCGGAGTTTGTCATGCAAGGTGTATTGGTAAACCCTCAACGACTAGAGGAAATCGCCAGGCGAGCAAAGGCATGCAAGCTAAAAATTGGGGTGTGATAGAAGCGAGTCTCGACGCACTAATTAGTGCCCATCCAGAAATGGGTGTTTTCAACGATGTCATTGCGAGCGAAGCGCGGCAATCTCCCGCAGC
>ENA-OSET01001922-OSET01001922.1-sediment-metagenome-genome-assembly--contig:-NODE-1922-length-20836-cov-18.601089_pt1 | contig 20836 bp, 27 predicted proteins | sample MGYA00237882_ERZ534229 | MGnify/ENA primary metagenome ERZ534229 (study PRJEB26408, sample SAMN06266212) | sediment metagenome | isolation source: Hudson Canyon methane seep mesocosm | place... | reverse complement strand
CCATAAGGTCTACATGCTTATCCCGTGCTTTTGTTTAACTAATAGCTACCCGACAGGCCAAGAAAACTATCAGCGATAGCAAAACATAACCTCAAAATACCCCTCTGGTTTCAGAATGGTTTCAGAATCGAGGTTTATAATGGCTAAATATTTGACTTACCACCGACACCAGTACTACTTCAATCTATCCGTCCCTAGCGACCTAGTTACCGCATTAGGTAAATCCAAAATCAGCGAACCATTAGCCCCAGTACTTGATGAAGCTGAGATTCTTAAACACGACCGCCTTCTCTTCTGGAAACGACAATTCAAAGAAATAAGGGACAACTACGGCCAATTAAACTCTAAGGTTCTCACCTCAGACATTCCATCTCTCATTACAACTTATCTATCCGAGGAGAAACTCAGGATAAGTAATCAGCACTTACTAGATAAGCAAAGATACTTGAAACAACTCCAAGATACCCTTGGACACAACACGTTTATTTCTGATGTGACCAGACGAACTGCCAGCGACTATCTCAGGGACATCATTACACCTAACCACCAATCCTATCGAACCAAAGAGAAACATCTCTTCGCCCTATCATCATTTTTCAGATGGTGTGTTCGGTCAGGATTTCTTGACCATAACCCTTTCTCTGACATGGCGTTCCTCTTAGGCAACAAATCGGTAACCGTTACCAAGAAACCATATTCCCAAGAGCAACTCAAACTACTCCTATCATCCCTACCTGGACCTTTGTATGACCTCTCAGTTATCGCTCTGCACTCAGGCCTACGCATTGAAGAGATATGCCGACTAAAGATTCAGGACGTTAACGAAGGCTTTGAGATTAAACAAGGTAAAAATCACAACAGCATCAGAGTCGTACCAATTCATTCGGCACTCACAGACCTAGTCAACAATCTCAAAGCAACCTCACCTGATGGCTACCTTATCCCCAACCTGACTCCTGCCGGACGTTCCAACAAACGTAGCCACAACATCAGTAAGCGATTCGGTCGTTATAAAACCAAGCTAGGGTTCACTAAGGAACACGACTTCCACAGCCTCCGCAGAACCTTTGCCACAGCCCTTGAGAACGCCGGAGTACCCGAATCAACAATAAGTCAACTAATGGGTCACAAGAAGCAAAGCATCTCGCTGTACCTCTACTCAGGGGGATTAGCATTCACACGGTTACAAACGGAAATCGAGAGAATTACCTTTGATTACCAATAAATATCATATATCAGGGAACTAATAGTGAGTATTGATACTCTAGTTAACTGACTAACCGAATTGTGTGAATTGGATAGAGGGGGGGGGAATGTACAGCCAGTATGAAACCACGGTCATAAATCGGAGACGACTCCATGATTTATTGACATGGGTTAATCAGAAGTATTATCTAGAATATGAGGTCGTTCAGGAAAATCGCGATGTCTTCTATGTCATCTTCCATGACTTGAATATTAAGCAGACCGTTGCAATCCAAAAACAAATCAAGGGTAGTTCCCAACCCGAGCATTTTGATATGCATTAGCTTGTACAAATAATAGACAGCCCTTCAGCGACTCCTGACACATCAACGACTTAGGTTATTTGTGTCGGAGTTGTACGCAAGGTTGCTCACAGGAATTGTGGATTACCTTGTCGTATTTGATGCGCCCAATACCTAACAGCAAGAAAGTTAAGGACTTGCTAAGTTACTTTGGGATTAGTAAAGCCACCCTGTATCGCTTGTTGAATAACTAACTCTTAGCCTTTACTGTTTAGTTGTAATTTGTACTCGTCTAAAAAAATATTTTCACCTGGCGATGGCACTTGTAGAAAAAATAATCCTACTTCTGGCTCCATAATTCTAAGATGCCAATACATGCTGCCATCTTTCTTTTCTGTTTTATTGAAATAAGGTAAAGCATTCCGAATAACATCAAGTGGTAACAAAAAAGCATATTCTAAATCAACACATCCCAAAGCAATATACGACAACCCTCCATCACCTAAAAACTCATGCCAAGATGGGTGATAGGCATACCAATATTTATTGCTTCCTTGATTATCGTATCTTTTTGAAATAGTACAGGCTGCCCGTTTATCATGGCTTGGAGACCAATACATAGCTTTAGTCTTTTTTATCAAAACCACATCATCTTTATTGTCTATAGCTGCAATGATATTGTTCCGAACATTTTCAATAGTAGTGCTAGGTGTTATATCTTTCGTTTGTGAATTTTTCCTATCACTTACAGACTCGACATCAGGTTCAGTTTGAGCGCTATCAACATCGTTGGTCGCTATAAAAACTATATCCACAAGACCATCAATACGGGTATATTCTTGTGGCATAAGTAATGAACGTATCTTCCCTATAGTCTCTTGTTTATCCGATGCTTCCTTAATGCGGACAAGCTGAATTAATGACTCAACTCCAATAATCCTAACATCCGAAGAGTATTTAGAACCACGAACTTGAGCTTCTAATTCACCAGTATCAGTTCTTCCAACAACAATCAAAACAGATGAAGAAGCAGAAATTCGACCCTCCTCAACCAACCCTTTTTTGTATTTTCCTGCGATAGTATCTAAAGGAATACGATATACGTCCGTAGTCTTGACCTCTACAACTATGGACCTTTGGTTATCATCTGTCCAAATACCATCAAAACCAATAGCATTCTTAACACCTCGATACCGCCCATTCTCAACAAAATATTCAAGTCTACGACCTAATTCATTAACTACATCCTGAAGTACTTCACCACTCATTGGAAATGACTTTTCCAAACAATATTTAGCATATTTTTCCAATGAATCTGTTGATACTTCACTTAAGTATTCTCGCAATTCATCTTGACTACTAGAATTATCTTTAAGGGAACCATCTCCAGATATTTTGGCAATCTGCTCAATTGTCATCATTAAAATTGATGACCTGCTATCTCTCCATAAGTCTTTTAATGGCATAATTTACTCATTTTTTACTTACCCTAAGGTCTTGTCCTAACAACTCTTTTACAAATCAGATACTTTCATGGTACCAACCAATAATGAGAACTACTAGTGAAAACTACTGTAGACAAGTACTCTCCATAACACTCAAAGACTTTCTCTCCCTCTCACTTACCTCAAGCCCATACCTCCTCTTCACCAATCGCCACCTACGAGCATACTCACACCAATAAGACTCAACAGGCGGTTTCCACCTCACCGGTCCCTTATCGCTCTTCTCTTGGTTCGTCCTATCATCGACAGCAATGAGATTATCGGGGTCATTAGCAAACCTCCTTTTCTGGTTCCTGGACCAATTAGCACCTTCAGTTCTCACCAATTTGATATGGAACAATAACTAACCCAGACCATCGTTTCACGAAAAAAATAAAGTTAACGTTATCTTTCATCTTCTTGTATTCTTTGTTTTGAAAAACACACCCATTCGACATCTTCTTCTGGAATCCACCCTAGCCTATATCTTTTAACTAATGTTTCCCATGTCTTGGAATGCATTTCATCAAAATGATTTGCTAACTTTTTTGAACCACACCTACTACTATCCCAAACTTTCCAGATTTTATCAGCCATGACCCAAACATGTAACGAGTTGGATGTTTTGGAATTCTTCCATGGTTGTATATGCCTTTCAACTAGTGTTTGTTGTTTAATTAAAATTTTTGGCATCCCAAATTCTTTATCGTATTTTGCCCTAAACAACGTCCAGCTAATATCCTCAGAAGGGTCCCACCCATTTTTGAACTTCTGAATCATTGACCCAGGATTACATTTAAAACCTAAAGCCTTAGCCATCTTTCTATACCCATATCCATATTCATTCCATAACTGAAATGCAACATCAGCTACAACCCATAACTTTATACTCTGCTCATTTTGAGTATTATTTTCCCATGGATTCCTCTCACTCTGAACATACCTTGGAAGCTGAGTGTTATAGTTTCTTTTTATCAAATCACCATAATGACCTTTATGTTTATTAAAAAATTGAATCCAACTACTATCATTTTTAGGGACCCAGCCATCTCTAAATTTAACTAGCATTGTGTCAAAGGAGCCCTCATTTTCTAATACCCCAAACACCCTAGCTAACCGTCTGCTACCATAATCTAAATCTTTCCATTTATGCCATGCTTTATCGGCCAACACCCAAGCTCTCTTAGTTTTCGCAGTAGAATTAAAATGCTCCCATGGTTGAACATTATGAAATTGATGCTGGATAATCTGTTCTGGGTTTTGGCTAATAATTGCCTCTGGCTTACTATTATGTTGAATATAATTAGCATAAAAATCCAACCAGTCCTCATCTGCCCATGGAATCCAAGCAGGTTCTTCTTTAAATTTACGCACCATTGTTTTCCATGGCCCTCTTGTAGCTTCCCAGTCATAATTAAAAATTTGAGAAAGATTACTGCTTCCAGGTCGATACTTATTCCATATATTCCAAGCCACACCTGCTAATGCCCAAATCCCAATAGTTGTTTCCGTTGCATTGCAACTATCCCATGGCAAAACATTTAAGAAATTATGTTCTCCAGACTCAACACGTAATTTATTATTAAAGCTGTGCTTGAGCTTTTCCTCATCAGAACGAATACGACCCGCCCCTCCATCTCCTCCGTTTGTATGATTAAATAAAGTACCTTTTCTTAAATCAGCTCTACCATAAAAACCTATCAATTTGACTTCCATGTCTAAACAATACCTTTCTTCCCCATAAAGAATTATTCTTGGCTCTACTTGATAGCCCTCTCTTCCTCGTTTTACTAACATGCTAGTAAGGTGTGGATTACTACTCTGGTACAAATGAACCCAAGCACGTGAGCCATTACCTTTACCAATATATACAGGTAACTTATATTTAGGGTCATCAAACCTATAAACATAAAAAATCTTTTGATTCATAAAATATTTTTAATATGAATTTACAAGTTCAGATTCTTGCATATTGTCTCCTTAAGAACGTAAATCCAGTAATACCATGACCCTTATGTTCAATGCAACACCAGTGCAATTAATGGACACTATAGACCTAAGACACTAAATGAATTCACAGAATAGCTACTGCTAGCAACCCCACTTATAGTTTCAAGTCTACCTCTGCCTACCCTATTTTATTGGGGGGCAACTACACGTAACCACCAACAAGGAAAACCACATGAAGAACAGACCACACCCAAGAAGTACCCGGAAGAACGTCAAGAATGCTCCCTATGTAACCCACTTACGAATGACAGAGAATACTCGTCTAAGATTCCAAGCGTTAGCCCATAGATTAGAATCCCAAGAGGGTAGCCCCATGTCCGACAGCCTTGTCTTTGAAAAAATCCTAGAGATGGGGTTGTAGGAATGGAGTCAAATGAATGCCCCAAGTACCCCTCATGCTCATCTGGATTCTGCCCTGTATCAATGGAGGGTATCCACCTGAAGGATGAGGCAATCTGCCACTACTATAGAGATATCTACAAGGGGCTTACAGTACCAGACAGCCTTTACCAAGCCATCATATCCAACGAGCCTAGCTTCCTATCATCCAGTTCTGATTATGGATGTATGTCTGACTACAGAAGCATCACCAACAATACCCTTCAGACCGCCTGAGGGGTGGGGTGAGAGAGGGGTATTGGATAAAGTAAACCATCGCCCCACTAAAACAAAACACCCCCTACTACCCCACCTCTTACTAGCGCGCCAAACATATCAACAAGCATACTGGATACCCTAAGGCATGCCGATAGAGTTGACGTATTGGCTATTGGGGTAGAACAGATGGCAGCTAACGCTACGGAACTAATGAATGACCGTAGAGAGAAGTTGCTTGATGAAGAGTTAGAGAAGTTTGTGGACGGAATAATGAGTAGGAAGGGTCAGAATCGTCAGGAAACTTGGATGTAGAAAGCCCTTATAAATCAATGAGTTCAAAGAATGGACACTATAGACACGGGGCCCTGCATGACTAGAGTAGGTAACCCATAATTATAATAGTAATAAAGGAACTGAGTGCTAATACCAATGAGTAAATACTATAAGGATATTGTAGGAGTAATGGGAATGATGTTTGTACTATGGGCATTGTTCTTGAGTGGTTGTTCAATGAGCGAAGAGGACTTCATAGATGCTATGGATGCAGGAGTAGCCGAGAGTCTGGAGGAACATAAGATTGTAACCCTAGAGAGTACCAACGAGGTAATAGATTAGGATGATTATTAAGTTCTTTGCGGAGTGGTGTGGTCCCTGTAAGGCTTTGAGTCCTCTGGTTGATAAGGTCTTTGGTTCGGTTACGGAGGTAGATATAGATACCCCTGAGGGAGCAAAGATAGCTGAGAAGTATCGTATAAGGGGAGTACCTACGCTCCTGAGAGTTGATGCCGATGGGGAAGTAACCAATATCAAAGTAGGTCAGCAGACCCTAGGGAGTCTTGAAGAATGGAAGGACAGCTTCAAAGCATTCTCGTAGACATCAAAGAGTTCAAGTGTAAGTGTGGTGAGGGTCAATATGGTAGCTTTGTGAGGTTTTATTCCAAAGAGATAGCCACATGCCCTCATTGTAACACCGAGTACATCCTAAAGGACTACACGAAGATACAACATCAGAGATAAGGCATGAGTAAATTAACGAGAAATGAGATTACAGGTGATTACCTTAAGAGCAAGGTGAACACCCATAAATATCGACAGAACTACGACAGGATATTCCATAAGAAGACAGGTGAAGTGGATGTAAGTCTTGCAGGTAGTGATGAGGGAGTCAAAAAGATTCTGGAAGAAAAATCTGAGTGACTATATTATACGGTAATAGCGACAATAAACCCCCCTTGGGGTTGCTATATCCCTTACTTTATGATATGCAGACCGATCGAGTCACGAATAAGTCACTATACCGGGCTAACTCGTTGATTCTTAAGGGTTATTAGGGGATAATATACCCAATGTTAGCAGTATTTATTCCTTATATATGTCACTCAATGGGGTTCATTGGGTTGGTGGTTTCTGTTCGTGTCTTTGTCAGTCACTTATCTATTTTTTATTTTCCTTTGGTTTAACTGGATAAACTGTAGTTAATTGCAATTCATTTGAATAAGTTGTTGCACTCATGGATAACCTCTGTATAATTGGTTTCGAAGTCGCAACAAAGCGATTCACTTATTAACTTACTTACATAAGGCGGTACAAAATGACAACTTCAACAACTTCAACTTCAACAACTGAATTCAGTAACTTAGACGACATTCAATCGGTTCTTAATGATTGGGTTAAACTTGAAGAAACAAAGCAACAAGCGACCAAATGTTGGTTCGACAATCTTAAAAAGTTCTACATGGTCAATTCATTTGAATCTATGAGTGATTGTATTGATAAGGCTTTATACCATAGCGGTTACGCAACGTCCGAAACTGCAAAACTAAAAACTGACGCTCCAAAGAAATCAAGTGACCGTGACTCAAGTCACTATGATATTGAAGATGGTTTCAAGTTTATCAACCCTGATAAAGCACTTGGAAAATCAGGTGTTGAAGTGATGAACTCTACTATTCGTAGCGTTTCAACTGGTAAAAAGGGCAAGTTAGAGCCAAAGAATATAACCGAGTTTGCAACGTATAAAGAATTGAAAGATTATTATTATTCTGTACAATCTAAGTCGTCCACTAAGGCAAGTGATTCAAGTGATTCAAGTGGTGAAGATAGCGCAAGTGGTAAAGGTAGCGGTAAAGATAGCGTAAGAGATAGCGATAAAGCCCTAACAGTTGAGCAGGCAATTGCATTTATAGCAACGTCATTACCTGAAATTGCAAGGGTTGCAACATTGGCTAACGCTGTTAGAGGAACAGAGGGTTTTGAAGATTTAAACCGTATCCTTAAATCAATTCAAATTGAAACACCAGTTTATCCAGATAAACCAAGCGCACCAACTGACATCACACCCGAACCTATAGTACTTGAAGAACTTAAAGAAGATGAAGAAGTCGAAGCATTCGAATTGGATAGACAACACGTGGATATACTAGCCCAATGTAACAATAAATATAATATTGATATATTGGAGCTTTTGGGAGCGGATAAGATAATCGAACTGGTAGAGTTGACAATAGATGACGGTTACGACTTATTCGCTGAGATGGTAGTCGAAGAATTGAGAGAACTTAGAGTTAACATCTAACACCCTACGGTTTACCAGTTAGACAATACGGTTTAACTGGTTAAACCAACCCCATCACTTAATCAAAAAGGAATTATAAAATGACTTCATTATCTATAGCTTTAATTATTATCTCATTCGTAACAATAACAACATCATTAGCAGGCTACCTACTTTATCAATATCTACACGGTGCCGGGTAGCCAGGACCTATCACCCGGTTCCTATCACCGGGGTTCTTCCTATCACCGACAACAACCGACCCTACATCAAGGGTCGCTCAGTTTAACCAGTTAAATCAAAAAGGAAATTAATCATGCTTAATGAAAAGTTCAAGGGTAGTAACGACAAAGGCCCGAAAATGACCCGATGGGCGCAAGTTGCATCATTCGTCACAGGCACCCCAACAAGGGATGATTTGAGTGTTAGTCGCTCGCTTGCCCTATGGACTGACGGCAAGGTTCAAGTGAGTGAGCAACGTGACGGTATCACATTGCACTCCAACAAAAAGCACCTGTGTGCTGTTGAACTCAAATACCCTATATCTAGGGTTTCATTTGACCTATACCTAGATATGCTCTCGGATGATGGAAAACCGTATGCGAAGTCGTACTACGACCCAAGGCAAAATGGTACTGCTGACATTTGACAATGATGTGCATTAGTGTATAATATGTACCAAGTGAAGAGAAAAAGATTTTAACTTACTTACTAACCCAGTTTAACTGGTTAAACGACAACAACGAGGTAGCAACATGATTACTAGATTCCAAGTAAAGGATTCACGCATGGTGAACGACAAGATTAAGGGCAAGGTTCTTGACCGACTAGAAACCATCAACAGAATGATGATTAAGGGAAAGTTATGGACAACTGAATCAGCAAAGATTCAGAAGACTAACAAAGGGGGTATCATTAACGTGGTCATGTTCCTCGCGCCTGCCGATGAGGTCGCTAGTGAACCGTTCACATTGTGTCCTTGGGCTAAGGATAACGACTGTCTAGCCAACTGTATTAACAAACAGGGTCGCTTGGGTATGCCCAATGGGCAAGACGCTCAACTCTGGAAAACTGTTATGTACTTGTTGGACTTTGAAGCATTCAAGAAGAAAGCAATCAAGGAATTAAAAGCCTTGGTTAGAAAGCATGGTGCTGAGAATCTAAGGGTTAGACCTGACGGTACAAGTGATGCTATTTGGGATTGGCTAATAGCAGAGTTTCCTAACGTGAGATTCTATGGCTACACCAAGGGCATGGGTAAGATTGTTAGGGATGCTAACCCCAACCATTGGCTAACCTTTAGTGGTAGCAATGCCAACCCTATGGTGCGTCAACGTACCAAGATGGCTATCAAGAGTGGAATGCGTGTGGCATTAGCACTCAATAGCGGTGGATTCCTTGGGGAATGGTCGAAACCATACAAACACGAGCGGTTGCTTGATATGGACTTGCAAGATGACCGCACCGATGACCCACAGGGTACTATCGGACTGCTACGCAGGAAAGGTAGTAACAAAACAACTCGCTTGGCTGAAGAGGGTCACGGTCACTCGTTCTTCTTCACTAAGACTCAATTGAACAAGCTATTGCTTGAAACATTAATATAAGAGGTACACTCATGGAAAACTTACACTCAACACAGCTAAGAAACGCTAGAGAATTACTTAACAGGGCTGACTATGCCTGCCTGAGTGCTAGGGATGTGGAAGAACTTAAAGACCACATAGCAGACCTAGAAATCGAAGTTAGGGTAGAGAAATCTATTGCCCTACAAACCCTAGCACTTAACTTGGAGGCGATGGCATGAGTACAACACAGGAACCTACGTTAGAAAGCCCTATTGAGACTTGGAAATCTGACTTAATCGGTTGGGAGTGGAGGGTATTAGAGAAGGTCAACGATGACTACTGGTACTGTGCCGTCCAGAGTCCTATGACTCATGGAACATGGGATTTTGGGGGTGTTAGCCCACAAGATATTCAACAGGCTTTTGCATATAGAGTTGGAGAGGTGGCGTAATGAAATATTACAGAATTGAGTGGTCACGCACATACCACACGACAGGTGTGGATTATGTTGAAGCTAATAGCGTCAAGGAAGCTGAAGCTATAGCTATGGATGAAATCGGTGACTACAACGGTCATCGAGAAATTGACCCTGACCATGATGTGGTCTATGCAACGGAGGAAATGAGATGAGTTCAGTTTATCCAGTTAAACCAAGGTCGCTGATATATTGGTCAATCTTTGATGGGTGTGGCATGGGTGTACAGGCTGCCAAGGAAGAGGACTATATCCTCAAGGAAGTTCATACCTTTGAGGTTGACCCTTATGCCATGAAAATCAGTAAGAAAAACCATCCCGAATCTATACAGCATGGGTGTGTCACCAACTGCACCTACGAGGCGATGAAAGACTCACCACCTGACGTTATTATCGGAGGGTCACCATGTCAGGGCTTCAGTAGTGCCGGGTTTCAGAGGGGCTTAGAGGACAGCAGGTCCAGGTTATTCTGGGAGTGGATACGCATTAGGGATTTAGCCCTAGAATTGAATCCGAATTGTGTGTTTATCCTAGAGAATGTACGCATGAAATCCGAATGGGTGGATAAGCTGAGTGATGAGGTGGGAGTCCGTCCTATCACCATCAACAGCAGCCTACTCAGCGCACAGAATCGTGTGCGGTTGTACTGGTCGAACAAGCCAATTACTGTACCCGAAGATACTGGGGCAAAACTCAAGGACATCCTTGAGGTAGGTGGGTTCGTAACGGACAGGGATAAGTCATACTGTATTGACGCTAACTACTTTAAAGGTGGCAACGTCAAGAACTATCTTCAGAAACACCGCAGGCAAATCGTGTTCAGTCCTCAAGGGTTGGCTCATGTAGCCAATGCTGACATCAACGGCAATGACTCGTTGAAACGTGTCTACCATGAGGACGGTAAGTCACCAACTGTAACGGCACAAGGGGGTGGCAACACCGAACCCAAGGTGCTTGTACACCCTGCGAGTATTGTAGGGCGTAGGCTCAACGACAAGGGGAAGAGAGAGGACTACAACAAGGACTTGAAGATGACCCAATGCCTACAGGTCAAGCACAACCCTGATAAATCAGGATGCTTAACGACTGTGGAAAAGGACAATGTTCTTAGCCTAAATCCGCCGGGCAGGTACCCCAATGCCTATGAGGATGAGCAATTGATGTGGCGTAAACTCACCCCTTTAGAGTGTGAGCGACTACAAACACTACCTGACGGATACACAGAGGGTGTAAGTAATACCCAGAGGTACAAGATGTTGGGTAATGGATTCACCGTATCAGTAATTCGTCATATCCTTAGATGTACATTAGGGTAAGGCATTAATATAATGTATAATATAAACCAAGAGGTAACACAATGGATGATGTAATACGGACGGTCTACGGTTTTGAACGTAACACCATAGGCTATAGGTATGTAAGGGCATGTATGAAAAGGAAGAAGATTCTGCACCCTTGGAAGTTTCTCGCTACCTACGAGCCGACAAAGGTCAAGTGTTCTACATCAGGACACTTAGGCAGAGCATCATCAATGTTAGAAGAGTTTCACCCTGATTTTAAATTTTATTACTAACCAAAGGAAATACCATTATGAAAAACACTACATCTAAAGTTTCACAAAAAGTTCTAGTTCGTAACCACTTGTCTAAAGGTGGAAAGATTGACTCATCAACTGCGCTTAGAGCGTTCCGTTGTACTCGTCTGGCCGCAGTAATTTACACACTCAAGCAAGACGGTTACGACATCCATGCTCAACGTGTCCGTCAGTTAGATGGTACGGTATTGGCTACCTACAGTTTAGCTGTATAAACTGATATAATATGAACACAGGGGTGTGTGTTGCATCCCTGTAATTTACCTCCCTGCGACAGATTGTCGCATGGTACACTTATACAAAATAAGGAACTAAGGAATTGACTTTACTTAAAGTACCCTACTTAGAAATATTCATTTCGGAAAGCAACAACAATCATCTCTTCTGTTACAGGATAGACGAGGAAACACTTTTCGTGACCCTACTGCAAAAGGATTTTGTAATCTCAAGGGTCTAATAACTTACTTATGAGGCTATCGGAACTCCCATGACTACACATAATATAAACAAAGAAGAGGTAATAAAACTCAAAAACCTTATCGAACAGTTCAGGTTGCATGATTCAGAAATGCAACTACAGACTGTGGTTGCCCTGCTTAATACACATCTAAGACAGGACCACCCAGATGGATATTCGGTTAAGGATATGGCTAAGGACTTGGGGTTATCTCAGGCTAGTGCATCCAGAAATTGGATGGTATGGTCTAAGCTGACTCGGCAACGTACCCCTGGACCTGACTTTATCCAAGCAATTGAATGTCCAAACAACCGCTCACGGAAACGTCTATCCCTTACATATAAAGGTATAAAGTTCCTTGAGCATCTTTTCCCACAGTAGTTTAACCAGATAAACTGAGGAGGTATATTATGGCAGTATCCGCTAGAGGTACTGGATTCCAAATGACTGTCACGCACAAGGGTCACAGGGTTAGAAAGACATTCCCTACGCACCTTGAAGCATTGACTGCTGAGTTACAAACCAAGCAAGCTATGATTGATGGCAAGCCTATACCGCAGTATGGTAATGGTACTGTCCAAGGTACATGGACTCTAGGTGAAGCCTACAGTAAGGTGTGGGCTATCCAATGGTCTGATTCTGCTTATCCCCTATGGCAAGGTAGGCATAGAGATAAGGTGCTGTCATACTTTGGTACTAACTCATCCGTTAAGGACATCACTACCGCTAAGGTTAGTGAGTTTACGATTATGCTTAAGACTCAAGGGTTGGCTAATAGCACCATCAACCACACGCTTCAGTCGCTCAGAAAGGTCATGCGTTTCTGTGACCAGAACGATAAGCTAGACCGTATGCCTGTGATTAAGTCGCTCAAGATTAGCAACGCTCGGAATCGGTATCTAACCAAGGAAGAGTGCAAGCTACTTAAGGATGCGTGTAGTTCTAACCAAGACCTACAGGACTCTGTTGTCCTATCATTATTAACCGGGGTACGAGTGAGTGAGTTGTGGCGTATCAAGTTTAGGCATTTCAATGAGGGATTCCTCTACATTGAGAAATCTAAGAACGGTGACCCACGCTCTATACCTGTTCACTCACAGGTCCAGGGGATAATAAATCGTAGGTTTAGCAACCCTGATGACTTTGTGTTCCATGATACTAACGTGGTTAGGGAGCCTTGGGATAAGGTCAGAGAAACCTTGGGGTGGGATGACGTTGTATGGCATACATTACGGCACACTTTTGCGAGTCTACTGGCTCAAGGTGGTACGGATATGACTGTCATCATGGGGTTAATGGGTCATCGTAATTTGGCAACTACCATGAGGTACGCTAAGTTAGCCCCCAAGAACTATAGGGAGGCGATAACCACATTGGATGTTTAATCCCCTACGGATGTCACAAAGTCACAAGTGGCAAATTAGAGGTTGCAAGTAGCTAAACGTGTGGTATACTATCCCCCGATTTACCAATATAATCAATAAGTTACACCGCCTCGGTGGCGAAATTGGTAGACGCAAGGGACTTAAAATCCACGCAGATGGGTCTTACACTCTCCAACAGGAACCCTCTAAACATTGAGGGTTTCTTTTACATCCGTTATGTACATTGGTGTATAATATCCATTCATTGCCTACGAGGTTCGCCTAATTGGTGACCTAACAACACAGGAGAAGCTATGGAAGTAAACAAACTGGCTAGTGAGCAGCTGGTAGCGCAGTACATGATTCACTCATACCTTTATTATATAGAGGGTACGAGTATCATTAGCGACAGGTCGTATGACCTGCTATGTAAGCGGTTACTAAGGGAGTGGGATGACCTGTGCCACCCTCACAAAGCCCTTATAGATAAGGATGCCCTCAGTAGTGGCACAGGGTTTTACCTCAAGGCAGAGGATTACCCCTCAATTGCTAAGATAACGGCAAGGGAGTTACTACTTGAGGGGGGTGACACCAAATGGACACTCTAGCCAAAAGGGTTCTATATGACAGACAGGTAGAGTTGGAAGAGAGGATGAGTTCTAGGGGTATCATAAGATACCGTAAGAACTTAGAGCAATCCCTCCCAAGTAATAACCTTAGTGGTATATCCCTTATGAAGAAGACAGTAGGGGAAGTTGAGCAGGGTATCATTGAGTACCTTGAAGATACCTTCCTTGGCAATGCCGGGCGAGGTAACTCAATCAAGTCTGCTAGGTTACTTAATATGGTATCGCCTGATGTGTCAGCTTACCTTGCCCTTAAGACAACCATTGACCACATGTCATTGAACCCTGCCCTTACAGCTACGGCAATGAGGATAGCCGGGTTCATTGAGGATGAGTTTAAGTTTGACCTATTTAAGAAGCAGGAACCTAGATTGTATGGGGCAGTCAAGGTCCAGGTCAGTAAGCGTACCTCTAATAGGCATTATATGAGGTATAACCTTATACATACGATGAACAAGCATGCCTTACTTACCTATGAGCCTTGGTCTAGGAGTGAGAAACTACACCTAGGGTGCAAGTTGCTTGACATTATCGTAAGGACTACTGGTTTAATAGAGAAAGGTAAGATTGGGCAGGGTCGTAGGTCTAAACTTATCATTCAACCTACCAAGGGTGCATTGGAGTGGGTGACTGAGGTCAATCGCAATGGGGAATCTCTAAGTCCATCCTATGCACCCTGTATTATCCCACCTAAGGAGTGGACAAGCGTGTACTCAGGGGGTTATTGGAGCGAACATATACGACCACTACCTTTGGTCAAGACAACCAACAGGTGCATCCTAGAGGAGTTTGACAACCATGAGATGCCGTTGGAATACAAGGCAATTAATGCGCTACAAAACACAGCTTGGCGTGTTAACACAGCAGTCCTGTCTGTAGTAGAGCAGTTGTGGGATAGAGGGGGGTCCTGGGCAGGGTTACCAAGTAGGGAATCACTTCCCATACCAACCTGTCCACTACCCAAGGACTTAGCCAAGGCAGATATGTCTGTGATACAGGCAGAACAGTTCAAGATGTGGAAGCGTAGGGCTAGTGTGGTGTATAATAAGAACGCTAAGATGGCATCAAAGCGGTTAACATTAATACGCACCATACAAATGGCTAAAGAGTATAAGGATGAGTTGTTCTTTGTATATCAAAACGACTTTCGGTCTAGAAAATATGCGGTTAGCAGTTTCTTAAACCCCCAAGGTACAGACTATACCAAGGCATTGCTACATTTTGCCAAGGGTAAACCTATCGACTCTGAGAGAGCGTTTCATTGGTTGTGTATACAAGGTGCTAACACCTTTGGCAACGACAAGGTGGCGTTTGACCAACGACAACGATGGGTTGAGGAGCATGAGGAGTTTATCCTTAAGGTTGCCCTGGACCCGTTGGGTTATTCGTGGTGGTGTGATGCGTCAGACCCATTCCAGTTCTTAGCATTTTGCTTTGAGTACGCAGGCTTTAAGCGTGATGGGTGGGGTTTCGTTAGCCACTTGCCCATTGCGCTTGATGGTCGTAACAATGGGCTACAACATCTTAGTGCTTTGGGTCTTGATGAGGTAGGGGGTAAGGCTACTTGTTTGGTTCCTAGTGATACACCAGAGGATATGTATCAGATGGTGTACGAGAAGTTATGGGAGAAGGTCGAAGCTGATGCTGATAACCCTATGGCTCAACTGTGGTTAGCCTTTGGAGCATCTAGGAAGACCGTGAAGCGACCAATCATGGTAATCCCTTACGGTGGTAGTAGGTTCTCTTGTTCAGAGTACATACAGGATTACATCAACGAGATGATTGACGCCGGGCATGAAGATGTATTCGGAGATGACCAGTTCAAAGGTGTTCTCTACTTATCTAATCTGCTATGGGATGCGGCCAATGAAGCTGTGCCTGCGGCTCGTAAGATAATGGCATACCTACAAGCTGTTGGTAAGTCGTTGTCTGCGGAGAACTTGCCTGTTATATGGATGACACCAACAGGGTTTTGGATTCATCAGATGTATCCTGATACGGTGGCGAGGAGAATCACTACCCACATAGATGGTGTGCTTATTAAACCTCAGTTGCGTATAGATAACTTCAAGGCTATAGACAAAAGACGAGCGGTGAATGGGATTGCACCTAACTTTGTACACGGTAACGATGCGAGTGCTATGACTTTAACTATATGTAAGGGTGTGGACAATGGTATTGATTCATTCGCCATGATTCACGACTCCTACGGCACACACGCCTGCGATACGGACAAGCTAGGTTCATTACTAAGAGAGGCTTTCGTGGAGATATATAGGGTGGACAGGCTAGAGGAGTTCGCATCCCATGCAAGGGAAGTATTAGGTGACGATACACCTAGCCCACCACCTAAAGGTAACTTAGATATAGAGCAAGTATTAGAGTCGAAGTATTTCTTTGCCTAATAGTTGTACACTAATGTAAAATATAAGGATGATGCAAAGAATGGACAGTCTAGTTATAAACTATAAACCGAAAATTGATACCGAGTTTAACCAGTTAAACCACAACCAATTAGTAACAACAATCACTATTTTAAAGATGAGAGATATAGCAGTACCAATTGACTTACACGCCAGAGCAGTAGCAGAAGGCATAGATGTCGAAGCAATTCTAAATTCGTAGATACCATAAGGAAATTCATGACAACACAAACTACAGAAAACTTTTCAGTAATCGCAGGACAGGCTTACTACTGTTCATTCATCACACCTGATTCATACAAGGGTGGACCTAAGACCTACAAAGGTAGAGTTCTATTAAAAGAAGAGGATGCGGTAGACCTCATGTCTTACTGTGATTCCTTAGTGGACTCACAAATGGCAGAAGTAAAGAAGGAGAACCCGAAGAAACGTCAGATTAATGTGCATCAAATGTACTCATTCCTTGATGACTTTCCGGGCATGGTGGCATTCACCTTCAAGCAGGCGGCAGAAGTACCCACTAGAGATGGTGGTATATGGGAACCAAAGGTTGCTATCTACGATGCCAAGGCAAAGAGAGATACCAACATCAAGTCCATCCCTAATGGGGCAACAATCAAGGTGGCATGGTCACCAAGACCTTGGTTTCAAAGTGGTAATAATATGTGTGGAGTGAAGATGCAACCTACCTCTGTGCAAGTAGTTGATATTAATACTGAATTAGCAGGGGGAACGGAAGGAAATCCATTCTCTGAAGTAACAGGACAAGGAGTCTATGAGACGCAAGCATATCAAGAGGCAGCACAGGGGGAAGACTTATTCTCCGAAGAAGGTGAAACAGAACAGTCTGGGTCAGACTTTTAGGAGCAACTTTGAGTATGAGTTCGCTGAAGATTTAATCATGCGAGGTGTTCACTACGAGTACGAAACTACTAGGGTGGACTACGAACAGAAGAGATTCTACAAACCAGACTTTGTTCTGGACAACGGAATCATCATTGAAACCAAGGGGTATTTCTATAGTGAAGACCGTACCAAGCACAAGTTAATTAAGAAACAGCATCCTGACCTAGACATTAGATTTATCTTCATGAATCCTGATGCCAAAGGTCAGGCAAGTAAGGTAACTAATGCTGAGTGGTGTAAGAAGAATGGATTCAAGTACGCAAGGATGCGTCTTCCAAAGGAATGGGCTAATGAGAAGAACAACTGATTTCATAGTTGTCAAGGAAGTAAATGATATATGTCCATGCACAGCAAATGAGATTGACAAAGTACATAGAAGATTAGGGTGGCTGAGGATTGGTTACCACTTTGTTATCACAGCGAATGGAGAGATACAGAAAGGTAGGGATATAAGTCAGGCAGGGGCGCACTCAAGGGGGTACAACGACTGCTCTATTGGCATAGGACTTTGTGGTCCAGGGGCTTCCGAAGAGCAGTTGTCCTCATTGATGTTGTTAACCGCAGGCTTGACTATGAAGTACCCCAGAATAGAAGTCATCAATCACCCCTTGTTCGGGGATAAAGGAGAGGAGTTCGATGCAGAGTTATGGTGGAAGAATACCCTGAGTCAAATCTCATAATGAAGACCTCATGTCCTAGCTGTAGTTCGTCAGATGCTAACTGCGTTTATGACGATGGGCATGAGTATTGTTTTAGTTGCGGTCATCGCTCCGCAAGTTCTAATAGCGAAACACCTACAAGGAAACCAAAGATGGCAGTAGATTTAATAGAGGGTGGACAGATTCAACCCCTTAATAATAGAGGTATCCACTTAGATACCACACAGAAATTTAAGTATGAGCGAGGTAGCTTCAATGGTAAGCCTTGTCAGATAGCAAACTACTACAAGGATGGGGGTCGTGTAGCACAGAAGGTAAGATTTCCTAATAAGGATTTCTTATTCATAGGGGATACCAAGGAAGTAGGACTCTATGGGCAATGGTTGTTTAAGGGTAAAGGTAAGATGGTGGTGGTCTGTGAGGGAGAGATAGACACACTAACAGTCAGTCAAATATTTGGTAACAAGTTCCCTGTAGTTGGTATACCCAACGGAGCAAATGGGGCTAAGAAATCCATCAAGAAGGAACTTGAATGGTTATGTAAGTTTGACCAAGTTGTACTGTGTTTCGACATGGATGAGCCGGGGCAGTTAGCAGCAAAGGAATGCGCTGAGTTGTTCCCACCTAATAAAGCTAGGGTTGCACACCTTCCGATGAAAGACCCTAACGATATGCTGAGAGATGACAAGGTAGCTGAGTTGACATCTGCTATATGGGAGGCTAAGAGTTATCAACCTGATGGCATACTTAATGGGCAGGACTTATGGGATTTGGTAAGCACAGAGGATAAGACCGAATCTCAGCTATACCCCTACGAGGGTATCAACAAGATGACCAAAGGGATTAGGCGAGGTGAGATTGTTACTGTGACCGCAGGGTCAGGGATTGGTAAGAGTCAGATAGTGAGGGAGTTCACCCACCACTTGTTAAATCAGGGTGAGAGCATAGGCTACATTGCCCTAGAAGAGAACGTCAAGAGGACAGCCTTAGGGTTGATGTCGTTGGCGATTAACAAACCGCTTCATCTGGGTACTGAACATGTATCAGAGGAAGAGTTGAAGATGGCATTCGACAATACCTTAGGTACAGGTCGTGTGTTTCTCTATGACCATTGGGGGTCTACCGAAACGGATAACCTACTCAATAAGATTAGGTTCTTAGCCACCACAGGTGAGTGTGGGTACGTTGCCCTGGACCACATATCAATTTGTGTTAGTGGTATGGAGGGTGGTGACGAGCGGAGAATCATTGACAACTTAATGACTAACCTTAGGTCACTAGCAGAAGAACTCAATATTGGATTGATACTGGTGAGTCATCTTAAAAGACCTAGTGGAGATAAGGGTCATGAAGATGGGGCTAAGACTTCCTTGGCACAACTAAGAGGGTCAGGTGCTATCGGTCAGTTGAGTGACATAGTTATTGGGTGTGAGCGTGACCAACAGTCTGGGGATGCAGCCAACACAACCACAGTAAGGATACTGAAAAACAGATGGACAGGGCAGACAGGAGTTTGTTCCATCTTGAACTATGACATCAACACAGGACGGATGATTGAAGTGGCAACATCCGAAGAGGATGCGGTAGACATCGGGTCATCAGACCCTTTCAGCAATGTAGATATGGAGGACAACGAATGGGCAGCTTAGAGATTAATGAAGGTGGATTGTGGGTTGGAGATATGTTTATCTCGTGGGATGACATTCGTAACAAGGTAATAGATACATACCCTAAAGATAACATGCTTGATGTCAAGGCAGTTAGAGGAATCGTTGAGGAGTTAAGGTATCTCGCTGACGATATTGAAGCTGAATACTAATGAGGTTGGTATTCGATATTGAAACTAATGGGTTGTTGGATAAGGAAGACCTAAAGATTCATTGCATCGGCATACATGACTTAGACAACGGATGGACTAAAGTATATGACAATAGGACTAACCTAATAGACACAGCAATTTCGATGCTTAACAGAGCAGACATGATTGTAGGACATAACATCATTGGGTTCGACATCCCTGCCTTACAGAAAGTAGACTCAGGGTTGTTTGAAGTATTCAAGCTAACAAACCAGAAGGTTATAGATACGTTAGTGCTTAGTAGACTCATGCACCCTGACATACGAGAGAAAGACTTCAATGCTCTGAAGAAGAAAGTTCCTTGGGTTTATAACAATAAGAACTTGATTGGAAGTCATAGCCTTAAGGCGTGGGGTCTACGATTGAATGTACTCAAGGGTGACTATGGTGACACTAGCGATTGGTCCACATGGTCACAGGAAATGAGTGACTACTGTATACAGGATGTTGAGGTAACTGCCCACCTATTCAAACAGATGAAGAGGGTTAAGTATTCTGGTGACGCTGTAAAGTTAGAGCATGACATAGCCACTATATGTACCAAGCAACAGGAAGATGGATTTTCATTCGATGTTCCTAAAGCAAGGAAACTATACGGAGAGTTGTGTGCTAAGAGGTCAGACTTGGAGAAGAATCTCAAGGAAGAGTTCGGCAACTGGTGGACTAACAAAGGCTTAGTAGTTCCCAAGAGAACACTCAGATTCAAAGATAAGACCAGAGGTGATTTTACTGAAGGTCAGTCGTACACTAGAGTAATACATACTGAGTTCAATGC
>ENA-OSET01001921-OSET01001921.1-sediment-metagenome-genome-assembly--contig:-NODE-1921-length-20836-cov-28.059589_pt1 | contig 20836 bp, 21 predicted proteins | sample MGYA00237882_ERZ534229 | MGnify/ENA primary metagenome ERZ534229 (study PRJEB26408, sample SAMN06266212) | sediment metagenome | isolation source: Hudson Canyon methane seep mesocosm | place... | reverse complement strand
CATAACGATATAAGTAATGTTAATAAGGTCAAAAATGGCGAGTAAGGTTTCATCTGAAATCCAATTATATTATGTTAATGCTTCTTGCAAAGCGGTAGTTTATATGGCTACTAACAGCGTATCAATTCTAATTTAATTAATATTATTTTGGCTCAATAAGATAAGCTTTGGCACTAGCTTGAGTGTTAGAATAAAAAAATTTAAAAATAAAACTCTTTTTTATATGAAGTTCAGCTCTATTTTTTGCTTTTCCCGTAGAAATATTCCGCTTTTAATTCTATTAATCTTCTCAATTAACCTTCAGGCTGAAGAGGACTTAGCTAAAAAACTAGCCAACCCTATCTCATCTTTGATTAGCGTCCCTATTAAGGCTAGTTACAATGAAAATTTTGGCGTAAATGATAACGGCCACGTTTGGTCAATTAATGTTCAACCCGTCATCCCTGTATCCATCAGTGATAACTGGAATATGATTTCACGTACTATACTGCCAATTATTGATCAAACAGATGTACCCATGACGGGGCTAGATCAAGCAGGTATTGGTGATATACAACAGAGTCTGTTCTTTTCACCCAAACAACCCACATCAAACGGTATAGTTTGGGGTGTAGGTCCCGTATTTCTTTTTGACAGTGCATCAAAAGATGTCTTGGGCGCTGAAAAATGGGGTATGGGCCCAACAGCCGTAATGCTTAAACAGCAAGGTCCTTGGACTTATGGATTTTTAGGAAACCATATCCAATCATTTGCAGGAAATCATAACCGTGCAGATATCAGTGCTACATTCATGCAACCTTTTTTAGCTTATGTCACTAGTACAAAAACGACCTTCAGTTTAAATACGGAAAGTACCTAAGACTGGGAAGGTAGTCAATGGTCAGTTACCGTCAATTTAACAGTCGCGCAACTACTCAAGCTAGGCAATCAACTAATACAACTGAGTGGAGGTGTCAAATATTGGGCAGATGCACCTGCTGGTGGTGCTGAAGACTGGGGCTATACGATGCAATTGACCTTTTTATTTCCTAAGTAACGTACAAGAATTGTTTATCTAAATTTAGAAAAAAATAACACTAAAATTTCAGGAGAAAATACCACTATGAAAAACCTCACCCGCTTAGGTACTGCACTAGCCGTATCCAGCTTTTTGTTGACGGCATGCGCAACTCCCCCAACGGCTACATCATCGGCAAATAATGAAGTAACGCCAGGATTTAATAATAAAATCCCCGAACAAATTATGACGCCGGATATAGTCAAAACACGTATCGGAGATTTAAAATTTTATGATGGCATGCCGGATAAAGCCACTTTGGCTAAAGTTTATGACAATCTGGATTTCATCCGAGGTATAGATGTATTTTTAAATTTTGTACCGGCAACCTCAATTGAAGGCATACGCCTAGGTACTGTATCAACCGGTGCTGATAGTTCTAACAAAGTCTTAATTTTTGATGATTTAATGGATTCAAACCCATTATTCCTGACAGGGAACACCGATACTGTTTATGCGGCAGCAATATTAGACCTGGAAAATGATGGAGCAACCGTTGTCGAAGTACCTGCAGGCAGTGGTCCTGGCACATTGAATGATGCTTTTTTCCGTTTTGTTGTTGATATGGGCGCACCAGGCCCAGATCGTAAAAAAGGTGGAACTTACATTATTTTGCCACCTGATTACCAAGGTAAATTAAAACCAACCCCTAATACCTTTAAAGATAATAGTTCAACCAAGGCAATGGTTGGAGGGGAAATGAGAGATGTCTGGATTGCTCAGTCTCGAAGCTATACTAACTGGTTAATTCTGCGTGGTTTTTTGAAAGATGGTAAACCAGATCATGCTTCAAAAATGTTTCGCGGTGGTTTAAAGATATACCCATTAGCGAAAGCAAAAAATCCACCTAAAATGGACTTCATCAATGGTTCGAAGAAGTCGTTTAATACGGTTCATGCTAATACTTATGAATTCTATAAAGAACTTTGGCACGTCATACAAAAAGAACCCATTTCGTTTATTGACCCAGAGTTAAGAGGCCAAGCTGCTGCAATAGGTATCAGAAAAGGACAACCTTTTAAACCTGATGCACGCATGAAGAAAATTTTAATAGATGCTGCTGCCGTTGCTAATGCAACCGCTCGTGGAATTTCCTTAAGACCACGTGATAAAAATGCATACCTCTATGAAGGCAAACAATGGTATACCGGCTTTATTGGTAAAGATTACCGCTGGCTAGATATTGATGGTATGCGTGGTCGTAATATGGATGCTCGTACCTTGTTTTTCTATTCTGCTACCGTTAATACACCTGCAATGGCTTTGGAAATACCTGGTGTAGGCTCTAACTATGCTTTCGGTACCACTGATAAAAATGGCGATATTTTGTATGGTGATAAAAATTATAAAGTCAACATCCCTGCAAATGTACCTGCAAAAGACTTCTGGTCTGTGGTTGTTTATGACCCACAAACGCGCTCTCAATTACAAACAGATCAGCCTTACCCAAGTAAGAATAATAAACGCGATAAGTTGATTTACAACAAAGACGGTTCTGTTGATTTATATTTCGGACCTAAAGCACCTAAGGGTAAGGAAGCTAACTGGACACAAACCGAGCCGACTAAAGCATGGTTTGTCTTGTTTCGTCTATACGGCCCATTACAACCTTGGTTTGATAAATCTTGGCAGCTTAATGATTTTGAAATCATCAACTAGCCAATTACTTAATTTTAAAAATAGTTAAGGCTGTATATAAGGTGTGTGTACGAAATAAGATACATATCTTATATAAAAGCCGAGATCAGGTGCTCTGAAGGTACTGTTCAGACTCATTTGTTAATTGGAAAATACTGTAGATTAGGAATTTAATCACCCATCGTTACATCCTGAATCAAATAAGGATAATTAACGATAATAACCCAACGTTCTGATTCATTAAACTGAACTGTGTCCCAGGAAGCTATCTTATCAATTTTTTTATTTTCTTCAATAAAACTATAATTACCAACGCCCTCATCATCACTAAAAGTAAGTTGACCAAAATTCAATAAAGAGGGAGATAATTTATTTCTACTATCGGTAAATAAATTGCTCCCCTGATAAGTCATATTCTTGTCATATATTATCAATCCATCATTACGCATAATCCATATATCTTGTGGCATAGTCTCTGAAATAGGTGCTATAGGAAAAAGCGCAGGAATAACAAGTTCTGGATACATATGTGCTTCAAGATAACGCTCAACTGAATTATCTTTATAAATGGGCGTACGAAAAATGATTTGTAACCGCCCCTCATTCATTTCCGCAATTGGTGCATCATATTTTTGCTCAACAGCCTTCCAACCTAATAATGATTCAGCTGAGAGAGATTTTGCCTGTCTAACTAGAAATGAGTCAAATCTAGGATAGTTTTTATACAAAACTGATAGCATAAGCTTTTCTTCAGTACTATTAAGTTGATTTAATTGGCTCAATTTATCCGCAGTGAGTTGAAGATCAACATATAAAGTTTTTACGTTTGAGCTTATGGTTGTTGCAACTATATGTGCTTTTTTTTGTGCTCTTTTACTAAATGTAGTTATCCTAACCAAAGCATTTTCAGCTTTGTTCTTTGCAACATTCATCTGATAAGCATAATGAATAGAAAAACTAGCTCCCGTAATAACCACAAGTATTATTAGGGCTAACATTGTAACTAACATTTTATGGCGAGAAAAAAAGCGCTTTAGTAATTCTTTTTTTGAATAGCTATACACGTTAACCATGCGTCCGCTACGAAAATCATCTAATTGCTCGAGCAATTCAGTAGCATCAATAAAACGATGTTTTTCTGATTTAGTCATTGCTTTTTCGCAAATAGCGACTAATTCTGCAGGCGCAGATGGAGTAAATTGAAAAGGAGATGGGGAAGGTTTGTTACTGAGTAATTCTTGTAGAACCTCATCAGCAGACCCTTGGTAGGGCAGTTTTCCGGTAATAATCCTGAATAAAATAACGCCCAGGCTATACACATCACTGGCTTTACTCGCTTGTCCTTCAGCTTGTTCAGGCCCCATATAACGAGTCGTACCAACCATGGTAGTCGAAGTTAGATCACTAAATGTGCGTTGTTGATGATTAATAGCATTTTTGTAGAATTGAGTATTATCTTCATCATTAATGACTTGCGCTAACCCCCAATCCAAAACAATTGTTTCGCCAAATTTTCCACTAATAATATTCTGAGGTTTGATATCTCTATGAATAACTCCTTTAGAATGTGCGTAGGCAAGTGCAGCACACACATCAATCAGAGTATCTAACAATTTAATTCGCTGCTTATAACTATTATTACCAAAGTTTTCATGATAAAAATGAAATTGTTCTTCCATGGTAATACCCTTGATATATTTCATCACATAATAAGGGCTATAGTGGTCACGACCACCAAGTTCATAAATTGGTATGATCCCAGGGTGTTCTAATTTACCCGTAATTTTTGCCTCATGAATAAAGGAATTTTTCAGCTCACTGTCCTTATCTGTTAAAGGCTCTAATGTTTCTTTAATTGCAACTCGTCGACCTATGTTTTTATCATACGCCAGATATACTCGCCCTACTCCACCTTCCCCAATAACCCCCTCTACCTGAAATTTATCATTAAATGGACCATACTGGTGGTTAAACGCTGACTTGGTTTCCTCTTTAGTCTCTGTGATACGGGTAGCATCATCATCTTGAAAAGGCTGTTTGGATGTGGAGGGCTGTGAATTCATATTGATATCCTTTAGTAGGCGCTTTTAAGCATATCAGATTGTTTTTATATTTCAATAAATTAGCAGAGGGGACCAGAAGTATTCGAATTCCAAAAATGTAAAATGATACTTCCTGTTTTTGAATCAGCGTACAGTGACCTGATTCAGCATCAATCAAAATAGCACTTAGACTTTGTGTACTACTATCCAGTCCTAAATAATAACAATTCATCTTATACCCTGTTTGAACAGTTGTTTTTATTTTGTCAATCCGCGTCGAAACTTTTCCAGTTACTATAGAAAAACAGCGTTCCTTTTTACCAGTATAAATATACAACTCATTGTGTTCACATTATTTGATGACTAACAAGGCTGATGATGAAACTGGAAAATATTAGAGGCTGTTTAACAGCTGTAGAGAGCATTAAAGTGGGTGCGAAGGGTTGTCTGGTCAGGCTTAATTATGCGCTAGGAGTTATCAAACCCTTGGACGTTTATACTTCAGCACCGAATTAAGCTTGAGTTATTACACGAGATGTAGCAGTTCTGTTCTTATATTGCATCTCCCCCTTGCGAAAGTGAAAGTTGTTTTATTTTTGACGTATAACTTTCCACGTGCCAGTGTAGCTTTTTTTGGTTTCTTCAATCATCGAAACATACATTCCTTCCATCACATCACCGTCAATTTCGCCTTTAAAACTAGTATGAATCGTGACATTATTTTCAAAGTCTTTAAAAGGTACAACTTTACCTTCAACTATATTCCTTTCAATGTGAACAAATTCAATAGGTAGGGAACGTAAATAAGTAGTTATTAACGGTGATTTGAATGAAACTGGTCCCAATTTCCCTCTTATGAACACCTGACCTTTTGCACTGTTCTGCCCTTTGGTCAAATCAAAAGAAATTGTTCCTGAATTACCCGATGTTTGACTACTAAATTCACCACCCCATTCTCCAGCGATTAATGACATGTCCATAGCATCACTTGTAATTTTGATAGCTGGAGTTGCACATGATAATAGGGTTAGCATCATAGCTATAAGAATTGATAATCTAGCTGACTTTAATGCTATATTGCTGACTGGTTGGATAAATGCCATTGTTCTTTCCTTTTAAAAACGCAGATGAATTTGATAATATCACATTGGAATGTAAGAATTGAAAAACCTGATTAGCCTAACTCTCGTGGTACTTCTTGCAGGCTGTACTTTTCCCGTGTCCCGTGGGGCAAAATCCGACCCATTTCAAGTCGAGCTTGATGGTCGTACAAAGTGGACTGAGAGGCACAAGGGATTTGATTCTGACCTTCCCGGTTATCATGTCACCGGTGACATCGCATCCATTGTTTTACGTCCTCGCCCGGGCCGACTACCAGACAAAATGGTCATAGCAATCAAGACATCTCCCGGCATGATGCGTCCGATGCTTGAGCATTTCAAAGTGACCACCAAGGATGTCACGTTGACCCAGCCCTTTTCAATGGCACTGGTGTGACTGAGGTTAAGAACAGCAAGACTGGAACCCGAGTAGGAGTGAAAAAAGGAGAGTATTTCCTGTTCAGAGTGGTTGGAAAGGAAGCGCATGTCACCTTTCCGCCGAAAGTGATGCCCCCTCCTTGAAGGTAACATTACAATTTCATGGATTGACTGGTATAGGAACTGAATAGCCTTCCAGCAGCAACAACTTACTTTATTCCTGCAGTTCCTAATTTAGAATCAAGCCATTCATCCCACTTCACCCATAAGTACCCATGAGAAATAATTTTAACGAAAAAGTGAGATAATAAACAATTATTTGCCGCCATAAATTCAAGTGATTTACGTAAAGCCATTAACTACAGAAGAAACTATTACATTAAATGAGATGCATAAAAACCATCCTTTGCATATGAGTAGAAAAAGAGCCCACTCTATATTGATGTGTCAACACTTTTCAGGACACAAGTTTACACAGCTTTTTGCTGAATTTCGTATTCTACTGGTGACAAATAGCCATTGGCAGAATGGATTCTCTCTCGGTTATAAAACACCTCAATATATTCAAATATAGCCTGCTTAGCTTCATTTCTAGTTTCAAACTGGTATTGATGTACCAATTCAGTTTTCAAGGTATGAAAGAAGCTTTCTGAAACAGCGTTATCCCAGCAATTTCCTTTACGGCTCATGGATTGAATAACATGATGTTGCTTTAAAATAGCTCGATGACTATCTGAGGCATATTGACTGCCACGATCTGTATGCCATACCAGCCCTGTATTAGGTTTTCGTTTCCATACAGCCATCAATAAAGCATCATTAACCAACCTGCTTTTTATAATAATTCGTCTATAATTACATTGATATGCAAGTACTCACTGGGTATTTAAATTTTGTATTTTTTATGTAGAAAAGAAAGTGTATTTTAATTAACTTAATGTAGGGAAGTATAAATGAATATCAAAATATTAACATTAGTATCTGTTAGCATGTTGGCTACAGGTTGTGCAACAACCTATCAGGCAAATGAGGTAGATGCTTCAGGGTTTTTGGGCCAAGGTTATTCTCGGCTAAAAGAAGGCAAGAGCGATCAGGCTTTATTGGTTTATCATCATCCTGAAATTAATAAAATATGTAAAAATTACACTAAAGTGATGATAGAGCCAATTAGTTTATGGGTAAAAGACGAAGCCAATATTGCAGATGTATCAGTTGAAGAGCGTCAACATTTAACAAACTATTTATATCAATCAATTAAAAAATCACTAGGTAGTGATTACCAGATAGTTAATCAAGCAGGTCCAGATGTTTTACGTATTAGAGGCGCAATTACTGAAGCAGATGGATCATGGGTGGTTTTAGATACATTAACTTCTATTCATCCTGGTACTGTGGTGATGTCACGTATTAAGCAAATGGGATTTGGTTCTGGATCTTTTGTTTCTGAAACTGCGGTGGAATTTTCAATAGAAGATTCTGTAACGCGAAGACCCTTTTTTATGGGTGTTGACAAGCGGGCAGGTGGAAAAAACTGGGTCAAAAAATTTGATAGCTGGGGAAAAGTTGAAGCGTCTTATGATTATTGGACAGATAAATTAAAAACTAGAATGGCTGAATGTAGAGCGGGTAAATTAGAAATTTAAATTTTATTACAAACAAGGCTTTTCCTTTGCGCACAGTAGGAAAAGCCTTTTTCCAGAATCTTTTAAATTGTTTCAATAAGAAATAAGTTTTTCTCTAAACTCAAGACTGGTATTTATTTAACAACGCCGTGAATACCCGTATTTGGTCACTCTTGGTGGCTTCCGATAAAGTGTGCTGAATTCTGGTAATTATTCAGTGCGTAGCACAATAAATCTGCAAATTATAAATCAACGGAGAAATAATATATGTTAAATAAAAAATGGTTAGTCCCTTTCCTGATAAGTGTGCTGGTTTTGACTGGCTGTCAATCGACCGGTGGGCCATTGGCGAGCTCGGCAACGGATATTAGCCGTGAATCTAATGCTGCATTGCAGGATCTTTATGCAAGTAATCCCGAAGCGAGGCAATTGGCAAGTCGAGCCAAAGGCATACTGGTATTTCCGGGCATCGTTAAAGCCGGATTTATGGTTGGTGGTCAACTCGGCACGGGCGGTGCATTGTTTAAAAATGGCAGTACAGCCGGTTATTATAATATCGTCGCAGGATCCTATGGTTTACAAGCCGGCGTGCAATCGTTCAGTTATGCAATGTTTTTCATGGACAATGACTCGTTAAATTTCCTAAATAATAGTAACGGTTGGGAAATTGGCGTTGGCCCGAGTATTGTCCTTGTTGATAAGGGAGCCGCTAAATCGTTAACGACTACAACAGCAAAAAATGGCGTTTATGCGTACATATTTGGTCAAAAAGGTTTGATGGTTGGGTTAGGCCTGCAAGGTTCCAAAATCACCCGAATCCAACCTAAATAAAATTTCGGGTAAGCGACATTCTAATCCGGTGAATGAGCGTAAACAAGTATCCAGTAAGTGTGATCCTTTGGATTGTTTTTTCGTAAGTAAATGTAAACCAACCTTTACCGTGTTGACATTGTGGGCAGCAAAAACCATCTGCCCACCTCTGCTTAACAATGGATTGGGGACAGTTTTTTTCATCTGAACAATGTTATTGCCATTCTCAAAAACTCGTAATTTCGGTTTGCATGACGATTACTCCTAGTGATCAGTTCAATATTTTGACTGAGTAACCTGTGGTTAGTGCATAGCCATGGTATGTTATAACACCTTTAATAATTCAGCACTGACAAGCTTCTAGCAGCACACTATTACCTAATATGCCTATTTCTCTAGATAAAGACCTACTTTCACTTCTTGGCGTACTTGTACTAGCGAGTGTGCATATGTTGTGTGGTAAGAAAAAATGGTGGGATTTTTTTGAAGCGCATGGCTGGATCTCATTCAGTGCTGGTGCTTCAGTTGCCTATGTATTTATCCATGTTTTTCCTGATATAAGCATTTTACAGCAGCAGTTCAGGGGCATTCCTAGCCATGAATATAATGGTCGTTTTTTTAGCCAGCCATTATACCTAACAGCATTGGCTGGTATCTGTTTACCTTACTTAATAGACACTCTGGAATTGAACTATACCAATAATGATAAAAAGTGCCATAAACAAGTGCATCAAAGTATCTTCGGGGTTAGAAAATTATTCTACACGCTCTACAATATGATGTTGGCCTATATGATTATGAATAGGCATGGTGAAGGCGTGTTAAATATGAATATCATTGTTATAGTTTTAGCTATGCATTTCATTGTAATTAACGCTAATTTTAAAGAAATGTACAATGACCTGTTTAAAAGGTATATACGCTGGTTTGCTGTTTTAGGGCTGATTTTCGGAGGCATTTTAGGTAAGACAGTTACTGTGCCTGATTTTATTGTTGCTTATATATTTTCATTACTCGGTGGGGTTATCACCTATACAGCATTAAAGGAAGAATTACCTAAAACTAGTCATCGTGCCCCTTTTCACTTTTTGGCGGGTGTCGTTTGTTTTGCTCTACTGATAATGTCTGCTCCTTATTATGGACAGACGCATTAATAGTTGAATTTTTTATAGCAACACCTAGATATACAATATAAAAATCGTGCTAAAAATTATGCCTAGTATTAATATGTCGGTGATTAAACAACTGCATGTTATACAGTACATATACATGGAATTTCAGTTTTTTGACAACAGGCCCACATACATTATGATAACCTGAATTACTTTCGTAAGAGGTATTACTATGATCATAAAAAAATACTACCTAATCTTTGCTTTTAGTGTCGTTGCTATTATTGCCCTACTTTATGGAGTATCTCCACAATGGTTTGCACAGACATTTTTAGATGTACCAGATATAAGTTTAGACATTGCACATATTTTGAGGGCAGTGATGTGCCTTTATCTCGCATTGGGTCTGTTTTGGCTATATGCTGCATTTAATGATATTTACAGAAATGTTGCGGTACTGACAACAATGATATTTGCAGGCGGTCTAGTGACAGGTCGAATTATTAGCCTTTTTACCGATGGCCAACCTTCAGGGATTTTGATGTTATATGTAGTGATGGAGTTTGCTCTTGTTCCTGTTGCTTATTGGGTGTTTAAGCTCCCTGATTAATTCATTAGACGGATTGTTTATGTTTAATGATTCCTACTTAACTCATGTGAATTTTTAGCTACCTATGAAAACAGTACTTATAATTGGTGCTTCTGGTCAGGTCGGGCAGGCAATGCTTCAATTGGCATTACAAGACTCTGATATTCTGAAGGTGATTGCTCCGTCACGTCGTCCGCTTTCTCCGCATGCCAAGCTGGAAAATCCTATCGTTGATTTTAATAAACTGCCCGAAGATGCCTCTTGGTGGAAAGTCGATTTTGCCTTGTGCGCTTTGGGTACAACACTTCGGCAGGCAAAATCCAAGCTTGGATTTTACAAGGTGGATCATGATTATATTCTTGCTACGGCTAAATTGACTCGTCAAGCAGGAACACCAGTATTTTGTCTAGTCTCTTCACTAGGTGCAAACCTATCGTCTCGAATTTTTTATCTCAGAGTTAAGGGTGAGACTGAACGGGATATTTCCGCTTTGGGGTTTGATTCGCTTACGATTGCAAGACCCTCTTTATTAATCGCTGGCCCAAGATCTCAGCGTCCCCTTGAAGGGCTTGGGCTCTTTATCGGAAAGCACATGGCTGCACTACTTCCCCGTCGATATAGAGCTGTATCAACTCATCAGGTCGCAAAAGCGTTGCTAAATGCAGGGCTTAGCAAACAGGCTGGGGTTCACATGATCGAATCAGAGAAACTACGGGATTGAAGCCAAAATGAGTAGTATTGATTGAAAAGTTCAATGCCCGCTTTGGAAAAGAGGGGTTGGGGGGATATTTTATTATAAAAATAAGGCGTTTAATATCAATATGTTGTCTTTGACCTCCCCTTTTCCAAAGGGGGAGGTCAAAGACAGAATACTTTCACAGTATCTAGCACTCCGTTTCCCCGGTTTTTAGTGAAAGTATTGGGTTACGTTTTTATAGCTTCACAAAAAAACCTAAATTAATTATTTTTCGGGCGTATATTGCATCACTGCCTGTGCTTTTTTCTGATATCGATTAGCATTAAACTCATCCCCCAGTTGATGATAATAACTCGCTAGTGCACTGAGGGTTTCCATATTGCCACTGTGCCGCTGCAACGAAGCTTCTAATATCGTAATTGCTTGTTTAGGTTGCTTCTCAGCTAATGCAACTGCATAAACATACTGGAAGCGGGCATTACCTAAATCCATTTGCGCCGCTTGTTGTAATTTTTCGATGCCTTTAGCCTTTTCCTGATTACGTACATACCAAAGCCCTAAGGCATGATATATAACCGCATCGTCCGTTGCTTTCAATCCACGTTGTAACAGCGTAAAAGCCTCTGATGCCTGATGTTTCTGTTGTAAAAAATCAGCATAATTGATATAGACGGGCACATATTTTGGTTGCAAGACCAGTGCTTGTTTAAAAGCAGTTTCGGCTTGCATCATTAATCCTTGCTGGCTGTAGAGCTGTGCTAAAGCCACTTGTGATTCTGGTCTATCGGCGGAAAACAGTAAATTCTGCCGATATTCTTCTATTCCTTTAGCCAATAAATTGGCTTGCTCTTTTTCCATAGAACCAGGTGGTACATCGGCTAAGATGCGCGCAACTTCCAAGCGTACTGTTTTAACGGGATCACTGAGTAAAGGAAAAATCTGCGCCACAGTATGCTGTAATGGAAAACTTTGCAGCGCCAATAATGCTTGCCTGCGCGTATCCGCGTCTTTAGAACGTAACATTTGCAAAGCCGTCATCAAGGTTTGTCTAGAAGGATATTCCCCCAAATAAGCTAATGCGGTCGCTTTGGCTATTGTCGGCGTTTCATCTAGTAATACGCCATAAGCAAGGTTGAGTGCGTGTTCATCTTGTTGATTGAGTGCCTGTAATGCGGCCCCAAATTTTTGATAACCTTGCGCTGTTTTGCCTAGCCATTTTTTAATCGCTGTAGCAGCCCAAGGGCTTTTTTTATTTTTATGACAGTTAGTACAGGCATCTGGCATCGCTAATTGTTCTGCCAAATCAGGACGCGGTATGCGAAAGCTGTGATCGTTGCGCTCATCAACACCCATATAGGTTTTTGATGGCATATGGCAAGCAATACAACTGGCTCCAGTAGAATCTTGTTGATGAAAATGATGTTTGCTACTGGCATAATCAGTTTCTAAATGACATTGCGCACAGACCTTGTCGCCCGTTGCCTTGCGTTCTAAATTATGTGGATTATGGCAATCACTACAAGTCACTCCTGCTTGGTACATCTTGCTCTGGAGAAAAGAGCCATAAACATAAACTTCATCTTTAATCTTGCCATCGGAATAATACAAAGCATCCGTCAGTAAGGCGGGTAAATAGTGATCCCTGAAATTATCTCCTGGTACAAAATTATCATCTAATTGAGAGCGACGCGAGTGACATTTTGCACAGAGTTCTATTTTTTGTTTACTTGCTGCAGGATCATTCAATAACTCAGGTTTACGCGTTTTGGCATTAATCTGCCAATGGTTTTGAGTAGCAGAAGACAAATCAATGCTTAATCCTTTGTTTTTATCTTTAGTGTGTTTCTCTGGTGCTTTAGCCCAGTCCAGATGCGTTGAGGCAGGTCCATGACAGGCTTCACAAGAGACATTTATTGCATCCCATTGTGTGTTATACGTCTGTGTTGCTGCGTTATAATTCTTTTTTAGATTGGTGCTATGACAATCAGCACACATATAATTCCAGTTCAGATTCGGCCCTGTCCAATGCAACACATCATCGGCCTTAATGCTTTCATTCGGGTGCAAGCTAAACCAGCGTTGTCCGCCTTGTTCTTTTGTTCGGCTATCCCAGGCAATATCCAGCACTTGAATTTTTCCTTGCGGGAATTTCACCATATATTGCTGCAAAGGATACACGCCAAAGGTGTAGCTGATTTGATAATCATGCAATTGATTATCCGGCCCATCAGTATTCACCATAAAATGGCCGCCACGCATAAAAAACCTGCTGGTCGCGCCTTGTTTGGTAAATTTTACGTTGTTAAAATCACCTAAAATGGTTGTCTCATTCGCCTCTTGCATTGCTAAATCATGATCTGATCCTTGCCATTGCTGGTGCTCTTTTAAATGACAGGACTGACAAAATTCCTCACCCACATAATGAAGCGCTGCATAGGAGACAGAATTGATAACAAGAAGAATAATAAACAAAAGAAATAATTTAATCGGGTGCATTTTTCCATTCAAAAAGAAAAAAGGTCAAGCGGCTTAAAGCAACTTGACCTTGCTGATTTTATAAATTAATTACATTCTTTGTGTTTTTCCTATCGCCTCATTTAAGGTAAAACTACTGGGCTTCATACAAAGAAACATAACATCCGTCTAAACTCTAATTTTGAGGTCTGGCCTGCATTTGCTTCATTACTTTATCGATACCTAAGGATGAACCTTGTACCGGTGGAAATTCAACAAATGTTTTCAAAAATTTACCCGTAATCGCTTGCGCCGGAACAAACGTCCACATATTGTCGGCAAACCAGCGTATGTACATGGATGACTCTTTCCAAGCTGTTTCATAAGGATCCGCACGAAGATTAGTCAAGATTGGCCATGCGGGTGTTTTGCGATAAGCCGTATTGATTGCACCTTCCGTTATCGAAAAATTCAGCTTCCAGTTTTCATAACGGACGGCGTTTAAATTTCCGCCTTGATCAAAATAGAAGATTTCTTTCCGGGGAGCGGCTTTCACCTCGCCTTTCCATAATGGCATCATATTATAACCATCCAGATGAACCTTAAAAGTTTTGCCACTGGCTTTGTAACCTTTAAGCAGTTTTTTCTTAACATCAGGTACGCCAGCCGCTGCAAGCAGTGTTGGCATCATGTCTTCATGAGAATAGATATTGTTGTCTATGGTTCCGGGTTTAATCACCCCGGGCCAGCGAATGGCACTAGGCACACGAAAGCCTCCTTCCCATGTAGTACCTTTCTCGCCATAAAATGGCGTTGTTCCACCATCAGGCCAGGTAAACTTTTCAGCGCCGTTGTCTGTGGAATACATAACAATCGTGTTATCAGTAATTCCCAACTCGTCTAATTTCGCCAGTACCGTACCAATCGATTTATCATGCTCAACCATACCATCGGCGTAGAGACCAATCCCTGTTACACCTTCACTCTCCGGTTTAAGGCGAGTCCAGACGTGCATTCGAGTGGCGCTTAACCAGACAAAAAATGGTTTATTTGCTTTATGTGCTTTTTCTATAAAAGCAATAGCCGCATTAGTAAATTCATCATCCGCTGTTTCCATTCTTTTTCGGGTCATCGGACCGGTGTCTTCTATTTTGCCACCCGCATAGGAATGAATAACTCCGCGTGGTCCATATTTTTCATGAAACTCTTTATCTTTTGGATAGTAGTAAGTCTCAGGTTCTTCCTCGGCATTTAAGTGATATAGGTTTCCGAAGAACTCATCAAAACCATGATTGGTTGGTAACATTTCATCACGATCACCGAGGTGATTCTTACCAAATTGACCGGAAGTATAACCTTGTGGTTTTAATAGTTCTGCAATAGTGGGCTGGTTAGCTTTAATACCCTGCTCTGATCCTGGCATACCAATTGTCAGCAGTCCGGTTCGAAAAGGATGCTGACCGAGAATAAATGCTGCTCTACCGGCGGTACAGGATTGCTGTGCGTACCAGTCCGTAAACACGGCTCCTTCATGCGCAATGCGGTCAATATTGGGCGTCTGGTAGCCCATCATGCCCTGATTATTTACGCTAATATTCGAGTAACCAATATCATCGCCCCAAATCACCAGAATATTAGGTTTAGCAGCGGCATTAGCAGGGTTAGCTAAAAGCATCCCCATAGCTAGCACACTAACCGTGAGTGTTTTTATCAGTTTCATTCTATTTCCTTATTAGTTTAGTTAAAGCTCTACAAGTATAATAAGCAGCAGACAAGTAGCTAAAGTCTATACCCCTTCTTATTATATGTAAAATTTATTCTATTCATTAGAATCATGTATTTTATGCATCATGATTGATTTAAAACGCTTACCCTACCTACTAGATAACACAAGTATTTATGATCAAAGTATTCCATATATATAACAGCCCACTAAGAAGCTCATCGTGTTGATTTATTCCCAGTCTATTTCCTTTTGCTCAGTTGCAAAAGATAGCCCTTATAAATTCAGTGGCTCAGTCCGCCGATCAGTCACCTGATTTTTCACGGCGCATTCGGGCAGCTATAATGGCGTCATTACCACTATGAAAGACTGCATTTAAACTTAGAAAAGATACTAGGATTGTTTTTTTCGTTAGTTAAGTTATTATGTCGCACTGAGACGAACTAAGGATTCTGTACAACCGCTTTTTACAAAAGAGTGAGTAAAGGGATAATATTGATCAGTAGGCTTCTCAGGTCTATGCACAATTGATATTATTTTAAATCAATACTCTTCGGATAACACATCAGGAATAAAAGATTATGAACAAGCGTATTAAGAAGGTCACGGTAAAAACCGTGTGGCAGCTAACATCTCTTGTGTCAGTCCTGCTGTTATCGGGTTGCGGTCGATATGGATAACTTATTGAAGCAGGCCATTAAAAAATCTTTAGTTAAAAAGGGTTACTTGTTTACAGGAAATGCCACAAGTGCTGGTTACACAGTAACTTATACAGCTGCTTTAAAAAGTGCTTTAAGTGATGATGAAGTCTTGAGAATATATGGAGCCCAGCCAGGACTTATTCCTAGCAGAAAAGTAGATCAGACAGCTGAAAAAGGAACATTGATTGTTGATGTTATTAATCAAAAAACGGGGCGCCTACATTGGCGCAGTATAGGTCAGGCATTAGCAAATTTGAATAAAATCCCACTTAAGGATAGGAAGCAACGTGTAGACCAATTTGTTGATTTTTTATTAGCGGATTTACATTAATTTATGAATTATTTTCTCTGTTATAAACACCATTCACTATAGGCGGCATTATGTTAAAGAAGGTAGGTTTGGTTTTTTTATTGTGTGGTTTTTACTCACTTGCTAAAGCCGATATTGATGGACTTTTAAATCAGTTACCGTTTTCTAAGCAAGAAAAACAGCAAATTTTGCAGGGTAAATTAGTTACTACACAAGTTAAAGAAATAGAAGAACATGAGTTAGCTGTTTTGTTGGCGTTTGTAGTTAAAACAACACCGCCAACACTAAAACAGCATTTTATTAAGGGAACTTGGGTTGATTTACCTGAACCTATTTTAACTTCTCATAAACTGACATCCTCATCTATAATAAAGGATCTTTCTCAACTAAAGTTTTCTGAGAGTGAAAGTAATGAGATAGAACGTTTTCTTTCGGTTCAAGCAGGGAACGATTTGAATCTCAGTGATACTGAAATAAAGCAATTTCAGTTGATATCACAGTTTGAGAGTAACGCTAGTGATGTACAAAAGAAAGTTGAAGAGCAATTGCATAAAGTACTGTATAACCGTTTTCAGGCTTATACTGCTGAAGGTGTACGTAACATTCCACCTTATCAACGTGAGCAGGGAGAACAGTTTTATTTAGGGAAGTACTTTCAAAAGATTACTGGCCTTATTCCAATCTTAAAGCAGTATTATCCTTTGTTTTATCAGACCTTAAGTCAATACCCGCATAATAAACCATCACAACTGCAAGAAAGTTTCTTTGCTCTGAAATTGAAGGTTGAAGGGCGCCCTACATTTTCACTTATGCATAGAATGCTACTAGAAGAAGGTGATGCATTTGCAGTTGCTTTACGTCAGTTTTATGTGACACAGTCTTATAATGGCGAGCAAGGTCTAGGGTTGTTTATCCCTGTTAAGCAAGGAGTGTTGGTATTGGGGCTTTTCAGAACGTCTTCTGATGAAGTTGCTGGTTTTGGTAGTGGCGTTAAGCATTCAGTTGGACGGCGTCTATTGGCATATAACCTGACTCAGTTTTATGAACAAATTCAGAAACTAATAACAAATTAATAAGAAATTCTACAGAATAAGTGCTAGTAAGAATGACTTTTTAAACTAACGACTAACGTACCAAATATGGATTGTTTATGTTAATAAAGATGGGTCTATTTTTGAAAATATCATTTCTTATTATATGGGTAATAGGTTCAACGACATGGGCTGCGCTTGCTGTAAACTTTGGTGACTCGAACAGTAGTACCGTACAGTTAACTATCGCACTCTTAGTCGCGTTAATCGGTTTGCTTACAATAGTAGCTTTACTGTTTTCGTTTGCTGTACGCAAACAGCTGTTAATGGTTCATACTGTCATTTTTATAATTGTATTATTCTGGTGGTTTAACATTCAACCTGCCAATGATCGTTTATGGCAAGCTGATGTGAGCAAACTTGCTCATGCCAGTGTAGAGGGCAGTTTGGTAACGGTACATAATATCCGTAATTTTACCTACCACAGTGAATTTGAATACCAGTCCAACTATTATGATAAGACGTTTGATTTGAACAAACTTGAAGGTATTGATTTATTTGCTGTGTATTGGATGGGGCCAGCTATTGCACATATTATTATGAGTTTCGACTTTGGTGAAAATAATCATCTTGCGGTATCAATTGAAGCACGAAAAGAAGCAGGGGAAGGCTATTCAACGATCAAAGGCTTTTTTAAACAATATGAATTGATTTATATTGTTGCTGATGAGCGTGATGTGATTGGTTTAAGAACGCATTACCGCAAGGACCCGCCAGAGCAGGTTTATCGTTACCGGCCAAAGGCTCCAAAAGAAAATGCCAGACGTTTATTTCTGGAATACATTGACAGCATTAATACCTTGTATAAAGAACCTGCTTTTTATAATACAATTCTGGCAAACTGCACGAGTATTATTTGGTTACATAGCAGAGTTAATCCTGGGCACTTGCCATTTTCATGGAAAATTTTATTAAGTGGCTACGTGCCAGAATATCTTTATGAATCTGGCCGCCTTGAAAAACAACTATCTTTAACTGAGATTAGAAACCAAGCCTACATTAATCCATTAGTAGAAGAGCATGAAATATCTGCGTTGTTTACAGAGACTATTCGTCCCTAGATAATAGTATGCTCAAAAGACTTTTATTCCTCATTAATTTATCCAGATACTATGAAACTTTCAACAGCAGCCCTTATATCTATCGCACTTTTATTTTGTTTTTCACCGTTGACTTCAGCATTAAGCATTGTAGCGAAAGAGGAGTCGCCCTATATTGGAAATGAATTGCCAAATCAGGGCTTATCTATTGAAATTATAAAAACTGCTTTTCGGAGAGCAGGGTATAACACAAATTTTGTATTCGAAACCTGGCCACGAACATACGAAGGTGCTCTTATTGGTGTTTATGATGTGATCGGTTCGATCTGGCGTACCAGCGACAGAGAAAAAGATTTTGTCTTTAGTGATGCTTACCTTTTTCATGAAATCAAGTTCATAAAAAGAAAAGTTGATACTAAGATAAAATTCAATAATTTAGATGACCTTCAAGGTTTAATTATTGGAACGCTTAAGGATTATGCATACCGAGATGATTTTACAAAGTCGAGAAAAATCATAAAAATGCAACAAAATCATTTGATACAAAACCTTTTGTTTCTAACACAAGAAAATATTGATATGACTTTAGGCGATGTTCGTAAAATTCGTTATGAAATTAACAAATATATGAAAAGTAGCATGAAAAATATGGAAATTTTACCTCAAGCACTGAGTAAGAGAGGGACACATATAGCTGTTAGCAAATCCAACCCAGCTCATGCCGAGATTATTGTTAAGTTTAATAAAGCATTGGAATCGATGAGAAGTGACGGCACTTATGACGCTATTATTAAAAAACATGATAAACCATCGCCATTGTAATTTGTAGAATCTGAACGGGATGCGGGAGCGTCCCTATATGAATCCCCATGCCAAGGAGACCGAGGAACTAGTACTTTTGTTATCCATCAAACCAAAGTTGCCTCTTAACCAGCCTAAACAACACTTAACTTTGTTCACCTAACCAGGAAAGAAATAGCTTATAACCCAGAGCTAGTACAATTGCACCAACAAATAGTCCGATAATGCCAGAAAACATCATTCCCCCTATGGCTCCAATAAAAATAACAGCCATTGGAAGGTCGATACCACGCCCCATCAAAATAGGCTTTAACACGTTATCTAGTAAGCCTACCAACACCATCCAGACCATAAAGATTGTTGCAAACAGAGTGCTATGTATGGAAAACACATAAATAATAACCGGCAGTAGCAGAATAAACGTAGGTAATTGAACAATAGCAACAAATAGGCACAGAGCTGTCAGGATGCCTGCCCCGGGAATATCTGCAAAAAAGAAACCTATACCTGCTAGAAGTGACTGTATTAGTGCTACTCCCAAAACGCCACGTGCTACACCACGAATAGTGGCAATGGACAAGACTGTTAACTCTTCTCCTTTGTCTCCAGCAAGACGTTTGCCAATTGATAATGTTAGTTTATGACCTGCATCACCATTAATTAATAACATACCGCAAATAATAACCGATACAAGTAATTGTAAAATAGTCATCATGGTTGAAATACTGGAAGATATTAACCATTTGGTCATTTCCTTCAGTTGTGGTGCCAGGGTTGCTATTGCTTCACTAAGATTTGTTGCAGCCAGTTGCCAGAAGTTAAACAATGGCTTACCAATTAATGGCCAGCTGGCAACATTTTCTGTCGGAGTGGGAATGGTGAAATTACCTGCATTAAGCTTATGTGCTAAATCTTGAGCATTTTGACTAATCATGTCGGCTAAAAAGACACAAGGACCAATAATGATGAGAATCAATGCCGTCGTTATCAACATTGAAGTCAATTTTTCACGTCCACCTAATACCACCGATAGTTTTTGATAAAGAGGATGAAGCGCAACGGCAATGACCATTCCCCAAGTTAGAGGATTGATAAAAGGTTGGATTATATTGAAGCACCAGGACAATAAAAGTAAAACAAACCCAATTTTGATGGTCGCTTCGATGGCTTTTTGGCTAAAGTCATCGGTGTCAGGAGATTTATGATTATTTTTCATAATAGGATGTAAGAAACATGTTTAATGGAGAAAAATTCGTTTTCCATAGAAAAATTATTCAACCTTTTCTGTGCCCCATTATTTGTTTAGACATTCTGCTTTATAACGCTCTCGAGCAGCATTACGGCGAACAGGCCGGAACTCTAAGTCTTTAATTTTTTTCTGCAAATCTAGGCAATGTTGATTCTGTAGATCACTTGCTGTTTTATGGTTAGCATTCTCATGAGTCTCAGGTGCTTTAAACATGATTGAAGTAGAATATTGATTGCGATTCTCTTCAGCTGAAACAGACTGTATAAGGGGTAGGGAAAGAAAAACCAGAGGTAGCAGAAGAATTTTTTTCATAGTGGCAAAGTTTAAATAAAAAAAGTGGGGGATACGTTGCTAGCGCAATGACATTAATAATGTAGCTACTCTGTATTTGAAAGGTTAACATTAATAACATAAAACATTAG
>ENA-OSET01001920-OSET01001920.1-sediment-metagenome-genome-assembly--contig:-NODE-1920-length-20839-cov-15.060254_pt1 | contig 20839 bp, 17 predicted proteins | sample MGYA00237882_ERZ534229 | MGnify/ENA primary metagenome ERZ534229 (study PRJEB26408, sample SAMN06266212) | sediment metagenome | isolation source: Hudson Canyon methane seep mesocosm | place... | reverse complement strand
AAATGCGTCACTCGAATTCGACTGACATTGGCAAAAGGCACTTCTATTCGCCACAATGCCCTTAATGGCATTTCAAGAACCTGATTGAGAATGGCGCGTATCACGCCACCATGACAAACAAGCAATACATGCTGCCCACGATGGCCAACCAGTAGATCATCCCAATGATTATCAACACGTTTGATAAAGGCATCTAAGGTCTCACCTTCGGGTGGTGAAAACGTTGTAGGGTCACGCCAATAACCTTCAAGCTCTCCGGGAAATGCAGTCATAATTTCTTCAGGACTCATACCTTCCCAGCGGCCAAAGCGAATTTCCTGAAACCCAGGTATTTCTTCATAGGGCATGTTATCAACACCCACTAATTCTTGTGCAAATTCGGAGCAACGCTTAAGAGGCGAGCTAATAATTTTCTGCCAAGGCCTATTATCACCTACCGCTGCACGCATTTGTGCCCAACCATCATCTGATAAAGGATCATCCTGACTACCCCGTAGCCTTCGTCCACCAACAGGCTCTCCGTGGCGAAGTAAATCTATAATGGTTTCCTGGTAATCACTCATATAAAAAACAATCTCAAATAGTTAACTTCCATCCTGAACCTGAGCTTCTTCAAAGGTCGCCATATTTGCATGCAAAGCTAAAGCAGAATCAATAACGGGCAAACAGACGGCTGCTCCACTTGCCTCACCTAACCTCATATCAAGCGATAATAATGGCCTGACATCTAGGTGCTCAAGAACAAGGCGATGCCCTTTTTCTGCAGACTGATGAGAGAACAGTAACCACGACTTCAGTTCAGGTCTCAATCGACAAGCGACTAAAGCGGCTGCCGTTGTAATAAAACCATCGACTAACGAAGGGATACCTCTTTGGGCTGCAGCAATATAAGCACCCGCTAATGCAGCAATTTCAAAACCACCAACTGCACACAAAACGTCGATAGGCTTAGCGCTTTTCACCTTATGCAAACTTAAAGCAGACTCAATAACCTGTGCTTTATGCTCTATCGCAGCATCATCAAGCCCGGTTCCGGCACCAACAAGTTCGCTCACCTTATAATTTAGTAAAGCACAACAAATAGCCGTTGCCGAGCTGGTATTAGCAATACCCATTTCTCCACCAACAAATAGCTGCGTATCTCCTGCAATCACGTCATTAATAACTCGCTGCCCCGCAGTTAATGCTTCTAAGCACTGGGCTTTCGTCATCGCGGGCTGCTTTGCAAAATTTGCTGTACCTTCCGCAACAGAGAAATCAACAACGTCAGGGATATCTTTTACTGAGTTTGCTGTGCCTGCATTAATAATATGTAGTGCCGTACCATGATGGTTCGCTAAAACACTAATAGCCGCACCACCCCGTGAAAAATTCTTTACCATCTCAACGGTAACAGCCTGAGGGAAGGCTGAAACACCCTCATCAGCAACACCATGATCCGCAGCAAAAATAGCGATGGACGTTTTTCTTGTTACCGGTGTAGGGGCAAAGGTTCCTTGCCAGCCTGCAAACTGAATAGCAATATGTTCTAAATAACCTAAAGAGCCAGGCGGCTTCGTTAACGTTCCCTGTCTCTCTTCTGCTTTTTTCAATGCAGGTAGATTAATCTCTGGGAACGGTGCTTCAAACCAAGATGACATAGTTTATTCTCTGCTTAAGGAATGACAGTGTTTGGTGTTTATTTTAATCGCTGGGCAATACCTGCAGTAACAAACGTCACTTGCTCACACTGCGCAGCCAAAGCTTGATGCAACCACCCAGCCTCATCTATAAAGCGGCGAGCTAAACGGTTATCAGGAACTATACCTTGCCCAACTTCATTACTTACCATAATAAGCTGGCCAGGCACTGAACTAAGTACATTTAGTAAGGCCCGTTTCTGCTCTTCAAAAACAGTTTCGTTATCCAGACACAATAAATTACTTAGCCATAAAGTAAGGCAGTCCACAAGAATTATGCGGGAGTCTTTCGCATTATCAATAATCGTTTGGGCAAGATAAACAGGTTCTTCAACGGTTAGCCATTGAGAGGGTCGATCATTTTGGTGACGGGCAATACGTTCATTCATTTCGCTATCAAATGCTTGAGCGGTAGCAATGTAAACTACATCAAGTCCTGCATCGCTCGCTTTCTGTTCCGCAAGGCGGCTTTTTCCTGACCTTGCCCCGCCTATAATCAACTCTTTCACTTATTTTTGTTCCTCCAACCCGCACCAGCCCATAAATAGAGTCCGAGATACTAACAGTTTTTTATCACTCAAAAAATATAGATATCGGTATTTTGTAACACGTAATCCTTTGTATCCAAACTTATCAGTACGCCCTTGCCAAACACTTTATTCATAGCTTATGTCCTCTTTTGTAATGTTTTGAAATCCCCCGTTGACGGTCTCGCGAGGTGGACTACTTTTATACAAAACACGGAAAGAAACACTGGAACACGAAGCGTAGATTGATTTGATAATAATAATGATAAGGAAATCCGCCGCTTCCTGAAAGGGATGCAGACATGGACAAGATACTGATATCGCATATAGGACTCACTCTGAAGGACATCAGAGTCATCCGAAATCTATTCCACCTAAGCACAACCTGGTTAGGTAATTTTGACCTGGTGTCAGAGGCCAATACCCCCCAAGGCCAAATTTTGCTAGTCAACACCGATATCACCAAATCAAGAACGCAATGGGAACTACTGAGCCGTTTTAAACACTTTGAAAGTATTATTTCATTAGGCAGCAGCATTGAGTTTTCAATTCCAGATAGCTTTCAATTACAACGCCCCTTGGTTTCTAGAAGGCTAGCCGAAGCGCTAAAAGCCGTTACTTCATATCAACATCACGAAACCGAAGACAATCATCAGTTTAATATTCTCGTAGTAGATGACAGCCTCCCCGTTCGCACGTTTATGAAACAAAAACTACATGACCTGCTTGGCAGCAACGCCGGCGTTGATGTCGCTGAAAGTGGCGAAAGCGCCATCCCGATGATCAGCAATGCTCACTATGACCTTGTTTTTATGGATGTAGTCATGCCTGGTATGGATGGCTACAAAGCCTGTAGAACCATTAAATCAAAGACCAAAACACAAGTAGTCATGCTCACGAGCAAGTCTTCAACGCTGAATCGTGTTAAAGCCAAAATGTCTGGCTGTGATGGCTACATCACCAAACCACCACAAGATAACGAACTTCAGAATGCCCTCAAGAAGCATTTAAAAATTGAGAGTGAAGCAATCACTTCAGTTTTTTCTGATTTACCTAATCTGGCAACACACTAAACCAAAAACCGCGAACCTAAACAGAAAATCTAAGCAGAAAGCCTAAACAACAGGGGATAGTCCTTATGAAAAACCGAAAAGTACTCATCGTTGATGACTCAAATGCTGACCTAAAATATCTAGAGCAAATAATTAATGGAGCCCATTACACAACGCTCACCGCCACATCAGGAGAAGAAGCCATAAGCATGGCAAAGAGCGAACGTCCCGATATGATATTCCTAGATATTATTATGCAAGATATGGATGGGTTCAGTACCTGCCGACAAATAACCCGAGACCCGGGTTTATCAAATATTCCTGTTGTTTTTGTCAGCAGCAAAAACCAACGAGCAGATCATATGTGGGCATCAAAACAAGGGGCTAAGGCACTGATATCAAAGCCTTATAACGACGACGAAATCCTTAATCAACTAACTCAATACGCCTAGACCTTAAATAGCTGAGAGACCTAATAAATCAGCGAAGACCTTTACGATCAAGGAAATAATAATGTTAACGGATTACAAGATGCTACCGCCCTCACAGGCCCTGGCTTTACTTAATAAAAACGCTAATTCAAGTGCTAACGATACCAACACTCAAGATGGGGTAGCAACAAGTACACTGTCGTCTTCAGACTCAAGTCTATTATATTTTGGCCTTCAGTTAGGGGGCCTAGGCCTATTACTCAACGACTCCCTGGATAAAGAAATAGTGAGTGAGCACGAAATATGCGAAATCCCTGATTCTCCCCAATGGTTTAAAGGCTATATAAACCTTCGAAGCCAAGTCGTACCTGTATTTGATCTTTATGACTATTTAAACCTTAAAAAAGAATCATCTTTTTTCAAATCTGAGTATTTACTAATTATCGGGCGGAGTGATTCTATTTTTGCTATTTCAGTCACCACCATGCCGCAAAAGATAAGCATTAATAAACAAAACCAGATTAATGAACCTCCCCCCTACCCCGAGGCCATAAAACAGTGCTGCAGCACTAGCTACCGGCAGAATGGTTTATGGAGCGAATGGGATATAGAGCGCTTCATTTCTCAGCTCAGCCATAAATATCATTAGCGCTAATGTAAGGCACCACCAATATAAACCCACATATCCGAACCCGAACCTAAATTAAGTCTGAACCTAAACCAAACCTGAAATAGTTAGAAGGAATTAACAATGAAACAAATAAATCCAATGAAGTTAGTCTTCTTATTGATAATGCCCGTCATGTTATCAATGCCAGCCCACGCTAAACAAGGCGTTTATTCTGACCGAATAATAATAGGCGGTGTAATGGATCTTGAAGGTCAGTCACGAGGGCTTGGCAGAGGTATGGAAGCAGGTATACAAGCCGCCTTCAAAAATAAAAAAATTAAGGGTAAACGCCTGGTATATGTAACGCTTAACGACTCTTACACTCCCGAGCTGACGATTAAAGCCACTCAAAAAATGGTTGATGACCAAGTATTCGCCATGCTTGGCAATGTTGGCACTCCTACGGCAAAAGTATCCCTTCCCATTCTAGCCGATAGCCGAATACCCGCTGTCGGTTTTTTTACGGGAGCAGGCCTGCTAAGGCCTGGCAATGGTCACGTTATTAATTACCGGGCAAGCTATGTTCAGGAAGCCTCTGCTGTAATCAGTCAAAGTATTAAAGCCGGCCTGCAGCCAAAGGAAATATGCGCGTATGTTCAAAATGACGCCTATGGAATGGCAGGGGTCGCAGGCATTAAGCAAGCCTTAAAAAGTGTACCGCGAACCCGGGATATTATAGTTAAACTCGATGAAATTCTTACAATGAAAGGCGATAACCCACAACGAAATGGCGTTGGCCCGGTCGGTGTTTATCAGCGTAATACATTAACCTCTCGTGATGGTTACGAATCTCTTAAAGTATGGGAGAAGAGTCAAAATACCCAATGCAAATTAGTGGTAACCGTAGGCACATACAATGCGGTAGGACGTTTTGCAGGATACTCAAAATACAAAGGTGATGACTGGATCATCAGTGCCGTTTCATTTACTGGTGCTAACAACCTTAGAAATATCTTATCCGAGTTTGGTGTTCAAGACCGTGTGGTAATGACCCAAGTAGTTCCAGACCTCAACGCTGACTTACCCATTCTTAAAGAAGCACGTAGAGCATTGGGTAGAGACTACAGCTACGTAAGTCTTGAAGGCTATATAGCCGGAAAAATGTTCCTGTCTATCTTAGAAAGTATTGACGGCAACATCACCAGAGAAAAATTTGTTCGAGCCAGTAAAGGCAGTCAATTTGAACTAGGCGGCCTTAAGCTTGACTTCAAAAATGACAATCAGGGGTCAGATCTCGTTTCTATGACTTACTACCAAAATAAAAGTTTTAGCGCCATGGAACCCGCTGCGTGGAACACGCTTTTTTAAACTCAACGAGTAAACCACTTTAATTTTTACAAAACAGAATGAACGGAGATCATCATGTTTTCTAAACTCGCAATTGGTCATAGGCTTATTACCTTAATCGCAGTGACATCACTTACGCTAATGATCATTGGTAGTACTGCTTTCTTTGCCATTAGCTATGCCAGTGACTCATCAAAAGTACTACACAACAAAGTAAACCAAACCAATAATTTATCGCAACTCATTAGTGGTTTACAAAAGAACTTTGTAGATACGCTGAACAACCTTAACGCCGGTACGGTTACCTGGATTGACGCAGAAAACAAAGTTAAAAGCTCCCAGGCTCAATTCAACAAAGACTGGAATACTATAAAACAAGATGCACCCAATATTGGCCTAATCAATAAAGATGTTACTCAGGTAAGCCTTGCTTACGACGAATTCCTGAAACTAGGCAGCAACCACTCTAGGGCAAGCTTAGAATTATTTATTCTTAATGATCTCAACGCCATGGTAGACCCATTTCTCAATAGTGTGACGGCCTATTCAAACCAGCTCACATCAGAAGCAGAGCTATCTTTCAAAAACTCAGAAGAAACACTTAACACAACGCTCTATGCAGGAATGCTTCTTTTACTCGCAGGTCTTAGTGCCTCTGTTGTTATTGGCTTTTTAATTCGTCAGTCAATCATTAGCCCTGTTGCTATTATTGCTGAGACAGTTCGCCAGGTTAAGCAAGAAAACACCAGTGCCCGAACCAAACTTTCAGGTAGCGATGAGCTCTCTCAATTAGGTATTGCACTAGATCAGTTACTAGATGAAAAAGTGGCGACACTGGTTCAAGCCGAAGAAGAGAATGAAGCACTTAACGAATCTATTATCGAGCTACTTGAAGGCACGTCTCAATTGAGTGAACGTGATTTAACCGTCAAGCTCACGGTCAATGAAGACATCACAGGCCCAGTAGCCGACGCCCTCAACCTGGTTACCAAAGAAACTGCAGAAGCGTTAGCCAAGATTCGTCAAATCAGCTCACTGGTTGAAGAAAGCTCAGGCTTGGTAAACCAACAAACCGCTAAAGTAACCCAAGTGGCTACACAAGAGAGAAGCTTGCTGGAGCAAAGTATCAAAAAACTAGAGCGTGTATCCCAGAATATGAACCAAATTGCCCGCTGGTGTCAGTCAAGTCATCAAATTGCTCAACGTGCATCAAGTTCAACAGACAAAGCCTACACCGCAGTAACGAACACCGTAAGCAGTATGGGTGATATGAGAGACTCAATCAGTGAGACAGAGAAACGCCTGAAGCGACTCAGTGAGCGATCTCAGGAAATCAGCGGGATCGTTGACATGATCAACAACATCGCAGAGCGCACCCACGTACTCGCCCTAAACGCCAGTATGCAAGCAGCAGCAGCGGGTGATGCTGGTCGAGGTTTCGCCGTGGTAGCTGACGAAGTTCAACGTTTGGCAGAAAGCTCCAGAAACTCCACCTCGCAGATTGGTTCTCTGGTACGGAACATTCAAATAGAAACATCCGAAGCCGTGGAAACCATGAACAACAGTATTTCGCTAGTGGTTGATGGCTCTAAGCGGGCAGAGGAAGCAGGGCAACGAATGAAAGAAACTCAGGATACCACCACAGAGCTGGTATCAGCGGTTGAGAAAATTTCAGATCGTTCCATTTTACAAGCGAAAGAAGTGGAATCGTTACGCTTACAGTCAGACAAAATTAAACAAAGCACTCAGATTACCGGCAATGAATTAAAACGCCAGGCCGTCCACACTGACCGTTTACAACAGGCAGCCTTAGAACTTACGAATACGGTCACTGTATTCACAATCCCAGAACAAATGATCTCTGCCAATACCTTACCGGAGCTATTAACATTGCCCCAAGTAGAAGTGGAAGAATCTGAGCCAGAACCCAGCCAAGAAGGTAATGACTACCTAAAAGCGGCAGGGTAAATAATGACCTTCCTGAAGTACCGTTACTAAACTCTTCTGTCATTCTCGCTAATTGCAAAGTAATAGAGAGCACCTTGGAGTGAGCGGGAATGACAGCAGTTTCTGGGTGAGTACAGACCACCCCCGACGCGAGGACACAGAGTATGTGCACAGAAACCCTGGCTCAGCTCGATGAAAAACAAATGGAAGTTTTAGCCATGCTGTCAGAAGAACTTTCAGATAGCACCGAGACATTTCAGCACTTAGCCACCGAGATGCGTTCAGAAGAATGCTTTGCTGATTCAAAAGAAAGCTATTTACAACAACTCAGTTTCCTTAAAGAAACAGCCGATATGCTTGGCCTAAATGGCTTAGTGCAAATAACGGGGCAAATCGCTACAAATATCAAACTCATTGAAAATAGTGAGGCGTTTTCAGACGCTCTATTTACGGCACTGAAAAGCTGGCCAAACTACACCCTAAGCTATTTAGAAGATCCTTTAGATGATGGCATATGTTTAGCGCTTCTGGCACAACTTGAAATGCCTTGCTGGCCGAAGCCAACCACCTGTGAGACATCCAAAACACTTTTGCAGCAACTGGCCAATATCGAAATTACTGATTTAGATGAGGGTGAAGGCAGCAAAGATTCAGTAGCCAAAACTGAAGTGACTGATGAAGATATAGTTCTCACTCCCGCAGACGATATTAACCAAGAGGTGCTTGCATCCTTCCTGCAAGATGCACCGAATCAGGCTGAAGAATTATTCGAACATTTGAGCTTGCTAGGTATAGATAGTAGAGAAGAGAATCGAGAGCATATAAATATCGCTCAAAGGGTTAGCCACACACTTAAAGGATCCGCCAACCTAATTAATATTAAGGCCGTTGCTAACATCAGTCACGAGCTGGAAAGAATACTAGAAACATTCACCGAAACAGATGCCTTACCCTCTAATTCGGACAGACAACTTATGGTCAATGCTGCGGATTGTATGAGCGCGATGATTGACTATCTGCTGGGAAGGGATCAAGCACCTGAAAATATTAAAACGGTGCTCGTCGCCCTATCACAGTGGACTTACTCAGGCGTTCAAGACCAAGAGTGTCCAGCGCCTATCGAAGTCTTAACCGAAGTCCCACCCTCAATCGACACTCCGGTATCAAGCAAGTCGTCCCCCCACACAGAACTCAAAGCAAATAATGGTGATCTGGCAGTAGATGAAATGCTAGGCCTTGCCGAAAATATGAACATCAACATGGTGCAGTCAAAAGAACTCTACAAACGTATCGTTGGCACTCTCGATACAGTGAAGCTTCAAGAGCTTAAAATCCAAGAGCGACGTTTTGATTTAGAGAACAGAGTAGATAGCCGCAGCATGGCAACACCTCAAATACAATTTAATAAGACCAGTGAAATTGATCTAGACCCTCTTGAGATGGATCGCTACGACGAAATTCATTTGAGTACCCATGAATTTATAGAAGCAGTTTCAGACTCACGTGAAATCACCCAAAAACTACAAGATCAACTCGTGCTGTTTGATAGTCTGATTCAACAACAACAAAGATACACTGATTCAGTACAGCATCTCATTCTAAAATCGAAACAAATCCCCGTAAGCCAATACAACAGTCGGCTTCAACGTTGCGTAAGACAGGCCAGTCAAATGGCCAAAAAAGAACTTATTCTCATCATTACAGGTGACACTGTAGCCATTGATAAAGACATGATGAACCAGTTGATTGACGCACTCATGCACCTGATCAGAAATGCAGTTGATCATGGAGTCGAATCACCCGAAAACCGAATAGCAGCCAATAAACCACTAGAAGGGAGTATCAAGCTAAACTTTTCAAGCGACGGACAACAGCTAACGATTAGTTCTAGCGATGATGGGCAGGGCCTCGATTATCAGGCTATTTACCAAGCAGCCTTATCAAAAGGGCTAATACCCGAACAGTCAGAACAGCCATCAAATGAAGCATTATCTATGCTCTTATTTGAATCTGGCTTTACTACCAGATCCCAAGCTACTCAGCTTTCCGGCCGAGGTATTGGCCTTGATGCAGTCAAATCTACTATTGAATCACTGGGAGGAAAGATTTCAGTAGAGTCCCACGAAAGCGAAGGCACGACATTTACCCTTGTTATTCCAATGAAGCAAGTTAGCCAGCACCTGGTTATCGTCATGGTTAACTTTCAGCGTTACGCCATCGCCAGCAACACGATTAAACAAATACTTTCTTCAGTGGATGCTCAGCATGTTGAAGTGGCCGGTGAATATTATATTGAATATGGAGACAGGCTATTTTCATACCAGCCAATGGGGTCGCTAATTAATAAAAGTATTAGCACAAATAACGAACCTGAATACACTTCATCAGGCGCTCTATTGCTTGTCGAAGTTGATAGCAAAGCCATTGCAATAGAAGTTGATCAGCTTCTTAACAGCTATGATCTCGTTATCAAAAAAACCGGTACTTTTATGAAAGAATTACCCGGTATAGACGGCATAAGCATCTTAGGTGATGGTGCTTTAGTACCTGTTTTAAATATTAAAAAAATACTCACTCAGCATTCAACGAATAGCTCACGCAATAGCGAAAGCAAATCACTACAAGAACCTGTAGTCCAGGCGCCACAAATTTTGGTTGTTGATGATTCCTTAAGCGTCCGAAGCTCACTTAAGCAGTTATTAAGTGATGTGGGGTATCAGGTAGAAACTGCAAATGATGGCGTCGATGCGGTGGATAAAATGGCCTCCATAACACCAACCATCGTATTGGTTGATATGGAAATGCCCCGCATGAATGGCCTGGAACTCACCCAATATATTCGTCACCAAGATAACCTTAAGCATATCCCAGTGATCATGCTCACCTCACGCTCGCAACAAAAACACAGAGACTTAGCTGAAAAATCTGGAGTAAGCCTATACAAAACAAAACCCTACAGTGAGTTCGATCTATTGGATGCGATTCAGAAAACAGTTCAAGAAGGAGCAGCACCATGAGTGATACAAACTTTGTAGTCATCACGCTGGGCTCGCTTAATTTAGCCCTCCCTGCCAGTGAGCTGATGCTAATCAACGAGCGTGAAAAAGTAACGATGAAGCATGGCATCAGTATGACACAGGCAAGTGATTGGCAAGTGCCCGTTTATCAACTTAATGAGGAACTCAGGCTGGTCCGTAAGCGTAACAACAAAGCTCTGTACTGTGCTGTTTTCTCAGACACCAACAAACGGCCATTATGGGGTTTGATATGTAACCAGGTAACCCAAAAAAACACATCTCAACAACCCATAAAAATACCTCAAATAAGCAAACACCCACATTCGCCATTAATTAACGTTATTGTAGATAACACTCCTGAAAAAGATTCGGAAGACCTCTGGATATTCACAACCACAACCCAAGCACTCACCCATTACCTTGAAAGGAGTTTAAGTAATGAGCACCAAGACCAATCAATCAATATGGCTTGCTGAACCGGGAGACGGTTTTAGCATTGCCTTTGCAGGATCTTCGATTGAGGAATTTGCAATGAATGTAAAGCGTAGAAGTGTGCCCCTCTCTTACGATTACTGCTGTCAATTAGTCTACCGGCACGGAGAGTTAGTGCCTGTTGTTGATCTCTCAATGGGCAACACTCAGACAGATCAACGATTCTATGCTGTGTTGTTTCTTCATGCGGGTAAGTCATCTGAACATAAAATCATTGGGTTGCACCTAACTGAGCCCCCTCGAAAAGTCATATTAAATGACAAAGACTTTAGCCGCTTCGACCCGGAGCAATGCGGTCATTGGAAAAACGCAGCCTTATCAGGCTATTTTTATGAGGGTAAACACATCCCCCTAATTGACCCGAAATCAATGCGATCAGATTTCTTTATTGATGAGCTAAATCAAACCGCAATGATTGCTTAAGATAAGGGAGCCTCACTTATTTTATGGCTAGTGCTAATTCAATTAGCATTAACACTAGCTATGTTTATTCTTCTTGGAGTACGTAAAGCAAAAGCCGTGAAACCAGGACAGGTGATAACAGACCTTTTTATTGCATAACAGCTCTAAACTATCCCTGCATCTTTACACTCATCAGACATATTGAGGATGTCATCATCACCCAGTCCACCATAATCCAGAAGGAGCTCGTTAATGCGCCCCCACTCATAGTCCACACTGGACGACCCGAGGGTGCGAAAAGAGCCACATATATGCTCCGATATTTTTAATATCAAGAGCAGGTCTTTTGTTAGTGTTCTATCTTTCCTATCGTGATCAAATATTTTATGCACACAATGATGATAAGATATTATTTCACTAATATGATCGGGTAGTTTCCAGGTTTTCGCGGTGTAGTAGCCGAGCACAGAGTGGTCGGTTTTGTATATTTCATTCTCTATATCAATAACCCTTTTTTCACTATCTCTGAACGTAGAGACATAGCTCCCTCCAAACTATTACTAGTCTATTCGACAGGCCTCACACTTGAATGGTTTTAATTACACCGCAGTAGCTGACGAAACTGGTTTGGTACTCCACCAAATACATATCAACAGCAAAACCTGCACCACCAAACGTACACTCAACGCCCACTCAGGCACATCGGGGAACATTTGTGGGTTAAGCCACATATGGATGTTGGCTGGTGTGACACTGATGGTCAAAGCGATTAATCCTAATCCAGCCCAATGACGTGTAGCAGCAATCAACAAACCGATAGCCCCCAAAATCTCGAATACACCACTAACATAAACCGCTTCATAGTGCAGCGGAAAAGACGGAGGCATGATACTGACAAAAAACTCAGTATTGGTGAAATGGCCAATACCACCGGCAAAGAACCAAAGAAACACAAAGGCAATGCCCGCATACTTCAATTTCGACATTCACTACTCTCCATACAGGTTGATTAAATACTATCGAATAAGAGAGGGAGTCTCTGGTTCTGCCTCATTCACTACAGCAAGATCAGGCAACCCACTAATAACAGACATTGCCAGTGCGGCAATATAACCCTGAGACTGCACCAACAAAACAACAATCCACACGATAGTATCTGTCGCGGTTATATCCTGCTGTATGCCCACACCCACAGCCGCACTTAATAGCATTATTAATATTAAAATCTCTTCCCAGGCAGAAAGAATAGCTGTTCGAATAGAGGCTTGATCCTTGAGCTTAGGCGTTCTGATAAAGGGCATTTCTTTGTATATCAATCCGTAAATTACCGCTTTTGAAATAGTGTACGAAAGCGCTAACCCAGCCATAGCGGCGTAAAATGTTTCCCTGGTATCAGATTTTACTCTATCTCGATACAAGTGGATTAATTTGCCTATTTTGAAAAAGAATAAGGCTAATGGAGGAAAGGCAAACAAGATGAGGGGCGGATCAGATTGTTCTGGCCAAAGCACCATGCATAACGACCAAAATAAAGCGCCTAATGTAAAAAACAGATTCAAGCCATCAGCAATCCAGGGTAACCAGCCGGCAATAAAATGATATCGCTGACCTTGGCTTAACTGGGTGCCTTTACCTAACCAAAGTTTTGCGGCATGCTCACGCATTATCTGAATAGCACCGTACGCCCAACGGAAACGTTGCTTTTTAAAATCAAGAAAGGTGTCTGGAATTACACCTTTTCCATAACTCTGCTCAATATAAGCCGCTTCGAAGCCTTTATCGAATACGCGTAAGCCCAACTCTGCATCTTCAGTAATTGACCATTCACCCCAGCCGCCCAGTTCATCAAGTAATGTACGGCGGATCATTGTCATAGTGCCATGTTCAATAATGGCATTACGGTCGTTACGGGTGACCATGCCTATATGAAAAAAACCTCGATATTCAGCATAACACATAGATTTAAACAGATTCTCATCACCATCGCTGTAATCTTGAGGCGCTTGAACAATGCCTATTTCAGGGTTTGTAAAATGAGGAACCAAGTCACTAAGCCAGTTTGGGCTTACAATATAATCGCTATCAATCACAGCAACGATGTCAGCATCTGAAGCGGTATGTCTCAATGCAAAGTTGAGTGCTCCACCTTTAAACCCTGCTAAAGGTGAAACGTGAAAGAAACGAAAGTTGTCACCCAGGGTTTCACAATGCGCCTGTACAGGCTTCCACACACTAGGATCTTTTGTATTGTTATCAATCACCAGTACTTCGTAGTTAGCGCCTTGTAATTCATTTAAAGCGTTCAGGGTGCGAATCACCATTTCTGGTGGCTCGTTATAACAAGGTACATGAATGGATACTTTAAAATTACGGGCACGATCACAATCGCTACCGGAGAAAGGACGCCTGCGCTGCTTAACCCATAAGGCTTCTGCCCACTCATGAGCCTCAACCAAAACAACCAAGGTCACACAAAGCGCGCTAAAGCATAGCATTACACCCAGCGTAATGGTTTGCCATGAAATATATTGGTTACTGTAGTCATATACCATCCAAACCAAAGTTGTAATGCAGATAAAAACAATACTTGAAAGAAACCCTACAGCCCGCTTACGAAACATTTCTCCATCACGTAGCAAGATGGCAATGGTTAAAATAGCCAAAAAGATAGAAATCCCCACCAACACTTCCCACTGGGGCACATCCAGAATTGGTCCTTTAAAGGGGAATTTAACATCCCTGTCTGCATTAAAGACCCCCCAGTAAGCACCTACTGAGCCCTCGTTAACATTTTTCCAAGGCTGATCAAACGCCTCCATCAAAAAGTAATCAAGGGATAAATCTGAGGCCATTTTAAGAAAATTACGATGAAATATACCTTCATTGGCTACCGATGCGACCGCTTCACCTCGCATGCGTCCACGGCTTGGCCAACCCACCTCAGCCAGTAACAATGGTTTGTTTGGGTAAGCCTGTTTTAATTCCTGGCTGTGTGTAGCAATATAATCAAGGGAGTCATAAACATTAATTCCTTCCCAATAAGGCAGGATATGTGCCGATATATAATCAACATGCTTTACCAACTCCGGGGTCTTCAGCCAATAATCCCAAGTCTCAGCTGTTGAAACCGGCACGCTAACTCGCGCTCGAACGTATTCAATATATTCAATCAGTTCTGAAAGCTCGACCTCTTCACGTAGAATAACCTCATTACCCACTATTAAACGCGTAACATTATCATGGCTGTTGGCAATATCGATCAAACGATCCAGCTCTTTAATATTTGCAGTTCGGTTCTCCGTTATCCACGCACCTAAGGTAACTTTCAGGTCATAGGACTTCGCCAATATAGGAATATAACTTAATGTTTCGGCGACGGAATAAGTTCTAAGTGAGCGGGTATATCGAGAAATCAATGCGATATCAGACTGGATACTCTCTACCGATGGGTAAGTAGCATCAATTGGACTTTGTTCTTGCTGAAAAGGAGAAAACGAAAAGCCAACAGTGGGGCCAGTCCATTCTGGTTCTATATGAGGGCGATTTGCCAGTGCCCAAAGTGAGCAGGTAATCACTGAAACAATCAATAATATTAAAAACTTAGCCTGATACTTCTTTCGCATACAACTCTTTCACACACTATGACAGATAGAGATAAACGGCGAGATTATACGCAAATTACCCGTGCTTAATAGTCTATAAAGGGTGTTTATGACACTAATGTGACATGGTTGCTCGATTATTTATTGCACGGATGTTCATAAGCCAAAAACTCAAACTGTGACGTCCGTCATGACAAATGGCCCTATTGTCCGGTTATGACTGCCTTGATGTCATAAATTGACCTTCAGTAAAAGTGACGACTCCGGCAGAATAGATTTCGTTGATTAGTGTCTCTGAACTAGTCCGGTTTACTCTCGGAAGAGGGTGAACACTTACCTTGCTTAATAAGGCTGCTATTTTAGCGGCCTTTTTTTTACCTAAAATTTAACGATCTACCCATGAAAAAATATCGATCGTTGGACAATGTCCTAATATGACTGGATTTATGTCAGAAATTGACCTTCAACTATAACCGCCATCTTGGCAAACTTATTCCCGTTGATTAGTGTCTCTGAACTAGTCCGTTTTTACTCTCGCAAGAGGGTAAATACTTACCTTGCTTTAAGGCTGTCTTTTTGACAGCCTTTTTTTATGCCTGAACCTTTTTACTTGCTAAGTTGAAGCGTATTTCGAAGATACTTCCGTGCTCAGGTGATAAACGATAAGCAATTTTGGCCTTATGCAGCTCCACAATCTTTTTACAAATAGCTAGCCCCAAGCCAACACTAGACTCTCCCCCTGTTGGTTGCGTACTTAATTTCGCAAAAGGTTCAAATAACTTATTTTGTTCATCTTCAGATATACCTTCACCTTGGTCTTCAATACTAAGTATCGCCTCTCCCGTTTCAGATGACAATTTGACCGTTATGTTTGCACTTCTTGGTGAGTATTTTATGGCATTGGAAAGTAAGTTGACAATCACTTCCTTTATGCGGATTTTGTCAACACACACAATAATAGGCTCATCTTGAATATCCAGAGTGATAGATTGAGACTTTTCTTCTGCCCAGAGTTTATACTGCTCTACAGCTAAAGCTATTAATGCACACAAATCCAACTCTTCGGGGTTAATCTTTATTACTGAGCTCTCAATCGCAGACATATCAAGCAAGCTATCCAGTAACTCAATTACATCTGCCGCACTTTCCTGTGCCATATCGATAAAACGCTTAGTCTTGGCATCATCAACACGCTGACCGATCATCGACAGGCCTACTTTAATGCTTCCAATCGGCCCACGAATATCATGCGCAGCAATCCCCATCAGTTCATCTTTCTGTTTACTCAAAAGTCGCTGATTCTCGAACTGCTCAAGCATTTCCGCATTCATATTAACTCTGCAAAAAAACTCTTCCGCTTCAAAGGGTTTATATAAAAAGTCATTGGCTCCATATTTCATGAATTTAGCGACTTGTAAGTGAGAAGATACTGCTGATATTCCAATAATCGCTAACTCACTAGAATCATACTGGTTTCGTAAACGCTTAAGTAGTTCAAGGCCATCCATCTCATCCATGACCAAGTCTAATATCACGATTTTAAAGTTTGGATTCTTCTCGAATGCATCCAAGGCTTCTTTACCCGATGAAACGGTGGTAACTCTGTAACATTGACGTGACAGCAACTCTTTAATCATTGCCCTGGCTGAGCGGGAATCATCTACCACCAAAATATCAATGGTCGGGTTTTGATATATTCGATGAACCATTCGAGCTACATAAACAAGGTCTTGTACACCTTGCTTAAGCACATAATCAGAAACCCCCAAATCAAGCACATCTTCTCTGAGCGAGTTACTGAAGCTTCCGGTAAATACGATACAAGGGATATCATGCGCCTTAACCAAGCGAATGGTGGCGCCATCTTCTGCATCAGGCAAGTTCAAGTCGGTAATAACAACAAAAATGTCTTCGTCTCTTTCTTCTAGTAACTCAACCGCACGGCTAAAACTTTCAGCAACAATAACTTCGTGGTCGTAATATTCTTTAATGATGCCCGTCATGCTTTGAGCAAACGTTCGGCTGTCTTCAATAATCAAAACTGTGTTCTGTCTTTTCATTGACTCTATTTTAGTCATAAACGTGCCAAGTCTTTTATTAGATGTGTTGAGTATAGACGGTTCAGCAGAATTGACCCTAACCACATTCAATTAAGACCCCGGTGCCAATTACTCTTTTTCAGAATAAGGGAGAATTGAGTGATGAATCAATACGCTCAATTGAAGTAGGAGAGCCAGTAATGCCAGAATACAAGACCCCTTTACGCGATATGAAGTTCGTGTTTAATGAGCTACTAAAGACACAAGAGCACTACAAAAAAATTCCTGCGGGTGAAGAAGCAACCTCCGATATGGTTGATGCCATTCTCGAAGAAAGTGCTAAGTTTAGTGAAGAAGTACTTGCTCCACTGAATCAAATTGGAGATAAGGAAGGCTGCAAACTTGTTGATGGACAAGTCATCACACCTTCAGGTTTTAAAGCAGCTTATGACCAGTTTGTTGCAGGCGGCTGGCAAGGTATGTCTCACCCTGTAGAGTATGGAGGCCAAGGCTTACCACTATCGCTTGGTGTACTAAAATCAGAAATGATCAGTACGGCTAACTGGTCTTGGGGGATGTACCCAGGACTTAGTATGGGTGCAATGAACACTGTTTACCTACACGGTAATGAAGAACAAAAGCAAACCTATTTAACTAAGCTCACAGAAGGCGCCTGGACGGGTAGTATGTGTCTTACAGAACCTCAGTGTGGCACAGACCTTGGGCAGGTAAAAACCAAAGCTGATGCTAACAAAGATGGCTCATACACAGTTACAGGTACCAAGATTTTCATTTCAGCCGGTGATCATGATTTAACAGACAATGTAGTACACATTGTATTAGCTCGCCTTCCCGACGCGCCAAAAGGTACACGTGGTATATCACTATTTATTGTACCTAAGTTTCTCCCTGACGCTCAAGGTAATACCGGTGAGTTTAACAACGTAAGTGTGGGTTCACTTGAAGAAAAAATGGGAATTAAAGGCTCTTCAACCTGTGTAATGAACTTTGATGAATCTAAAGGCTTTTTGATTGGGGAGCCCAACAAAGGTCTGGAGTGCATGTTCACCTTTATGAATACTGCACGTATTGGCACTGGCTTGCAAGGGTGTGCGGCCGCAGAGCTTTCTTTCCAGGGCGCCCTAGCCTATGCCAAAGACCGCTTATCAATGCGCTCACTCAGCGGCAAAAAAGCACCCGAGAAAGTAGCCGACCCTATTATTGTTCACCCTGATGTTCGTCGTATGTTGCTCACACAGAAAGCCTTCGCTGAAGGTGGCCGTGCAATGATTTACTACGCAGCCCATAAAGCAGACTTCCTTATTAACAATGAAGATGAAGCAGCACAAGAACTTGCCGATGATGATCTAGGATTCTTAACGCCCATCATTAAAGCATTCCTAACTGAAACGGGTTATGAAGCCGCTAACTTAGGCATGCAGGTATTTGGTGGTCATGGCTATATTAAAGAATGGGGAATGGAACAAATTGTTCGGGATACCCGTATTTCCATGCTGTATGAAGGCACCACAGGTATTCAGGCACTCGACCTACTAGGAAGAAAAATACTGCTAGACAAAGGCACTGCATTCCGTCGTTTTAGTAAAGAGCTAAGCCAGTACTGCAAAGGAAAATCACCCTATGTAACGGGTAAGAATCGTGGAAAGATGAAATCAATGGTCAGTGATCTGACCTGGCTAAACCGCCAGTGGAACTTCGTTGCCTTAAGACTGGTCTTTAATGCAATGAGAAACAAAGATGAAGTAGGCTCTGCTTCGGTGGATTTCTTAATGTATTCCGGTTATATCGTAATGGGGTATTTCTGGGCCATGATGGCTGAAAAATCCTATGAGCAGCTAGCCAATGGCGCGGAAGAAGATAAAGACTTCTATCGAGCCAAAATTCAGACTGCAGAATTCTATTTTGCACGAATTTTACCAAGAACCAAAACCCACTATGCGACAATGATGTCAGGCTCTAAAACCTTAATGCAGATTGAAGAAGAGCATTTTGCGTTTGCTTAGTAGCGATAAACTAAGGAAATAACATAATGGCACTTACTTAAGTAAGTGCCATTCCAGTAAGAGTCCTATTAATAACCTTACCCCAACAAATCAAACACCAGCTCATCAAGCATTTTCAAGGTCAGCCCCCAGATTCTATGCTCCCCATAGAAATAACAAGGCAATTTAACCGATACCCCTTTCTTCTCCCAGCGCATGGTTTCTCTGTTGCACCTATCCTCCAAAAAAGAAACTGGCAACCATATCACCTGATCTACTTCGTGATTAATCGTAAATGTAGGGTCACCTTCCAGCTTAAATGCATAAGGAGAAACCACCATGGGCTTACGATTACCGTGAGCAAACGTCATCAGATCTGAAAGCCGCCCTATATAGTCATTTACAGAAAGATTCAGTCCTATTTCTTCAGAGGTCTCTCTAATGGCCGTTTCACGTATATTTTTATCTTCCTGCTGGGCACGTCCACCAGGAAACGCAATATGCCCAGACCAGCGGTCCCCTTCTTTTTGAGCTCGCTTTATCAATAATACTTGTAACTCACCCTCATGATCCCGCAGTATCGTAGCCACAGAGGAACGGGTCATAAAACGTCTTAGCATACGGGTTTTTGCTTTTCGTTTGCTTAAGAGTATTTCAAGTTCATTTAAGTTTTTCATAAACCAACATTAACATAATTACGGATGCTAAACCCAACTGTTGGTATCGGCATAAACACAGGTATAATAGCGTTTTTTAATTGCTAATCATTACCCCAGAGAAACCTTATCTATGTCAGATGATTTTTCCCACCGTTTTGGTGGAACGCAACGCCTTTATGGCAACGATGCGGTTGAGAAGCTAAGAAATGCTCATGTGGGTGTTATTGGCATAGGTGGTGTTGGCTCTTGGGCTGCAGAAGCCTTGGCCCGATCAGCCATCGGTAAAATCACTTTATTTGATATGGATGATATTTGCGTATCTAACGTGAATCGACAAGTTCATGCCTTAGATGGGCAAATTGGTCGATTAAAAGTCGATGCGATGGCGGATCGCATAAAAGCCATTAACCCTTCCGTGAATTGCAGTGCAGTAATGAGCTTTGTCACTGAAAAAAATGTAGAAAAGCATCTTAATAATCAGTTCGACTATATTATCGAGGCCACTGACAGCGTAAAAGCTAAAGCCGCTATTATTGCTTATTGTAAGCGCAACAAAATTAAGATTATAAGCTCTGGTGGTGCGGGAGGGCAGGTTGACCCTACACAAATTCAGATAGCCGACCTCAGCAGAACCATACAAGACCCGCTACTTGCAAAAGTTAGAAATCTCCTGCGCAGGAACTACAACTTTTCGCGAAATACCAAACGAAAGTTCGGTGTTGATTGTGTATTTTCTACAGAGCAACTAACCTACCCCCAAGCTGATGGAGGGGTTTGTAAACAAAAGCCATCAACAGAGGGGCCGGTTAGACTTGATTGTGCCACGGGGTTTGGTGCTGCTACTTGTGTGACGGCTACATTTGGCTTATTTGCAGCTTCCAGGGTGTTGAATAAACTCGTCATGTAACACCTATTTCTGGACAACTGGGTATTCAGCGATTACTGTTAATTCATGACTGAAAACACCCTTTTTGTATTAGCCAGTATTGGTATTATCTCTCTGTTTTGTCAATGGATTGCATGGAGAATGAA
>ENA-OSET01001918-OSET01001918.1-sediment-metagenome-genome-assembly--contig:-NODE-1918-length-20845-cov-16.879767_pt1 | contig 20845 bp, 12 predicted proteins | sample MGYA00237882_ERZ534229 | MGnify/ENA primary metagenome ERZ534229 (study PRJEB26408, sample SAMN06266212) | sediment metagenome | isolation source: Hudson Canyon methane seep mesocosm | place... | reverse complement strand
TGGGGCTTATCCTATTTACCATCTTGGGACTTCAATGCAATGGGAAGTTTACAGTTCTCAGAAGGATACCAAATTAAAATGATTGAAGAAGTAACTGCCTTCCAATTCTGTACTACAATAGCTGGAGGTGCTTCTCAAGAAGAATTAGACGCTGCTTATGCAGAAGGTGCTGCTTCAGTAACTCCAGAAGATGGAGTAACGCAAGCTGATGTAGATGCAGTTCAGTCACAATTAGAAGTGGCTAATCAAACTATTTCAGAGCTTCAAACAGAAACTAACTGGAATTACCCACCTGACACTGATGAGATTTCTTGGGAGATGATGGATTTATATGGATATGAAATTATGGAATATTGGGATCTGGCTCAAAATTGTCTGAATGGGGACGGATATGCTTGCGTTACTGCTGCTTCTGTATTGATGTCGTTTAATATGATTATACCACAAGAAATTTTTAGTTGTGTTGGTAATTCAGATAGCTATTACGCAGCATCGTATGAATGCCCCGCCATAATAAACAACTATCCAGAATTATTGTCTGAGTTTTTTGGTTATACTTATGAATTAGATGAATGTGGTGTTGTAGGTGGAAATAACAGTTCTTGTACTGATGGGTGTGGAGTAGTTAACGGTGACAACTCTTCTTGTGCAGATGAGTGCGGGATTCCTAATGGAGATAACAGTTCTTGCACTGATGAGTGTGGTGTACTAAATGGAGACAATAGCTCTTGTGCTGATGAGTGCGGAGTCCCTAATGGGGACAACTCTACTTGCCTAGATTGCGCAGGCGTTCCAAACGGAACCTCAGAAGATTTAGGTTGTGGTTGTGATATTCCTGGGGCACAAGATGGATATGATTGTAACGGTAATCTTCTACAAATTGGAGATATTACAGCAGGAGGAATTATATTTGAAATCAATGAAGATGGAACAGGTTTGGTAGCTGCCTTTCAAGATTTATACCGAGTAGTTTATAATGAATCATATTTTCATATGGATTGGGCTATGGCTATGTCTATTGCAGACAATTATACTTCACAAGGCTATGATGATTGGCGCTTACCATCGATAGAAGAATTAGAGTTAATGTATTACACGATAGGGCAAGGTGCAGATAATTCAGGGGGTTTTGAAGATTGGAACTATTGGTCTTCCACATTTGAAGGAAATTGCAACTTTGGCGATTGTGAAGACGCATCGAGTTTCCATTTCGGTGAAGGTAACTACGTTAGCTGGTGGGCGGACAATCCTGGCTCGGCTCGGGCTATTCGCGCTTTTTAACTATTTACCCATTTAACGAATTCCCCGAAGGGGACGATTTATAAGAAAAGGCCACTCCAATAGGGTGGCTTTTTCATTCCCTAAACTTTTTGACATCTTTCCAAAAGCGGTTCGAACGAGAACCTACAAGGGGAGCCTTATAGGTCATGTTATTTTTAAAAATAACTTGACCTTTTTTATTATAATCTTAGATAAATAATGCGAAAGTATTTGGCTGCTAATTAAATTTTCTCCCATTTAGAAACATTCCAATAAAGGTTCTTCTGACAAAAAAATGATATGTAATCAAACATATAAATAATGTTATTGCTACAACAATAGAAAACTTTAAGCCAATTGAAAGGGAATAATTAACTAATAAACCTGGAAGGTATAGGGTTAAAGGTAAATGCAATAAATAAATCCAATATGATGAATTGCAAATATATTTTAATAATGCATTTTCTTTGTTTAGAAATCTCATAAACACCCCTATAAATCCAAAACAAAATCCCCAAGCAGCTACTGAATTAATTAAAATAATTAATAATGAATTATACGATTCATACCAAAAAAATACAATACTGAATATTATAATACTGAATGTGACTTCTTTCCATCCTGATTTTGAAAAACATTCAATAATTTTTTTTGATATGAATAGCATCCATCCAAATACGTAAAAAAATAAATGAAAAATAAATGTGTGAGGGTTAGGAATGAATGAAACTGATGCATCAATCCAGGTTTTTCCAGAAAAATAAATAATGATGGAAGTAATTATCGAAAGTATTACTATACTAATATGTTTATTAGATATTATTTTATTGAAAGATCTTTGGAGAAAGGACCCATTTACAAATTTGAATAATACAGGGGTGAATATGGAAAACATCATTAAATAATATAAAAACCAAAGATGATATGTGCCCTTATATGGAAAAAAATTATGTGGGTTCAGAGACCTAATTATATCTATAAGTAATATGTTTTCCTCAGGATTCAAAAATAACGGCATCGAATATTTTACAGCAATATTATTTAGAGGAGTTAGTATAAATATGAAAACAATGAATGGTAGTAAAATTCTCTTTATTCGATTTAATATCATTTGACTTGGAGATTTTTTGTAGAATAGTAGTGCTCCAAAAAAACCAGAGATAATAAAAAAAATAGGCATTCTAAAAATATGAATTATTCCAAATAGCCAGTCAAAAAATAAATGCCCTTCTTTTGAATTATATAAAGGCCATCCGTCATATTCTAAATAACTATATGTTATTGCACTATGAAGGAAGACACCTAAAATCATCATAACAGCTCGGATAGAGTCAAAAGCATGTATACGTTCTATTTTCATTAAGTTACATTTAGCTTAAGTAAATATAATATTTTGAATTAATCCTTATGTTATAGTAGCTTTTTCATTTTCTAAACTTCTTCAAATCTTTCCAAAAGCGGTTCGAACGAGAACCTACAAGGGGAGCCTTATAGGTCAAGTTTTTTTTAAAAAAAAACTTGACCTTTTTTATTTTGTATATTCGGTATATTAATGCGACAGAACCCCCTAATTATGAGCATCCTTGCCCAAAAGAAATTAAAGGAACAAATAGGAGGGTGTAAAGTATTTTTTTCATCTGAGGTAATTAGTCAATTTTTATAAGTTCGTTTATTGAGCTTTGAGCTCTCGCAGCTAATCATCGAAAGAATGAGTCCACCCAAAATAATTAAAATTAAGTGTTTCATTTTACTGAATCAATAATTTTGATTTATTCCCATTAAATAGGACGATATACATTCCGTTTTTTAATCGTTCTATGTTAATGTTATTTTCACCAGGTTGAAGTGTTTGAGAATATACTATCGTAGCATTAATAGAGTATATATTCAAAACAGAGACTTGATTTGAATTAATACTAAATGAATTTTCACAAGGATTAGGGAATAATTCTACTTGAGCATATAATAGCTCTTCAACACCAACACCTTCTGGGCAATAATTACCATCGGGTGCATTTGTGGGTAGTAGATACTGAGGGTTTGTGATCAGCTCGTACATCAAAACATCAATACTTTGAAATAATTCTGGACTACATAGTTCCCATTCATTGGCAATACCAGAACAGGTTTCAGCATCATTTAAAATCCCCATATTACTTACAATGGACCAATATATGTACTCTATTGCCATACACTCATAATCACAAGTATAATCGTCGTAATGATACCAGGCTTCTTCAGGGTAAGTACTGGGGATAGTCATAAACTGACCACCTCTAGCAACATCCATAGCTGCACTCATTAATGAGCTGCTTGGAGTCATGCTAAACGCCTCTGGATACACATTGGTGTGACCAACATGATTTATAGTGTGAATAATTTCTTCTACAGTTGCATCAGAGCCCCAATGCCCCGGTTGTGTAGGGTCAATTTCTTCATTGTATAAGACAGCACTTATTCCTTCACCTTCATAATTACTAAACAGTGTATTTTCACCCACAGATCCTTCAAAAGCCAATAATGGCATTAATGCACTACTAGCTGCTAATTGATTTTTGATAAGCAGATCATCTACAATACCATCTTCATTATTATCTAATAATTCGGCAGCAACTGCAGCAGCATGTAATACTTTGGCATCCGAAATATTTTCTTCTGCATATATTTCGAAGCAATTTAAAACATTAACATATTTAGTAAATGCGCTTAATGCTGCATCAGTACTGTTTGGATTAGGTTCAATTTCTAAGCAAACTAAGTTTTGCGCATTAACTGTGACAGATAATAAGCATAAATTAAAAATTAACTTTTTCATAATCTAAATGGTATTTAAAGGTAAACATATAAAACTGAATGTAATTAAAAAAAAAAGGGTTCTGTGGCATTAGTTTATCCAACTTCTGCTGACGATTTACAAGGTTGTCATATTTTGATAAAATCAACAGCGAAATAATAAGAGAAAAAGCAAAAGGTGACTTATAAGATAAATTCACTTAGCAATATTCGCTTTTTCATTACCTAAACTTCTTTAAATCCATCCAAAAGCGGTTCGAACGAGAACCTACAAGGGGAGCCTTATAGGTCAGGTTATTTTTAAAAATAACCTGACCTTTTTTATTTCTTATATTTACTTTTCTTATTCCCAAGGCTATGAAAAAACTACTATACATACTACTATTTGTTCCTCTTGCATTGTTTGGGCAGGATACAATTAGTTGTGATTTATTCTCTATAGTTGATGTTACAATTGATGAAGATAATTATACAATGGATTTTTCTTTATATAATGAAAATTCTTTACCTGTTTCGAATCCATACTTTGCTTATACTATTGATAATAATGGTGATACTATCCAATATGGTACAACATGGCACTTTCTTATATTAGGAGAAAGTACATCATTTTATAATTATACTTTAAATAGTATGGATGTACCTTCCTATCCTTTAACTTCTTATTTTGTTTACCAAGAAGCTTTTGGTGAGTTTATTTTTAATCCGGATACTTGTGTACTTATTTATAATAATCAGAATACAGAAATTCCTTTTATACAAAATGTGTCTAATAAAAATAAACTCATTCAAACAAATGATATATTAGGTAAAGAAACTACTGACAAACCATTTACTCCACTAATAGATATGTATGATGATGGAAGCACACATAAGCGGATTATTATTGAGTAAGTTCGCAGCATAAAAAAATTACTAATTATATTAATAATGAGAATTATTTAATTGATAATTTTTTCAAATCTTTCCAAAAGTGGTTCGAACGAGAACCAACAATGGGAGCCTTATAGGTCAAGTTATTTTAAAAATAACTTGACCTATTTTATTTGTTTTTTGTAATATTGAACAAAACATAAATTATGAAAACAAAAATTTCCTTATCAATAATTGGCATATTTAATATAGTAATGTCTCTAGTAATGGCTTTCGCCATTAAAGATATGGTTCCTTCAATGCTTAATACAGAAGTTGTAGAGGCAACGAGAATGGTTGAAGTAATGCACTACGGATTATTTCCTGCAATTTTAATGATCGGTTTAATATGTGTTTTGTGTAGAAATGCATCTCTTGAAACAGCTAAAAATATACTTCTTTCTTACATAATTGGAACATCTATTTTAATGTGTATGTTCTTTATGGTGTTTGCTAATGAGCCATTAATGAATTTTGGAGTTGAGATGGTTATTCCAGACATTATAGTATATCTAGTTTCTATTATTGGATACATAACAGCGAAATAGTGATAAAGACATTTATTTGAAAGCCACTCTTGTTAGAGTGGCTTTTTTGTTTTGTTAACGAATTGTTATTTGGAATTATGGACTAATAATTGGCAAACTTTTGGCGTTTAAAGGTTGTAAAGTTTTTCATAGTCCTGGGGGGGGATTAAAAAGAGAAGCCACTCGAGAGGGTGGCTTTTTTCATTCCCTAAATTTCTTCAAATCCTTCCAAAAGCGGTTCGAACGAGAACCTACAAGGGGAGCCTTATAGGTCAGGTTATTTTTAAAATAACCTGACCTATTTTATTTTGTATATTTGTTTTACCTCCTTTGCTTTAAAACATAATTTATGACTTCTAATTATCGATTTAGCGCAACTTATGCGAATTATGATTTCAGCCAATTTCATTCAAGTTTATTCAGCTTAATTTTAGTCGTATCACTTTTACCTATTAAATTATATCAAGTAAATGCACAGACTGTCGATGCTAACCGATCTGGTTTTACTTGGGTCTCGACTGAAAATGTTAACGATATATCTTATGGTTCGGGTTATACTGTTTATAGCGCTGCTTGGCCTGTATTTAAAGACTACCCTGGGGCAAATAATTTTCAAATGGGTTTGGGTGGCTGTTGGCTTACTACTCAAAGAACAGGAAATGAACCAGAACAATTTTATACCACCATTGAAGGCGGTTTAGGTTGGTGGCATGACACACGTTTCGGCACAAAATTCCCAAAGTTTATTATGGGAGGTGTTTCTTTAAATTTTCATGCCTGGGCAAATGGTCCTGGTGCAGGAAAAACTGGTATGCTTCCCAATGGTCAAAGGGATTGGAGTTCACCAGGAGGAAAATATGGTGTTGCACAACTGTCTAACAAATTACTTTGGGCTCCCGATGGATTAAATATGGCACAAAGTTTAAACGGTGAAATGCTTGGCTATGGTTACACACCGTTGCCACTTACTGAAACCATGATGCAAACAAATGGACAAGACTTGCAAACAGGAAATCAATGTTGGACCTTGTTCTTAAATTCAACTAACTTTAAAGGTCCTGCAACCTTCTTTTTGCCAACTTTTTGGACTGAACCCGCACTAGATGATCTTTCTTTAGAAGGGTTGTTTTTAGATACCCGACCTTCAGATCCTAATATAGGTTTTGGTTTTGAACATGCGTCTTCGCCTGCCTTAATTTCTGAAGATGAAGATGGTAATCTTTTCGCAAAGATTGAACCACTTCAGTTTCCAGTAAGTAATAATGATAATTCCATGATGTTAAATCAAATTTCTGTTTATTCTCAAAATGCGCTATGGAATGCTATGGAATCATGGTTTGATGGAGGTAGTGTCGTTCAGCCTGGAATAGATGCTGATGGAACTTTTAATGTGTCATTTACAAATAATGGTGGGTCAATGATGGGAGAGATTTCTGAAAATTGGTATGAGGGAGATCTTAATCATGAAATTGAATTAACTTACATTGAAAATGTTCAGCAAACCGAGAATATTATGGGTTATGCGTTCGATACAGAAACTGTTCATGAAGAAGACGGTCTATTTATTCTACCTGAGTATTTTGGAATTAATTCTGAGAACAAATGGCAGTCAATTACTGAAGATGAATTGCCCCCTTCAACGAATTTGATTTCTGCTGATGTGCCTACAACACCTCGTAGTGAAATTCCTTATTTAACCCCTTTAGACCCTGATTGTCAATGGCAAGATCCTAATGGGCCATGGAATAATCCTGGGCCAAGTGCAGGTCCTTATTATGCCAAAATGGAAGATGGTTCAACCCTCACCTATTATTGGTATCGTTTTGTGGATCAACCCGCAATTATTCAAGCCAACCTGCCAGATAATATTAGGGAGGCATTGCAAACCAGAGTCGAGCTTATTCATTCTAATTGGAGTCATACAGATGAATATATGGCAGCACCTGCTATTGGAGATATTGCTACATTAGATCCAAATGGTATTGTTACGCCGCCTGCAGGATTAGAAATAGGCTATGTGCCCATTGTAAGTAAACAAGAGAAAAGTACATCTAAAGTTCGAGTATTCGTTATGGCTGGTCAGTCTAATATGCAGGGATATGGAAAAATTTACGAAGGTTCAAATGGTGCTAATGGAGCTGTTGTGGAAACATTTACACCAACCTGTACTGGTTCTTCTTCAGAAACATGTGACTTTATATTCAATATGTCAGATTCGTACGGAGATGGTTGGAATGGTTGGGTATATGATTTTATACAAAATGGAGTTGTTGTCGCCACAGAAACATTATCTTCAGGTTCATCAGGAACTTCTATAGTGTCTCTTGAAACAGGTGTTTCTTGTGATGTTGTTGTTAACACTGCAGGTTCATATGGCTCTGAAGTTTCGTGGGTGTTAACGAATTCCTCTGGCATAGTTCAAGCAACAATGATGGGGGCTAACGATAATTATCCTGCACCAAATACACTTTTAGACGTTGTGTCAAATGATACAGACGGGCACTGGTCTATGCTAGAGTCAGATGGAGAATGGAATGTGTTAGATAATGCGTATCTGTACTTTCCAAATGGGCAAGGAGATACCATTAGAGATCATGTGTCAATTGGCCAAGGGGCCTATCCTGATTTAATTGGGCCTGAATTGATGTTTGCTCATCAGATGGACGAATATTACGAAGATCCTATTCTTATCATTAAGACTGCCTGGGGTGGAAAAAGCCTCGCTGTAGATTTTCGTCCTCCATCGGCTGGAGGTGAAACAGGTGAATATTACAATGCTATGATTCAAACCATTCAGCAGGTTACCCAAAATATAGAAACTGAATTTCCTGAGATAGGTTCTACTGAATTTGAAATTTCAGGATTTGCATGGTTTCAAGGATGGAATGATGGAGGTGATGATGTTTATTTAAATGAATATGAAAGCAATCTTCATCATTTAATTAATGATGTCAGAAATGATTTAGGGAAACCAAACCTTCCTTTTGTAGTTGCTAGTTCGGGACATGGGGGTTATGAACCTAATTGGGGTTGGGTAGGAGATATGCAGGAGGTTATCTCTGTGGCTCAAGAAAATGTTGCTTGCGATGATGCTACCTACGGAGGAAGCCTTGGGTATACTGATACGAAACCCTTTTATATAAATGCATCTGACTCTCCAGACGATGCAGTACACCACTTTCATAATAACGCACTTTCCTTCTTAAATATTGGAAAATCTATTGGTGAGGAAATGATATTAGCTATCAACGAAATGGCATTATGTTCTGAGGATTGTGACATTCAAGTAGACCCTGGAATTTTGTCGATTGGTAACCGAGTTTGGAATGATTACAATATGGATGGTTTTAATGATCCAAATGAACCAGGAATACCTGGTGTTTCTGTTCTTCTCTGGGCAGATTCTGATGGTGATGGTGTGCCAGATTGGCAAGGCTTTTCAGGTGTGCAAATAACAGATTATGAAGGTTATTATACATTTTCTGGTTTGGCACCTGGAAACTATACTGTCTTTGTTTGGCAACTAGATAACTGGGGGCCGGGGGAGTCTTTAGAAGGTTTTCAATCGACAAATAACTTTGTTGAAAATGTAAATAATGACCAGGACTATGATAACAACGGTTCTGGAAATCCATATACGGATATCATGTCGGGAATAGTTACCCTTAGCTTAGGTGAAGAACCTTTGGGAGATGGAGATCCTTTTGATTGTTATTTTAATTACGATGCTAATGGGAATAATAGTGTTGACTTTGGATTTTTTAATCCAAATGCCGAAGGCTGTATGGATCCTGCTGCAGAGAACTATAATTTATCTGCTATATCAGATGACGGTTCTTGCGAATATTTTTGTGATGAAAATTCATTTACAGTTGTTGTGGAACTCGAAACAGATGATTTTCCTGATGAAACCTCATGGAATTTACTTTCTCAGGCGGGTGATACTCTTTTTAATTTTGATGGTTTTACCCAAAATAATACTTTGTTTATAGATACTGTTTGTGTTCCTAAAGACGATTACATTACCTTTAATATTTTAGATAGTTTTGGAGATGGCATCTGTTGTGGCTATGGAAATGGGTACTTTAATTTGAATGTTTGCGGCGAGCAAGTTTTGTCTGGAGGTGATTTTGAATTTATAAACACAAGTGTATTTTATAATTGTGATTTGACTGATATAAGTCTAGATTGTCAGAATATCGAATTACCTCTTGGTTGGTCAATTTTTTCTACGTTTATATATCCAGAAAATCCATCAATAGAGAATGTATTGTTACCTGTTTTAAATGACTTGGTTATTGTTAAAGATTTTGCAGGAAGTGCGTATTTACCTGATTATGCATTTAATGGTATTGGCTTGATGGAAATTGGACAAGGTTATCAATCAAAAGCCACAGATTTTATTTCTTTTGATATTTGTGGTGAGCGTTTAAACCCAGAAGAACATCCTATTAATTTGTCTATTGGTTGGAACATGATTGGATATTTGAGGCAAGAGCCTGCACAAATAGCAGCAGTTTTGGCCGATATTACTCAAACAAACAACTTAATTATTGCCAAGGATTATATGGGTAATGCCTATTTACCTGAATGGGGTTTTAATGGTATAGGTGATATGGCCCCAGGTAAAGGTTATCAATTAAAAGTTGTCAATAATGATGTTATTTATTTTTTATCAAACTCAGAAAACTATTAATTCTACCTTTTAGAATAGGTTTCACGCTACTCTAGAAATCTATCTGTAGCTATTTGATTATAAATGAAATATGAAAATAAGTAGGAAAGATGTCACTCTTTTTTCATTCCCTAAACTTCTTTAGATCCTTCCAAAAGCGGTTCGAACGAGAACCAACAAGGGGAGCCTTATAGGTCAGGTTATTTTTAAAAATAACCTGACCTTTTTATTTCTTATACTTGATTATGTATCCCGGTTCCTTTCATTAGTCGTATAATCTCTAATTCAAATAGGATTTTTAGATGGTGGTCAAATTAATGCGACAGCACCTTCTAATTTGCTATATTTGAATACAGTTAAACTATAATTCATGAAAAATCTAGTTTACATTTTTCTTATCGTTCCTTTATTTTCTATCGCTCAGAACACCATTAAAATAGATGGTTTTTTTGATGATTGGATAGGGATTAGCAATACTTATATTGATTCTGAGTTTGATTCACAATCTACTGAACTTTTGAACTTCAGTGTTTCGAACGATAATGAATACTTATTTATAAGAATAAAATTAGGAAACGAAATTGACCTTACAGAACCTTATTTTAACCCCGGAGAATTGTTTGTTTATATTGATGCAGATAACGATAACTCAACGGGTTATTCTACAAATAATATTGGTTCAGAATATGGAATAAATTTCTTCGATAAATTCATATTTGATGACAGCAACACTAATTTTGTTGACACGCTTTCTTTTTATGATCTAGATGTTATTCCATTACCTACGATTACATCTGATGAATTTGAGATTGCAATAAATCGATCTCTGTTTTCTGATACTATAGCTATTTCTATAAAAGAATCAATTGGCAACGATAAAATGCCAGATAGTGGTGAAGTATTTACTTATGCTTTTGATAATTCAATCCCTCCCACTGTTCAATCTACTGATTTTTCAAAGAATGAACCTACCCACGTTCGTCTTATGACTTATAATGTATGGTCAGACGGTCTTATAAATAATACTCGTGTGGATGAGCATAGAAGAATATTTGCAAGTGCTAATGCAGATATTATAACATTCCAAGAGTGTGGTAATACTGATTATAACGATGTACTGGGGTTTTTAAACACCAGTTCTATATATTATCCATATATATATCCTGATTTGAATTCTGGTAATCTTACAATATCTAAATTCCCTTCTATACAATCTTGGCAAGTTGCAAATAAGATTGATGCAGAATTAATTGATTTACCTGATAGTATTTATGCAACAGACATTTTAATACTTAATGGTCATCCACCCTGTTGTGGGAATAATCAAGGTAGGCAGGAACATTTTGATGCTTTAATTCAATTTATACAAGATGCTAAAACAGTAGGAGGAGTTATAGATTTGCCAATTAATACACCAATCTCTTTTTCTGGTGACATGAACTTGGTTGGATATTCCGAGCAATATTATACTATTATAAATGGAACGATATCAGATACTGAAACCTTTAGCAATGCTGGTTTTCCTGATTGGGATAACAGTCCTTTTAAAGATCAAGTGTCTTACTTTAATGAGAAAAACATTGCTTATACCTGGGATAAGAGTAATCCCTCAGCTGGTGACTTCCCACCTGGTAGATTAGATTTTATCTTCTTTACAAATAGTGTCATGACTTGTGATAAATCATTTATTATATCAACAGAACATATGAGTCCTTCGTTATTATCACAGAATAATTTATTGTGGAATGATACTAAGGTAGCTTCAGATCATTTTCCCGTGGTTGCAGATTTTGTTATTGAATTTTCTGATGAGTACATTCAAAATAATGGAGGTATTAATGAAATTGAGTGTTTTAATTATAATATAAATTTAAATCAAGGATGGAGTTTGATTGGTTTTGGATGTGAAAGTAATACAGATGCACAAGTAGTTTTTTCCCCAATTGTTGACCATCTTATTATAGCTAAAGATGGACTTGGAAATGCATACCTGCCCGAATGGAACTTTAATGGTTTGGGAAACTTAGAACGTGGATTTGGATACCAGATTAAAATAGCTGAGGGTATAGAAAACTATAACATATGTAATCACTAAAATTATTCCCAAAACTTCTTCAAATATCTCCAAAAGCAGTTCGAATGAGGCTCTCAAGGTGAGCCTTATATGTCAGGTTATTTTTAAAATAACCTGACCTATTTTATTTAGTATATTTGAATCACTTAATCCTCAGAATTATGAAAAAGATACTGTACACATTTTTACTAGCTAGCCCTATTTTATTTATCACTTCTTGTGAAGAAGATATAGAAGGCTGTATTGATCCATTGGCAGTAAATTTTGCTTCTGAAGCTACAATAAGTGATAACTCTTGTGTTTTTGATTCAGATGGGGATGGAATAAATGATGACGACGAAGTTTTAGGCTGTACCGATATTTCTGCATGTAATTATAACATTGATGCTACAGATGATGGTGTTTGTGAATATCCAGAATACGGATTTGATTGTGAAGGGCTTGTTGTTCTTAATATTGGAGATGATCTACAAGGCGGAGTTTTGTTTTATATAGACGAAACAGGTAAGCATGGATTAATTGTCGGTAAAGAAGACCTAGGAGAATTTATGTGGGGCTGTCTAAATACGACTATTCCAGGAGCAGACGTAATTGATATTGGGGGTGGGCTACAAAACACGTTAGATATAATGGCAGGGTGTTCAGACAGACCAATTGCTGCTAGTATTGCTTTTGAATACGAATACGGAGATTATGCAGATTGGTATTTACCCTCTAGGAGAGAGTTAAAAGAAATCTACCTATCTGTTGGTCAGGGTTCTGAAATTGGCAATATAGGAGGCTTCATTGACTCTTGGTATTGGTCTTCAACAGAGGATGAAATTCCAGAAGCAGCATACTGTTTTAGTTTTATTTATGGTGCTGTTGGAGGAAACCATAGAGAAGGTATGATTAATGTTCGCCCTATCCGCTCCTTCTAAATAGTAGTTTAGTATTCTTTTTTCGTATTGAGATAGAAATGATAAGTGTATAGCTCAGTGGTGCGATTGGGGCTCAAAAGCAATGTGTTTATTTTTAATGAAAGTCATTAAAGTGGAGCGATTCTCGTTATATCAAAAATAATAACGAGTCTTACTATTATTGAAACTAATGGTTAGGAGGTAGGTTTAAGTCTATGTATTACTAGTGTATGCTTGCTTGTGATGGAATCAATTGCGGGATAATATATTTGTGTGATTTTAACTGAAAATTATACGTAGTCAAAGTCATTGATCAAACTATAGATATTATTAATCCGTACTTATATTACAGTTTATTTCAATAGCCTTTCCTGAATATTCGGGAGAGGCTTCTGTTTTTTATTCCGGAAAATTCCAACTGGCATTTCTAAATAGAATTGTTTCAATCTTCCTTATCTTATTTTTCATACCCTCTGGGCAAGATCCTTTACATTTTACTTGCAATGTATCTCCAGCCGAATAATACTTCAGACTCATAAGAGGTAAGTCTAAAGCATTAAGATTGTTCTCTATATTTCCGTGGCTAATTTCTTCCTCCATCAAATTTACTATTTGATTGTATTCTCTTCTGCTTAGGTGCCATTCAAAAAGCCCAAGAGGTTCTGTAAATCGTTTTGCATGGTAATTTACTTTTTTATTAGTGTCTAAAGTAAAGGTGTAAATAGGGCAAGTACCATAGCAAGCACCTCTTTTTAGTTCTAAAATTATTTTAGCTTCTTCTGTCGTAGTCTTCGTTTCTTTAATGCTCTGGCATGAGATTAAAAGAATCGTAATGACTAGTATGTGTTTTAGTTTTTGCATTGAATCTGAATTCATATCTTTCCTTTTTACAAATATAACATATGCGAGTACATTTTATTGCTATTGGAGGAGCCGCAATGCATAATTTAGCATTGGCGCTTCAGGAAAAAGGATATAGAGTAACAGGTTCAGACGATGCCGTATTTAATCCATCTAAAGAACGCTTGGCTCAAGCGGGAATTCTTCCAGATGAGATGGGTTGGTGTCCAGAGAAAATCACCAAAGATCTAGATGCTGTGATTCTTGGAATGCACGCTCTTGAAGATAATCCAGAGCTTTTAAAAGCCCAAGAATTAGGTCTGTCGATATATTCTTATCCAGAGTATTTATATGAACAGTCGAAAAATAAAAAACGCGTTGTTATAGGTGGTAGTCACGGAAAAACAACGATTACTTCTATGATTCTTCATGTTTTGAATAATCAGAATATAGATTGTGATTATATGGTTGGCGCACAGCTAAACGGTTTTACGACTATGGTGAAGTTAAGCGATGCTCCTATTATTGTTTTAGAAGGCGATGAGTACTTATCTTCTCCAATAGATAGACGCCCTAAGTTCCATCTGTATAAGCCTCATATAGCTTTATTGAGTGGTATTGCTTGGGATCATATTAATGTTTTCCCAACATTCGAAAACTATTTAAAACAGTTCGAGATATTTATCCAGGAAATCGAGAAGGGTGGTTTCTTAACCTATTGTTCTTCTGATGAAAGCTTGAATATTATTTCTTCCTCTAATTCTGAAATTGAAACAGAGGCCTATCATCTTCCGAAATACAGAATTGAGAATGGTAAGACGATATTAGAGCATGACGATGCTGAGACACACTTAGAGATTTTTGGCGCTCACAATTTACTTAATATGATGGGCGCTTTAAATGTATGTAAGCAATTAGGTGTTTCCGAAAATAATTTCTTTAAAGCTATGGAGAGTTTTAAGGGAGCTTCAAGAAGATTGGAAAAGATTTTTGAACGCGAGGGTTTACTTGTGTATAAAGATTTTGCACATTCACCGTCCAAAGTTAGAGCAACTGTTAGTGCTGTAAAGGAGCAGTTTAATAATAAAAAGGTTATTGCCGGTTTAGAGCTACATACTTTTAGTAGTTTAAGTAAATCCTTTTTAGCCGAGTATAAAAAAACATTGAGTGGTGTTGATATTGCTTATGTTTATTTCGATCCAGAAGCTATAGCTCATAAAAAATTAGATGCTCTGTCTGTAGAGCAAGTATATGAATCTTTTGACAGGAAGGATTTAAAAGTCTTTACAGAAAGTGAATCTTACTGTAAGTCTATAAGAAACGAAGTGGACAGTAATTCGGTTGTGTTATTGATGAGTTCTGGCAACTTCGGTGGAGTCGTTATTGAAGATTTTGCACAGAGTTTATAGTAATTCAACCAATTGTTCGAGCTTCATGCCACGCGAACCTTTGATTAGAATAAAGGCATCCTTAAAAGGGTGCGATTTTATGTAATCAACTATATTATTGGTGCTTCTAAAGCTCATATAGTTCGTTTCGTTAATCGCATCAAAGAGCTCACCTACAAGTAATATTTGCTGTATCCTAGAGTTTAAACAATGATTGATGATGTTGGTATGTTCCTTATTGGTGTCTGCACCTAATTCAAACATATCTCCTAAGATCATTACTTTATTCGGATGCTCAATATTAGAGATGTTATGTATGGCCTTTTCAAGGCTCATCGGATTGGCATTATAAGCATCCAGAAGGATGGTATTATTTTCTGTTTCTACTATTTGAGATCGGTTATTGGTTGGGCTATAGTTTTCTATGGCTTTTTTGATGTCTTTAGTTGATACACCAAAGTGTAAACCCATTGCTATACTAAGCGCTATATTGTCAAAATTATAATCTCCAATAAGTTTACTTTGAATTTCAATAGCATCAACTGCTACCTTCATAAAAGGTTGTGCGCCTTTATTCTGAATTTTATAAGTGCTATCGTCTAGCTGACCATAGCTAATTGCATTGCACTTAAGGGGGATTTGTTCTATTAATAATTGCTGATTGTCCTTAATGAAAATCGGTCCCTCTTTGCTTTCCAGAAATCTGTAGAGTTCCGTTTTAGTCTTAAGTACGCCCTCCAAGGATCCAAAACCTTCTAAATGTGCTTTTCCTACATTAGTGATGATTCCCAAATCGGGCTCAGCAATAGTACATAAGAAGTCAATTTCACCTATGTGATTAGCACCCATTTCTATAATAGCTAGTTCCGTGTCTTTACGTAGAGAAAGTAGACTAAGTGGAACACCAATATGATTATTGAGATTGCCTTTTGTTGCTTGCGTTTTGAATTTTGTTTTTAAGACTTGTAGGCAAAGTTCTTTACTAGTGGTTTTACCATTTGTTCCTGTGATACCAATAATAGTGCACTTAAGTTGTTTGCGATGGTAGTTGGCTAGTTCTTGTAAGCTTTTGAGTACATCTTTAACTAAGATATATCGTTCATCCAAAACGTACTTCTCTTCATCCACAACAGCAAAAGCAGCGCCTTTTTCTAGTGCTTGAATTGCAAATTCATTGGCATTAAAATTTGGTCCTTTTAACGCAAAGAAAATGCAAGCCTCTGAAACTTGTCTTGTATCAATACAAATTTCTGGGTGCTGTCTGTAGATGTTGTAAATGTGATTAATCATTTCTAGAGTGAAAGTATGAAAGAAATTTTAAACAAAAAAAAAGCCTCTCGATGAGAGGCTTTCAATTTATCTTGTCATTTTTCTTGCTTTCTTCTTGTTGGGCTTCAAGTTCTGAGAGCCCATTCTGTCAGTTACACAACGGAATCCAATAAAGTCGCTTGCAAGATCTCCATTTAAGTATCGTCTAGCACCCGGGTTTAACCAGTAAGAACGGTCTTTCCATGAACCTCCTTTGTAGACATGTACATTATCGTTGACTAGTGTTGTTTTACCAAAGTCGTACATCGCAGCTTCTCCTTGAGAATCACCCTTAGAATAATAGATGCTTGATTCAATGTCACCATCAAGCTTGTCAGAGTTTTTAGCCTTTAGGTAATTACGTCTATTACTATCGGCAATGGCCTCACGAGTTTGCATTCTTCCTAAAGAATCCGCTTCTACATAATACCCTTCTTCGTCCTTTGCTTTATCCGTGAACACATTTCCTCTGAAAGGCATAAAGTCATCTTGACTTTCAGTCATTGGTCTATAAACATCTAAAACCCATTCTGCAACGTTACCAGACATATCGTAAAGACCGTAGTCGTTAGGAGGGAATGATTTTACAGTCATTGTACGAGCACCAGCATCATTTAATGTCCCTGCGATACCCATATTATCTCCACCACCTCTTTTGAAGTTGGCTAATAATTCACCTTGGAATTGCTTGCGATTATCTCTTAAAGAATTTCTATCCCAAGGATAGTAACGACCATCAGCGACATTACCTTCAATAGAGTTTCCAATATGCCCCCAAGCAGCAAATTCCCACTCAGCTTCAGTTGGAAGTCTATAGCCTGCAGTAAGTACACCGTCTTCTAAGCTACCTCTTCTACCAGTTTTACTTTTTGGGTTAGCTAAATCTTTATATCCTTTTTTCTGAGAGCCCGTATATTGCCCGGCTCTGTATGTTTCAGTATTGAAGTTGTCGTCATCAAATTGCTCAGTATTGTGTTTTAAAGCACCTACATCAATTAATGCAAGCTCGTTAACACGATCAGTTCTCCAAGCACAATAATCTTGAGATTGATCCCAAGAAACACCAACCACTGGATAGTGACTAAATCCTGCATGACGTAAATAGTTGTTTACAAGAGGGTCGTTATATCCCAATTCACTTCTCCAAGCGTTTGTATCAGGAAGTGCGTTCCAATATACTTCAGGGTAACTCTCACCAAAGACTCTATTAAGCCAGAAAAGGTATTCTCTATAAGACGTATTTGTTACTTCAGTTTCATCCATGTAAAATGATGCTACAGAAACTTGCCTAGGCGTAGCATTATTATCCATAAGAACATCTTCTTCAGTTTGTCCCATAATAAATGAACCACCTTCAATAAAAACCATCCCTACGGGTAGGTCTTGTTCATAATTTAACTCCGCTTCGAATCCTCCATTTTTAGAAGTGTTGATTTTCCAGCCGGTTGTTTGTGAAACATCTTTGTGTTTATTGCTACATGAAGTAGCTAAAGCAGCTAAGGCTACAATAAATATTTTAGATAAAGTGATAGACTTGTTCATGGTCTGTTATGGTATTGTTTGTTGTAATTGAGTTGGGGCGACTAAAATACCTAAAATTTAGGGCATTTTATTGCTTTTAATTTTTTTCTTTTATCTCTACAAGCTAATTGCACAGTTAGGGATACTTCGTGAGCACCTCCAGAAGCACCCGCAAGTTCAGATACGGTGTAGTCATAACTATACCCCAAACGCATTCCATTCGCTTCATAACCTAGCACTACTAGTACTGCATCTGCATTTGAAAAGTTGTTTCTAAAGTATAAACCTCCTGAGAAACTATCGTTAGTTAAGGACATACCTACGTTAAGTTGTTCTGCACCATTTTGTGTCATATATAACACGTTAGGAGTAATAAAAGGTCCATCCATTACTAATCCCATGTTTTTACCTCTTCCAACTGCGAAATTAGCACCTGCATGAACGGTAAGTTTTCTAGGTAAGTAACTCGTGGTAATGAATGCATCATCAGGTTGAGTGATGTGATGCATTGCAAAGCCTGCAAAATATTTTTTTGTAAAAGCCATCATCCCAATAGAGATGTCAGCGTAGGATACATTGTCAGCAAATTGCCCAATATTTTCTTGTGTAGGAAAAACAAATCCATAATTAGGGTCAATTTCGTCACCAAAATGAAGTTTAGCTTTATCCAAAGCTCTTTGTTGGTACGTAGCTTGTACTCCTGTAAGAACTGTTAGTTTTCTTGATGCTTGTAGCTGATAAGAATACATTGCACTTACTTGTGTGTTTGTCAATGCACCTTCTCCTTGTATGTCATTTAAGACTTGTATACCTACACCACCATGAAGAGCTTCAACATTTTTATCAATAGAAATACTGCTACTGATAAATGCTCCTTTTAAACTAGGCCATTGATTACGATGATTCATCGAAATTCTAGGGCAATTAGCAGAACCCGCCATTGCAGGGTTTAAATACAAGGGGTTACCATAAAACTGTGTAAAGGCTGGGTCTTGAGCCTGAGCAGTTTGTGATAGAGCGATAAAAATGACTGCCATTAAGGCTAGTAATCTATTTTGGATCATATTACTTAGGGGTTATGGAACACAATAATACAATAATTTTTGAAATTCTTAACTAGACATAAGTCTCAATAAGAATTCGGATTTTTCTTTGTGAAATAATTGTGCCAAAATTTGCGCCTTAAGGGTAATAAACATTTACTTTAAGCGTTATTTAGATAATTCAAATTACTACTTTATTATATGAATCAAATTGCTTTTGTTTTTTTGATGTTTTTTTCTTTAGTGTGCTATAATACTGATGCACAATCTCAGTATGATGTTTCGATTGATTGGCTTGAGGATAAAGAGTATTATATAGAGAAAGAAAATGTTCAGGTTTTTAATTTTTCGGGAGCTTATTATGAATTTAGCAAGCATCATTTCCCGCTTTACAAAAATAAAATCCGCCTTCCTGAAAATACAAATGAAGTTGATGTGCAACTTTCTGTTATTGAAAAGGAGCTTCTATCACATAGTGACTTACAAAAACTAACTAGTTCACAGGTTATAGATAAACTCTCATGGAGAATTGTAAGAGAGGGGAAAATACCGTATTTGGTTTTATCTTTTCTACCTATTACAGAAGATTCAAAGGTTTTACATTTTAGCTTTACACTCAACTTATCTTATTCGGATTATTCATTGAGTAATAAATCAGTTAGTGTAAATTCTGTATTGAATGAGGGGGATTGGTATAAAATCAAAGTTAATACAGACGGTCTTTATAAAATAGATAGAGATCTATTGAGTGAGATGGGGGTGAATGTAAGTAACCTTGACCCTAGAAATATTCAGATATATGGGAATGGTGGTGCTATGTTACCTGAGTATAATGCTACCTTTAGACACGAGACTTTGGAGGAGTGTGCTATTTATGTAAGAGGTGAGCAGGACGCTAGTTTTGATTCTAACGATTTAATCATTTTTTATGGAGAGTCTCCTCATCGTTGGGGTCTGAATAATAATCAGCAGTTTGAACATATTCTAAATATATATGATAACAATAATTATTATTTTTTGCATATAGGAAGTACCCTAGGGAAAAGAGTAGTTAATGATATTACCAGTTTGTCAAATAATTCTCAAGTTGATTTCTATACAGATAGACAGTTTTATGAATGGGAGGATCAAAATTTAAAACATACTGGTAGAGAGTGGTTTGGGGAGTATTTCAGTTTTAGTGAACAATACAATTTAAATTTCAACTTTTCTAACCGATTACAAGAACAACCTATAAGAATCAAAGCAAGAGCCGTTGCTAGGTCCTCGTCATTATCAAACATTTCATGTGCTCATAATGGTGAAGAGGTGCTAAATGTTCCAATAACAGCTCAGATAAATTCTGAGATTTATGTAGAGGATGGCGAGAGTACTGCCGAATTTATAAGTAATGATGCTGTTGTAGGGTTATCTGTAAGCTATAATAGAAATGGAAACTCATCAGCATTTGCATATCTAGACTATATTGAAGTGCAAGCTAAGTGTGAATTGAAGTTTAACGGAAACCAGTTGGTGGTGAGTGAACCTACGACAATAGGTGAAGGTAATATCACTAAATTCAATATAGATGCAAATAGTAATGACTTTGCAGTTTGGGATGTGACA
>ENA-OSET01001917-OSET01001917.1-sediment-metagenome-genome-assembly--contig:-NODE-1917-length-20850-cov-12.115101_pt1 | contig 20850 bp, 15 predicted proteins | sample MGYA00237882_ERZ534229 | MGnify/ENA primary metagenome ERZ534229 (study PRJEB26408, sample SAMN06266212) | sediment metagenome | isolation source: Hudson Canyon methane seep mesocosm | place... | reverse complement strand
CTTGAATTAAGTCGATCAGTTTTTTGATTTTACGAATATCCATAAAGATAATCCTATTGATTAGTGTGTTTGATAGCTGCCTGTAATGCCAGCTGATAACCTTGGGCTCCTAGACCACAGATCACGCCAACAGCGATATCTGATAGATAGGAATGTTGACGGAATTCTTCCCGTGCATGAACGTTTGATAGATGGATCTCAATAAAAGGTATTTCTACACCAGACAAGGCATCACGTAGCGCTACGCTTGTATGTGTAAAGGCTGCAGGATTGATGATGATAAAGTCAGTATTACCTCTTGCGGCGTGAATTTTGTCGATAAGCTCATGTTCAGCATTACTTTGGAAGCTTTCTAATTGGTGACCTTTTTCTTCTGCGCTAGCATGTAATTCTTGGGAAATATCTGCCAAAGTATCAGCGCCATAGTGTTCTGGTTCACGTGTTCCTAAAAGGTTTAGGTTGGGACCGTGGAGCACTAAAAATTTTGCCATGGGATTTTTGCGCCTAGAACAATGAAAATATGCCGAGAATTTTGCACCAAAAGCCAATTTTTGTCTAGTTTTTTAAGTGAAAAGCAGGTGTTATGTCGCTAAGTTCGTCGAAAAAGTTTTTTTGATTATTGTGCTGATAAAGGAAGTGCTGCGATATGTTGTGTTAGCTCTTTAGCAGAGATACCACCTACTAAGCGGTATTGCGAATATTCTTGACCATTACTGTCAAAAAATAGAATTGTTGGTGGAGCAAAAACGCCATAGTGTTTCATTAGGGCTTTATGTTCTGCAGTATTGGCTGTCATATCAACTTGTAGTGACTGGGTGTTTTTTAACGCTGCTATTACGGCATTATCTTGGAATGTCGTGATTTCCATTTTTTTGCAATCGATACACCAGTCAGCATAAAAATCGAGCATAGCAGGTTTGTTAGATTGAGATAATTGCTGCTCAAGTTCCGCTATATTATTGACCTTGCTAAAGCTGAGACCCGAATGAGCTGATGTGGCAGTTGATTGGCTAGATATAACTGACTGTAGGGGCTGCCAAACATTATGACTACCACTTGCGCCGCCGATCATTAATAACCCACCATATATTAATAGTATAAGTCCAAGGCCTTTCCATAACTTTTCCCAACCGCTTGCATCAATATGAAGTGTATTGAGCGCGCCTAAATAAACAGCGGAAACAATCAGTAGTCCGCCCCATAATAATAAGCTTACCCAGCCAGGAATGATTCGTTCTAACATCCAAATGGCAAGAGCCAGCATGAGCACGCCAAAAATGGATTTGATGGTGTTCATCCAGTCACCAGCTTTAGGGAGTAAGGTTCCGGCAGATGTACCGATAATAAGTAGTGGCAAGCCCATGCCCATACTCAATGCAAATAAAGCGCTACCACCTAATATTGGGTCACCATGTTGACCGATAAAGATAAGTGCGCCCGCTAATGGTGGCGCTAAACAGGGGCCGACAATTAAACCAGATAATAAGCCCATTAATGCAGCCCCAGCGATATGCCCACCTTGTTGTTGATGGCTTATTTGATGTAATCGGTGTTGCAGAGCATGGGGGATTTGTAATTCAAATAAACCAAACATAGAGAGTGATAGCACAACAAATAGCGCGCTAAAGCTACCGATGATCCAAGGATTTTGGAACATGGCTTGTAGGTTTTCACCTAATAATCCCGTCATTACACCTGCAACGGTATAGGTAACTGACATGGCCAATACATAGGTGAGTGACAATATAAAGGCACGATGGGTCGTGATGCGTTCACCTTCTCCTACTATGATGCTAGATAAAATGGGGATCATGGGGAAGACGCAAGGGGTAAAAGCTAGTAATAAACCCAAGCCAAAAAATCCCAATAAAATTTTAAGAACACCGTCTTCAGCAAGGTTTTTTGCAATACGATCTTGTTCAGAAAAAACAGCTGTGGTTGATATAGGTTCTAATGCTTGGTTTAAATCACCAGTGAGGGCAGGTAATGTAATTAGTATTTCTTTTTCTGTTGGTGGGTAACAGATATTAAATGTTTCAGAGCAGCCTTGATAATAAGCTTTTAAGGTTATTTCTGATTGGTTTCCACTTCGATTGAGGGGGAGGACAACATCAACATCATGTTGATAGACCTCACTTAAACCGAAGATCTCATCCATTTTGTTTTCACCAGCGGGTAGTGAAACGTTCTGCAATTGCACACTATCTTGTTCAATGAGCTCAAAACGAATTTTATCTTTATATATATAGTTGCCTTCAGCAACTGCCCAGCGAGCCAGTATTGTATTGGCATCTCTAGCCTCAGCAGAAAAGATAAAGGCTTCATCAACATCGGGAGGCGTATCAAAGTCGTTAGATAAGCCAAGGCTATCTAATAAGCCCGGTCGCGCTTGAACACTGAAAGCGAGCAGTAGGAATAAAAGTGCAAAATATTTTTTCATGATTAACATTAGTCGCAAGAGAGTGTTTTAAGTAGACAATACTAACAAGTGATAGTTACAGCACACAAAGTAAAAAATAATTAATTGTGTCAAACCATCATTATTATTGTAATAATTGCGAAAATCATTCCTTACCGATGGGTGCACTATGGAAATTAAAACAATTAATCAGCTTGAAAAACAGGCGATGAAAAAGAGTCATTCAGAGCTCGGAAGAATCGGCTTTGCCCTCTTTTTCCTTGTCGGTGTTTTAGCTTATAGTTTTGCTACCAGTGGCGGTGTACCCAATAATGTATTTTTAGCTATCGCCGCTGTGTTTGGTGGTTATATGGCAATGAATATTGGCGCTAATGATGTCGCTAATAATGTAGGCCCAGCCGTTGGGTCTAAAGCATTAACGATGACTGGTGCGATCATTATTGCCATGATTTTTGAAGCTGCTGGTGCCATTATTGCTGGTGGTGAAGTAGTTTCAACCATTAAAAAAGGCATTATCGATATTGATGCTTTTGGCAGTGATACCGATAGCTTTTTGTGGGCCATGATGGCGGCATTATTAGCGGCCGCACTATGGCTTAATTTGGCAACAATGGCCAAAGCACCGGTCTCTACAACGCATTCTATTGTTGGTGGTGTTATGGGGGCGGGTATCGCAGCTGCTGGTTTTAGCATTGTTGATTGGGGCACGATGGGTAAGATTGCGAGCTCGTGGGTTATTTCACCTGTCATTGGTGGTGTGATTGCAGCAGGGTTCTTATTCGCAATTAAGAAGACGATTATTTTCAAAGAAAATAAAGTAGAGGCGTCTTATAAGTGGGTACCTGTCTATGTCGCAATTATGTCATTAGCTTTTGTGACATACCTTGTCCTAAAAGGGCTAAAAAAAGTATGGCAACCAATGGTCAACAGTTTTAATGAGATCATGTTTTTTTCTGTAGAAGTAACAAAAAAACCAACATTGGGTGCGGCATTACTGTTGGGGACTATTGTTGCAGTTATTGTTTTCTTTTGGATGAAGAAATCAATTAAAGCAAAATTAGAAACATTAGAAAATGATCGTGGTGGTGTGAATATCTTATTCACTATTCCATTGATTTTTGCTGCGGCATTATTGAGTTTTGCTCATGGTGCTAATGATGTGGCGAATGCCATTGGTCCATTAGCTGCAATTAATGATGCGGTAATGACCGGCGGCATTTCTTCTAAAGCAGGTATTCCTTTTTGGGTCATGGCCGTAGGTGCATTTGGTATCGCAATTGGTTTGGCTTTATATGGTCCTAGGTTAATCAGAACGGTGGGCAGCGAGATTACTGAGCTAGATCAAATGCGCGCTTTCTCAGTTGCTATGGCGGCAGCGATTACTGTAATTATTGCAAGCCAATTAGGTTTACCAGTGAGCTCAACGCATATTGCCATTGGCGGTATTTTTGGTGTTGGTTTCTTACGTGAATGGCTAGATTCATCTGTGAGTATTGAAAGTGAAATTGCTCAAGATAAAGCAGAGATTAAGGGTGAGAAAAAATCCTTGAGCGCTCTGCGGAATGAACTTGCTTCTTTAGATAAAAAAGAAGATAAAGCTGAGCAAGATTATGACCGTATTAATACGCTTTATCGTTTGATTGATGCAGATGAAGAGTCTCTTAAGCAAGCGAAGAAAAATTTAAAAGAAGATAAGAAAAATTTGTATGTAAAACGTGATGCAATTAAGAAGATTATTACAGCATGGGTTATTACCGTTCCATCTGCTGCTGTAATGGCGGCGGCTATCTTTCTTATGATTAAAGGGGTTATGTCGTAAAGACTTATCGTGCAAAGGTCTCAAAGTAAATTTAAGAGGTCTCATTTGAGGCCTTTTTTATGTAAAATAATATAAATGAAACGTGCCCAAGAAATCCTTCAGTCTACTTTTGGTTATGACCAATTTCGTCATGCTCAGCAGGATATTATTCAAGAGTTACTCAATGGCAATGACGCCTTAGTTTTAATGCCCACTGGTGGCGGTAAGTCCCTGTGCTTCCAGATCCCTGCACTTGTACGAGAGGGAACCGCTATTGTGGTTTCACCCTTGATTGCCTTAATGCAAGATCAAGTTGATGCTTTGCAGCAGTTAGGTGTTAATGCGGCGTATCTCAATTCTAGTTTAAGTCCCAATCAAGCTTATGATGTTGAGCAACAATTACTTAATAATGAATTGGAGCTGCTTTATGTCGCTCCTGAACGTCTTTTAAATAGCCAGTTTTTATCATTACTTGATCGTTGTGACTTAGCATTATTTGCAATTGATGAAGCGCACTGTGTTTCGCAATGGGGCCATGATTTTCGTCCTGACTATCAGCAACTTGCCTTATTACATCAGCGCTATCCCTCGGTACCAAGAATAGCGTTAACAGCCACAGCCGATCAACGCACCCGCGATGAAATAATTAAGCAATTACAACTTGATGATGCACGGGTATTTATTAATAGCTTTGACCGTCCTAATATTCACTATGCGATCTCGGAAGGAAATAACCCAAAACAACGCTTATGGTCATTTTTACAGGCGAATCATCCTGATGATGCCGGTATTATTTATTGTTTGTCGCGTAAAAAGGTGGAGGCGACTGCGGAATGGTTAGCGGAACAAGGTAGGACTGCGCTTCCTTATCATGCAGGGTTGCCACAGGATATTCGCCAACAAAATCAGCAACGGTTTTTACGAGAAGAAGGTGTCATTATCGTCGCTACCATCGCCTTTGGGATGGGTATTGATAAACCTGATGTACGCTTTGTTGCACACTTAAGTTTACCCAAAAGTATCGAAGCCTATTATCAAGAAACTGGTCGTGCAGGTCGTGATGGCGAACCAGCAAATGCGTGGATGGCTTATGGCCTACAAGATGTCATTACGCTGCGTCAGTTTATGCAAGATTCAAAAGCAGATGAGGCGCATAAGCGTGTAGAGCATCACAAGTTGGAATCGATGTTGGGTCTATGTGAATTAATCACTTGCCGTCGCCAATCTTTACTGGCCTATTTTGATGAGCAGAGCCCGAAGCCTTGCGGTCATTGTGACAACTGCCAGCAAACACCAGAAAAGTGGGATGGCACCGATGCTGCCAGAAAAGCCTTATCGTGTATTTACCGTACTGAGCAACGCTTTGGGGTGAATTATATTATTGATGTATTACATGGCAAGCGTGATGATCGCATTCAACGTAATGGCCATGAACAGCTTAGTACCTTTGGTATCGGCACAGATATGCCCGTAACGGAATGGCGTAGTTTGTTTAGACAGTTAATTGCCCTTGGCTATATTGATATTAATGTGGAGCGACATGGTGCTTTATGTTTAACAGAAAAATGTCGTGCCATCTTGCATGGGGAGCAAACGCTAGAACTTAGAAAACAATCTAAACCAGAAAAACTGAGTAAAGAAGCGAAGAAAAACAAGAGTGTTAGACCTCAAGATCAGGTTTTATGGGATGCTTTACGCGCATTAAGACTTTCTTTGGCTGAAGAAGCTGGCGTGCCACCGTATGTTATTTTTCATGATGCAACCTTACAAGAAATGATTAAAACTAGGCCCCAGTCGCTGACTGAAATGAATAAAATATCAGGTGTAGGTGAGCAAAAACTAGCCCGCTATGGACAGCCGTTTTTAGATGAAATTACATTGCATCCACTATCTGAACTTTTGAATAATCGCCTTAGTGCTACCGTAAATGAAACCTTGATGCTCTATCAGCAAGACTTAGATGTAGAACAAATTGCAACGCAGCGAGAAGTGAAAAGCAGCACAATTTATACTCATTTGGCTGATGCTATTGAAGTGGGTTTGCTTGATGTTCGCGATGTAACTGGATTGTCTGACGGTGAATTTAATGAAATTGTTTATGTTATTGAATCACAAGAGGAGCAGGAAAAAGGTCGATTGAAGCCCGTTTATGATGAACTTGATGGTGAATATGATTATGGGATTTTACGCTGTGTACAGGCGACGATGTAATTTATCTTAGAGAATAATTTCCTTAAGATTAAATATGTTCAGTCTGTTACAAAACTGTAATATATAGCAGGTATGATCTGTAGATCTTGTACAACATCAGGGTTTTATGAATGGCAATAACAATATTAGTAGTAGAAGATGATATGGCGATTCGAGACATGCTGTGCTTCTCACTTAAACATTCTGGCTATGAGTGTCACCCCGTCAGTGATGGTGAGCAGGGATTGGCATGGTTAAAAACCCAGAAACCAGATTTAATTTTATTAGATTGGATGTTGCCAGGTATTGACGGTATTGAATTTATCAGACGTTTACGCGCCAATGAGTTTTGGGCTGATATTCCGGTTATTATGCTGACAGCAAAAGGCGAAAGCGATGATATGGTCAAAGGGCTAAGTGTCGGCGCGGATGATTATATTAATAAGCCCTTCTCACCACCTGAGCTGATGGCTAGAATGAAAGCGGTTCTACGACGTTGCAGTCCCGCAGAAGCAAATGATACGCAAAAATTAGACGTAGCGGGATTAGTGTTGGATACAAAAAGTCATCGAGTTACTGTTAACGAACAACGCTTAGATCTTGGCCCGACAGAATTTCGATTATTACATTTCTTTATGCGTAATCCTGAGCGAGCCTATAGCCGAGGCCAATTGCTTGACCATGTATGGGGTGATACGGTTTATATCGAAGAACGTACGGTTGATGTGCATATTCGTCGTTTACGAAAAGCATTGGAGCCATCGAAGCATGAAAACCTTGTTCAAACAGTGCGTGGTGTAGGCTACCGCTTTGCTGAAGGTTAAACTTTCTACATGATGCATTGGGATTATTGGCGATTACTTGCGATAGTCAGTGTGGCTGGCTTTGTCGGTTTGATCTTTGGTCAAATGATGACATTTATGTTTATAGCTTCATTTTTATATGCATTATGGTTACAGCGTGCTTGGTATCAATTATGGCATTGGCTACAAAAACCTAAAGCCAATAAAGCGCCGAGTGCAGAAGGTGCTATTGATGAAGTGTGCCGGCAAATTGATGCCATTAAAAAACAAAATCGTTCAAGAAAGAAAAAATTGGGTGGCTATCTTAAGCAATTTCAAGCCGCAACGTCTGCCTTACCTGATGCTATTATTGTTTTGGGTGAGTTTGGTAAGGTTGAGTGGGCCAATAAGGCGGCTAAATCATTACTGGGGATTCGCTGGCCACAAGATAGCCATGTTCGGGTTAATAACTTAATTCGTGATCCCGTGTTTCACAAAATCTTACATGCGCCTATTAGTAAGGATAGCGTGGCAGTTGTTACTTCACCCATACGCTCAGAACAACAGTTGGAAGTGAAAATTGTTAACTATATGGGCGATGGGCGATTATTAATTGCTCGTGATATGACCCAAACAATTAAATTGCAACGTATGCGTCGTGACTTTGTTGCCAATGTGTCACATGAATTACGTACGCCTCTGACAGTATTACACGGTTATTTAGAAATGTTTACGCCTGAAAGTTCAGTAGAGCAATGGGGGGCGGCATTACCCGTTATGCAGCAACAAACCCAGCGTATGGATCTGATGATTAAAGATTTACTCACCCTGTCACGGTTAGAAATGGGAGAAAAGCGCTTAGAGCATCGACCGGTTGATGTTGGAGATGTATTACGTTCTATTGTTAAAGATGCAGAGCAATTACAGCAATATAAGCACCATACGATTAATTTAGAGATTGAGAGTGACAAATTATTATTAGCAGATAGTGATGAGTTACGTAGTGCCATCTCAAACCTTGTCTTTAATGCTATTAAGTACACGCCAGAAAATTCAACCGTGACAATTCGGTGGATGGTAGATAAAAGTCATGGCAGTATTGAAGTGAGTGACAATGGCTTTGGCATCGCCGAGGAGCATTTAGATCGTTTAACAGAGCGCTTTTATCGCGTGGATAGTGGCAGGTCACAAGAAGCTGGTGGCACAGGCTTAGGCTTAGCGATTGTTAAACATATACTGCAACGACATGGTGCCGAACTTAAAATAAGCAGTGAAGTAGGTGAGGGTTCGACGTTTTGTTGTTGTTTTTCATTAAGCCATGTCTCAGATAGTTAATGTTGTGAAACGCCTGTTATCGGCCTTAGCTTTTGCCGCAATAAGTCGCGGCCTGATTTTGAAGCATAGGTACTGAGATATATACCCAAACTACTTGAAGATGTAGCTCCTTCTTTCGTCATTCCCACGAAAGTGGGAATCCATGGGCAGTAGAAATAGCCACTATCGTTGGATTCCCATTTCCATGGGAATGACAGACTTTATAAAGTGACCATTCAAATTGAATGGTCACAGGTATAGAGATGATTATCCTTAATATCTAGGCAAAAAAGGATAAACAACATACTATGGCGAATCTAAAATCATTTTGATTCTGGGCATACACCTAAAATAGGAAGTAACATGAAAGAAATTACAGTTGATAGCAACCCAAGTGAAGCACTTTTGAAAGATATGGGTGCTGCTTACTGGCCAACATGGGAAAAAGAAGTATCGGTATTCCCATGGGCATTCGTTACCACGGAAACTGCACTAATTTTAGAAGGCGAATGTGAAATAACACCTGCCGATGGCGGCGCATCAACTACGTTTAAAGCGGGTGACTTAGTCGTATTTCCACTAGGTTATAAAGGATCGTGGGAAGTGAAAAAGCCACTTAAAAAGCGTTTCAAACACAATGGTGGAAACTTCGTTAAATGTACGTTTAACCGATTGAAAAGAGTATCAAATCGCATTAAAGCGGTCATGAAATAAAATTCACTTCCATTATCTCCACAATAGCGGCTTCTGATAGTTTGATAAGCTCGTATTCTGAAGAGGAATAAATATCACCTTCTTTATTTCCCAGAGCGATGCTTGCGACATCAGGCTTATCATCATGAAGCAGGATTACGATCTTTTTATCTAGGGCAATACAATCAATGGTGATGGCATCGGCTTTCATGCCTTGATTGCGTAAGGTTTTATCCATTATTCCCATTAAGGTATCGATATTATCAAACTTGCTATAGAACAGATCATTTGCCCTAGCGACAATCTCTGATAAGTTTTGTAGTTTATTATTCATTTTTGACTCTTCGTGATTTGGGCGACGAATTGAAACCTAACGCATTATTATAGGCTAATAAAAAGCCTCAGTTATTTACATACTGATGTCGACGATAATTACCTTTCAGTTGAATCATCAAGTTGGAAATGACATATCTCTTTCTGTATGAAATTAAAGCATCACAAAGTTTTGAAATTGTAATTCAGCCTTTATATGACCGCAGCTAGTCGATCATATTAAAGGTCATGAGATGCTCAATGTTGAAAATGTGGTTACAGCCTCTCCCCCTGATTTTTCAACACGTAGCCGTGGTTCAAACGTTCCACCTTAGGATTGCCTCGGAAGTTATCTTATGAAAAGGAGCTCAATAGGTTTCTAAATGAGAACCCCGATCTGAGAGGCTATAATTTTGTTGAGCAAGTTTCTTACTTTTAAGGTTAGTTATTCTCTTTCTCACCGTGATTGTTGCTAATCACCCTTTGGTCGCCTTTGATTGATTAGCACTGTTGAAGCTGGTGGCTGAAATTTGTAATGCTCAGTTTGCAGCAATTTAAAGCCGCAAAAAGAAAGCGTTATTTAGGACCATAAGTATTTTCGTTAGCTATAGCGTGGCTTTAGCCGCTGTAACATAACTGTCATATAGATTTAATATCATTGTCACATTCAAACGGGATACTACGCAGCGTAATTCAGATTTATTACATGTATTTCGATTTTAATTCTTAGGAGTTGGACAAATGATGTTCACTAAAAAACTTGCAATCTTGGGTGCTACGGTAACGATGGCATTTTCTGCAGCAACGTATGCTGATGTTGATCCAGCTTTAGCAACTTACGAAAAAGTAAGTGGTGTTTCTGGTAACTTATCAAGTGTTGGTTCTGATACCTTAGCTAACTTGATGACTCTTTGGGCTGAAGAGTTCAAACGTGAATACCCAAATGTTAGTATTCAAATTCAAGCGGCAGGTTCTTCTACAGCGCCACCAGCATTGACTGAAGGTACATCAAACTTCGGTCCAATGAGCCGTAAAATGAAAGACAAAGAAACAGCCGCTTTCGAAGCTAAGTTCGGCTACAAAGCAACACCTATCCGTGTAGCAATTGATGCTTTAGCCGTTTATGTGCATAAAGATAATCCAATTGAAGGTTTAACAATTCCTCAAGTTGATGCGATTTTCTCTGCAACACGCAAATGTGGTTATTCAGAAGATATCACTAACTGGGGTCAAGCTGGTGTTGATGATCTTGGAAGCATCCAAATCTACGGTCGTAACTCAGTGTCTGGTACCTACGGTTACTTTAAGAAGAAAGGCCTATGTAAAGGTGATTACAAAAACAGTGTAAATGAGCAACCTGGTTCAGCATCTGTTGTTCAGGGGGTGACTAAATCATTAAACGGTATCGGTTATTCTGGTATTGGTTACAAAACATCAGGCGTTAAAGCGGTTGCTCTAACTAAGAAACCAGGTAAGCCTTTCATTGCCGCAACGAAAGAAAATGCTGCAAATGGCACATATCCATTATCTCGTTACCTATACGTTTATGTGAACAAAGCACCTAATAAACCATTGTCTCCAATTGATCGTGAATTTGTAAAAATGATGTTATCAAAAGCGGGCCAAGAAGTTGTTGTTAAAGATGGTTATGTACCATTACCGGCTTCAGTGGTAGAAAAAGAGTTAGCTAAAATTAAATAAACTATTTTAGTTAAATTGATGATGACGCCCTGCACATTGTGTGGGGCGTTTTGTTATCACATAATCAAAAAAGCATTTAGTTAGAGTACGTTTTTGAGTGTGTTTTAACACAGTATTAACCGTAATATTCGGTTTATTTTTTGAATAATTTTGAGAGACTTATGGTTGAACATTCTCTAAAAGATAGCGTACTGCCAGCAGCGAATTCGCAGATAGCTATTCGTCGACGTGCATGGCGTGAGCTTAAAGATCGCTTGGCAAAATATGGTGTGGCAATTGGTGGGATGTCTGTTATTTTTGCTATTGCACTGATCTTCTTCTATTTGCTTTATATCGTAATGCCTTTATTTTATGGGGCTGATATTGAAACTGATGCAGAGTTCACTCAAGAAGCCAATACCGCAGTACATTTAACCTTAAATGAATATAACGATGTTGGCTTAAGTCTTGATATGCAAGGTCGGGCACGATTTTTTGCAGCAGATACTGGCGTAACACTATTAACCCCCTTATTGCCATTGGCTGCATCTGAAGTGACAAGCTTTAGTGATGGAGCATCTTCAACGGGTGTGTTTGCGTATGGTTTTGCTAATGGTCAGGCTCTTGTTTTTAAGCAAGATTATAAAATAAGTTACCCTGATGATAAGCGTTTAGTTACACCGTTGATTGAATTCCCTTCAGGTGAGAGTCCTTTGCAACTGGATACACAAGGACAGCCATTACAGCTGTTAAGTGTGCAAAGTAATGAAGAGCAAACAACCTTGTCGGCGGTGACAGCAGATAAACGTTTAGTCATATCTGCTCTGATCCGTGAAGAAGACTTTATGGATGAAGATGCCTTTACCATTGAGCAGGTATCAGCTGAAATTATGTTACCTGAAGGTGTTGATAGTACGCATCTAGCGATTGATATTGATCAGCGGGAGCTGTATTTAGTCGATAGTGAGGGCATGATTTCTTATTACGATATTCAAGAGGTTACTGCACCGCGATTAGTTCAGAAAATTAAGGCGGTTCCCTCAAATGTTGAGATTACAACACTCGAATTTCTAACGGGTGGAATATCTATTTTAGTCGGGCGCAGTGACGGTCAAGTTGATCAGTGGTTCCCCGTTCGAGATAAAGACAATAATTACACGCTTCATAATGTGCGTAGTTTTCATGAGCAGTCTGCCGCTATTGTGGCAATTGCACCAGAATATGCTCGTAAAGGTTTCTTGGCTTTAGATGCCAGTGGTCAATTAGGTATCTATCACACCACTGCAGAACGAACATTACTTATTGAGCCATTAGTGGAGCCAACAAGTGAACATGCTGTGATGGCCATTTCTCCACGAGCGAATGGTTTGTTGAGCATGACCACTGAAGGGCAGGTTAAATTATTAGCGATTGATAATGAGCATCCCGATGTTTCATGGCATTCACTTTGGGAAAAAGTATGGTATGAAAGCCGCGATAAGCCAGAGCATATTTGGCAATCATCATCAGCGAGTAATGATTTTGAGCCAAAGTTCAGTTTAACGCCATTAACATTTGGTACGTTAAAGGCAGCATTTTATGCCATGGCAATTGCGGTTCCATTAGCCATTTTTGGTGCTATCTATGCAGCTTACTTTATGTCTCCAGGTATGCGAAAAGTCGTGAAGCCAACAATTGAGATAATGGAGGCATTACCAACTGTTATTTTAGGTTTCTTAGCAGGCTTATGGTTAGCCCCAATTGTTGAAGGTAATCTACCTGGTGTATTCAGTATCTTCATTTTAATGCCCATTATGGTGGTGTTGACTGCATGGCTTTGGACTAAGTTACCAGCACGATTAAGTGAACGAATTCCTGATGGCTGGGAAGCCGCTATTTTAGTGCCTATTGTGATTTTAGTGGGTGTCGTTTCAATGATGATGAGCCCGACATTAGAAGCATTGTTATTTGATGGCAATATGCCGGAGTGGTTGAATAATCATGGTGTTGGTTTTGATCAGCGTAATTCACTTGTGGTCGGAATGGTGATGGGCTTTGCTGTTATTCCCACTATCTTTTCTATTACTGAAGATGCGATTTTTGGTGTGCCAAAACACTTAACTATCGGTTCATTAGCATTAGGTGCAACGCCGTGGCAAACACTAACACGAGTGGTTATTTTGACGGCTAGCCCAGGCATATTCTCTGCCGTTATGATTGGTTTGGGCCGTGCAGTAGGTGAAACGATGATTGTATTAATGGCAACAGGTAATACACCTATTATGGACTTTAATATATTTGAAGGTTTCCGGGCTCTGTCTGCCAATATTGCTGTTGAAATGCCGGAAGCTGAAGTGGCGAGCACACATTACCGTGTCTTGTTCTTAGCAGCACTCGTACTCTTTGCGGCAACATTCTTCTTCAATACCGTAGCTGAGATTGTTCGTCAGCGTTTACGTAACAAATACAGCAGTCTGTAAAAAAAGGTCTCGGAAATTATGTCTGATAAATCATTTTCCTCTTGGGTTAAAAGTGGCGCACCGTGGGTATGGCTAAATGCGGGTGCCGTTAGCATTAGCTTGGTTATGGTTGTGGGGTTGCTTTTATTGATTGCTGTGCGTGGCCTAAGTCATTTTTGGCCAGCGGATGTTATGGAGGTGTCTTATACCGAGCCAGGTAAGCAAGTCGAAATTATTATAGGTGAACAAATTGATGTTGAGGAAGTGCCTGCAGCACGCTTGAAACGAGTTGGTGTTGATTTGCCAGAAGGCCAAGAAAGTGCTGAACGAGTCCTGTTGAAAGTCGGTAACCGTGATTATTTTGGCATGGATTTTCGTTGGTTCAATGCACCTTGGATGGGCGAAGCAAGTTACCCGGAAGATATTATTTCCATTGAGCGTCGTGAATGGGGCCGCTTTTATGGCCGCCTTGTTTCTGTAAAGCAGCAGGGTGAAGTTGTTGCTACTGGTAGTGGTGCTTATGATGAATTGCAACACCGCTTAACACGCAGTAATAATTTGATTGCTGAGATCAAGCAGCTTGAATACAAAGAGATCGGTAAGATTAACCATGGTATTGAAGAGATTCGTTTAGATCGCCGTCAATTAGAATTGAACGATGTGGTTGCAGGTTCAATTCAATATGTCGAGTTAGCCGAATCAGAAAAGCAATTTGATGCTGCATATAAGAAATTACAAGATCAATTGGCTGATTTATATTCGGCATTAAACCGTGATCAGTTGGTGGTGAAAATGTCGGATGGACGAGACGTTGAAATTCCATTAGCCAAAATTGTATTAACGCACCGTCCTAATGCGATGGGGATAGTAGAAAAAATAGCCTTTTATGGTCATGCCGTATGGGAGTTTGTTTCAGGTGATCCTCGTGAAGCAAATACAGAAGGTGGCGTGTTCCCTGCGATATTTGGAACCGTGATGATGGTTATGATTATGGCGGTGTTAGTAACGCCATTTGGTGTAGTTGCAGCGGTATATTTGAAAGAATATGCCACGCAAGGCCCCATTATTCGATTGATTCGAATTGCGGTTAATAATTTGGCAGGAGTACCCTCCATTGTTTATGGTGTGTTTGGTTTAGGGTTTTTTGTCTATTTCCTCGGTGGTAATATTGATGATTTATTCTTCCAAGCCAGCTTGCCATCCCCAACATTTGGTACGCCTGGCCTAATGTGGGCTTCAATTACCTTGGCAATATTGACGGTTCCTGTGGTAATCGTAGCAACAGAAGAAGGATTATCTCGCATTCCAAGAGCTATTCGTGAAGGTAGTTTGGCATTAGGCGCTACTAAAGCAGAAACATTATGGCGTACTGTATTGCCCATGGCTGCACCTGCAATGATGACGGGGCTAATCTTAGCCGTGGCTCGGGCTGCCGGTGAAGTTGCTCCATTAATGATGGTAGGTGTGGTTAAGTTAGCACCCGCACTGGCTGTAGATAATATTGCACCGTATTTGCATTTAGATCGTCAATTTATGCACCTTGGCTTCCATATTTATGATGTGGGTTTCCAAAGTCCAAATGTTGAAGCGGCTAGACCTTTGGTCTATGCCACAGCATTATTATTGGTCATGATTATTATTGTATTAAATCTTGCAGCGATTGGGATCCGAAATCGTCTGCGTGAAAACTTTAAAGCAAGTGAGAGTTAAAATGGCAGAACAACAATCAGTAGCGCGTGCAATTGATATTGAATCAATGGGGCGTGGCAACAAATTGAATATGGAAAATGAAGATATTTGTTTGCAAGTAAAAGACTTCAACTTATTTTATGGCGAAAAACAAGCCTTACATAATATTGATATGTCGATTGCTAAAAATCGTGTAACTGCATTTATCGGCCCAAGTGGTTGCGGTAAATCAACCTTACTTCGCTGTTTTAATCGTATGAATGATTTGATTGACTCCGTTAATATCAATGGTGAAATGTTGCTTGATGGTAATAACCTTAATGGGCCTTCAGTGAATGTTGCTGATTTGCGTCGTCAAGTGGGTATGGTATTTCAAAAGCCAAATCCTTTCCCCAAATCAATTTATGAAAATGTGGCTTATGGTCTTCGTTTGCAGGGTGTAAATGATCGGGCAACCTTAGATAATGTGGTTGAAAAATCATTGAAAGGCGCGGCATTGTGGGACGAGGTTAAAGACCGTTTACATGAGTCGGCTATGGGTATGTCAGGTGGTCAGCAACAGCGTCTAGTTATTGCGCGAGCCATTGCGATTGAGCCTGAGGTGTTATTGCTAGATGAGCCTGCATCAGCACTGGATCCTCTTTCGACGTTAAAAATTGAAGAGTTGATTTATGAGCTTAAAGATAAATATACGATTGTTATCGTTACTCATAATATGCAACAAGCGGCTCGCGTATCAGACTATACCGCATTTATGTATATGGGTGAATTGATTGAGTTTGGTGCAACAGATGAGTTGTTTACCAACCCAAGAAAGAAGCAAACTGAAGATTATATTACCGGCCGTTACGGTTAAGGACTAGGAGAACACACTATGGCGACAAATAATTCACAACATATTTCGCAGCAATTTGAGATGGAATTGCAGGATATTCGTTCTCGCGTCTTAGCTATGGGCGGCTTAGTTGAGCTACAGCTTACGAATGCATTGAAATCATTAAAAACAGCAGATTTTGAATTGGCGCGTGAGGTGATTGCAAATGACCATAAAGTAAATAATTATGAAGTTTCGATTGATGAAGAGTGTATTCAAATTATTGCTTTACGTCAGCCGACGGCAAGTGATCTTCGCTTGATAACGGTTATTTTAAAAACGATTACAGATCTTGAGCGGATTGGTGATGAAGCAAACAGTATCGCCCAAAAAGCATTGAATGTGGCAGATAGTGACCGGCCGAAAAAGAATTATCGTGAACTTTCAACACTAGGTAAACACGTTAAAGATATTCTTCATGATGCTTTAGATGCCTTTGCTCGCATGGATGTTAAAGCGGCTATTGCTGTGGCGCGTGAAGATGAGGATGTCTCTGCTGAATATGAAAGTTTCACTCGTTCAACCGTGACCTATATGATGGAAGATCCTCGAACAATATCAAGAGTATTAGATTTAATGTGGGCTGCGCGTGCTTTAGAGCGTATTGCTGATCATTCTCGTAACCTGTGTGAATATGTGATTTATCATGTTGAAGGTAAAGATGTTCGCCATTTAAGTGTTGATCATATTGAAAAGGTACTTCAAGAAAATAGTTAAACTTATTAGCAATAATTAGATTAACAAGCCTGCACTTATAATTTAAGTGTGGGCTTTTTTATGGACAGTTATAAACCTTGTCTATTGGGTTGGATTTGATGCAGAATACATTCTATTATTTTCAAATATAGATTTAAATAATGAATAAACAGCAGAATGATGGTGAAGTCTTAGCCGCTATAGATTTAGGCTCAAACAGTTTCCATATGATTATTGCTCGTTTGCGTGATGGTCATTTTCAGGTTGTTGATAAACTGCGAGAGATGGTGCAATTACGTGCTGGGCTTGATGATAAAAATCGACTAACAGATGAAGCTCAAGAAAGAGCAATTGCCTGTTTACAGCGGTTTGGAGAGCGAATTAAAGAGTTGCCTGTTGGCAGTGTTCGAATTGTAGGTACGAATACATTGCGAGTTGCAAAGAATAGTCAGCAGTTCTTAGCTAAAGCGAGACAAGCTTTAGGCCATCCGATTGATATTGTGGCAGGAGCAGAGGAGGCACGCCTTATTTATCTTGGCGTAGCACATGCCCTCGCATTTGATAATTCAAACCGTTTAGTAATGGATATTGGTGGCGGTAGTACTGAGTTTATTATTGGGCAAGGCTTTACTGGTTTGAGGCGTGAGAGCCTAGAAATGGGCTGTGTTAGTTTTTCCCAGCGTTTTTTTGGTGATGGGAAAATAACGCCAACCCGTATGAAAATAGCCTTAATTACTGCCGGTACGCGGCTACGCTCAATTCAGCGTCCCTATCGAAGTTTAGGCTGGGTAGAAGCTATTGGTGCATCAGGTACTATTCGCACGGTAGCTAATATAGTAAAAGAAAATGGTTGGGCTGATAATGGCGTGATCACTCCTGAGTCATTAGACAAATTGATTGCTACTTTGTTGGAAGCGGGTGATGTACAAGAGCTTAAGCTTGCAGGATTAAGTGATGAGCGAGCCTCAGTATTACCTGGCGGTGTTGCGGTATTAAAAGCCTCATTTGAACGCTTAAAGATTGATCGGATGATTGTTTCAGATGGCGCTTTACGTGAAGGCTTGTTGTATGATTTGCTTGGTCGGATCCAGCATGATGATGAGCGAGATAGAACTGTATTAGCACTAGCCCGTCGTTATCAAACGGATGAAAAGCATGCTGAACGCATTAGCACGATGGCAACACAATTGTTTGAGCAAGTATCGCTATGCTGGGGTATTGATGATGAGCAGTATTTGGACCGTTTGCAATGGGCCGCTAAATTACACGAAGTGGGTCTAGCCATTGCACATCATTCATTTCAAAAGCACTCAGCTTATTTGGTGGAACATTCTGCTTTGCCTGGATTTTCGCGAGAGGAACAGCATGCATTAGCAACGATTGTTTTTGGTCAGCGGCGGCGATTTCCGAAAGAAAAGATTGATAACTTACCGGATGAGTTGCAACAATCCACTCAGTACCTCACAGTGTTATTGCGTTTAGCAATGGTATTTAATCGAGGGCGAAGTGAGCAAGCTGATACGTTTGTTAAATTAAAGGTGACAAAAAAAGGGCTGCGTTTAACCTTACCCAAAGGTTGGTTAGATAATCATCCCCTAACAGAAGCCGATTTATTACAAGAAGCGGACTATCTATCGAAAATGAATATTAAGCTGAAAGTGAAGCAAGAGAAATAAGGCTGGAACGAATATTAGTATTTGCTGTCATAGGTAGAGGAAGTAACAGGAGGACGTTATGTCTCTATTAAAAATAGCTGGGATAATATTATTAGCAAGTAGCCTGACTATTCAGGCTAATGAATCAGTAAGTATCTCAAGTGAAAGCGGGGATACATTGATGATTCACCGCTTAAATAGTGGTGAGGTTTGGGGAAGCTTAATCATCACGGATCAAGTGGCTGATAGTTTTGCTGATCATGAGCTTATTGTTTTACAAATAGATCAGAATCAACCCATTAAATTAGATCAAGAAAAACGCTGTGCAACACCTGCAGGTGAAGAGCAGAAAGTGGCTTATACCTTTGAATCAGAAGGTGCTCAACAACAATGGCAATTTAGTCAGGTATCAACAGCAAAGCCTGATATTTTAAAATTAACGGGTTGGGATAAGGATACCTATCAGCATATGAAATCTGATCGGCGCCCAGAAGTAGTGGATTTTCCTATACAAGCTGAACTTGCAATTGAATCGTTACAGCAACAGTTCCAGCAAGGTGATCGTGTTACTTTTCGTTACACAACAGATGCCGATGAGCCTCGACAAGCACTATTTGAATTAAAGAATAAACGAGAACAGATTATTCAGTTGATTAAATAAAAACTTCCCTCTTCTACAATAGAAAAGGGAAGTTAATTGAGTCTTTACCAGTTTACGTTAACACCAACATAAGCGCTACGACCTAAGCCTGGTAAACGGTCAATTGGATCAGCGCTAATTCGGTTATAACCACCTAAATGATTTTCATACTTACGATCAAGTAGATTGTTAACGCCAGCAGATAGGGTAATAGCATCATTAGCTTGATAGTTACCTGATAAGTTATACACCGCATAACCACTAGTTTTCTGTTCGTTATTTTCAGATGAGACTTTATTTTGAGCCGCGACTGTTTCAGCTTCTATACCCACACGCCATGTTGTTTGAACATAACTTAGCATGGTGCGAGCAGAAAGCGGTGCAATACGGTAAAGGTTATCGCTCGTATCACGACGTTCACCTCGTACATAGCTCACTGTACCATCTAGTTGCCAATCATTATTAATAGCAACAAACCAGCCGGCATCAATACCATATAATTTGGCATCAACATTACTAAATTGTAATGGTGTTGCGGCCATTGGATTCATACCACTAACCATATTAACGGTCATATCTGTACTTGTTACACCTTGGATATAGTCATTGATATGATGGTAAAACACGCGAGGTGAGAAGGCTGCTTTTGGCGTGTGCCAATCAAAACCAAGCTCTGCTTGATAAGCAGTTTCTTTATCAAGGTTAATATTTCCAACATAATTATTACCATCCGCTAAACCGGATGTTGATTCCATTGGCATCCATAAATAGCGCTCTTGATAACTTGGAGCACGCTCTTTGCGAGCAAGCCCTAGCTCAATATCAAGGTCATTATTTATTTTGTAGGTAAATAGTGCCATCAGATCAATCAAGTTGTCATCTTGGCTACGATCTGAATTATTAAAGCGATCACGTAATGTTTGTAAGCCACCAGCCATCATTGCCATATTACTGCCAACTTCTCCTGCATCAGAAGAAACTCTGCTTAGACGGAGTCCAGATTCTAACTCCCAGTTAGGGTTAATAGTGCCTGCCCATTCAGTGAAAACACTATAACGATCACGTTCGACATCATTATAGTTTTCGGCCCAAAACATAGGATTTGTTGGGTCTGAAATATCAGCATTATGTTCTTCTTGGTCGCCATCAAAACCTACTTTCCAACCATTGTTTTCATAATTTAAATGTAAACCAGACGCTTTAACATCCGTTAATGCAAAGCGAGAGCCCATCATGCCGGGCGTTCTCAAAGAATAGTTATTCATCAGATGATCAGCATCTTGATAATTCAAGCGAGCATTGAATTTGCCGCCATTATAAAGCGCTTTGCTGAATTTGATTTTGTAGTTCTCACCACGTGCGAACATGATATCCATCGGTAATGCTGCTGTACCCGTGTTGCCAGTATCATGGTGTTCAATATCTAATTCGAGTTCATGACCTGATTTTTGAAACGCATAATTAATGCCTACGGTATCTCGTTCATGCTCGCTGGGGAGAATATGACCACCATCAAATTCAAGATCATCGCCACGATCAAGGCTTCCTGCAACTTGGAGCCGATGAGTATCATTCGCAACGCTGGCTAAGATACCGGCATAACGTGTATTACCATTTTCTGCATAACCTGCCGAAGCATTACCGTGAAACTCTGCTTCATTACTTGTACC
>ENA-OSET01001916-OSET01001916.1-sediment-metagenome-genome-assembly--contig:-NODE-1916-length-20856-cov-11.128014_pt1 | contig 20856 bp, 9 predicted proteins | sample MGYA00237882_ERZ534229 | MGnify/ENA primary metagenome ERZ534229 (study PRJEB26408, sample SAMN06266212) | sediment metagenome | isolation source: Hudson Canyon methane seep mesocosm | place... | reverse complement strand
TGTTTGAACATTTTTTGATAATCTAATGCCAAGCCCTGACTGGTTAAAAAGTCACTGCAAAAACCGTAAAAAGTTTGAATCACTGAATCATCATTATGATCATTTAACCAAAGCGCTTTTCGCTTCTCTGCCAACATTCGATTAAAGCATAAAAACAACTGTCGTTTGCCCTGCTCTGCTTCTTTTTCCATAAAGCTTTGCACCACCAAACTTTTTCCTGATCCTGCTGTTCCCATGACTCTTAATCTAAAGGGTTGCATTTCAAGATTAGCTAACACATTAACTAATGCTCCTGATTGCCTGACAAAACTTTTATCCAGTTTTTCCTTGTGCGCATGAATATCAGGAACCAATTCAAAGGTCTGGCGAAAGAAACTTTCTAGTTTTTTATAATTAACTGTTTCTTCAGAACTGGTAACACATAAAGACTCAATAATTTCAGCCAGTTTTTCTTTTCGTGATGCATCGACTACTCGACTGGCATTAATCCCAGCCGCATTAATGGATTTAATCTGGTAATCAGGGCAGTAAATTAAATAATCAACAATCAAACGTTCGCCTTTACCATGCGTCCATTGAAATTTTTCTCTGACTTTGTCAACAGAACGGTGAATTTGATCAGCAACATCCTTACTACTATTCCCATAATGTTTAACTAAAGCACCCGTTGACTCATCCAAAGCCCCATTCTTCTGCTCAATAAAAAGAACCTTGCCATTTTTACTGAGGATTACAAAATCAATTTCACCAAAATGGGTCCATGATTGATACTCCCTAGACCAATGAACACCGTGAAAAACAGTGTAATCATTGGATAGGTACTTTTGTAGATAAGCTAAAGTATCTAGCTCATGGCTGTTGCCTGCGCTAAATTCTAGTTTTTTTATATCTGAGGGGACTATGTATGCCATTATCTATCCTTTACACTTTTCCAACATAACATGGCCTGTTTGTAACCAAACAACCCCAATACCTAAAACATCTTTCCCCTCATTTAAATCAGCAACAACCTTTGCATAGAGTTCCAACTGTGGCTTATAACTTATATATCTAGCATCAAAATCACTGGTTTGGTCAGTCTTATAATCTAAAATCCAATAGCCTTCTTCTGTTTCCACTAATAAATCGATAAACCCTGTTATTACACTATTATTTTTATCTAATGAAATAATAGGAACCTCCCTTCCAATTGAAACTAGCTTATATTTTTCCTTCAGCCAGTCTTCAAACATTTTACTGAAACCCACAATCTGCTGAATATCACTTTCAGCCAACTGATTTCCAATTGCTTCGGATAACAATTCTTTTCTACCTTCATCCCCATTTAGTATTTCCAAACAACGATGTATTAAAGTTCCTTTTTCATTGGCTGGTATATTTAAAGTCAAATTTATTGATTTTTTCAAATCTTCGACTTCAACACCCACTATGGATATGTGTTTCTCTGGTTTTTCTTCATGAAGTGTTGATGGAGAAATCATATCTGGAGTAAGGTCTTGTGTAGCCTCCCCTTCCTCAATTGATGCTCTAAATTCCACAGGAAAATCACAATCTATTTGGTTGATTTCTTTCTCAAATGCTTCAGGTTTATCTTTATCACACTGGATTATTTCTGCATTAAAAGGCGTTCCTTGAATATTAATCCCTTGATCAGTAAGACTTATTTTTGATTCCTCGCTACCCTGCAAAACATGCATATAACTGTATGCTTTATTTGTAGCTAACTGATGCGATGGCCATTCCAATATTATTTTCTCTCGTGCCCTTGTTAAAGCAACATAAAGCAAGCAAATAGCATCTTTTTTTATTGCTGGCATTAGCGCATCAATAAAACTCTCTTTTGTCTCAGTATCTGCAAATTCAGGGGAATTAGTGATGCGAGCATGCTCTAAGATATTATCTACATCATCAAAACTAGTATATTCGGTTTCCAAATGTGGAAACCGTGGCTTTACTTTACTTTCTAATCCGCATACAACGACAACAGGCCACTCTCTACCTTTGGAACTATGCCAAGTGACCATATGCACAGCATTTTCAGAAACAGCTTGCGCATGAGGTTGAGCATCTTCAGTTTCTGCTAATTGTTTTAGCCATGCTAAAAAACTTTTTAATCCACTACCAAAGATACCAGCACTGCTTAAAGTACTTGTGTTCATTGCGACAAAAGCATTTGCCTCAGCAATTAAACGAATCAAATTTGCTCGTGCCTGCTTACCCTCTTTTTTTGTCGCAATATATCTGTGTACCGTAAGACAATCTATGACTTCATTTAATAATGTTGAAACATCTTTATCTTGGCTTGCAGCAGATATGTCTGCCAGCGTTATCAAAACAGGGTCATCAATGTCTTCTTTGTCGAGTAACACATTTAAAGCGGACTGTAATTGATCCCTTCCTATTTCACTGGTCGCCATGTATAGCGCAGCATGTCTATCTGAAGTATCAGCGACATAACTTAAAGCATAATAAAGTAATTGAATAATTTCAGAACCAAACCAGCCATCTTCTTCAACACGAACTGCAATACCTAATTCTCTTAGCGCATCGCCTTCTCGTTCCAGTCCTTTTGATTTTGGGTGTAAGACTGCAATATCACTCGCCTTTATTCTGCGGTATTCTTTAGTTTTTTTATCAAAAACCATTGATTTTTCATTCTCTAACACTGCCTTAATGCGTAAAGCAGTATAGTAATGATGCGTTGTCTCTTTGGATTTCTTAGCTTGTTCTATAATTTCCAGACCAGACAGTTTTGATTTAAAAGCCGCCTTTGCTTCAAGTGCAATATACTCATCATCAAATAAACTTTGCCCTACCGCATTAACCCAACTCATTAACCCGGCTGTGGTTCGCCAATTTTCCGTTAAAGACTCTTGCTTAATCTCTGATTGTTTTTGTAATGCAGCCATTAAGCGTGAATCAGCTTGTTGAAACCGCATGATCGCCTGCTTCTGGTCACCAACAATTAATGTAGCAATACCCGTTTGTTGCAATCGCCTTAACAAAGAAAACTGCATAGGATTAGTATCCTGAAACTCATCAATCACCAAACAATCAAAGCGTTTTTTAATGTGATTTAAAACCTCTGGTTGCTTTAATAGCTTATCCGCTAGCACCAACATATCGGTATAATCCAATAAACCGGCATCCTTTTTTTGCTGACTATAGTTTTTCATTGCTTTGTCAGCTAATTTAAAAAGTATCTCAATATGCTTTAACTCTTGCTCCAACGGACCAGGATGAAACTTAAGGTTATTAGCTGCTTCCATAACATCGGTAGCCAAGTCATCATATCCTTCAGCTAATTTTGTATTTCTATTACTGATCCTTAATTTTTGTAACGCGACCCAAAGTGGCCAATCAGATTGCAATTTAGTTTTATCCTTTGCTCGACTTAAAGCTTTAAAATTATTTCTTAAATCATCTTTAGCTGATTTTACGGTTACAGTATTTTCAAGTGAGTAATTAAACTTTGAAAGTAATGCGCTCACAGCGGAATGTAAACTTTTGTCTAAAACATTCGCATCCTTAGTGTTTCCATACTGGTCCTTAATATACTGTTTAGCAGCCATAAGTAGAGCATCATCACTTCTATCTCTGCCAATCAGTCGTAAATTATTAATGACAGATAACACCCTGCTTCTAAATTGATCACTGGCTGTTTTCTTAGTATTAAAATCATACTTATAACCATATTGAGCAAAATTCTGAATAATCTCATCACTTTCATCCGAACTGGTTAAAGCAGCTCTTAGCAATGAATTTGCTTCTTCCTCTGTTAATAAAACAGAATCAGGTGCTAATCCTCCATCAAAACAATAATCAGTTAATATTTTAAGACCAAAGCCATGAATGGTACTGATGCATGCTTGATTAAGTTGCATGGCCTGTTCATTAAATCCCTTTTCAATTAACTGTTCTCTTATTCTATGTCGCAATTCTGCGGCTGCCGCTTCAGTAAATGTTACCGCTAAAATTTTATCGGCTTTTACTTCACCATTTTTTATCCATTCAGCAATATCCGTCTGAATTCTATAGGTCTTTCCAGAACCCGCGCCAGCAGAAATAAGCGTTAATCTATCTAATGGCATCCGTTTTCTCCTTTTGCATGACTAAACTTCCCGATCAATGGACTGTCCTTTAAAGCATAAGTCGTAATACCCGTTTCATCTTCGATGACCTTATCATCGCCCTCAGTATTGAGTTTAATGATGCCTTTTTTTAATTCATCAATGCGTTTCTTAATTAACCCTAATGCTTCACTATCAATGTTTTGATATACCTTGGCATTAGGCAATTGATCGTAAGACTTATCCATCAATATTTCTTGATCATTTAAGGTGTAATACATAACACTGATCTGTTGTTTTTCCACTTTAAAATCACTGTCTTGTTTTAGCATCATTTCTTTATATAAGGAGGCTTGAAGATCAAAACCTTTTTCCATTCTAGGCGTTCTTTTCTGAGCCGTTGACTTTTTAAAGTCGACTACAATATAGTCATTGTTAGATAATTTAAAAATACAATCAGCAAAACCTCTTATTGCACAACCGTATATAACACCCGTTAACTCCATTTCATTCGCAACGATCTGAGCTTCACAATTATTTAACAATTCCGCCCACACAACAGCCGCCTCAATAGTTTCTTTTTGTAACAATACTTTTTCAATATGCCATTCAGGGCTGTTCAAAAACGGAGCAATTTCTGTAGCAGCCTGTTCTAATAAAATAGGTACCTGTTTCATTATTAAAGGGTGTGAAGAGATGGGTTTGTCTTTTTCAAAAAGCAACTCAAACACTCTATGAGCAAGACTCCCCATAGTCATCACATCTAAAGTTTGCACTTCCCATTCTTTAGCTTCTATATGCGTTCTGGAAAATAACCAGGCTAAAGGCGATACCATTAATTTTTCAAAACTACTAGGCGATTCTGGTTTTGTATTACCCTCTTTATCTTTACGATATTCCAATAAATCCATATTAAATTTAAGATCGTGTATATCTAATGATCTAGCAGAAACCGTATTAATTTGTTTAGTCTTAGGCAAACCTTTTACAGTGATTCTTTCAGCTTGAATATCCAGGTTCTTTATTAGATCATCAGGTGCATGAATATCAGCATACAACGATGCTATATAACCTAAACTTGCTGAAGCAGTTTGTGTATTTCCATTAACCGCTCTAATTGGCAACATAAAATTTATAGCGTGACTAACCATACTTAACTGCTGCTTAAACACCTCGCGTTTTAAACCATTATGTTGGTCAACAGAAACCCAATTTAACCCTAACTGTTCTGATAACTGCTGTTTTTCCTCGGTTAAAAAGAAAGCTGATTCGTCCTTCTGCTGTGGATATACACCCTCAACAAAACCTAAAACAAAAAGTCGCTTGACTGGACGCCAAGCCATTTCAGTTTCTGAGAAAACAGCAACGCCTTCTTGTGAAAACTCCCCAACTTCTTTTTGAGTAGAGTGGACAGGCGTCACCATTTTTAATAACAATGACCAATCAACTGGAGTGGTAACTGTTATGTATGGACGAATACTTTCAACAGTCTCTACGGCTGTTTTATAAGCATCACCCATCTTTTTATTATGGGTTAATTTTATTAAAGCATCTAAATCCATTAACAATTGTTCAGAGGAATCATTCTTATCTTTAGATAAAACCAACTCAACGATTTCTTTGAGCGTTCCATCTAAATCCTGCACAAATTGTTTAACCGAATTTTCACCATTAAAACAAGCTTGAGCTAGTTTATTAGCGTATTGTTTAGAGCATGGCATTAGATTTGAATTAAACAGTGCCGCTTGCACCATCGCAGGTGTTGCAGTACTTTGTCGTGAGTATAGAAAAAGATAAATCAACTCTCTTCCCAAATCACACACACCTGTTTTTTTAGCCAAGCCTGCTACCGCTATTCCAGCTTCAGCAAAAACCTGATCAACAAAATTTGCATAATAGTCATGTTCTGGAAGTATTACAGCAATATCCTTTTGCTGTAATGTGTCATCTTTTTGTAAGGCTTGTTGGATCATATATGCAACTATCTCAACCTCTTCAAGTGGGTCTCTAACAGCTAAAAATTGTATACTTGAATCATATTTTATAGTTTTTGGTTCTGTAGAAAATAATTGAGTCTGTAGATGATGTAATGCTGTATTTTCTTGCCCTCTTGTTACCTTGAGTTCCTTAAAAGCTTGTTCTAATAACGCGTCTGTATTTGTTCTTCCATCATTAAAATAATCAATCAATGCTTGTTGCCAAGCAGAAAATAAAAAATCACTCTCAGGGTAAATAATCTCTAAATTCCCTATTGCTGATGTTTTATCAGCATTAATGATTTTTTTAATGATATCTAAATCTGGCGGTAACTGTTCACCCATTTGAGCATGCAGACTGAGTAAATCATTCAATCGTTTTTGGTATCTATTCTTAGGGTTTTTAAACGGCTTAATTTTATCCGTAGATATAGGAGGCGTAGAAACAAGTAATTCTGCTAACTCCTCTGCAACTATTTGAGCCACACTGTCCTTCGCAACTTTAAAACTTGCACTCCACGTATAGCCTAAAGAATCATCAGTCATTTCTGCTTCTAATTCCTCTATTGCTGTTTTTACCATATCAACCCAATCACTGCTTTGCTCAGGTAAACAAAATCGACTCTGAGCAAGGTTAAGGAATTCTAACCATGTACCTACTTGCAAATGAATTAAAGATGATTGTTCCGCGATAAAGCGTTTGATAAATCGAGCACTCGATTTATCAGGGCATAAAACAAACTTTGTAAGCTGCATTTTCAACCTTTTAGGTGATTTATATCTAACAAATAAACTAAGCTTTCAATATATGTACAAAATTACTGCACAAAGAACGATACTATCTGTAAGCATAGCTCACTAGCGCAACAATTTATCTTTCACTCTATTTTTCTGTCAATTATTTGGGATAAGTTTTCTACCCAGAAAATAACCATCCATTACATTTATTTGTGAGTACTTAATACTATTGAAATTAACAATCTCTATTCTGCATTGTACATACGACTTATTGTGTCCTATATTAAGAATAGATTACATATTTTAATGTGAGTAAAAATTATGAGCCGTTCAGTAGATACTTTATATAGACAATGGTTGATGCTATCAAAAATACCCCGTTTTCCAAGGAGCATTAAAACCCAAGAACTAAAAAACACTTTATCTGCTGAAGGGTTTGAGATTGATACACGAACAGTTCAAAGGGACTTAAATAATCTATCAGGCACATTCCCATTAAACTATGACACCGAAGGAAGAACCAACTATTGGTATTGGATTGAATCAGCCTCAGTACAAGACCTACCCAGCATGGAGCCAATTACCGCCTTAGCATTTGATATGGCAGAATCTTACTTAATCCCTATTCTACCAAAAGCCACATTAGACCTATTACAGCCGTACTTTAAGCGAGCAAAAGAAGTATTGCAGGCTGCAACACAATCACATTTAAAAAACTGGCCCGATAAAGTTGCCGTGATTAGCCGAGGGCCTGAGTTATTAAAACCGCAAATAAAGCCAGAAATTCAACAAGTCGTTTATGATGCCTTACTTAAAGAAAAACAAATTAAAGCGACTTATAAGCCCAGAAAAACACATGAGCCTTCTGATTATATTGTCCACCCTTTAGGTATTGTAAATAAGCATGGCGTTATCTATTTAGTCTGTACTTTGTGGAAGTATCAGGATATTAAACAACTCGCTTTACACCGTTTTGAATCGGCTGAGTTAATTGAAGAAAACTCAAATACACCAGAACAATTTACTTTATCAAACTATGTACAAACAGATCATCAATTTGCTTATCCCATTACCCCTGATCTGATTCAACTTAAAGTATTATTTGCCCCTAGAGCAGGAGAACATTTATTTGAAACACCTTTGACAGAAAACCAGACTTTGACTGTTCAAGCTGATGGCAAATTACTACTGGAAGCGGAAATAGCTGATACTCAGGAATTGAGGTGGTGGTTAAGTGGGTTTGGAAGTGCTGTTGAGGTTGTTGGGCCAGTTGAATTAAGAGTGTATTTTCAAGATGAAATGGAATTATTGAATAATATTTATAATTCAAAGAACCTGAGTAAATAACAGCTATCAGATAACTAGCTGACTTGTTTTGTGTCAATAAGCATTTGGACACAAAACAAGTCAGCGCAGTCAAAATCACGCAAACAAAGTGCGAAATATTCTCTCAATATACCCCGATTGATCTTCATACTGAAACAATACATTCTTCTGAGCAAAATCATCAATATTATCTAAATCTTCTGTCCACCAGCGAACTTTACTGAGCGGTGTATTTGAGACAATAAAAGAATGCATTTCTACCTTTTCTGAATATTGAATTCCATCATCACGCATTTTTTCTTCAAGCTCTTTAACTGTCTCAAAGAACTTTAATTTGGGGTCATCAATTCCCTCACAACGTAATATACCTTTAGGGTCAACAAAGACAACGTGTTGCTTTTTACCATCAAGAACCCAAAGAATAAAATCAGGGTAAAAATTACCCGCTTCAAAAAAACCAACACCTCGGCCTCTGGATTGGTTTCTTAATAAATAGACTTCTTTACCTTCTAATAAAGCGGGTTTACTTTGATAAAAAGTACGTAAGTCTAATACAAAATCATGTTCACCTTTATTTAAATGGGTAGGAGTTATTTTAAATAGATCATTATCAACACCATCTTTTAGGTGTAACAAAGGGGAATAAAGATGGTTGGCAAATACAATAGCGTCTCCCTTACCTCCAATATTGAAATCAGATAAAGTACCATTCTTAATATGCTCTTGTAATTCAGCAATACGTTGCAAAATCAACTTTTCTGATTGATCTATCCTTAATTTGTATTCTTCAAAAAAATTAGGATCTGAGGGGGCAAGCTCTTCATATTTTCGGAAAGGGGCTTCATAGGCATCTTGTTCATGCTTATAAAAACGATCACAATATTTTTTCAGTAAGGCAACAGCAATTTCTTGCCACTCAAAAACACGAGAAAAACTATCAAACTGCATTCTCTCTTTGGGGATATAGAGTGTATACCATGAGTTATCTTGAAGCGTTGCTTTAACTGATTCACGACTTAAATTCAAGTTATACCAATTTCTCTCTGCTTTTAACTGCTGTATAGCTGTGTAAATTTGATTGAATTCCATAAAAGCTAAGTGATCAGCTGTTAAGAAGCATTTATCCAAATCAGTATTATGTCGAGTTTGTTGAATACCCTTACTTACTTTAGTCGCTACACGAGGATACCAGTCCAAGGTAACGTGATATGCTTTACCTTTATAATTGACTGGTGAAATTAGACTGGTTTTTTTATCTTTTTTAAAGTTAATATCATCAGGAACCTTAACCATAATTAATGGGGTTCTAGGCAAGCTAACTTTTACAGGTAATCGTTCTTCAACAAAATCATCAGGTTTTTTAATACCTTCTCCTTCTAGGAATGCATTGAACTGTGCCATGTAATCTGCTTTTACACCAAAGACATTCAGTGTTTCTAAGATAGGCAAATATTCATCTTTAGCTACCCATTTCAGTTCATTATCTTTTGTTGTCCAATGAATTGCTTTACTGCGTTTTAAGCAAAATTCATAGCCACGTAGACGTACACCACGTCCAAACAACTGAATAATTTCAGAACCTTCACTGCGACCTACATACATTAAACCCAACGTGGATACGCGGTAGCTATTCCAGCCTTCAGAAAATCGTTTGGAACCGATTAAAATGTTAATCGCTGAATCTTTCTGATTAATTGATTTAAACAGTGAAGCACTAAAGGCTTTTTCACTGACGACCAGTTCAGTATGTGCATCACATAAACCAGCCACTTTTTTAGCATCGCCTACATTAACCACACCAAAATTATCATCACTACTACCCAAGCGTAAAGCAAGCTCACCACTGTCTCCCTTTAAATAATCAACATGTAACAAACCACCCGCAGGGGCATTAAATAGATTAGCTAAAATATCGGCAAAGAGAGCTTCACCGTTATCTTTTGTTTCCACTAAATAAGGAAAGGATTCGGAAAAAATATCTTTATTCTTTGAGCTTAATAAACCAGTATTGCCACTGATTAGCTTGTCTAGGTTAGCTATACTAAGCTGCTTTTCTGCTACAAATTCAGCGAGAAACAAAAGAATATCTACTACATCAGAGATAACAGCTTTTTCATCTTTAGTTGTAGAACGACCTTTTATAACTTTTGCTCCCACAAACACCCATAAAGGTTTATCAATTGTAAATGCTTTATATTTAGCATTGCGTTCACGATACACACGGTTTTGTTGATAAAAAGACAGTAGACAGGCTGTTAAATAAAGTTGTCTGTTTTTTTTCTCTGCTTCAGCTTGATTGTCAGCATCCAGATTAAGAATTTGATAGTCTTTACCAAAGCCATCTGCATGAAAGTAGCGATAAGAATAATCAAATAAAATACTTTTAGAGTATTCATCGGCTAAAGTAGCTTTACTACTGGCTGCCTGACCTAAAGTCGCCGAATATTCAAAAGTAAAGCCTTCAAGAGCTAACCGTGAACGCATATCTGACCAGACATCACCTTTTGCACCACGATGCCCCTCATCAATTAACACCAGATTGTTTTGCTCAAAATCACCTACAGATACCGTTTTCTTTTTACCTTCTTCCTTGAGTTTATTCATATCAATCACATCAATGATACTGTCCCCGTACATTGAGCTTTGTTTAACCACTTTAGAAAATTCAGCCGATGTCATATTGGATTGCGTGAACTCCTCAATATGTTGATGAGTTAAACCTTCATTAGGGGTTAATAAGACAATACGATTTAACTCGTGCTCCTTACGATGTTTTTTAAGGTAATGCAGATATTGCTTAATATTAATATGCATTAGCAATGTTTTACCACTGCCTGTTGCATTCCAAAATGCTATTTTTTTTAAATCTTTAGCCTCAAATGGTTTGAATAAATCTTTTTTCTTTTCTCCCCATTCGCTCATGCTTTGATTGAATTCATCAAGATGCTGGTTTAATTCGTTCAATAAGTTATCTCTATCGCTAAAATACAGGTCCAGATAAACTTCAGTAAACAAAAGTGATAAGTATTGAAAATATTTCCAGCGTAAATTTGGTGTGCGTTTTTCGTTAATGGCGTGGGTATGACGCTGAATATTTTCATCATATTCCATTAATCGCTCAGGGGATAAAATACTCTCACTAGGGACTATTCTAATGAGCTCATGGTAATAACATGACGTGCCATCATCTTCATGCAGTTCCAATGATTCATCGATAAATGACTTAGTTGCTTCACGGAAAGGGTCAATATCTAGGTCATAAACATCGGAACCCAATAGCTTTAGAAAAAATCGGTTTAAAACTAAACGGTGGGGAAATGGAATATTAGCCATTATGCAGTAACCTCATCTCTTCTAGGTAACCCAATATTTTCAGCAGCTTGATGTAGCCTAGTGACCAATGGTTCAACATAGCTATTCCATCCGCTAGTTCGACTTGCCTCTTGAATAATCATGCCTTCAACTCGATCAATAGTCATGTTTCTATGAGTGCTAAGGTTATATATGGCCTGCTTACCATTTTCGAGTGGAATTTGTTGTTCTATCCATACTAAATCACTTTTTAACCATGGAGGGGCACTTTCTTGATCTACATAGTTTCTACATAAGTCTAGCAATACTTCTTCAGGTTGACTTTGATTTGGTGCGTTAAGGTCAATAATTAAGTCCAAACTTTGCTGATGCCAGCCTTTAACAATATCACCATTGCCATCTATTTTATTTTGAATCTGTGATTGCTTTTTCTCTTGAGACAAGTAGCAATCTCCATCTGTTACAATTATTGTTCTATCTAGCTTTTCAGCAGTAACAGCTGCTGCTCCTGCAAGTGTATAAGCATTTTGAACTGAGCCAAATGATTTTATTTCGACAAACTCTCTGTAACCTAGATCAAGTGCGACTTGTTCTACAATTTTTACTGCTAATCCATCTTCAACCCAAATTTTTATCTGACGTAAAGCTTGGTAATCGCCATTTAACTTGTAAATAAATTGTGGGTCAAATCCATTGCGAACCTCAACCTTCTGGCTATCAGTATCTTCGAGTAACGAAACAACATTTATTTTTTTGGTAAAGTCTTGAATACCCAACCAATGAGTAGTAAAAACTATTTGAAGTTGACGTTTGTTGTCTAGTGCTTGTTCAACTAAAACGTTAATTAAAGAACGTATAGCTGATTCATGAAGAGAAACATCCAGTTCCTCAATAAGAATTAATGCACCTTTAGGCGCTTTTAATACTTCGTTAATGATAAAAATAATTTTCTGTTCGCCAGCCCCCATATAATGAGAGGGATATTCAAGCTCTTCATTAGTACGATTTCTAGTTCTGGCATAAAAGAAACTTCCTAAACCAACGGCCTTCTCACAATTACCAATATCCACATAATCTTTATGCAGTGCTCCACTGACTTTTTGTAAAAATGTGGTTTTCTTAGCTTGTTTCAAGCCTATATCTTTCTTCTCAAAGGAGGTTATTACTTCTTCTATCTCTTTTTCTTGATGAGGGATGCAATCAAGCATAGAAATATATTTTACATAACGATTTTTTTTGTTTTGCGTTCTTGGTGTCCAGCTATCATCATCTCTTGAATAGGTAACAGAATCATTTTTGTTGTTTTTATCAATAAAGGAGACCTGAAAAGATGATTCCTGCCAATTATTTCCATCGTAGGGTTTAAAAAAGTCACTATAAGCATATGTTTTATGCTCAATGTCGATAGATGAATCACGCTGATACACACAAGCAAGCGCCTGAAGAAGAGTGGTTTTACCTGAGCCATTTGCGCCCATTATAGCCGTTACACCAGAGGGCTTAAAATCAACATGAATATCTTTGAGGCGTTGTAAATTATTAATTAAAATTGACTGAATAGCAGACATCATTGATTCTCCTATACGTCTTTTACATCAAACATTAAGGTCTGAAAGATTTCTTCTATCAATTGCACTTTCCATGTTTCTTCTCCTGTGCGTAGATTAGGTAGATTATTGTCACCATTCACATAGATTAAATCGAACTCCATATCACGGCTGTTATAGTTCTGTTTTTTAAACCAGTTATCTAGTGCATCATTATCAGTTTCCACACAATCACGCCATAAAATTAAGATTTGTTGATCTTGTGGGTTTTTACCTGTGACTTCCACAATACCTTTTGAATGCCGATAGGTTTTAACGCGTAAGCCTAATAGGTAATTAAAGGTTTCGACCAGGTCAATGCTTTGGGTACGTGATTCATTATCACGGACTACGCGCATGGTGGCATTAAAGGGATTAATAAATAACTCAGGGCTTAATAAGCTATCTTGTGCTTCTATATCCAGCATATAGTGCAGTAGATAGTCTTCTTTTAAGGCTTTGTTTTCAGGGTTATCAAATACACCTGCTTGTGTTGTGGTGCGTTGTAATTGCAGATTATCCTGCACATCCTCGTAAGACTCTAATTTTATCGTTTTGAAAAACACTGAAGATGAATTGCTTAATAACTGTGGCTTTCCAGCAAGCCATTCTGCTTTGTAACTTATTTTTTTAATTCTTTTAAGCATTATTGACTCAAAATACTCAGCCATTTCAATTGCAATATATTTTCTTTTTGCTCCTTTATTATTTAAATTCATAACTGCATGTGGAAGTGTTCCTGATCCACCAAATAAATCCATAACTATCGAATTATTTGGTGTAAGCATAGCTGTAAGTCTTTCAAATAATTTAACAGGCTTTTTCCCATTTTCAAATGAAATACCGCCTTCATTATGAGAATTATTTATTCCTATATCATCCCATATATCACCTTTAATATTAACGGGAACAAGTTCTCCATTAAATTCTTTAAGATAATTTTTTGCAAATAATACTTCTTTTGCATCCAATATTATTTTCTTTAGACCTGTTGGCGTTATGATCTCTTTGAAATACCCATCTTTGGGAAAATGAGCCACGCTATCGTTCTTTGCTCTTTGGAATATTAAATGGGCATTATTAATACAAAACTGTTCGTATTGCGTTAAATCTTTTACATTAATGCCTTGTTCAATTGCTACTTTCCTTACTGAAGTGCGAGTCCAGTCCTTTGGGTCGTTTGAATCATTTTTGATCAAAAAGCTTGTATACCTATCAAATGAGTCCCACCAAGAGCATTGTTCATATACTGGATTAATTCTTGAATTTTTACTTAAAGGTGAAATTACTATTGTTTCTTTAATCTTGGGAGGTTTACGATCTGCATGAGCCATTTTCATACCACTCATATGTGACATTTTTATAGATATAACTGAAGCAGGGGATAAATCTTGTTCTTCTAATAAAGAAACTAATCGATGTTGCTCTATATCATTTATATTTAATGATAGCCAAGCATCCTGAGCAAGCATGGGTTTAGCACTTAACAGTTGTTGTTGTATCATACTCATCCAGGTTGAGTGCTGAAAACTATCCTTATATAAAAAACCATCATCATCCGTGTTATAGGGCGGATCAGTAATAATAGCACCTATCATAGAGGCATATTGCGGTGCAATAAGTTGAGTAGCTTGAAAATTATCTGAGTTAATTAGAAGCCCCTCGCATTCATCATCAATATTATCAAATGAAGCCAACAACTCATGTTTAAAATTTAGGCTGAAATTTTTTGTATCTACTATTAGAAACTTGTATTGAGGTAATTCAAAAAATTCTTCCAACTTACCATCTTGATAATCCTTCTCTAACGTTGGTCTATCAATTCCATATAATTCAACCCACTCTTTTTTTTGATCCTCACTCTTCATTACTTGAGCTGTCAATTTGTTTGGAATTCTATTCAAACTTATGCAATAGTTCATCTCTAAAACAAACTTCTTTTTTAACCACAGCTTTTTCTGAAAATTTTCTAGTTGAGCTAAAAAAGCAATCAGCTTTTGAGCTATACCTTTAAAGGCAATCACCTTTTTTAAACTGCGTTCATTACTTAATAATTGGTTTTGCAGGGTATCAATACTGGACGGTACTAAATCATCCAGTAGTAATAATTCATTTTTAATAAAGAAATCCAGTTCTCGGCGTAAAAAACCGCCTAAATCTTTATGAATAAAGTAGTCAAAGCTATTTTTGGCGGTGTAGTCATTAAGGTGCTTTTCTAGTGCTGTACGGGTTTTGTTCTTTGCTGTGGGGATTAAGCTTAATAATGCGGTTTGCCATGTAGTCCACTCTGTAACCTGCTCGACAAGTGGATTGTTTGCGTCTAGTTTGCTTAAAAACTTTATTGCAGCAAGATTAAGCTCTTTTTGTTTACGTTTTTTTGCATCAGCTTGATAGCTGAAATGAATGTGTAACTCAGCTCCAGTCTCGGTTTGTTTAATCGCTAAGGGATTGGTTTCATCTAAGATAAAACGGCGTTCTTTGTCTTCGGTGGCTTTTACGTTATTTTGCTCGGTACTGGCTGCAAGCAATTCAAAGCGAAAGTGTTTTTTTTGATTTTCTTCACCAATTTTAAAGGCGTATTGGCTAAAATTTTCCGCATTTTTAATATAATATTGATCTGCATTTGCCCAGTGCAATTTTACTTCTTCCCCGTTCATGGGTAGTGGAGAATAGGTTTCCTTTTTATAGCGGCGTAATGACATAAAATCACCGCCATCATAATAGCGACTAAAAAAGGTGGTGAGTTGAGAGAAAATTTCATTCTCATCATTTTCTAAGCTATTTTCTGCGCCATTCCCTAGTAAGGCTTTTAGTTCCTGTACTTTAGGGGAGTCATCTGGATTCATGCCTAGGGCTTGAGCACTCTTGATAGCATCATCCAGCTCTTTTTTGGTATTGGATGCTTTACCCGTGGTTTGAAGTGTTTGACGAATACTTGTCAATAAGTCATTAGTTAAAAAGCTCTCTATTTCGTTATGCTTGGCATTCATAATGCGATAGATACCAAAATTAAGATCAGCCTGATCCATCATGAATAGTTCTTTTAAGGTGCTTACTAATTGCTGGTGTTTATCACTTACCATGGTTGTCTTTTGTCCTTTTTTCTAATGCTGATTTTGTTATTTCAGGCTACTTGCCAGCGAATAGTAAATAATTCTTCAGTTTTGGTGTTTTGATTCAGTCTTTTTTCTAAAGCGTCTATGAGTTGATCACGTTTTTCTAAAATCTCATCTTCTACATCAAAAATTTCTTGTCGTTGTCTGCGTTGTTTACGTTCTTCAGTTTTTATCTTTTCTTGTAGCTGTTTTTGTTCTTCTAGTGTTTGTGCCTGGCGTGATTCACGTTTTAAACCCTTGATTTTAGCTTTGGTGTCATACAAAGCCTGTTCTGCTCCCGCTATTTTATCATCCGCCCATTTTTCTAGCCTGTCTCGTTCCACTTGGAAATGGCTATTGTTGGCCTCAAGGACTTCGCTGATTTTGGCTTCTATTTGCCTTTGCTGAGTCGCTGGTAAATTATTTGGTTGAGAATTCTTGTTTAACGGAATTGTTTTTCCAAAACAGGCAAATAGTTTTTCGCAATCTTCCTGTTCCAGTATAGAGCCATCATCCTGTGTGGCAGTAAAAATCAGGTACTCTTCTCGCTGAAAAGAATCTATCATTAATTTATTCAAAATTAGCCAACCTGATTTGCCTTGACGTTGTTCTACAACGGATATTTTTGTTGGGTGGTTAGTGTAATCAAAAATTAATTGTTGCTGATTGGTTGCAATGGCTTTAGCAGTATCTATAACATATTCACCTAAGGGGTGATTCATCCGATAAATATGTGAGTGTGTGTCTGGTTCTTTACCCTTTTGTATTAGCTCATAACTGCCTACGGGGGATGCAATGGTGTGTCCATTATGTTCTGGGGTATTGTTAAGCTTAAATCGGTATTTTGTGTCATTAAATTCAGCATGTTGTCGTAGTTGAAACTTACTTAACAGCCAAAACCAACGGCCTATTTTATCAAGCCTTTGTTCTGCCTGGTCTAATTGCAATTTTAACAAATCATGAATATCCTCATCAAAATTATCCATCAACAATTGCTGGGTTTCTTCAATTTTTTCGGTGATATTAACTTCTAGCTCTTGCTGTAATTGTGCAAAAGCTGAAGATATTTCATCGGGTAGACGACAGGTTTCATATATTTCGAGTATGCGCTTTTCAAAGTCAATGCCACTTTCAATACGACCAAGCACTTCATCGGATGCACCAAATACACCATCAAACAAATTGAATTTTTCGGTTAATAGTTCTAATACTCGTCTATCTGCTTCGTTACGTTTATTAAGGAAATTTATGACGACTACATCATGTTTTTGCCCATAACGGTGGCAGCGTCCAATTCGTTGCTCAACCCTTTGAGGGTTCCATGGCAAATCATAATTAATAATGAGTGAACAAAATTGTAGGTTAACACCTTCAGCTGCCGCTTCTGTGGCAATCATTATTTCGGCATCTGTTTTAAAGTAATCAATAAGTGCGCTACGTTTATCAATTTGAGCCGAACCAGTGAGATGATCAGAGCCTTGATTAGTTTGTTTCCATTCGCTGTAGATTGCTTGTGCTTTAGGCGTATTATTAGTACCGCTAAAGGTTACCAATTTGTCGGCAAAACCATTTGCAGCAAGGTAGTTTGCTAAATATTCTTGAGTTCGGCGTGACTCAGTGAAAATAATAACTTTTTTTGCAGCGCCCATTTTCAACATTTTTTTAAAACCAACATCAATGGCTTGTAATAAAGCTTTAGCTTTGCTGTCTTCCTTTATATTATTGGCGCTTAAAATATACGATTCTATTTCTGCTATTTCTGCATTTATTTTTTCAACATTATATTTGATTTCAGTTTCTTCTTCATCCATTAAAAAAGGAAGGGCTTCATCATCCAGATAATCATCTTCAAGATCATCGTCTTCAATTAATTGGACAATAAAGTCGTCATCATTTAACTTTTTATCTCTAAGAAGCTCTAGTCTTGCTTTGATAGCTCGAAGTGTATTTACAACAGCATGGGATGATGATGCTAATAACTTTCGTAAAATTAAGGATGTGAGATGGCGATGCGTTTTTGGTAATGAAAAAGAGTCTTCTTTTTGTAAAAAGCCCGATATAGCATCATATAAGGCTTGTTCTTGATCTGTTGGATTAAAGGGTTGGGTTATTGTCTTTCGTTCAGTGTAAGGCACATATTCAAGCACATTCTTTCGTAATGTACGATGTACAAAGGTATTTAGTCTGGCAGATAACTCAGGAAGATCACTAGCTGAATTCATGTATTGTTTACGAAACGCTTTATCGTCACCGAATAAATGCTCATCAATAACAGTTGATAAACCATATAATTCAATCAAAGAATTTTGTAGAGGCGTTGCTGTCAGTAGTAGCTTTTGTCTACCATCAAAAGCCCGCTTTAATGCCTGTCCCATTTTGTTTTTTGGCCGATGAGCATTTCGTAATTTATGGGCTTCATCAATGATAACCAGATCCCAGGGTAGAGTAAGGAGATCTTCTTCCAGCCTAGCTGCATAGTGATAAGACATGATGATGACTTTCTTTGTAGCTAGTGGGTTGTAAATTCCATTTTTTTGATATTTACGTGTGGTGGGTGCATCAAGGATTAAACTTGGAAGGTTAAATTTTTCTTGAAGTTCTGCAGCCCATTGTCGTCTTAAAGAGGCAGGGCAGATAACAATTAAATGCCGTTTTCTTTCTGCCCAATATTGACTAAGTACCAGTGCTGCTTCAATGGTTTTTCCTAAACCTACTTCATCAGCCAGTATTACACCTTTGTTAAGTGGGTTTCTTAAAGCAAATAGTGCTGCTTCTATTTGATGGGGATTAAGGTCTACTGATGCATCAAATAATGACTGAGATAAGCGATCTACGCCAGTGGCGGCATGTTGCAATGTAAGAGCATGGGCGTAGTATTTTGCGTGGTAATCTGTAATCACTATTTATCTTCCTTAAGCCCTTGCTTGATATTTATATCTCAGTCCGTTTCAATTTCAGATAAGTAAATAAAATTTTTCCTCTCAAAAGTTTATCTTATACTAATGGGGATCAACAACCCCTATTATATTTCATTTAATAAAATCCTTTTCAAATGGAAATATAACAAAACAATCTTGATCAATTTCTAAGTTTTGTAAAAAACTACAAAGCCATTCTTCAATTTTGTTTTTCATTTCTTCCCCCCAACAAAAAACAAACACCAAGTCTCCCTCTGCATAACTTTGGTGTGCTTTTATCGCATCTTGAATTGACAACTCTGCTTTTTCTAAAACAAATGGGGGGGTTACAGTAAAAGCAGGAAGTAGGGTTACTGGGTGTTTTGGTAATAATGTACCAGTTTCATAAGCATCATTTACCTGATCACATAATTTCCATAAAGATAACCATTGTTTTTCCGATAAACTTGATTCAGCAGGTTCATAGTAAACACGGCCACTTAATCCCCCAACTCCTTCTGGAGCGCCCTTATATTCGGGCCAGGTAGCTCTGAAGTTAAAACCCTAACCAAACTTGAGTCGGATGATATCCATGCTGGGACAACATAATGTGGGTTTTGTAGTTTTAAGTCTTTGAAAACCTTGTTTAGATTAACATCTTCATCAATTTTAAAAATATTTATACTCACAATAATATTAACTCTTTAAAAAATAGAAAAATAAGGCTTATAGAAATTCATCGATTGTTAAATCATTAGACAATTACTTTATCAAATATAAGTGTAGACTATGATTAGACAATATTGTTTTTATTAAATGGAAAAATAGGGGTAGGCCTTGCAATACCACGTTGTAATCTCATTTAATTTTTCATCAGTTTTTTAAAAAAACTGATTATTCCTAAATTCGTCTGCTAACCATTAGCCTAAAAATCAATGCAAGATCATATTGCAACATTATATTTTATGGACTCGCTTTTTCTTACAAGAGCTAATCCTTATGGGTATAACAAAATAAGACTTCTACGCACATCAGCAAGCGTCATAAATAATTTATTTGGTGTATCTAAAAAAGTTACAAAACACAATTATCATAAAGCTGACTCATTCCACCTTTTGAATCAACCAATAACCATCCGACATCCCCTTGTTACACATAATCATTCGATTACTTAATATACGCCAGGTAAGCGATTTTTTTCCTGCTACTAGTTTAATTTTTAAAAAAACCTAATAAAATGATTTTTAATCTCTAAAAGCTACAATTTAAATCATACAAGACCAACACTCTTATTTCTCAATCAATCCATTTTAGTTAAATGAGGATTACTTACTAGCGGTTCTTTACCACCAAAAACCTTCGATACATCGTTAAAAAGCACAGCATTCATTGTGGTTTCTTTATTCTTCCCTTTCACTTGATATTTAACAACATTTAACCCTTTATCATTTCTAACATGCCAATTCTTCTTCAGCACTTTTTGCTGAATGGCTGTCCAGTCATCATTTTCTTCATCTTTTGTTTTGGCAAAATCTTGAAAAATTCCTGGGGTAATTAAAATCACGCCTTCATCAACTGTATGAATTCTGGCTTTAGCTTGATTGGTCTTTAAACTGCCTTTTTTGATTCCTTCCTGTAACCATTCAAAAAACTGAGTTACTTGATCTGTTTGAATAGTCTTTATAGCATCATCTTTATGGTCAACCGCCTTTAACCCGCAAAGAGCGTGCAGATCAGGTGCGTAAACGAGATATATTCACCAAATATGGCGAGCAAGCACAAAAAGTATTGGAAGCACTGTTAGAAAAATATGCCGACGAAGGCATTACCCCGATTGAAAATGTTGCGGTCCTTAA
>ENA-OSET01001915-OSET01001915.1-sediment-metagenome-genome-assembly--contig:-NODE-1915-length-20862-cov-10.012942_pt1 | contig 20862 bp, 22 predicted proteins | sample MGYA00237882_ERZ534229 | MGnify/ENA primary metagenome ERZ534229 (study PRJEB26408, sample SAMN06266212) | sediment metagenome | isolation source: Hudson Canyon methane seep mesocosm | place... | reverse complement strand
TGTTTGAATCATGGGTTAATAAATACCCGATCCTTAGCATTGAAGATGGTATGGATGAAAATGACTGGAATGGTTGGAAGCTATTAACTGAGCGTATCGGTGACCGCGTTCAGTTAGTCGGTGATGATTTATTTGTGACCAATACCTCTATTTTGGCACAAGGTATTGAGAAAGATATTGCTAACTCAATTCTAATCAAAGTGAATCAAATTGGTACCTTGACTGAAACGTTTGCAGCGATTGATATGGCTAAAGAAGCGGGTTATACCGCAGTTGTTTCGCACCGCAGTGGTGAAACAGAAGATACTACAATTGCAGATTTAGCTGTGGCAACTTCAGCGGGTCAAATCAAAACGGGGTCTTTATCTCGTAGTGATCGTGTCGCAAAATATAATCAACTTATCCGTATTGAGTCTGAACTCGGTGATGCTGCCAGCTATCCCGGTTTGAAGGCATTCAAGCACCTTTAATAGAATGAAACCTATTATGATTTTACTCACAGTACTATTGTTATTGTTGCAATACCGATTGTGGTTTAGTCATGATGGCTTACCTTCAGTATTACATCTTCATGGTGCAGTTGAACTTCAGCGCCAAGATAATGCTGTTCTTGAAGAGCGTAACCAGGTGTTAACTGCTGAAGTACACGATCTTAAAAGTGGTCTTGATGCTTTGGAAGAACGCGCTAGAAGTGAACTCGGAATGATTAAGCCGGGTGAAACATTTTTCCAGATTATAGAAAAGCCTAATAGTGAGTGAACTTGAGGTGTGGGCTGTGGTCCCAGCTGCAGGAATTGGCTCAAGAATGCAGGCTGACCGCCCAAAACAATATCTAGAGCTAGATGGTAAAACGGTTATTGAGCATACTCTGCAGCGTTTAGCATCACATCCAAGCATAAAAGGGATTGTCATTTCTGTGGCAGAGAATGATCCATGGTGGTCAGAATGCTTACAGGACTATGATTGTCCAATTCATGTGGTATCAGGTGGTGCTGAGCGAGCAGACTCTGTTCTAAATGCCCTGACAAAATTAACCTCACTCACTCATGATGATCCGTGGGTATTAGTACATGATGCGGCTCGCCCCTGTTTGCGTCATGGTGATATTGATGCCATGTTATCTTCATTATCTGGACACGGTGTAGGCGGTATTTTAGGCATCCCCGTGAATGATACGGTTAAGCGAGCTAATGCTAATCAAGAGATTACAGAAACTGTATCACGCCAAGGTTTATGGCGAGCTTCAACACCGCAAATGTTTCACTTGCAGGCTTTAACACAAGCATTACAAACAGCAAAACAACAACAGTTACTGGTGACAGATGAAGCCAGCGCGATGGAATTAGCAGGTTTTCAACCCATGATGGTCGAAGGGCACTCAGATAATATTAAAATCACTTTGCCGCAAGACTTGGCATTAGCAAGCTTATACCTACAGCAACAAAGGGAGTTCTCATGAGAATTGGTCATGGTTATGATGTTCATAAATTTAGTGATGATGGCCCACTTGTTATTGGTGGTGTGAACGTCCCCCATACGCACGGTTTAGAAGCCCATTCAGATGGTGATGTTTTAATACATGCTATTTGTGATGCATTATTAGGGGCTGCCGGATTATGGGATATTGGCCATCATTTTCCTGATACCAGTGATGAATTTAAAAATATTGATAGCCGAATACTGTTACGAAGAGTTGTGCTAGACCTTGCAAAACGAGGGTGGGAGATTAATAATATTGATAGCACCGTTATTGCACAGGCACCGAAATTAGCACCTTATATCCCATTAATGCGTGAGTTATTAGCAGATGATTTAGCGACTGATATTGATGCCGTCAATATAAAAGCAACAACAACAGAGAAGTTAGGTTTTGCAGGTCGAAAAGAAGGTATTGCTGCCCATGCTGTTGTATTACTGACTAAAGCTGACTAACTTTTGAAAAATTTTGATTTCTCAGCCTTACCACGAATAAGTTCATCGGCAATCGACTGCTCTGCTGATATTCGTAGTCAAACAGCCTATTTTCAAGTTGAAGAGCAACTTCCTTTTGAAGCAGATGGTAACGGTGGACATGTTTGGTTAAAAATTCAGAAACAAGGTGTTAATACGGATTGGCTGGCTGGTGAATTAGCTACATTTGCAAAAGTACCTCAGGTCGCGGTTGGTTATGCCGGTTTAAAAGATCGCCATGCTGTTACCACACAGTGGTTTAGCATTAACCTAGAAGGGCATACTGAACCTGATTGGCATGAGTTTGAAACAGATGAGATTAAGATCATTGAACAAACTCGCCATGGAAAAAAGTTAAAACGTGGTGTTCTAGCAGGTAATCATTTTAAGCTACGCTTAACTGATCTTCAGGGTGAACATGACCTTTGGCAAGCGAATCTACAACAGGTTCAAAAACACGGTGTGCCTAATTATTTTGCGGAACAACGTTTTGGTCATCAGTTAGGTAATTTATATCGTGTCGAACATTGGTTCTCAACAGGCAAAGCCCCAAAAAAACGTAACCAAAAAAGCATCTATCTATCAGCTGCTCGATCATGGTTGTTTAATTTAGTTTTAGCAGAGCGTTTGAAGCAAAGCAATTGGAACCAAGCACTGGTTGGCGATGTGATGTTATTGTCAGGAACGAAAGCGAGTTCATTCATTGTTGATGCAATAAATGAAGACTTGAATACGCGTTTGGAGACAATGGACATTCATACCACAGGCCCTCTATGGGGGCGAGGTACGCCATCCGTTCACTCCGATAGTCTAGCTTTAGAAGAACAGGTATTCGCTAGCTGGCAAGACTGGCAGCAAGGATTAGAAAAAGCGGGGTTAAGTCAGGAACGTCGTTCATTAAGGTTGTTTCCGGTCGATTTTAAATGGCAGTTTCTTGATAATGCTCAACTAGAGTTAGAGTTTTTTCTGCCTGCAGGGTGTTATGCTACTGCGATAATGAGAGAGTTAGCTGTAATTACTGATGCCTATCAGCGGAACTATCAGCGTGAAAGAACGCTCAAAGAGACTAAAGATTCAGGCGAATAAGGCGGAATATCATGTTGACTAAATTGAAGTATTTATTATGGCTAATAGCACTGTTACCTACATTGTTATTAGCACAAACATGGCAAACTGAAAGTGGTGAAACTCAGCTCGCTGTGCTCGAATTATTTACTGCTGAAGGTTGTGGGTTATGTCCCGCTGCAGATAGGTGGGTCCATCAGCTACCTACAAAAGGTATCACTGATAAAGAGCTGATTGTTCTCGGTTTTCATATTGATTATTTAAATGACCAAAAAGGTTGGGTTGATCGTTTCTCTAGTCCTGTTTTTACAGCACGACAACGTCAGCAGGCACACTTAAATTTGTATCAAACAGTTTATACCCCCGAGTTTGTTGTTAGTGGTGAAGTGATCCATAACTGGAAAAAGCATGTAAAGAAAGTGGTTCATGCGGTCAATGGCTTTGAGCCTGAGGCAGATATTAAGTTAAATGTATCTGAACATAATGATGAGCTTGTTATTGATAGTCAGGTATCTATTCAAGGCAATGAAAACCGTCAATATTCAAAACTATTTCTGGCAGTGAGCGAAAATGATATTATCAGCAAAGTAAATGGTGGTGATAATGCTGGAGCAACATTTAATCATCAAAACTTAGTAAGAGCATGGATGGGGCCCTTTGATTTAAATAAAAGTGGTGAAACAGAGATAACTGAGAATATTAAGATCAATGATGAATGGAATATGGATAAAATAAGTATTGTTGCAGTGGTACAAAATTTAGAAGATGGTTTTGTGCTACAAGGTTTAAAATTAACATTGGATAAAAAAGAAAAATAGATGGAATATTTACCCCTGTTTGTCGATCTTAAAGGTCGTAGTTGTCTTGTTGTCGGCGGTGGTGATATTGCTGCTCGAAAATCTGGATTATTACTGAAAGCTCAAGCTCACGTCACTATTGTATCTCCTGCTGTTTCAGCAACTACACAAGCCTTAATTAATGCAGGAGAAGTGACATGGTTGAATACCACCTTTTCTGGCGAGCATCTACAAGAACGGCTATTAGTTATTGCCGCAACGGATAATGAAACGGTGAATCGTGATGTCCATGCTCAGGCTAAAAGCCAAAATATTTTAGTCAATGTGGCGGACTGTCCTGAACTATGTGATTTTATATTACCTTCTATTCTTGATCGCTCACCTATTGTTGTTGCTGTATCAAGTGGCGGAAAATCCCCTATTTTAGCTAGACAGTTACGAGCACGGTTAGAAACGCTTATTCCACCTACATATGGCCGTTTAGCTGATTTAGTGGGGCGTTATCGACAAGCAGTGCAAGATAAGATGCCTAAACTTTCTATGCGCCGTCGTTTCTGGGAATCAGTCTTGCAGGGCAAAGTAGTCGATCATGTTTTAGCTGGTCGAGATGAGCTTGGCGAGCAAACATTGCAGTCCGTGCTAGATGAAACACAAAATGAAGACCTACAACAAGGTGAAGTTTACCTAGTTGGTGCAGGTCCTGGTGACCCTGAGCTGCTTACTTTTAAGGCATTACGCCTAATGCAGCAGGCGGATGTGGTTTTTTATGACCGACTTGTAAGTAAAGAAGTATTAGCTTTAGTGCGTAAAGAAGCAGAACAAGTGTATGTTGGCAAGCAACGTGATTGGCATGCAGTGCGCCAAGAAGAAATTAATCACTTACTACTTGAACATGCACAGCAAGGAAAACGTGTCTTAAGGTTAAAAGGAGGAGACCCTTTTATCTTTGGCCGTGGTGGTGAAGAAATTGAAACACTTGCTGCTGAAAATATTCCTTTCCAAGTAGTTCCAGGAATTACTGCTGCTTCAGGTTGCTCAAGTTATGCTGGAATACCTCTAACTCATCGAGATTATTCGCAAAGCTGTACATTTGTAACAGGGCAGTTAAAAAAAGGCGAGTTGGATTTAAATTGGCAAGCATTAGTTCAGCCAAGACAAACCGTTGTTGTCTATATGGGCTTGGCAGGCTTAGCGATTTTATCGCAAAAATTACAAGAAAATGGACTAGCTTCTAATACTCCAGCCGCCTTGGTTCAACAAGGTACAACAGAGCATCAAAAAGTATGGGTGAGTACTATCTCTGGCCTACCTACATTAGCAGAGAAAGAGCAGCCTGCAGCGCCGACATTAGTAATTATTGGTGAGGTTGTGAAACTTCACAATTCTTTAGCTTGGTTTTAACTTTCAATTAAACCATGTTTGAGGGCTAATCTGACCAAATCAACAGGGCTTGAAATAGCCAGCTTTTGCTTTAATGCTGTTTGATAGTTAGAAACCGTTTTTTGGCTAATATTTAATAGTGAAGAAATATCTTCAACTACTTTTCCTTCAGCTAATAATCTGAAAATTTCGAATTCTCGCGTTGTTAACTTTTGTATTGGGTTTTCGTTGGCTCCATTATGTAAACTTATTTTCTCTGCGAGAATAGGGTTTAAGTACTTTATTCCATTGCTAACCTGCCGTACAGCTTGAACTAAGTCATTAGCATCACTTGTTTTAGCAACGTAGCCCATTGCACCAGCAGCCATAGCTTGAATTGCAAATGTTGTACCTTCATGCATAGAAAAGATAATAATTGAAGCAGTATCATAACGAGATAAGATCCGCTTCAAGGCCTCTAAGCCACTCATCCCTGACATGGATATATCCATGATGAGGACATCAGGAAGCACTTCACCAAACAATTGATAGGCACTTTCACCACTATCTGCTTCAGCAGCAACAGTTATATCATCATGTTGTTCTAATAGTCGGCGAACACCAGAACGAACAACGGTGTGATCATCTGCTAACATTACTTTAATTACCGTATCCATTTTATTCCTTATTTCCCACAGGGCAACTCAATAGTGAGTAATACCCCTTGATTGAGTGCCGTTTTGATACCAAACTTCCCTGAGAACCCTTCTACACGTTCTCTCATTCCAGCAAGACCAAAACCAGTAGTATTATTTGATGGGGAAAAACCTTGGCCATCATCTTTAATAATCATACTGATTATATTTTTTTCTTTTTTAACATGAAGAACAACATGCTTGGCTTTTGAATGGCGAGTAATGTTGGTGAGACCTTCTTGTACTAATCGGTAAATGGTGATTAGAAGCGTGTCATCGAGAAGATCAAAGTCCCCAATTACTTGAATATCGACAACAGTACTAGGGTTACGTTCTAACCATTGTGAAACCAACTCTCTTAACGCAGTTTCTAAGCCAAGTTCATCAAGATCACTCGGTCGTAGACGTTGTAGCATAGTGCGTACAATTTCAAGCATACGTTTCACCACAGAATCTATAGCAATAGCACTTTCATTGGCGGTATTTATATTTTGAGTACCCTTGATAACTGCAGCATCCATATGGATAGCAGTGAGATGTTGGCCAATTTCATCATGCAGCTCTTGAGCTAAATGTTTACGTTCAGACTCTTGCAATCGGATTAATTGTTGAGATAGATGACTATTTTTTTCAATACTGGACTGAAGTGTTTTAGCCATCATATTGAACTTATCACTGATATTAGTGAGTTCAGGCAAGGTGAATTTAGGTAACCGCGAAGCTAGGTTACCATCTTCAATTTCTGATAAGGCAACAAGAATATTATCGATAGGTCGTAATGAGATAGTGACTGAGAAATAAACAATAAGGTTTACAGATATAAAAAACAGCCCTAACAAAATTAAAATGCCTTTTGTTTCATTCCACTCTTCAGTGAGTTCATAAGAAACATCGGGTGTCATGACTAGTTCACCGATACGTTTATTATGTGCAAATACGGGACGGTTAGTAATAGGAATGTCGTTAATAACGTTTCCCATTGCATAGATAAACCAATTGGGTGGGTAAAGTTCATTTTTTGAAGTAGTGATTCGATTACTATCTTTCAGCTCTCCTGAAATATCAAAATAATCAATCTTAAGGTGACGAATATTCTGAAACTTTGTAAGTTCAAAAATAGCATCAGTTTTTACTTGCTGAGCGCCTTTGTTAATAAGCGCAGAGTTATAACGCACAATTTCAGCATCAAGAATATGTAAGCCTAAAATTGCTGTTGAGGAAATCTCAGCTTGTATATTCTGTCGGGCATTTTTAATAGTAAGCACGGCACCAATAATCATAGTAATGAGTAGTAGTGCCGTGATGATTAAATTTAAACGTAATTTTAGATTCATAAGTACTATCTGAAGAGGGATAAGCAGTAGCATACAGAGCATAAAGTAAGTATTAAACTAATATTCGATTAAAAACGAGTTATCGGGATTATTTCCTATATACCTTTCTTAGTATTATTAGCATAATCTGTCCCCATAATAATTTTCAAATGTAGAGAGAAAGGTAATATGCAGAATACGCATCAGAAAAAAGTACTGTCATTAATGCTTATGACAGCTATATTTTCCTCAGCAAGCTACGCTGAAGAGAGTAATTTAGAACTAAGTGATATTGAAGTCATCGGTACAACACCGCTTCATGGTGTGGGTTTGCCTGCAGATCAAATCGCCAGCAATATTCAATCTGCTACAGCAGAAGATATTGAACAGAGTCAAAGTTTAGATATGACTGACTTTATGAATAAGACATTGGGTAGTGTCAGTATTAATGCTGCACAAAACAACCCATTCCAACCTGATGTACAGTTCCGGGGGTTTACTGCCTCACCTCTTGTTGGTGTTGCCCAAGGTTTGTCAATCTACCAAGATGGTGTGCGTATTAATGAACCATTTGGTGATGCGGTTAACTTTGAACTCATTCCTGAATCTGCAATTGCGAGCATGAACCTAATGCCTGGTTCAAACCCATTATTTGGTTTGAACACATTAGGTGGTGCAATTTCAATTCAAACTAAAAATGGTTTTACGAATGAAGGGCATAGTCTAGAAGGCTATACAGGATCATTCGGTCGCCACTCAGCCACATTAGAAAGTGGTGGCAATGATGGTACGTTTGGTTATTTTGTTACTGGAGCATACACGGAAGAAGATGGCTGGCGTGATCAGTCACCCTCAGAAGTTGAGCAGTTATTTGCAAACTTAAGCTACCGCAATGATACGAGTAGTTTAGATTTAGCCCTTACTGCTGTTGATAGTGACCTAAATGGTAATGGTGCATCTCCTATTGAACTTGCTGCTTTTGAAGGGCGTGAGGCTGTATTTACATGGCCTGATAATACTCAAAATGAATTGAGAATGGCAACTTTAAATGGTTCTCATTGGATATCTGATTCCGTATTGGTATCCGCAAATACATATTTTAGAAACAATGACCGTAGTACATTTAATGGTGATGGTGCTGAGTTTGGTTTTAATGCTACTAATGAATTAATTGAAGAGCTAGAACAAGAATCTGGTGAGAGCAATCCAGACTTCGCTATTAGAGTTGCAGCAGCAGATGTAATTGAAGATGAAAATGGTGTAGCTATTACCCAGGCTAGATTAGATGGTGCAGATGATGATGAGTTGGCTATCAACAACACAAGCACAACAAAGCAAGATAGTTATGGCTTAGGTTTGCAAACAACCTTTTTAAATAACTTATTTGAACGTGAAAACCAGTTAATCGTTGGCGCTAGTTATGACAAAGCTAGAATGAAATATAATGCGCAAAGTGAAATTGCGGAGTTCACTGAAAATCGGGGGACCACTGGTTTTGATATTCTTAACAGTGAATCAATTGTAGATGCACAAATTGATAGTGATACTGTCGGCTTGTATTTTACTGATACATTATCGGTAACTGAACAATTAGCTGTAACACTGTCTGGTCGATACAATCGTACACGTATTGCTATTTCAGGGACTAGTGAAGGCGGAGAGACTCCATTGAATGAAACGGGAGAAACTCATCATTTTAATCGTTTTAACCCAGCTTTAGGTTTAGCTTATTCTGTTGATGAAACTTTAGGGGTTTATGGTAGTTACAGTGAGTCTTCACGAGCACCTACACCATCTGAATTAACATGTTCAAATCCATTAAAACCATGTGCATTGCCTAATTCATTTTTAAGTGATCCTCCATTAGAGCAAGTAGTATCAAAAACATGGGAAGCTGGTTTACGTGGGAAATTTAACTCTATTTCATGGACTGCAGGTGTCTTCCATACGGTGAATAAAGATGACATTATCTTTATTCCGGTAGAAGAAGGAGGCCCAAGTGGTAATTTAAATAATGGTATCTTTGACAATATTGCTAAAACAAAACGTCAAGGTGTTGAACTAGGTCTTAACGGTGCTGCGATTGCAGATAAATTAACATGGTTCTCTAACTACTCTTATGTTGATGCAACATTTGAAAGTAGTTTCGATGTGTTTAATGAAAACAATCCAGCGGGTGAAGATACTACCGTTCAAGCTGGTGATAGTATGCCAAGTATTCCCAAGCATCACGTGAAGCTAGGTATGGATTATGCCTTCACAAAAGCATTTACATTTGGATTTGATGCCTCTTATCAATCATCGCAGTATTTCCGTGGTGATGAAGCAAACAATAATGAAAAAATGTCTGGTTATAGCTTAGTAAATATTCATACGCGTTATAAATTAAATAAGAATGTAGAATTCTTTGCCAAAGTTGATAACCTGTTTGACCGTGAATATGAATCTTTTGGTCTGTATGGTGAGTCAGATGAAGCTCCTGGTTTAGGGGATGAGCCAGGTGATTATGGTTTAAGTGATTCTCGTTTTGTTGGTTACGGTGCACCACGCGCGGGCTGGATTGGTATCAAAGTTTCAATGTAAGATCCGGAACACCATTCAGGCTGTTAAATATTTAACAGCCTGAATTACTTTAAAATGGAATAAAGAGAAAATAGAATGACAAAAAATTTAATTGCATCAGCAATATTAATGGCAACAAGTTCTTTAGCTTTTGCTGGTGAAAACCCACACCAATTTGAAAAATGCATGACTTCTGCGTTAGATGAACGCCCAGGACATGTTGTAAAAGTTGAAATGAAAAACGAAGAAGGTGCTCATATGTATGAGTTCGATATTCGTGGTACAGATGGTTCTGATTGGGATGTGGAGTGTAATGCACACCGAGGTTTAGTTTCTGAAGTTGAGCGTGAAGTGGATAATGTTAACCACCCATTGTTCAAAGCTAAAGCTAAAGTCAGTGAAGCGGATGCACGTAAAACAGCATTAGCCATTTACCCTGGTGAAATTACTGAGGTGGAATATGAAATTGAACCAAATGGTTCGGCATCTTATGAGTTTGATATTGATACCACGATTGCTGGTCAAGAGATGAAGGTTGAAGTCGATGCAACCTCAGGTGAAATTGTTGAAGCTAACCGTGAAATTTGGCAGATTGGCTTAGAATAAAAACCAGTTTAAAGCTTTACTCAGGGATGAGTTTAGCTTTAATTTTAACCGTGATGTTAGTAATAACCTCACGGTTTTTTTTGCTCTAAATAAAGCGCATAGAAAGATCGATAGCCAGAATGTTTTTAGTTAATGCGCCGATAGAAATACGGTGAACACCTGTCTCGGCAATAGCTCTTACATTATTGAGTGTGATATTGCCAGAAGCTTCCAACCTTGCTCGATCATGATTAATTGCGACTGCATTTTCTAATGCTGAAGTATCAAAGTTATCTAGAAGAATAATGTCCGCTTTGGCTACTAATGCTTGTTCAAGTTCATCGATACTTTCCACTTCGACTTCAATAGCAATATCAGTGTGTAATGTACGCGCTTGATTAACCGCTGCTGATATTGAACCTGCAGCATTAATGTGATTTTCTTTAATTAATATTCCATCATATAAACCAACACGGTGATTAACACCACCACCACAAAGTACCGCATACTTTTGTGCTAAACGTAGGCCTGGAATAGTTTTTCTAGTATCAAGAATATCAACCGCTAGCCCTGAAACTTGATCTACATATTGCTGAACTATGCTTGCGGTAGCAGACAATGTTTGCATAAAGTTCATTGCTGTACGTTCACCCGTGAGTAGCGTTCTTGCTGGACCATGTAATGAGCATATAATGTCATTTTCTTGCATCTTATCCCCATCAGAGAAATGCCAGTCAATCGTGATGCTTGGATCAAGTTGTTTAAAAACTTCTTCGCACCATGCTTGCCCGCAAAGTGTGGCATTTTCACGAGTGATGATGTTGGCCGTTGCTATGGATTCAATAGAGATTAAATCTGCAGTTAAATCTTGTTGACCGACATCCTCTTGTAATGCTAGTTTGACTTGTGAAGAGATGAGATCGACAGGCACTGAATTCTTTGGTGACATAGGCTTATTTGTTTTAATAATGATTAAAGGTGATTAGGGTAACGGGTGAAAGCGCAATTTTCTATCTTTTTAGGCTATTTTCTGAATAGTGCGCGTGATCTGGCTTCTATTATTGCCGTTATCGCCTTCTTTCAATTAGTTGTATTACAACAACCTATCCCGAACCTCGGAGATATACTAGGGGGCGTGCTGTTAGTCATGTTAGGGCTGACCTTTTTCATCCGTGGCTTAGAAATGGGGCTGTTTCCTATCGGTGAAAGTATGGCCTATGCTTTTGCGCGCAAAGGGAGTGTGTTTTGGCTCTTGTTATTTGCTTTTTGTCTCGGGTTTGGCACAACGGTTGCTGAACCCGCCCTAATTGCTGTTGCTCAAGAGGCTGCCAGTGTGGCTGCTATTGGTGGAGTGATTGAGCATACAGATTCAGCAATGAATAGTTATGCTACTGGTTTACGTTATACCGTAGCAATCTCAGTAGGTTTTGCCATTCTGATTGGTGTGTTGCGGATTTTAAAAGGCTGGCCAATTCATTATTTAATTATCAGTGGTTATGTTGGTGTTGTCTTGATGACAATGATTGCACCAAAAGAAATTATTGGTATCGCCTATGATTCTGGCGGTGTGACAACGTCAACAATTACTGTTCCATTGGTTACCGCTCTCGGTGTTGGACTAGCATCAAGTATTAAGGGGCGTAATCCGATGGTAGATGGCTTTGGTTTAATTGCCTTAGCCTCATTAACCCCGATGATTTTTGTTATGGCCTACGGGATGATGTTCTGATGGACTTTTTGTTCACCCTAGCCAATGGTTTATTAACAACATTAAAAGATGTTGTGCCGATTGCGGTTATTATTTTTGGTTTTCAATTATTAGTTATTAGGAAACCCATTCCAAATTTGAAAAAAGTCTTATTCGGTTTTTTCTATGTATTAATTGGTTTAGTTTTATTTTTACAGGGTTTAGAACAAGCGTTATTTCCTATTGGCAAATTAATGGCAGCTCAATTAACCGATCCTGCATTTATTTATGCAGGCTTGGCAACTATCCCCGATGTTATTCATTGGGGAGATTATATGTGGGTTTATATTTTTGCTGCTGCTATTGGCTTTTCAACAACGATTGCTGAACCATCATTACTTGCTGTAGCCATTAAAGCTGAAGAAGTATCGGGTGGCGCGATTTCTGTATGGGGCCTACGTATTGCTGTGGCAATAGGTGTTGCTGTAGGTATCTCATTGGGTACCTTTCGAATTATTACAGGTACGCCGCTACATTATTACATTATGGTGGGCTATGTGATTGTGATTGTTCAGACATTCTATGCACCAAAACTAATTATCGCCTTAGCCTATGACTCAGGCGGTGTAACAACATCAACAGTTACCGTGCCATTAGTTGCAGCTTTAGGTTTAGGGCTTGCCTCTACGGTACCTGGCCGAAGCCCTTTATTGGATGGTTTTGGACTAATTGCCTTTGCTAGCCTGTTTCCAATTATGAGTGTAATGGCCTACGCCCAGTTATCTGAATTGCGAGATAAAAAACAAAAAAATAAAAACAGTGAGGAGAAACAATAATGCACTTTAAATTGATTATATGTTTTGTAGAAGACAGTAAAACAGATGATGTATTAGATGCCGCGAGAGAAGCTGGAGCAACAGGTTCAACGATTATTAATAATGCACGGGGAGAAGGGGTACAGAAAAATAAAACGTTCTTTGGTTTGAGCCTTGAAACTCAGCGTGATGTTGTTTTGTTTCTTGTTGAAGAGCATTTAAGCCGTCATATCCTAGAAACAATTGAGAATGCCGGGCAGTTTGATGAAAAGCCTGGGTCGGGTATTGCTATTCAAATAGATGTTGAAGATGCTGTTGGCGTTTCTCACCAGATCCAAACATTACAAAATCTTGTAGAGGATGAAATCTAAATGAAACCAAGAGAAATAGTACGCGTTCGTGAAGTGATGCGGCCGGAAATCGATATTGTTGATGGTATGACAACGATTTCTGATGCGCTGACACAGATGCAAAGTATTAAGAATAAAATGCTCATTGTTGATAAACGTCATGAAGATGATGAATATGGCGTGGTAAGAATGTCTGATATTGCACATCATGTTTTAGCACAAGATAAATCACCTGATCGTGTCAATGTGTATGAAATCATGATTAAACCTGCCATTACTGTCGATGCTTCAATGGATATTCGCTACTGTGCTCGATTATTGGAGCGTCTAAAGCTCTCTAGAGTACCTGTGATGGATGAGGGTAAGTTAGTCGGTGTAATCAGTCTTACACGCATGGTATTACATGGAATAAGGAAGTAGAACTTGCAGGTTGATCGTAAATTAGGGCTATTGACTGGAATAGACTTTCATCCATCCCCTAATCAAGATGAACGTCCTGATAGTGATGATATTAGTGGCATTGTTATTCACAATATTAGTTTACCGCCGGGTGAATTTGGCGGCGGGTGGATTGATGATTTGTTTCTTAACCAACTTGATCCAACAGCACATCCATACTTTGAAGAAATATCAGAGTTAAAAGTATCAGCACATTGTTTGATCCGTCGTTCAGGTGAAATTATTCAATATGTTCCATTTCATCAACGTGCATGGCATGCAGGTGTTTCATGTTGGGATGGGCGTGAACGTTGCAATGATTTTACGATTGGTATTGAGATGGAAGGCAGTGATGATAAGACCTTCGAAGAAGAGCAGTACCTGCAATTAGCAGATGTAATTAAAGCGTTGTCTGATACCTACCCTAAGCTAACAACAGAGGCTGTAAAAGGGCATCAGGATATCGCACCAGAAAGAAAGACAGATCCAGGCCCCCATTTTGATTGGTTGTATTTAACTGAGTTATTGAAGACGTAAATCTTCTAATATGTAGGTACGACTTTAGTCGCACCTACAATGAAATAAACACGTTACCTATAAGTTCAAAGCAAAAAAAAGCCATATCAGAAAACTGATATGGCTTTTTTGTTTTCTTGATTAACTCTTATTTAGTAATTGCAATCAATTCAATATCAAATTTTAATGTTTCGTTAGGACCAATTGGAGAGCCTTGACCAGCTCCACGTGGACCGTATGCTAAGTTAGCAGGAACAACGATTTCCCATTTACCGCCTTCTTTCATAAGTTGTAATGTTTCCACCCAACCTTGAATGACGCCAGTCACAGGGAATGTAGCAGGTTCACCACGGTCGTAAGAACTATCAAATACAGTACCGTCTAGTAATGTACCTTTATAGTGTGCGATAACTTTATCTTCAGTTGTTGGTGTTGCACCATCACCTGCGGTAATGATTTTATATTGCAAGCCACTTTCTGTTGTAACTACACCGTCTTTTTTAGCATTTTCATCCATATAGGCTTGTGCTACTTCTTGTTTCTTATTCATTTCTTCAGCCACTTCTTTGGCTTTTTTCTGTTGGAACTCACCGATTACTTTTTCAGCAGTTGCTTGATCAAGTTGTGGCTGTTTTCCAGCAAACATATCTGCAACACCAGCAGAAAAGGCATCCATTTCAAGATCAACGCCTTCAGCCATCATGTTTTGTCCAACTTGAATACCGAAGATATAACTCAGTTGTTGTTTTTCAGTGTCTAGCTTTGCGGCGTGAGTGTCAGCCATTACAGGAGCTCCAAATAAAAAGGGAAGAATTGCAAGTGATTTTAATTTCATTTTATGTACTCATAAAGTCAATAATGTCTAAAGTCATCAATCGTTGATGCTTGCGTGTTAGTAAGCTAAATATCAATAAAGTTCAGCAACCGCGAATTATCGCATAAAAATGTCGGGAATAGATCACATAATAACCGAGCATTAGACTTGGTTATTATTCTAATTGATACTATAATGGTCTTAATTAGGAGGGCGAAACATGTTACGTATGGGAAAACTAACCGATTACGGCATTGTGCTAATGAGTTATTTAGCATCAAAAACATATCAAAAACACAGTGCTCATACATTGTCAGATGCGGTCAGTATGCCGCTTCCAACGGTACGGAAAGTATTGAAAGGGTTATCCCAAGGTGGTTTATTGATTTCAGAACGGGGTGCCCAAGGTGGTTATAACTTGAGTCGTAACCCAAAACAGATATCTGTTGCCGAGATTATTACAGCAATAGAAGGTCCTATCGCGTTGACTGAGTGTGTGAGTGATGAAAGTCATTGTGAACAAGAATCACATTGCAGTGTGCAAACAAACTGGACGCGAATTAATAATGCGGTTTTTCATGCATTGGATGAAGTGAAATTATCCGATATGTTGGTGCCAAATACATCCGATGTAAGTCCGATACATTTTTACCCTTCAGCAAACAAAAACAAGAGTGAATTACATGGCTGAACAAGAACAACAGCAAATAGACGACGTATTAGACAGTGATTATCAGGCTGGTTTTGTCACTGACATCGAAGCAGATAGCTTACCGCCCGGTTTAAGTGAAGACACGGTTCGTGAAATTTCACGCATTAAGGGTGAACCTGAGTTCTTATTAGAATGGCGACTGCAAGCTTTTCGTCACTGGTTAACACTTGAAACGCCTGAATGGGCGCATGTTAATTACCCTGAAATTAATTATCAAGATATTAGCTATTACTCAGCGCCGAAGAAAAAAACAGATGGTCCAAAGAGTTTAGATGAAGTTGATCCTGAACTATTAAAAACCTATGAAAAATTAGGTGTGCCATTAGATGAACGTGCTCGTTTGGCTGGTGTTGCGGTTGATGCGGTATTTGATAGTGTCTCTGTTGCCAATACATTCCAAGACAAGCTAGCTGAAGAGGGTATTTTGTTTATGCCATTTTCAAAAGCGGTTAAAGAGCACCCTGAATTAGTTAAAAAGTATTTAGGTAGTGTCGTTTCCTATAAAGATAACTTTTATGCAGCTTTAAACTCAGCGGTATTTAGTGATGGTTCTTTTGTTTACATTCCTAAAGGCACACGTTGCCCGATGGAGTTATCAACCTACTTCCGAATCAATGCAGCAAATACAGGGCAGTTTGAGCGCACTTTAATCATCGCTGATGATGATGCGTATGTCAGTTACCTTGAAGGCTGTACTGCACCAATGCGTGATGAAAATCAACTGCATGCGGCCGTTGTAGAGTTGGTTGCCCATGATCGCGCTGAGATAAAATACTCCACTGTACAAAACTGGTATCCAGGTGATGAAAATGGTGTCGGTGGTATTTTCAACTTTGTAACTAAACGCGCGGCATGCCGTGGTGAAAGTTCAAAAGTATCATGGACGCAAGTCGAAACTGGCTCAGCGGTAACGTGGAAATATCCAAGCGTTATTTTGCAAGGTGATAACTCTGTAGGTGAGTTCTATTCAGTGGCTGTAACCAATAATATGCAACAAGCTGATACAGGCACAAAAATGGTTCATCTTGGTAAAAATACTAGCTCGACTATTATTTCTAAAGGTATCTCAGCAGGGCGTTCACAGAATGCATATCGTGGTTTAGTTCGAGTTGGACCAAATGCCGAGAATGCACGTAACTATACAGAATGTGATTCTTTATTAATGGGTGATCAATGTGGCGCTCATACCTTCCCCTATATTGAAGTTAAAAACCCAACAGCCCAAGTTGAGCATGAAGCATCCACATCAAAAATTAGTGAAGACCAGTTGTTTTACTGTAAGCAACGCGGTTTAGATGTTGAAGATGCGGTATCGATGATTGTGAATGGTTTTTGTAAACAAGTCATGCGCCAGTTACCAATGGAGTTTGCTGTAGAAGCACAAAATTTATTGGGCTTATCATTAGAAGGTTCTGTTGGTTAAAAATAATTAGGTCATTCCCACGAAAGCGGGAATCCAACGATAGTGAATATTTAAACAGCCCATGGATCCCCGCATACGCGAGGATGACAAGCTGTATTTTAAAAGAGATTAAACATGCTAGAAATTAAAAACCTTCATGCCAGTGTTGATGGCAAAGAAATCCTACGTGGTATTAACCTAACAGTAAATGCGGGTGAAGTTCACGCAATTATGGGGCCAAATGGTGCTGGTAAAAGTACGTTATCAAATGTATTAGCGGGTCGTGATGGTTATGAAATAACGCAAGGTGAAGTCATCTATAAAGATGAAAACTTACTCGATCTTGAAGCTGAAGAACGTGCACAACGTGGTGTGTTCTTAGCATTTCAATATCCGGTAGAAATTCCTGGTGTCAGTAATATCTATTTACTAAAAGCAGCATTGAATGCAGTACGTAAACATCAAGGTTTAGATGATCTTGATGCAATCGACTTTTTGACTTTGGTTCGTAGCAAATTAGACCTTGTCAAAATGGATGAAGAGTTTTTGCACCGTGGTGTCAATGAAGGTTTCTCTGGTGGTGAGAAAAAGCGTAATGAAATCTTACAAATGGCACTATTAGAGCCCTCACTCGCTATCTTAGATGAAACAGATTCAGGTTTAGATATTGATGCATTAAAAACAGTATCTGAAGGGGTGAATGCTTTACGCTCTGATGATCGTTCAATTGTCATGATCACGCATTACCAACGCTTACTTGATTACATCGTACCTGACTTTGTTCATGTGCTTTCTGATGGTCAAATTGTTAAATCAGGCGATAAAGAGTTAGCAAAAGAGCTAGAAAAAACAGGTTATAGCTGGATCAATGACGATGCCTAGTATGAAGGGACTAACTGAATTGGCTACACCGTTTGCCACCATGACTTCGGATTTAGGTCCAGATGTCCCATGGTTAAATAGTTTGCGTCTTAAAGCATTGGCGCGATTTAATAGCCAAGGTTTACCATCAAAAAAAGAAGAGGATTGGAAATACACTAGCTTGTGGGCTATGAGTCAGCAAGAGTTTACTCATCAAGCTTCAGCAAGTGCAGTGACTACGGAACAATGTGATGAACTTGCTTTACTCACTGATAATTACCGTGTTGTCATCGTTGATGGTCGATTTTCAGCTGAACTTTCACAGTTAGATAACTTGCAAGCAGGTCTAAGTATCAATGCCTTATCAGATGAACAAGGTTTAGCTATCGCACAACCACACCTTGGCCAACAAATTGATATGACTAAGGCCGGCTTTAATGCGCTCAATACCTTATTAATGAGTGACGGCGTGGTGATTACTGTTGATAGTGATGTGAAAGTTGATAAACCGATTGAGTTACTGGTTATCAATACTGGGGAAACAGCTAGCTTAGCAACGCATTTACGAAATGTCATTGTGATGGCTGATAATAGTCAGGCAACCGTGATTGAACACTATGTTGGCTTAAGTGATGCTGCATCGTTGACTAATGTGGTGAGTGAAGCCGTCTTATCAAGTCATGCGGAATTAAACCAATATAAATTACAGCAAGAGTCTGCTAATGCTACACATATTGCGACTTTATCTGCGAAGCAAGGCTCTAAGAGCCAGTGGGCAACAAATAATATTTCTCTAGGTGCAAAACTCGCTCGAAATGATATTCATACTCAATTATTGGGTGAGCAGTCACATGTCATCATGGATGGTTTATATCTCGTTAATGATGAACAACATGTCGATAATCACACCCGTATCGATCACACAGTTCCTAATACGACCAGTGAAGAGTTATATAAGGGTGTATTAGATGACAACAGCCATGCGGTATTTAACGGCAAGGTGATTGTTCATAAAGATGCTCAAAAGACGGATGCAAACCAGCAGAATCAAAACTTACTTATCTCGCGTGGTTGTGAAATTGACACCAAGCCTGAGATGGAAATTTATGCTGATGATGTGAAATGTGCTCACGGTAGTACGGTGGGGCAAATTAATGAAGATCAACTATTCTTTTTACGCGCACGAGGCTTAGATGAAGTGAGTGCACGTAGCTTACTCACTTATGCCTTTGCAGTAGATGTTTTAAATCGTATTCCATCAGAAGAAATTCGTCAGGCACTTTCAACGGTAATCGAAACGCGCTTACCTCAAGGTGGAATCTAAGCATGTTAGATAACGATTCGTCATTCCCTTTGTCGACGTCATTCCCGTTACCCCCGTCATTCCCGCGCAGGCGGGAATCCAACGATAGTGGACTAAGTGACAATCCATGGATCCCCGCCTACGCGAGGATGACAAATACAGCAATGAGCACAGTGACATGTTAGATATTCAAAAAATAAGACAAGATTTTCCTATCCTTCACCAACAGGTGAATGAGCGACCTTTAGTTTATTTAGATAATGCAGCCAGCAGTCAAAAACCAATACAAGTAATTGATGCGGTTGCAGACTACTATCGAAAAGATAATGCCAATGTTCATCGTGGTGTTCATCGTTTGAGTCAACGTGCGACAGACGCCTATGAGGCATCACGTTCAAAAGTACGTAATTTTGTGAATGCACAATCAGATAAAGAAATTGTCTTTGTTCGTGGTGCAACGGAAGCAGTAAATCTTATCGCCCAAAGCTTTGTCCGGCCTAAACTGAATGCAGGCGATGAAATTTTAATTAGCCATATGGAACATCACGCCAATATTGTTCCATGGCAAATGCTGTGTGAACAAACGGGTGCAAAATTAAATGTGATTCCAATGAACCTTGAAGGTGAATTGGATTTATCAACATTTGATGAGTTACTAACAGATAAGACAAAAATTCTAGCTGTGGGTCATGTATCTAATGCTTTAGGAACCATTAACCCAATTAAAGATATGATTGCTAAAGCACATGCTAAAGATATTCCAGTCTTAATTGATGGTGCACAAGCTGTCCCTCATATGGAAGTCGATGTGCAGGACTTAGACTGTGACTTCTATGTGTTTTCAGGCCATAAAATGTTTGCACCAACAGGTATTGGTGCACTTTATGGTAAACAAGATTTACTTGAAGCAATGCCACCGTGGCAAGGTGGCGGGGATATGATCTTGTCTGTCAGCTTTGAACACACGCAATACAATGAATTACCGTATAAATTTGAAGCAGGAACACCGCATATTGCGGGTGCAATAGGCTTAGGTGCTGCTATTGATTATATGCAAGGTTTAGGTATTGCAAACTTAGCACAGTATGAACACGATTTATTAGTTGCGGCAACTGAAAAAGTCAGCGCAATGGATGGCGTAAGAATCATCGGTACCGCTAAAGAAAAAGCCAGCGTATTATCTTTTATGATTGAAGGCGTACATCCACATGATGTGGGTACTATTTTTGATCAACAAGGCGTAGCAATTCGTACCGGCCATCATTGTGCCCAACCTGTGATGCAATTCTTTGGTATTCCAGCCACAGCACGCGCTTCATTCGCATTTTACAATACGATGGAAGAAGTCGATGCCTTAGTCATGAGCATTCAGAAAGTACAGGAGCTATTTGCATGAGCAGTGCAGACTTAAGAGACCTCTATCAACAAGTGATCATGGATCACAATAAAAAACCACGTAACTTCCACGAAATGGATGATGCAAATCACTTTGCTCATGGTAATAACCCATTATGTGGCGATGCATTAGTTGTGTTTGTAAAGTTAAATGATGATGTGATTGAAGATGTCAGCTTTCAAGGCAGTGGCTGTGCAATTTCTGTTGCTTCAGCATCACTAATGACAGAAGCCTTAAAAGGA
>ENA-OSET01001914-OSET01001914.1-sediment-metagenome-genome-assembly--contig:-NODE-1914-length-20875-cov-28.293009_pt1 | contig 20875 bp, 19 predicted proteins | sample MGYA00237882_ERZ534229 | MGnify/ENA primary metagenome ERZ534229 (study PRJEB26408, sample SAMN06266212) | sediment metagenome | isolation source: Hudson Canyon methane seep mesocosm | place... | reverse complement strand
TTGGCGCGTAACATAACTTAGATCGCGCAGCAATCAGGTAAAGTACACATACTTTTTTGTCATAGGTGGCATACGGCGCGCAAAGAAACAAAACCCTACGTCTGCAAAGCTTGCGCATAGGGTTCGCTTCGTGCAGATATCATCTCAACTGCAAGAGGCTTAGATGAAACAACCACGCGCATGGCAAAGAATGCTTTCGGGTCGCCGGCTCGATTTACTGGACCCGACGCCGGTCGATATCGAGGTAGAAGATATTGCTCATGGGCTGGCTTTTGTGGCGCGCTGGAATGGCCAAACCCAGGGCGATTTCGCATATTCCGTGGCCGAACATTCGCTGCTTGTTGAAGATATCTATGGCCGTCTTGCCCCCAAAGCCCCCGCCAAATGGCGACTTGCCGCCCTGCTGCATGATGCGCCCGAATATGTCATCGGAGATATGATTTCGCCTGTCAAAGCCGCGGTGGGGCCGGGCTATGAGGTACTAGATGAGCGACTTAGCGCTGCAATTCACATTCGCTTTGGTCTGCCCGCCAAACTGCCCACTGCGGTTAAAAAGCAGATTAAAAAGGCCGATAAAATCAGCGCCTGGATGGAGGCCACCCAGATCGCAGGGTTTTCAGCCAAAGAAGCCGATGGGTTTTTCGGGGCGCCGGATCACAGCCTTATTAACGGTCTTAAAATTGATCTGCGCGCGCCCAAAGCGGCGCGGCAGGCTTATATTGACCGGCACAAAGATCTGTTGTCGCAGTTATGAACCAAATCACACTCAGACCGGCCACCCCAGCAGATGCGGACGCGCTTGCCGCGCTGCTGAACCAGATTATCGACGCGGGCGGCACCACCGCCCATTTAAATCCTTTTGATGGGCCGCGCCTGCTAAGCCATTATCTTGCGCTTGTATCACTAATTCATCCATCTCTTCAGGCATCGCTCCTCGCTGGAACCTTGCCTCAAAGTTTTCCAATGCTTTTTTTGCAGCCGCTTCATCATGAAACCTTTCAATAATTTCCTGCGCCAAGCTGACTTTATAATTACGAGGGTTCGCTCCGTCTTTGCACGCCTGCTTCCAGCTATCTATTTCAGACATAGGTCTAAAACTTAACAATTCAAAGTATCGCCACATCAACTCATCAGATATAGACATTATTTTTCCAAACATATCATCTGGACTATCCGCTATACCTATATAGTTATTTAATGACTTTGACATTTTTTGGACGCCATCAAGCCCTTCCAGTATCGGCATAGTCAAAACCACTTGTGGCGTTTGCCCATAGATCGACTGCAATTGCCGCCCCACTAACAAGTTAAACTTCTGATCCGTACCTCCCAGCTCTACATCCGCCTTCATAGCGACAGAATCATACCCTTGAATCAACGGATACAAAAACTCATGAATAGCAATGGGCTGCCCACCTTTATAACGCTTGCTAAAATCATCACGCTCCAGCATTCTTGCTACCGTGTGCTTTGCTGCAATCTGTATCAGCTCTGCCGGTGATAACTTATTCATCCATGTTGAATTGAATACAATTTTTGTTTTTTCAGGATCGAGAATTTTAAAGACCTGCTCCTGATATGTTTTTGCATTTTCCATCACATCTTCTTGAGTCAATGGCTTTCTTGTTACATTCTTACCTGTTGGGTCCCCAATCATGCCTGTGAAATCACCAATAAGAAACTGTACATCATGACCTAGATCTTGAAATTGCTTTAGCTTATTAATTAGTACGGTATGCCCCAGATGCAGATCAGGCGCTGTTGGATCAAACCCCGCCTTAATGATTAAAGGCCGACCTTCCTCTAGTTTTTTCACCAACTCTGACTCAACTAAAATTTCATCAGCTCCTCGTTTTAGCTGCTTCAGTATTTCTTCTTGCAATGTCTCTCTCCAAATTTAATTATTTCTATATTATAGGTTCATTGAACCAATCCCCAGAAAAATAAATTTCTTTGGTCTATAATAAGTACAAATTTTAATCTATTATTTCCATTCAGGTTTTAAGCCTTACATTTTAGCCAAATATAGTCTTGTGAAAAATAAAATTTATAAATCGTTATTTCTAGGTATTAGCGCAGCCCTTGTTGCCACTACAAGTTATGCAATTATTTCTGCTGAAAATACAGAGCCTGATATTAAAAATACTGCTCTAGCCATCCCCTCCATACAAGCAAAAGTCAGCAGCCCAGTCATTAGCAGCCCTGTTCTTGCAATTCCTGAACTAGAACCTCTTGCTCAAACAACAACGATTAGTCATAAAATTAAATCAGGTGAAAGCCTTTCTACAATATTTTCTGCATTGGACTTAAGTAAATCTGATTTACACAGCATTATCCACGCAAATGAGTTTGGTAAACAGTTCGCCTCCATTACCCCTGGAAAACACTTAATTGCTGACACTAATTCTGACGGCCAACTCCAAAAGCTAACTTACAATAAAAATGCTATCGATACGCTTATTGCCACTCGCAGTGCCGATACTTTTGATGTTGAAGTTATTAGCAAAACAATTGAAAGAAAAATAAATAGTACCCAAGCAACTATTAATTCCTCTTTATTTCTTGATGGTAAAGAAGCAGGGCTTTCCGATAAAACCATTATGCAACTTGCAGACATATTTGCATGGGATATTGATTTTGCTCTTAGCCTACGCAAAGGTGACCAATTTACAGTTGTTTATGAAACGCTATTTGTTGATGGCAAAGAAATCGATTCCGGTAAGATTATTTCTGCTGAATTTGTTAACCAAGGCCACCCTTTTACCGCTGTAAAATTTGAAGATAAACAAGGCAACATAAGCTATTTTACACCGGATGGAAAAAGCATGCGCAAGGCCTTCTTACGCACACCCGTCGACTTTGCTCGCATCAGCTCACATTTTAATTTAAAGAGAAAACACCCTGTTTTAAACCGGATACGTGCCCATAAAGGTGTCGATTATGCAGCAAGAACAGGCACACCCATTAAAACTACGGGCGATGGTAAAATTGTTTACCGTGGCCGCAAAGGCGGTTATGGCAGAGTGGTTATTGTTCAACATGGACAAAAATATAATACACTTTATGCTCACCTATCTAATTACAAAAAAGGCCAGCGTGTCGGCAAGCATGTAAAACAAGGTCAAGTCATTGGCTATGTTGGCAAGTCCGGATTAGCAACTGGTCCACATTTACATTATGAATTTCGCGTTAATGGCGTCCACAGAAACCCTTTAACCGTAAAACTGCCTCATGCAGAACCTATTAAAAAATCATTATTAGCCGAGTTCAAAAGTCAAACTCAACCACTAGTTGCACAATTGAATAGTGTAAAAGCAAGCACTTTGCTTGCACAAAACAGTCAGTAGTCAATGTCTGAGCTGTATATCGGCTTAATGTCAGGAACCAGTGTCGATGGTATCGATGCTGGTCTTGTTGAATTTATTGATGAAAAAATTCAACTCCTCGCCTTCGAATACCAACCCTTCTCCGCTTCAATTAAGCAAGATATCCAGCAACTATCTCAACCAGACATTCCCATCCTTCTTGAACAATACGGTTCCGTTGATACACAGCTAGGCTCCTTGTTTGCCCAAGCCACCAATAACTTACTTAAGAAAGCCAACTTTTCCAGTTCTGACATTACCGCCATAGGCAGTCATGGACAAACCATTTACCATGCACCGGAAGGCCCATCTGCATTCTCCCTACAAATAGGTGATCCTAATATTATTGCAGAAAAAACAGGCATTACTACTGTTGCAGACTTTCGACGAAGAGATATTGCAGCCAAAGGACAAGGCGCACCGTTAGTACCCGCATTTCACCAAGCCATTTTTGGTCAAATATTCGATTTATCAAAACAAAACATCACCATTGTTAATATTGGCGGAATAGCTAATATCACTTATTTATCAGCTAATAAAACTATCGGTTTTGATACAGGTGCGGGTAATACTCTTATGGATTTCTGGATTCAGAAAAACATGGATACTGCCTTTGATGAGAACGGTGCTTGGGCAAAAACAGGCACGGCAAACAAAAAACTTGTCGATACGCTAAAGCAAGACCCCTATTTTAAATTAAGCCTACCCAAAAGCACCGGAAAAGAATACTTTTCTCCATCCTGGCTTAATGAAAAAATCAATCAGGTTCCTAATTGCAGCACAAAAGATATACAGGCTAGTCTTTGTCAATTTACAGCAGAAACAATAACTGAAGCAATTCTTCAACATGCCCCATTAACCGAGCACACATTAATTTGTGGCGGAGGCATGCATAACGAATATTTAATAGACCTTATTCAGAAAGGTTTAAATCATCCAGTTAGTTCAACTGCAGAATTTGGTATTAATCCCGACCATGTAGAAGCCATGGCATTTGCCTGGTTAGCCAGACAAACAATCAATAATTTGCCTGGTAACCTGACGACAGTAACGGGAGCTATAAAGCCCGTTATTCTTGGAGGTGTGTATCCGGGGAAAACGAATTAAACTGAAAATGAAGAACCGCAACCACATGTTGTACTTGCATTAGGGTTTCTAATAACAAACTGCGCACCTGATACATCTTCTTTATAATCGATCTCTGCGCCATTTAGATACTGGACACTCATTGAATCAATTAAAACGGTTACACCACCATTTTCAACCTGAGTATCATCTTCATTTACTTCTTCATCAAAAGTAAAGCCATACTGGAACCCTGAACAACCACCACCAGAGATATACACTCTCAACTTTAAGTTGTCATTGTCTTCTTCAACAATCAAAGATGCTACTTTTTCAGCAGCACTATCTGTAAATACAATTGGTTCAGCCATTCTTAAACATTTCCAGAATATAAATAAAATCTGATTATGGCAATACCTAGTATTTTAGTCAACTATTATAAATCCTTTTTAATGTAGAAAAATCTTACAAATACAAACTAAGCGTATAGTTAAAAGACATCTCAATTATACAACTGCTGCAACCACCGAAATCTCTACCAGTAACTCTGGTCTTGCCATACTTGCTTGAACGCACGCTCTTGCAGGTGAGAACCCTTCTTCCAACCATGCATCCCACACTTCATTCATTTCAGCAAAATATTTCATGTCTTTTATATAAATGGTCGCTGATAAAACATGCTGTTTATCACTGCCAGCTTCTTGTAGCAGTAGATCCACTTTATCCAGCATAGTTACAGTTTGCTCTTTAATTCCGGCATTGGAGTCCTTAGCAACCTGCCCACAAAGATAAATTGTCTCATTATGAATGACAATTTTACTCATTCTACGTCTTTCAGTACCTAATCTAGTAATTTCCATTAATTATTCCAATGTTTTAAAAAATATTGCAAAAAGAAAACCCAATAATGATGAAAAGCCAACGATCTCACCTCCTTTTAAATATGCTTCTGGCAACATAGTCTGGGCTATCATAGTGAGCATAGCGCCTGCAGCAACCCCTTCAGTAAAAGCAAAAATTGAATCATTTACACCTGCAAAATACACACTTCCCAATGCACTAACAATTCCCGTAGACAACATTAAAACAGTCCACATCAACAAAACCGTCCTAAACTTCATTCCTTGCTCACGCATACCCACCGAACTTGACAAAGCCTCTGGATAGTTTGAAAAAAACAACCCGGCAAGTAATGAAAAACCTAAGCCGGATTGAGCAACACTTGCGCCAATAACCAATGCCTCAGGAATACTATCAAGAAACAAACCCAGCCAAATACCCAGGGGCGCTCCCTTGTGCTCCCCCACATCAAACCCTAAGGAATTAACATTTCTTGGCGTTATTTTGTTATCAACTTGATAAACACTTTTCTTTACCCATTTCAGTGCGTCGTTATGACTGAGTTTTTGCCGCCCAATCAAATACTCACCTACATCATGCCTTTGTATATAGGTTTTATATCGCTTTGCCAACTCAGGTATTGAAAGCAGCAATTTATTAAAATCTTTCTTATGCAATACCCAGGTACCCGTCTCCTCAATGGCTACCGTCGTCATGGTATAGTTGCCACCCGTTAAAAAAGACATATAGCCTAAATAATGATGTTCTGTTAAATCATAAACATGATTTCTGCGTTCAAAACCATCCAACATGGAAACATGCCCATGATCTATGACAAACATATTGGCAGAATCTTCACCCTGAAAATACAAGGTCTCACCTTGACTAAACTGCTTATAAATCAGGCGATCTGAAACCGCTTCTAAATCATCTTCTGATAAATATTTAAATAAATCACAACCTATAAATTGATTTACAACAGAACGAAATAACTGGCTGTTGTGATTGACCCTCAAAATAGATGAGTACCCACCTCTCCGTATCAAGCTGTGAACGGCTCGGTCTTGCCAAAGCTCAACCTCATCTGTAGACAAGCCCTGCTTAATGGTCAAATACTCTGTCACTGATGGGTGTCTTAACCAATCCTGAACTGCTTCAGAAAAATGTGCTGAGGATGAAAACAAAGAAAAGAAAGTTTTTTTAGGTAACACCCATAAAGTTACATCTTCAGTTGCACGAGCAGTAAACCTGTATGGCATCCCTGTTAAAAAAGCCAACCAGCCAAGATCATCATTCTTTAGCAAAGTCTTTGAAGCAATTCTCTCTGTGGGATCAAGCAAATTAACTTTACCGCTAGCTATAATAAAAAGCTCATCCGGAAAGTCTCCTTTATTAAAAATCAGCTCGCCTTTTTTTACCGTTTTAATATGGATTGCACTGGCTAATACTTTGTAGCTTTCATCGCTTAAATGCTGAAAAACATCAACACGTTTTAATGCTGAAAATATTTGTTTAAATCTTTGATATTCCTGCTTTCTAAGATGATAAACCGTCGTGGATGCTTTTCTTAAAAAGCCACCAAAATTATTAATCACATTATTCAATGCGATAAAAACAAGCCCGCCAACAATACAGCCTGCAGCCAAACTATAAAAATGACCTTTAGCAACTGTTCCAGCCACCAAATCCAATGTTAATGCTGCTAATAATGCACCACCACCAAATGCCATTAAAAAAGCAATTGCACGATCACCCGGTTTCCAAACCAGTGACGTTAATGTTCCCAATGGTAATGACAAGGCACTCAGTATCCCAAAAAGAAACGCACTAACAATAATTGATTCTGTCGCAAAATTCATTGTTTTAATATGACCGAATAATCTTTCAGGTTTTAAGGCAACTTGTGCCTGCGATTAAATCAATCATTCCTTGTCAAACCGGCTAATCCTAAAAGGGTCTATCGGAAGCTCTGACTTACCATCAAGTATCAATTGCGACAAAATACGCCCAATAACAGGCGACAATTGAAATCCATGTGCCGAAAAACCAAAGGCATGGTAAGCATTATCAACTGTTTGAGAGGCTCCAATAACGGGGATATTATCTGGCATAAACGCCTCAATGCCAGCCCAAGCTCTGACAATCCGCACATCAGTTAACTGTGGAAAAAAATCCACTACCGTACTGGCACTTTTTGCCAATTGACTCCAATCAATTTCTGTTTTTTCCGATTCAAAATTCAACTTGGCTATCAAGGCCCCACCGATAATTAACGATCCATTTTGCATTTGTTTAAAAGACAACTTACGACTAGCGGCTCCCATAACTGGATCAACAAAATGCGGCAACCGCTCTGTCACCATTAACATTAAGGCTTTGGGTGTCAGCGGAACCTCTTCATTCATCAAACCTGCAATATTTGCAGCCCAAGCGCCTGCACAATTGACTAAAATATCACTATTAAACGTTCCTTGCGAAGTACGAACCTGCCAGCCAGCACCTTGCTGAGCAATATTAAAAACTTCCGTTGAAGACTGAAAAACAACGCCTAGTGACTCAGCTTTTCTGCGCATAGCCGTTAAAGCATGATAAGGTCGCCCGTAGCCATCCTCTCTACAAATCAAAGCGCCCACACAGTGTGGAGATAGTGCAGGAACTAATTGATACAATTCTTTCTTACCAATCATTTCTTCGTGTTCATAGCCCATCGAACGAACAAGTGCTGCACGCTGCTCCAGCTTTTGCATATCTGATTTGTTTTCAGCAACGCGAAGTTGGCCGGGAAAACGAGCATCACAATCTGAATCAACTAATGCTTCAATATCTTTCCACATTTTTGCCGCTTCAACTGTTAATGGAATTTCGGCAGGGTCGCGGTTTAATTGCCGTAATCCGCCTGCATTAGCCCCTGAAGCATGACGTCCAGGACTATCTTTATCAATAACTACACATCGACACCCCCGCATCGCCAACTGTAGAGCGGTAGATGCGCCCATTAAGCCTGCGCCAATGATGAGAACTTCTGAATTCATCATTCCTCTCCCTCAGACAAACCACTTAACTGGCCTAGCGTTATAGGTGAAACAGGAGGTCTGCCCCGATAATGACTTTCAACTGACACAGCCTGCCCTCCGGCATCAGCAACAATATGAGCAACCGCATTAGCACACTGCCTACCCTGACAAGCTCCCATTCCACAGCGCGTAAGAAACTTGACCTGATTACTATCCCCATGCCCATTTTCAACAGCATCTCGAAGCTGACCTGCTGTGATCTCTTCACAACGGCAAACAATAGTATCTCGATCTTTTGTCGCTAACATTGATTGTGGAATTGCAAAATAGGCTTCTAGAAAGGGCCGAATATGCCGCTCATCTTTCATCCATTGCCGATCGTTAATCGACTGTTGGTCTCTTTCGGCCTTGCTCAAAACATCTAATAAATACAAAGCTTGCAAACCAGCCAAACGCCCTGCATGCTCAGCAGAACGCGCACCATTGATGCCAGCCCCATCACCAGCAACCAAAATACCTTCAATACTAGTTCCGCCCCATTCATCATGCTCAGGCCGCCAACATTGCTGACTACTATCCCATTGATGCTTGCAACCCGCTGACTGCGTTAACCAGACATGAGGAATAACACCGAAATGAGTTAACAACAAATCGGTTTCAATAAACTGTTCACGACCAAATTGACAAAAACGAACACCTTCAAGCTGCTCATCACCTTCAGCCCGCAAATTAGTCACACCTATCTTATTACTGACACCTGCGCGTTTTAAATCGAGCTGATAAGCCAAGCCTTTAGTTAAATAATGATGAGCCATTAATGCCCTAGGCAATTTAGGCAACGCCAACAAATGATTCGTTAGTGGCGTAACATCTAAAATGGCTTTAATATCGACACCTGCATGCAGATATTGCCAAGCCAACAATAATAACAACGGTCCAGAACCCGCCAGTACCACACCATCACTTGGAACAACACCTGCTGACTTAAACAAGATTTGTCCCGCTCCAGCCTGCATGACTCCAGGCAAAGTCCAACCAGGAAAAGGCACTGGTCTTTCCATTGCACCACTTGCAACTAAAATTTGATCGGCAGTAATTATTTGGCTCTGGTCCTTATATAAAACACCGACCTCTTTTTGCCCGTTTAAAGACCAAACTTTAGTTTCTGGAAAATACTCTGCATTACACTGTCTAAAAGCGAGTGCCAGATCTTTACCTCGTGAATATTCTGAGCCTAATATTTCTTCTCGTTGTTTAGAAACTGATTCAACTGAACGGTATATTTGTCCACCTGGAGCAGCTTGCTCATCCAGCAAGGCACAAGAAACGCCTTTTTCTGAAGCCGTTACAGCTGCTGCAAGACCAGCAGGCCCTGCACCAATAATTAATAATTGATAATGACTTTTCACACCCCATTCTCCAATTTGGGACCAACACCCTGCTGCATATCCACCGTCATTCCTTGTTTAACCAAAATTGTACATGCGCGTTGATTAGCTTTGCCATTGATCACCATTAGGCACTCATAACAAACACCCATCATACAAAAGGGAGCCCGCTTAGTGTCAGATATAGGAGTTGTACGAGTAAATTTTATTCCCTGTGCTAAAGCCATTGCGGCAACACTAGTACCCTTTGGGACTTTAATGCTCTGTCCATTTAAAATAACATCAACCGTTTCAGCCTGACCATCTTGAAGTTGTTTAAACATATTACAGCCTGATTTTGCTAATAATATCATTGTGTTCAAACACCATAGTTTCTTGCAAGGTTAGCTTTTCACCAATATGAGAAGATTCAGCACGTTTAAACATTGATAATGCTAATGCTACATCAACATAAGCTAAACCTACTGCATTAAAATAAATACGTTCTTCATCCGTCTCTCTGCCTACTTTATGTCCCGAGACTAATTCATGTAAATCAGCATGAATATCACTATGTGATAACAACCCTTCCGCATACATTCGGCTTAATGTTTGAGTACGATGCGTGACGGTGTCCCAGTCATCACATACAATTTTGTCACACTGTTCTGCCACTTTATACTCATCTTCCCAACCACCAATATGGCTGTAAAAAGCGCCTGGTTTCATCCATTCAGCTTTAAGCAAAGGAGCTTGAGCACTGGTTGCAGTCACTAAAATATCGGCTCCCTCCATTGCATTACGGGCAACAGTATTTGCCGAAATAAACTTCATCTCAGGTAATATTGCCGACATCTCCCTAATAAACTGCTGCTCTTCTTCCAACGTTTTAGCTGAAACACGACATTCTTTTAAATTTGGACGAACTACTTTCATTGCCAACAAGTGCATTTTTGCCTGCTCTCCTGCACCAATAAAACCGATACTTTCACTATTTAATCGTGATAAATGTTTGGCAGCAATTGCACCAATTGCAGCAACTCGCATATTAGAAGCCAACGTTCCTTCCATCACTGCCACAGGAAATCCTTGTTCAATTTCCGACAATACAAAAAGGGCAGATAAGTTTTGAACGCCATGTAAGCTAGGGTTTCTTGGAAAAACTGACACCCATTTGGCGCCACAAATTTTTTCATCTAACAAAGTAGCCGCTAAACAATTAATTCGATCTTGAGCGACCTGATCAAAAATCTGAACAATTTTTTCAGGAAATAAAATACGATGCTGCTCAAAGGCTATCATTGTTGTTTCTGCAACTTCTATTGCCATGCGCAAATCAAAACAACCCGCATCTAGAAGATCTTCCTGAGACAAATAAGTAAAACCCACTTGGTGTGACGCCATAAAACTCTCCGTATACACTATTCAAATTTCTGGTAAATGTTAATGATTATCAATCATTAACATTTAATTACCTTTAAATTCTTAGTGTATACCTTTCCATTCGATAATTCAGTTTTTACCCGCCTACTCTTTATTGATAGACTGTCAATCTTTAATCAACAGTGCGTTTCAAAGCAATCGTGCCAACAACCTTACCTTAGGGATAAAGCGCAACCGTTGTCAAACCTTGCTTTTCACTGAAACCACACATTAAGTTCATATTTTGTACCGCTTGTCCTGCCGCTCCTTTTACTAAATTATCTATTACCGATAAAACTACCACTGTATTACTTCCTTGAGGCTGATGAATGGCAATCTGACAATTATTGCTACCTCTAACATTTCGGGTATCTGGGTGAGCCCCTTGAGGTAATATATCTACAAAAAATTCATCTTGGTAACGCTGTTCAAACAAGGCTTGCACTTCACTGATATCACCAGTAATTTGTCCATACAAAGTCGCGTGTATACCCCGAATCATTGGGGTTAAATGAGGAACAAAAGTTAAACCTATGTTCTTATTGGCAACTAACTGTAACCCTTGACTAATTTCAGGCAAATGCCTGTGCCCTGCGACAGCATAAGCTTTAAAACTTTCACCTGTTTCACTCATCAAAGCCGAAACCTGCGCTTTACGTCCGGCACCGCTAACACCGGATTTTACATCTGCAATTAAATGATCAGTATTAATCAAATTATTTTCAATCAAAGGCAAAAACCCCAATTGCACCGCTGTCGGATAACAGCCAGGACATGCTAATAGGTTGGTTTTTTTAATCGCCTCTCGATTAATCTCAGGCAAACCATAAACGGCCTGACTAATTAAATCAGGACAGGCATGTTCCATTCCGTACCACTTAGACCATTCTTTATCATCCTGAATTCTAAAATCGGCTGATAAATCAATAACCTTAACATTACGTGCCAGCAACTGCTCAGCCATTAACATTGCGGTGCCATTAGGCGTTGCAAAAAACACCACATCACATTCAGCTAACGAATTTAGCTCAGGCGCTGTAAAAATCACATCGCATAAGCCCCTTAAACTCGGATAAGAGGCATCAACACGCTGCCCAGCATCTGAGCGGGACGTCACCACACTCACTTCAACCTCTGGATGTAAAACTAAAATACGTAAAAGTTCTACGCCGGTATATCCTGTACCACCGACTATGCCTACCCGAATCATCTTTGCTCAACCTACTTTATAGTTAATAAATATCCTCCATATAATACTCCTTATAATCAGCAAAAATGACTATAAATATGCGTGCTATTGAAATAAAACAATCCCAACTTCGAATAGCAGAACGAGTTATCCCAAAAACCTAAAAAAATGAGGTTTAAATCGGCCGGAGCTTATGCTGAATACTACGTTGCCAATACAGAGCTATGTTTACCTATTACGTCCCCTTTTAAATCAGTGATAAGATAAGGAAACTTTCAGGACAATTAACATCTAAATAAATCACCCATATACAGACGAGAATAATCAATGATCATCAAAAATAAAAATGATTTCGTCATTTAGATGTAAAAGTTTGTTGCTGTTTATTATCTATTTCATACCTTTTTCTGCGACAAGCTTTTCTATCCAAGACAATACTGTTGAGCCGCTTCAGCTGGCTTTTAAAAACCTGATTGAAACCAATAGACACAGCTATGTAAAAACAAGTAATTTCATACTTTATAAAAACTCAATTAATGATTTATATTTGTTATCTTCCAAACCTTTGCTTTGGTTAACTCAACAATCACTGAACAACAAAAATATCACTGATGTTTTTAAACTGATTGCAACTGCGAAAAATAGCGGCCTAAACAAAGAACATTACAATTTAACGTTTCTTCATAACAAATGGCAGCATTTAAAAGACCAGCAAAATAGTTCAATTAATGATTTGCTCATGCTGGATACCGCTATTAGCATTAACCTCCTGCATTTTCTTTCTGATTTGCACTATGGCCGTGTTAACCCAAGCACTTTAAGGTTTAATTTTGATATCCAAAAAGACCTTTCCTCATTTATCCCATTAATTTTAGAGTCCATTCAAAAGAAAACCATTAGTACACTTGCAGAAAAGGTGGAGCCTTCTTTTCCAATATATCAACAGCTAAAGAAAGCTTTAAAAACTTTTCGAGACAAGCAATCTCTGCCACTTTTTAACGACATAAAATACATATCAACAATTAAAAAAGGTGATATTTACCCCCAGATTGTAGCAATAAGACAGCGCCTTAATTATTTAGCAAGTTCTAACAATATGAAGAGTCATGTCAGTTGTTTATACGATGAACCACTTGTTAATAGCATTAAAGACTTTCAACTTCATCATGGCCTTGAAACAGATGGCATTATTGGCAAGAAAACCATAGCTGCTTTAAACATATCTTTATCTGAGCGCATCCAACAAGTTGAACTTGCTCTGGAACGATTCCGCTGGCTACCAGATATACAAACAGGTCCACAGATCATCGTTAATATTCCCGCTTTTCAGTTATGGGCATATAATTCTAAACAAGCAAGAAATACTAAGATACTCAACATGAAGGTAATTGTTGGTAAATCAATAAGGCGTAAATCACCTATATTTACCGCCAAGATGTATTATATTGAGTTTTCACCCTACTGGAATATTCCCAAGAGCATTACGTCTGAAGAAATTATTCCTAAATTACAAGAAAATTTGCTTTATCTAGATCAACAAAATATGGAACTGGTAACTGGCTTTCATAATAATGAACAAGCAATCAGCTATACAGATAAATCAATTGAACAATTAAAAGATGGATCATTAAAGTTAAGGCAGCGACCAGGAAACAAGAATGCCCTTGGCAGAGTAAAGTTTATCTTCCCTAACAATTATAATGTCTACTTACACGACACTCCATCACAGCATCTTTTTAAAAAATCAAAAAGAGATTTAAGCCATGGATGTATACGTGTTGAAAAGCCCATAGAATTAGCAGACTTTTTACTCGAATCAAAAACAAACTGGGAACAAAGCAGTACGGTACAGGCGATGACCCTAAACCAACCCAAACAAGTAAGATTAAACAGTGCTGTACCTGTGATTATTTTTTATTCAACAGCATTAGCAATGAATGATGAAGTTTTCTTTTATGAAGATATATACGGTTATGATGCTAAGCTAAAACAAGCATTGATTAATCACAACTCACATTAACTCCAGATAACTATTTACCAAAACCGCACACGTCCGGTATCAATATGGACAAAGTCTGATTTCTGATAATACCCGACCCCACCTCGCTGCATAGCAATAGATGCTTGTTGAATTATTTTAGAGTCTACCCCTGCTATACGTATATCAATAGCCTTACCCTGCATATGCAAACTTTTTTTGGCAACGCCATTACTTCTTTTGTTCAACATACCATTAGTTGATGGTGACCGGTAACCAGAGATAACCTGAATAGTTTTATTTCCACCCAAGGTATTCTGCAAGTCGTTTAATAAATCAAACAATTGAGTATCCATATTAAAAACATCACCTGAACGATGATCTCTTAATAAATGACTTAATTCATTCACCGCACCGGAAACATATTGACCCTCTTCAAAATAAGTCAACGCTAACTTTTCATCCGTATGTAAATTGTAAAAAGCTAATGATCTAGACTCCTGATCCCAATTTCCTGCAGCCTTTGCAATACCTGAAAGACCAGTACTAGCAACAACCGCACTATAAGCCAGACTTTTTAAAAACAATCGGCGAGAATAAAAACTCTCATTACAATTCATAATACTTAAGATACCCTTGTTATTTTTTTAATATAAACGATTTTAATCCAGCCAGGCACTAGTAAAGATGCAATAACAAATCTAACTGGCTAGGTTTTAGACTACTCGGATTGGAGCAGCTTAACTGTGAACTCATTTAAAAATTTCGCACATGAGGCATAATACTGAGAAATAAGCAGAATTGTTTTTTAATTTAAAAAAATTTACAACACTTTACTGCTATATCAAGCTTACAACGCTACTTTTTTGATGTTTTTATTTCTGTTTAACCAATACTCTGTCGCTAATTCATGAGCTTGTGACTGGCTAAATGCCTGATTGATGAGCTTTAAGGCAATTGCTGTTGTACCTATTACTGTTGCTTCAGCAAATTCATCATTGATTTTACCCTGCCATAAAAGGGCAAGTTGCTGAGGATCTAATACTTCTGATTTGACATGACGGCGAGCAAAAAGGGCTGGCCATTGCTCTTCAAATAACTCCCCTCCCTGTACAGATTGAACTAGGCAATCCATATCTGGGTTTCTTTCAGTTTCCCCACCTTCACCTTTCAAAACCGCCATGCTTGGATGGTTTAATAATAATGCCGCTTTTTGGTGGACCTGCCTGTAACTGGGGTGAAAAATACCTTGAATTGCATGAGAAGCATTTAACGGGTTAAGCAACCTAACTAAAGTGTGTACCGGTGACCGTAAGCCCATTAACGAACGAAGATTAATCATCTCGTATAACTTAGGGCAAAAATGCTCCAAAGACAAATAACTAAAATTATACTGTTCCAGCTGAGAGACCGATTCTTCGATACTACTGGCACAATGATGACCAATATGTTTCAACACATTATGCGTATATATCCGCCCTTCAGTATGCCCTCCGGCACCATGCATAAAAACCCGAACATCATTCTCAGCAAGTAATAAGGTTGATAATAAAAACCAAGGAAGATGGCGACGTTTTCCTGCGTAGGATGACCAATCCAAGTCAACGCTTATCTTTTGTTCAGGCAGTTTAAAAGACTCCTTTGCAGCCTGAACAAAACCCGCTAATTCTTCGGGGGTTTCTTCCTTAATACGCATCAGCATTAAAAACGCACCGAGTTGAATAGGTTCCACCTGATCCGCTAATATCATCACCATGGCTCGATATGCTTCATCTTGTGTTAAAGGGCGGGAGCCTTTCTTGCCTTTACCAAGTATTTTTACAAATTCAGCAAAAGGGTGTTCTTTTAAAGGCATATTATGAAAATGATAGTGGGTAATAATGATCTATTAATAATGCTGCAAACATTACCATAAGATAATTTATTGAATAAACAAAGGTTTTCATCGCTGTCGCATTATCCGTTTGGCGCATCATTTTTATTGCAAAATAGATAAAACCAAAACCTAACACAAGCGCTGTCACTAAATAGATTATTCCACTCATCCCCGTTAGATACGGAAGCAGGGTCACTATTAAAAGTAATACGGTATATAAAAGAATTTGTAGGCGAGTGAATTTAACGCCGTGAGTAACAGGTAACATTGGAATCCCTGCTTTTGCATACTCATCTCGTTTGGCAACGGCCAAAGCCCAAAAATGAGGAGGAGTCCATACAAAAATTATAAGAAAGAGTAACAAAGCATGAGGATGAATCTCATTGGTAATGGCACACCAGCCAAGAACAGGAGGTGCAGCTCCTGCAGCACCACCAATAACAATGTTTTGGGGTGTCATATGCTTTAGATAAATGGTGTAAACAATAGCGTAACCAATAAGGGACAAAAAGGTTAAGGCGGCTGTTAATACATTAACAAATAACACCAGAATAACCATAGCAAGCAAACCAATAAACGCTGCAAAAACTAATACATTACGAGAATTAAGCTCCCCTGTAGGCAAGGGTCTGTTATGGGTTCTAGCCATTTTGGCATCGGCTTTTTGATCGATAAAATGATTAATAGCCGCAGCAGATGATGATGCAAGCCCTATGCCCAAAGTACCAAAAATAGCCAGGTCAAGTGGAGGCATTCCAGGAACAGCGAGCAACATTCCAACAATAGCAGTAAATATAATCAGTAAAACCACCTTTGGTTTGCATAGTTCAAGGTAGTTTTTCCAGGAAAGTGTGGATGGTGTGTTTGTCATTATAATCTTAAAGCCTTAACCCTTTTAATAGTGTATAGAATACAGTGAACTATTCATTAATGAAATAGCTCTATTTTTCTTATATTCTGGCTCAAAATAATAACCTACTGCAACCCTAGGTTTCACGCCTGATACAGCCTTTGCATCTACGGTTAGCCAAGTATTAGATAATGTTAGCCCACCCTAATTGGGGCATATTTTTGACATTAATGCATTTAAAATACATTTTCTGTTCAATATAATGAAACACAGCGGCATCACTCTCGGCATTTTTCGATGCGCATATCTAACTATTGATTATTTAAAAACGTTATTAGATATAGGTTATATAAACTATATCGTTAAATTGTTATAGTGCAGCTATTTATTAGAATACTCAAAAACAAAATGACATGAAGAGATATGTAGGGTTACTGCTAAGGCGATTAAAGTTGCAAATAAAACTGTATGTGTCAGCTGCTTTTATAGGTGCCATAGCAGGAGTACTAGTATTTTATCCTCTTTATGACTTCGTCTATTATCATGAACATGGTGTTGAGAACGTATCCGCATTTAACTATATAACAGAACGATTTATAGCGTCTTTACAAGGTAACACGCCGGTAAAAACCTGGTTTATTGCTAAGGTAGGGATTGTATTTGGCATTATTCTGGCCTGGATTTATAGAAAGTTACATATAAAACTGGCTCAAATTGAAAAACTAACAGAAGAATTGCAACGCGACTTAAAGCCGACAATACAACAAGGTGAGGGACCTTTATTAGAATTCAAATCATCGTTTCGTTGGGATTATCACCAACAAAGTAGTAATAAAAATTTAGAAGTAGCCGTTATTAAAACATTAGCGGGGTTTTTAAATAGTGACACAGGCGGAACTTTGTTAATTGGCGTGTCAGATGATGGAGAGGTTCTGGGACTGGACGAAGATTTTAAAACGTTGCGTAGAAAAGATAGTGATGGCTACGAACAGCTGTTAATGACAACCATTTCAACCAGTTTAGGTGCTGTTTTTTGTCAATATGTGCATGTTATGTTTCATCAAGTAGATGAAAAAAGTGTTTGTAGATTAATAGTTAACCCCTCCCTTCACCCTGTTTTTTTTAAGCAGAATAAAGAAACAAAATTTTATTTGCGTAGCGGTGGTGGTACCAGGGATTTAAATATAGAAGATGCGACAGACTTTATTGCACATCGATGGAAGTGATTTTAAATCCGGTTCAGTTGTTAAAAAATGAACGTAGCGTTAGACTCAAGTCAGGAGTAAAAATACTTAAGACCAAGCCCCGATAGCGGCTATTCTTCATCCAAACAACATGCCAGAGTAAAGCGAACTACCCACAAAGTCATCGCAACAGGAAATAGCATAAAATGCTCAGGAAACCACAAACTCCCCATAACTGCCAGCATAATTACGATAGGATTAAATCGACCTGAATCAGAGAGCCACTGTAAGACAACAACGGCATCCTCATCCATCCTATCTCGTTTAGTAATAAAAACTAATGACAAAAATGCCGTAATAAATGCGAAGTATAAAGGATAATAAAGAAAAACAGGCGAGTTTACTCTAAAAAATGGTGGCCACTGTGAAAACCATATTAATAAAGCGGCTGCAGCAAATAAATCATACCGTAACTTGTATGGAAATCGCTTAAATTTTGCTACTGCCGCAATAAAGCAGCTGGTTAATAAAACCAACCCGAGATAAAAAGAATAATCAGATAACAGCCAAAATCGTACCGCACTATCCTCTTGCAGCACAAGTCCCATACATAAGCTTAGAAGAATAAAAATAATCATGCCGTTAATCTCAAAATTTATGGGATAACTGCTTTATCAAGTTCATAAACGAACGAATCACCATCAGCCTTTAAGTACGTCTAATACGCTTTCATAGTTTGGCTCTTCAGCCACTTCAGCCACTAGCTCGTTATAAATCACTTTATCCGATTCATCAATAACAACCACAGCACGCGCTGTTAATCCCGCTAAAACGGTATCTGTAATTTCTACGCCATATTCTTTAGCAAAGTCAGAGCGAAATGTGGATAAGGGAGTAACATCTTTTAACCCTTCTGATTCACAAAAACGTACTTGAGCAAAAGGCAGGTCTGCCGAAATAACAAGCACTACCGTATTGTCCATCGCATCCGCTTTTTGATTAAACAATCGTGTAGATGCTGCACAGGTTGGTGTGTCCAAACTGGGAACGATACTCAATACTTTACGCTTACCCGCATAGCTTGCTAAAGAAACATTTTTCAATCGACTACTTACTAGTGAAAAGTCGGGGGCTTGCGAACCTACGGTAGGTAGTTCACCACTTGTATTAAGGTCTTTACCTTGAAATTTTATTGTTGCCATAACTATTAGCCTTATTTTTTATTTTGCATAAACATGATAAATATTTGATTAACCTTCCAGTCCATCAACTCTTTGAAACCCTCTTGGTAATGCGGTTCCTCGTTTAGCTCGACTCGCTGAATAAGCATCAATATCATTATTTTTTAATGTTAAATGTCTTTTGCCTGACAATACCTTCACTTCACCCTGCTCAGCAATGACACAAACCGAGATCACCTCATCTTTATCCGAGCTAAAATCAGCAGGCGGTATCTGAATCAACTTATTACCCTTGCCTTTAGATAAGGCCGGCAATTCCATCACAGGAAAGATTAACAGTCGACCTTGCCTGGTAACCACTGCCAGTTTATCCGATTCATTTTCAATACGAGTGGGTGCCAGCGCTTTTGCTCCAGCAGACAAAGTAATTGCCGCTTTCCCTGCTTTATTTTTACTTTGTAAATCTTTTAACTGTACTCTAAAGCCATAGCCCGCATTACTCACCAATAAATACCAATCATCAGATTGCCCCGCAAAAACATGCGTAAACAATGACCCTGAAGGCGGTTTTAATCGGCCCGTCAATGGTTCTCCCTGGCTACGCGCAGAAGGTAAATCATGTGTCGATGCGTTATACACCCTGCCCGTCGAATCTAAAATATAAACAGGTTGCGTTGACCTGCCTTTTGCTGAATCAAGAAACTTATCGCCTGATCGATAATTTAAAGTTTGTACTTCAATATCATGGCCTTTCGCCGCTCTAATCCAGCCTTTTTGTGACAAAATTATCGTTAATGGCTCATTGCTTATTAATGCTGTGGTGTCTAATACTTGTGATGCACCACGCGCAACAATCGGGGAACGTCTATCGTCGCCATATTTTTCAGCATCTCTTTGTAGCTCTGTTTTAATCAAACGATTAAGCAACTTTTTAGATCCTAAGGTTTTTTCTAATGCCTGGCGTTCTTTTTCCAACTCATCCTGCTCGCCACGGATTTTCATTTCTTCAAGCTTAGCTAAATGTCTTAGTTTTAACTCTAAAATAGCTTCAGCTTGTAAATCAGAAATCCCAAATCGCTCCATTAATACCGGCTTGGGTTTATCGTATTCTCTAATAATCGCAATGACTTCATCAATATTCAAATAGGCAATTAACAAGCCATCTAATAGATGTAATCGAGCCAGCACTTTATCCAATCGATGCTGTAATCGTCTACGAACGGTTTCTGTTCGATAAACCAACCATTCCGATAATATTTCACGCAGGTTTTTAACAACTGGCTTTCCATTCAAGCCAATCATATTCATATTAACCCGATAATTTTTTTCCAGATCGGTCGATGCAAATAAGTGTGACATCACCGATTTAATATCAATCCGTTTTGATTTTGGAATAATGACCAATCGGGTTGGGTTTTCATGATCAGATTCATCCCTTAAATCGTCAATCATTGGCAGTTTCTTAGCCAGCATTTGCGCGGCAATCTGTTCGAGCAATTTTGCACCGGAAACCTGATGAGGCAATGCAGTAATCACTACATTAT
>ENA-OSET01001912-OSET01001912.1-sediment-metagenome-genome-assembly--contig:-NODE-1912-length-20895-cov-12.518013_pt1 | contig 20895 bp, 17 predicted proteins | sample MGYA00237882_ERZ534229 | MGnify/ENA primary metagenome ERZ534229 (study PRJEB26408, sample SAMN06266212) | sediment metagenome | isolation source: Hudson Canyon methane seep mesocosm | place... | reverse complement strand
CGCTCGCTAACAAAATTGACCTTATTGTAAATTCAGCAGCAAGTGTTAACTTTCGAGAGGCTCTTGATAAGGCATTGAAAATAAATACTTTATGTCTTAACAATGTTATTGAATTTTCTAAGCTAGGCAATGATATTCCAGTTGTTCAGGTTTCTACCTGCTATGTACATGGCTTGAATAAAGGCGATATCTACGAAGAAACCAAAGCACCTTTCGGAATAAAAATTCCACGTAACGAAAAAGGTCAATATCTGATTGAAGGTGTTGTAAGCCTGCTAAAAGATAAAATAAACAATGTACGCTTTCCATCTAAAAGCAATGAGCAGCTGACTAAATCACTCGTTGATTTGGGCATCGAAGAAGCTAACAAGTACGGTTGGAATGACACCTATACCTTTACCAAGTGGATGGGTGAGCAACTATTGATAGAGAAGCTTGATGGTAAATCACTTACTATTGTTCGCCCTTCTATTATTGAAAGTACCTTGCAAGGCCCAATGCAGGGCTGGATCGAAGGCATCAAAGTAGCCGACGCTATTGTGTTCGCTTATGCTCGTGGAAAAATTGCTTTCTTCCCTGCTGACTCGAACGGTGTAATGGATATAATTCCTGCCGACTTAGTGGCAAATAGTATTATCCTATCAATGGCAAAAGTATTGACATCTCCTGGTGAAACTAATATTTACCAGTGTTGTAGTAGCGGCTCTAACCCTGCAACTACCGGTGAACTAAGAGATGCAATGGTTGAAGAAGCGCAATCAAACCACAAAGCGTATCCAAAACTATTCAAGAAGAAAAAACCTGCTAAAGATTTTCCTTTTGTTTCTAAGTCTGTCTTTGAAACGGCAATGAAAGCAGTACAAATGCCACTGGGCCTTCTACACGATGTTAAATCTATTTTTGGTAAGGCTGAAGCAAAAAATAAAATGCTCAAGAACATTGATACCGCTCTAACGCTATCTACCACATTTTCCTTTTATGGTTTCCCAAAGTACCGTTTCCACAACGGAAAGCTTCTAGCATTAGCAGAAGAACTTGGAGAAGCATCAGACGGTGAGTTCGCAGTAGATGCAAAGCTGATTAACTGGAAAGAATACTTCGGCAAGATTCACCTTGCAGGACTTGAGAAGTATGCGATAAAAGAAATTAAGAAAGAGTCAGTAAAGAGTAAAAAGTTGAATAAAAAAGCGGCTTAATTAGCGTCAACAAAAAATACTGTCATTCCTGCGAAGGCGGGAATGACAGAGTTAAAAATTAGGAAATAAAACATTCTTCTTGGCTGCGGCCAATGCCAAACCAATCAACCCCCATAGCACAAAGCTAGTATGCACGAGGGTAAAGTACATAATAATCCACATCCAGCCGTTTGGTGTATTCCCCAGTAGCAAGTATAAAGAAACACAACCAGAAGACACTAACCCACCCCCTAGTATTGACATAAAGAATGCCTGACGAATGTGATTAGTTGCTAGTGTTGATCTATCACCACCACCATGCCGTAAAAAAAGTCGTAATAAAAACAGAAAGGATATGCCCGGTAAAATTAGTAAATTACTGAGATACCACCCTTCTGCTTGTTGTGCGAGCGCTTTCTGCTCTTTTTTATCCGACACTGATCCATAGCGTTTTGCACTATAGGGCTTTAAAACGGGAACTTTACGAGTGCTAGGTTTGTTCGCCGCCGAAGATGGCATATATCACCTCTGTTAAAGCATCAACTGTTGCCTGATCATCCGTTAAAGGCTCTGCCATCGTTATACGACAAGCTTCTAGCGGCGCAATACCACTCTTAATCAACTTAGCAGCATAAATAACCAATCGTGTTGAAGCCGCTTCTTCAAGATCATGATCTTTTAAGTTTCTTAGGCTGTTTGCTAACTTAACCAATACCTTTGCTTTACTCTCATCAATCCCACTTTCTTTTACTACTATCGCAGTTTCAGATTCTTCATCAGGATAATCGAATCGAAGTGCAACAAATCTTTGTCTCGTGCTCGGCTTCATCCCTTTTAATAAGTTCTGATAACCTGGATTATAAGAAACAACCAGCATGAACCCCGGCGCAGCTTCTAAATACTCCCCGGTTCTCTCAATAGGCAACACCCGACGATCGTCCGCCAGAGGGTGTAATACAACCGTTGTATCTTTTCGCGCCTCAATAACTTCATCAAGATAACAAATCGCCCCTTCTCTTACTGCTCGAGTGAGAGGACCATCTTGCCAAAAGGTTCCATCTTTACCAATTAAATGTCGGCCAACTAAGTCGGCCGCGGTAAGGTCATCATGGCAAGAAACCGTATAAATAGGTCTTCCCAGTTTCTCGGCCATATGCTGTATGAATCGGGTTTTACCACACCCCGTTGGCCCTTTAATAAGCATGGGCAACTGGTGGTTATACGCATGCTCAAATAGCGCCTCTTCATTTCCCTGTGCTTGGTAAAAAAGTTCATCTTTCTGTTGGTTTGGCGTTTCAAAAGCATTCATAAAATGGGTCCGGGAAATAAAATTCTAGAGACAAAATCATTCAATTACAAAAGCAAGATCATACTATGAGGCAATGATTAAGCCCTTGACCGAAGTCAGACTTCAACTGCCCTGTACAGATTGAATCAAACGTCCCATCGCCTCACTTAATTCTTTGGCCGCTTCTTCATTACGATCAAGAAGAATCCAGCGATCATATTGATTAATAGGGTGGTATAACCAACAAATATATCGATCATAATCACAACTGTATTTAATGAATGGATCAACACCATATACATCCATCCGGTTTACAACCAATGAGGGAGCACCATTTTTATCATAGCGCTTTTCTTGAATTTGAAGCTCGCTACCGGTGAGATTAATAGAATAACGAATGCCTTTCTTTACATCCTGTTGTTTAATACGAGATCCATAATAAGGGTTATTTGAAAGAATATTATTAATTTGAAGTACTAAGGCTTTTTTTCCATCATCCGTTAAGTAGAGTTTTTTGAGCGACTCCAAATACTCATCTTTTGCTTTATCTAATTTCAAAGCTTCAGTATTAGCTACTTTAGGTTTTACTGTTTTTTTCTTCTCATCCGCCTCTGTGATCATCTCTAATGCATTGATATAAAACTCACCTTCTTCTCCGGCCTGAAGCACATAGACCTCAAATGACTTTTGAGCCATATCGAATTCAGAACGGTGAAGTAGTACCTGTCCATGCATGTAATGGAATTTAGCAGGCAACGGTACTTCAAGTGCGGTAACATTTTTTAGTTGCTGCTCAGCCTTATCCCATTGCTCAGAACTAATAGAATTCTGCGCAGCTAGCATTAACCTTTTTGCTTCATGCGCCGGTGGTAAGCCGCTTGAAAATGAACTTGTTGCCCATAAAAGCACAGGGGCAAATATTAGAAGGGCTAAGAAATTAGTTTGAGTTTTTTTAAATTGCATCATTCGTCACTATCTGTCTGAATATATTTGAACCGATAAATCTATAGATTACCGGTTTCACTTATTAAGAAGAATAGATGAGTGAGGCTATAAATGGAATAAAAAAGCTACGATGCGCAGAGAAGGTCAGCTTCAGTCATCATCGCTTCAATTACTTTGCTGGATATAGACGGGCTATTATCTTCATGTAAATTACGGTGTTTTTCGAACTTAGCATCACTTGCATTAGCGGGGTTGTGTAATTCTTGCTCTGCCCGTAGGGCTAAAAGTGGATTCAAGCTTTCTGATTCCCTACCAAAAAAATCTTCAATATAGTTTTCTACAATTGAAACCGGCTTCAGATCATCTACAACATTGTAGATCGTTTGCTCAAAAGATGTAGAAGAAAGCTCAGCTCTGTAAGCTCTAATTACACTTAAAACCAAGACAACAATTAATAAAACCAACAAGACTTCTAAAGAATGAATTAAAAAAATCATGACACACCTACACAACGCATTTATAACATTAGTTATTATATTTTTAACAATCCGCAATACCTTAAAAAAAGATCATTTACATGAAAATAGGTTTAGCTCATCTCAAGGTAAAAGATTTGTAACAGATTGTTTCAGTAATTATATAAGCCCTAACGATTACAGGTTGTGACGCACTGGTCACTTTTATAGCTTTTTATAATTTAAATAGGATTCAAATAGAATTTTAGCGGTACTAACTTCCCGTTTCAGGTATAAATGCCTCACTTAAAGGAACGGGACGTCGTATACCATACCCTTGTGCATTATCAACACCTAATAATTTCAACATGGAAAGAATTTCCGTATTTTCAACAAACTCAGCAATAGTTTCCATTCCCATAAAGTGAGCTAATTCGTTAATTGATTTTACCAATGCCTGATCTTTTGGATTATTAACAATATTCTTAATAAACACGCCATCAATCTTAATATAGTCAACCGATAACTTCTGTATATAAGCGTAAGAAGATAAGCCAGTTCCAAAATCATCCAAGGAGAATTTACACCCTGTTTTTTTCAAAACCTTAATAAAATCATCTGCATCTGAAAGGCTAGTAATTGCCGCTGTTTCAGTAATTTCAAAACAAATTTTATGACGGGGAACAGAAGTAGCGGACAACTCACCTAATACAAAGTCAAGAAAATGTTCTTCATTAATAGAGGTACCTGACAGGTTAATAGAAAAGCCATCAACCTTTTTTATAATATCCGCATGATCTTCCATCCACCGAAGAGTGTTATGTATAACCCAACGATCGATTCGAGACATTCGGCCAAAATGTTCTGCGGCCTCAATTAATGCAACAGGAGGTAGAATATTTTTATCATCATCATAAACACCTAATAAAATCTCATAATGGGATGGCTTATTAGCGGCTACATTGACTGGGCGTATTTCCTGACAACGGAGCATTAACAGGTCTTCTAATGAATGATCTATTTTTTGAATCCACGATGTCATTTCATCATGATGCATTTGATCTCGATCTTGGCGAGTATATACCGTCACCCTGTTGCGACCGTGCTCTTTAGACAAGTTACAGGCTACACTCGCCTTCTTCATTACAGTATCGATATTGTCACTAGATGAATCAACTTCTGCTATTCCCACACTAACGGTGACAACAAGCGTGTTTTCTTGCCAGGTAAACGCTGACTCTTCTACGGCTTTTCTTATATCTTCCGCAATAACCTGACCGTCTTTTAATGCGCAATGATTAAAAATCATTCCAAATTCATTCCCCCCGAGCCGGCCACAGGTTGCCAGTGCTCCAGAAGCATTTTTAATAACCGAAGCTATATGTTTGAGAAGCTGATCTCCAGCAATATGCCCATAGGTGTTGTTAACTACTTTGAACTGGTCAATATCAAGATAAGAAATAATTTGTGACGTCTGATTTGACATAGCATCTGCCACAGCCCGTTCCATACTTCGCTCAAATGATTGTCTATTCAACAAACCAGTAAGAGGATCACAACTTGCCTGATTGGCTAAATCCTCATAAACCGATTGCACCATCTGGTGTAGACCCTGATCAATAACCGGTACATCTGCTTTTTCCAGTAGCGTTATTTCACCGCTATCCATTTGGCCCGCCAGAATATCAAGAGAGATATCAATATCTTTCATTCCCTGGCTGTCCACAAACACAAACCGATAGGACTTACTCCCTGACCAGGCTAATCTCATTCTTTGAGCTTCACCCTCTTCATCAATTATTTCAATCCAGTCGCCAATCATCATTTGCCTGGCTCGTTTGTGCCAGCGACCTGTTCCCTTATTTGACACCTCACCCTTTGATGGGGTTAATTCAGGGCTACTGGCAAGGCCAGGGAATTCCTTTGGGTCGACTAACCATTCGTACTGATCTAAAGCATGTAACCTCGCCTTTTTACCTTTAAGTAAATACTCTTCAAGCTTACTAACAATTCGTAAATGAGCGGTTTGACCGGCTGACCGTAACTCTCTATCAATCATAGTTAAGAGCGTGGGAGCCTCTAAGTCTTTTTCTAAACTGGCTCCCACAGAAGATATATCATCTCTAGTATCTCCCAACCATGCCATCAGTTGATCGACAACCGCCAAAGATTCTTTGAAACTGTCACTTTCAACACCTTCCCTTAACAGAGTAACAAGAAGCAACTGACGCCAGCCGCCTTCTTCCAGCAATGAAATGAGAATTTTAGGTACCTTTTTCCCTGCGATGCGATTATTAATTTCCTGTACTACAATCTCTCTTGCTTCAATAAGTCTCTGTTGCCCTTCATAAGCCCTGGCAATTCGCTCTGCATTCCGTTTATAGGCTTCTTCCTGCCTCGAAACCAAGTGATTTATTTCAATAAGCATGTCTTCAAACAGGCAATTATCACCGTGATAATCATTAATAATACGGCTAGTAAAATGTTCCAGTGAACGTTCTACACTTCTATTCGGTGTGCGCTTTGTTCCAGCTAGCCTTGCTAATTGGTTAATGACCTGTCGAGCTGGGTGGTTATGTTCAGAGAAGAAGGTGTCATCAAGCAAAACAACTTTCAAAACGGATAACTTCAGTTTTTTAAGCCATTTTTTTAATACATCGCTAATACCTATTTGTTCGAGAATGGCTTCAAACAACCGATCTGTAATATCGATTAACTCATCTTCTTTTTCACCTAACTGGGCCTCGCCATCGCCCCTCTCTTGCAATCGTTTCTTAACGACTTCTTTCAGAGGGAGTTCAACCACATTACTTTCATCAGACTTATCACTGCGCTGTACGGTCTGGAGTTGGTTAACCGCCTCAACAATATCCCGAACTTTATAAGAAGATTTTTGGTTCTGAAGTGTTTGTGCATTCAAACTGTCAGAAGAAACAGTGACAGCTCCTCCGCCCTCAACCGTTGTTTTAAGGTTAATGAGTGTTTGTAACGTAGAGTATGTATCACCTTGCTTTTGTTTTCTTTTGGGTTGACCAAAAAGTGCTTCATCTTCCATCAGAGGAATAGACTCCGATAGCGCTACCTCGCTTTCTTCCGCCTTATTTGCCTCACTTTGTACGCTGCTCGGCGCAGTGCTTACTACCCTTTCCACCGTTTTTTCCAGAGAAGACTCTTGGCTTGCAATGCCTTTAATACCGTAACGTTCAGCAGAGGAAATTAATACACCATAAATATCTTTTAATTCTGCCTTAAGTATTTGTCCAACAACTTTATAAATTATGGGATAAGCCGTTGTTGGTATTTCTAAAGCATTGCACCCTAATTGAAATGCCCTGATGATGTTTGTTGGGCCAACGGGACAATCTACAGCATCAACAGTTTTATCTGATATTACTTCAAATACGTAGCAAATTCGATTGAGCTCATAACCCAGGTCTTCCCCTATCATTCTGATTGCTGAATTCATTGCAAGCCAGTCTTCGAAGTCATGCTTCTCAACAACAGAAAGATTATTATCCAGTTCTGGCTTTTTTTGTTGATCCGAGCGTAGAATTTTATTCTGAGCAATAGCTCCTAGTGCGGCTATAACACTATTGCAAACTTGCTCGGATATCCAATGAGAACGTGTTTCCAGCATTTGCAGGCTAACGGAAAAATCAGAACGAAGTGAACCATCAATAGACTCGTTAACGGATAGCATCAGTTTTACTTCAGCTTCTTTTATAGCACGTTCAACTGCTATTGGAAGGCTTTCAAGTATAAGCTGCCGATAGTTAAGTAATAACTTTTCACGAACTTGAGCTTTGCGCTGAGCATCAAATGTAGACTGGGGACTTTGCATAATTCCTTGGTGCTTGTCTTTGTATTTATATTAGACTGCTTTATTAGGTTCTTTTTGCTGTATTTAGAATACAACCATTTTAATTGTAGACCATCACCCAAGGCTTGCTAGCATTTGTTACTCTGTTTCAGTAAGCTCAACTCCACTTGTTTTTTCAATGTCTACACTTTCAGTTTCAACATTTGCGGTTTCAACTACGGATGAAGATATTTCTTTTTTTACCCGTACTCCCAGATCAAGAAACCGCTGAGCCTGGCTCACAAGATTACCTCGCCCCTCTGTTAAAGTGTCCCGAGCATCATGGTACGTAGTGTTGGCCGTATTTAGCTGACCACCTAGCTTATCCATTTTTTCCATGAAGATGCGTAGTTTGTCATATACTTTTCCAGCCTGATCAGCCAGTTTTCGAGCACTTTGGTTTTGTCGTTCAATCGACCAAAGACTGGCAACGGTTCTGAGTGTTGCTAAGAGCGTTGTAGGTGTTACCACCACGATACGACTATCAAAAGCATCATTAAAAAGTGTCTGATCATATTCAAATGCCGCAATAAAGGCAGGTTCGACAGGCAAAAACATAAATACAAAATCAGGCGAATTCATACCATTTAGCTTTGGATAGCCTTTCTCGCTCAAGCCTTTAATATGATTCTTAATACATTGAACATAAGCCTTCAAAGCACCCTCTTTCAGCTCATCAGATTCTGCCTCGATATAACGAGTGTAATCAATCAGAGATACTTTGCTGTCAATAATAATATGTTTGTTTTCAGGCAAGTGAATTATAAAATCGGGTCGCTTATTTCTTGCTTCATCATCTTTAAAATTAGGTTCACGCTCAAACTCTCGCCCTTTCTTCAAACCAGACTGTTCAAGAATCATTTCTACCTGAATTTCACCCCAATTACCTTGTAGTTTTTTATCACCTTTTAGTGCCCTTGTTAGATTTGATGCTTCATCAGTAATACGCTGATTAAGTTTATGAAGCGTTTCTATCTGAGTTTTAAGTGAGGCGCGCTCTTTCGCTTCATTAACATAAACATCATCGATTTTTTGACGAAAACCATTCAGTTGTTCTTTAAAAGGACTAAGCAGGGCATCAAGTCCCTGCTTACTTTGATCAGCAAAGTGCTTCTGCTTCTCTTGAAAGATTTTATTCGCTAGATTTTCAAACTCTTGCTTAAGTTGGGCTTTATTTTCTTCTAATAGTCTTATTTTCTCTGCCGTATGCTGTCTCTCTTGTTCATTCAACTCCACATACATGGATTCTGCCTGTGTGAGTTGATGATCTTTCAAATTTAACTGGCTTTTGAGATCGGCTTCACGAGCATTAAATTCAGAACGGGCCAATGTTCTGCCTAACAAAAGACCTATTAAGAGAAAAATTAATGCTGTAACCAAACCTGCAGACAGTAGATACCAGTCCATAAAATTGCCCTATTTGTTAAGCTTTCAGTATTCAGCCAACACCGAAAGAAACTCACTACCGTACTTATCCAGTTTCTTCTGCCCCACGCCACTTAAGGTTGAAAATGCCTGTAAAGTATCAGGCTTATTCTCAATCATATCTTTAAGTGTAGCATCATGAAAAATAACAAAAGGAGGCACGCCCTGATCATCGGCCAAACGCTTACGGCAAGCTCTAAGGGCTTCCCATAAATCAATATCTTCATCTTTAACCGGCGTGGATTTTGCCTTACCTGATGAGCCCGTTTTCTGCTTGCCCGTGGTAGCATCAAGCCTTAATTCAATAGTTTCATCCCCTCGAAGTAACGCCCTGCATTTATCAGCTAAATAAACCTGTCCGTAGTCAAAGTTAACATTCAGATAACCTCTAGCAACTAACTGACGAAACACAGAACGCCATTGTGACTCACTCAAATCAGTACCAATACCAAAAGTTGATACGTCTTGATGATTAAACTGAGTAATTTTATCAGTCAACTTACCACGCAATACACTGATCAAATGCACAACACCAAAACGCTGATCGGTTCGATAAACACAACTCAGAGCCTTTCTCGCTGCATCTGTGCCATCCCAGGTTTTTGCTGGACTTAAACAATTGTCACAGTTGCCGCAAGGTTCGGGCATCACATCTCCAAAATAGCTCATCAGCGTTTGCCTTCGGCAACTGGTGATTTCTGCAAGCCCTAACATAGAATCAAGCTTACGCTGTTCTATTCGCTTAAATTGCTCATTGGCCTCAGATCCTGCCATCATCTGCTTAAGTTTAATGACATCTTCCAGCCCATAAACCATCCAGGCAGTGGACGGTAGGCCGTCCCGCCCTGCTCTTCCGGTCTCCTGATAATAAGCCTCAATACTCTTGGGTAAGTCCAAGTGCGCCACAAATCGAACATCCGGTTTATCAATCCCCATTCCGAAAGCAATGGTAGCGACAATCACAATGCCTTCTTCTTTCAAAAAGCGCGCTTGGTTTTGGAATCGAATATCTTTACCCAGACCTGCATGGTAGGGGTATGCTTTGATGCCCTGCTCAGACAGCCATTTAGCTGTAGCATCCACTTTATTACGTGAGAGACAATAAACTACACCGGCATCAGAGGCGTGTTCCTGGTTGATAAAGTTCAATAACTGCTGGCGAGGATTCTGCTTTTGAGCAATACGATATTGAATATTGGGTCGATCAAAACCAGAAACAAAAACAGAAGCCTGCTCCAAACCCAAACGAGCAATAATTTCTTCACGGGTTTTCGCATCAGCCGTTGCGGTTAACGCAACTCTCGGAACATCAGGGAAACGCTCATGTAACAGGCTAAGCTGTAAATAATCAGAGCGGAAGTCATGCCCCCATTGTGATACACAATGAGCTTCATCAATGGCGAATAAGGAAATATTACATTCATTCAACCATTCAATAGTTTGATTAAGAGTCAAGCGTTCAGGGGCAATATAAATAAGGTCCAACTCTCCCCTTCGCGCCTGATTTTCAACTTCAAAGTTATGCCCCGGAGGCATAGAAGAATTCATGCAAGCCGCTTTAACGCCTGCCTGGCACATGGCAGACACTTGATCTTGCATGAGAGCAATCAAGGGAGAAATAACAACACCTACCCCAGGCCGAACTAGGGCAGGTATCTGGTAGCAGAGCGATTTCCCGCCGCCAGTTGGCATTAAAACAAAAGCATCTTTGCCTTCTAATAGCGCACCAATCACCTCATCCTGTGGTGATCGAAATGCGGTGTATCCGAATACGGATTCTAATATTCTGTATGCTTCCTGCATCATCTTTAATAACTTCTCTTCAATTTAAGTGACACACTTATGATTAAAATCGAGACCTGAAAAATAGTTTGAGACTGAAAACATAGAATACCTGTAAATATGTACAGGGTACATTAAATTGTAAAGAAATCACTCAAACCTTAGCCCAACAAAGCCTTCATTTTTTCAGTAGTAGGATTTTCAACAACCCCTTTCTCTGTCACGATGGCATCTATCAATTCGGCTGGCGTCACATCAAATACAGGATTAAAGGCTTCTACAGCCACTGGCGCGAGTTGATAACCCTTAATAGAAGTAACTTCAGAGCCTGTTCGCTGCTCTATAGGGATTAAGTCGCCTGATGAAAGTGACATATCTACGGTTGTAGAAGGTGCGACTACCATAAACTTAATGCCATGAAATTTTGCCAAAACAGCCAGACTATAAGTACCGATTTTATTAGCTGCATCACCGTTAGCTGTAATTCGATCTGCCCCAACAATCACCCATTTCACTTGCCCCTGCTTCATAATATGAGCAGCAGCAGAGTCTGCATTTAGAGTGACAGAAATACCATCTTGCTCAAGCTCCCATGCGGTTAGGCGAGAGCCCTGAAGCCATGGGCGTGTTTCGTCTGCATGAACATGATTCACCAGCTTTTCATTCCAGGCATGACGAATAACACCCAAGGCGGTACCAAAACCACCTGTCGCCAGTGAACCCGTATTACAGTGAGTGAGTACTGCAAAAGGTTGATCAGAGCTAGAAGACATTAGTTCAAAACCGAATTTACCCATGGTTTTATTGGCTGCAATATCTTCTTCATGAATGGTTTTTGCTTCTTCTAATAAAACTTGCGTGGGGTTTTCCGAATCATTCAGGCTGGTGATTAAGGCCTTCATTCGGTCAATAGCCCAAAACAAATTGACCGCAGTGGGTCTGGATTGAGCTAATTCTTCTATCGCAGCAGCAATGTGCTGTTTCCATTGGTTATTCTCATATTCAAAAGCCGCGCGCCCCGCCAAAACAACACCATAAGCCGCAGTAACGCCAATCGCAGGTGCTCCTCGAACTACCATATCAGTAATCGCTCTGGCTACTTCACCTGAGTTTGTATATTCAAGATAAAGTACTTGTTCTGGTAATATTCGCTGATCTAGCAAGCTTAATCGATCGTCTTCCCACTTAATGGCTTCAACCTGGCTATTCATTTAATTCCTCATTTTGAAGATATTTTCATACAAAAATTGTTCTGATGTAGCGTATTTTATAGAAACACAGCATTAATCATAGCGACTTTTAAAATCTCCCCTAAACCCATAAGACAGGTGAGTTCTTTAAGGGTATACTTTGTCTAAATATAACAAGCTAATACTCTTGGGTTTTATGTCTAATAATCAATCCGTAAGCACTATCATCCATGCTCGTTGGGTCATTCCTGTAGTACCACAAAACTGTGTTCTCGAAAATCACAGTGTGGTTATTTCAGATCAGCAAATTATTGAAATTCTTCCTCGTGATGAAGTGGCAACAAAATACACTGCTAAAGAAGAATATACTCTCGAAAACCATGCCCTTTTACCCGGTCTGATAAATGCTCACGGCCACAGTGCCATGAGCCTTTTCCGTGGGCTTGCAGACGATCTTCCATTAATGGAATGGCTGAATGACCACATCTGGCCTGCTGAAGGACAATGGGTGAACGAGGAATTTGTTGCCGATGGTACACTACTCGCCATTGCAGAAATGATTAGAAGTGGCACAACCTGCTATAGCGATATGTACTTTTTTCCGAACATAAGCGCAAAAGTAGCCACAGAACATAAAATACGAACGCAGATTTGCTTCCCTATTTTAGATTTCCCAACGGCCTGGGCTCAAAATGCCGAAGAATACATACATAAAGGGCTTGAACTCTTCGATCAGTATAAAAACTGTGATTATGTTTCCGTAGCCTTTGGCCCTCATGCTCCTTATACGGTGTCTGATGAGCCATTAAAACAAGTTGCCATGCTTTCAGAGCAACTCAATGCCCAGGTACAAATTCACTTACATGAAACTGAATTTGAAGTACAGGAATCCATTGAAAAATACGGTGTTCGTCCACTTCAGCGCTTAGACGATTTAGGTTTACTCTCACCGGCACTGCAATGCGTTCATATGACTCAGGTTAATGACCAAGATCTTGAGTTACTTTCTCGCAATGGTGTTCATGTTGTACATTGCCCTGAATCTAACTTGAAATTAGCCAGTGGCTTTTCTCCAGTAGATAAAATGCTTAAGGCTGATATTAATGTTGCGCTGGGAACCGATGGCGCTGCTAGTAATAATGACCTTGACCTATTAGGTGAAATGAAAACAGCGGCATTAATTGCAAAAGCCGTGTCAGGCGATGCCTCTGCGGTTAATGCACATGAAGCCTTAGAAATGGCAACTATTAATGGCGCCAAAGCCATGGGACTTGAAGATAAAATAGGATCACTAGAAAAAGGAAAGTGGGCTGATATTATCGCGGTTGATCTTGGTTTTCTTGATTGCCAGCCCGTTTACGATGCATCATCGCACATCGTCTATGCAACTAATAGCCATCAGGTAACCCACAGTTGGATTGGTGGTAACATTCATATGAAAGACCGTCAGTTAACCATGATAGATACGCTACACCTTTCAGAACGAGTACATAACTGGGCTGAAAAAATTAAAGCATCAGATACAGAAAATAAAGGTTAAATTTTAATGAACAATCCCGCATACCAGAACGTAGACAGCCAAGAAATCGCTAAATTTGAAGCACTAGCCAGTCGCTGGTGGGACAAGGAAAGCGAATTTAAACCTCTGCACGATATAAACCCACTCAGGGTTAACTATATTGATGAAAGAGCGAACCTGCCTGGCAAGAAAGTGCTAGATGTCGGTTGTGGCGGGGGTATTTTATCAGAAGGTTTATCTCAGCGTGGAGCTCATGTAACAGGTATAGATATGGGAGAAGCGCCACTGTCTGTCGCTAAACTTCATGGTCTAGAATCAGGTGTTAAAGTTGATTACCGAAAAATTCTTGTGGAAGAGTTAGCCAGTCAGGAGCCAGGAACCTACGATGTAGTCAGCTGCCTTGAAATGCTAGAGCATGTTCCTGAGCCAGCCTCTGTCATTAAGGCTTGTTTCGACCTGTTAAAACCAGGAGGACAGTTATTTTTATCAACGCTGAACAGGAATCCAAAATCATTTTTATTTGCGATTGTTGGTGCAGAGCATATTCTTAAGATGCTTCCGAAAGGAACGCATGAGTTCAAGAAATTTATCCGCCCTTCTGAGCTGGCGAACCATGTAAGGTCTGCTGGATTTGAATTAAAGGACATTACAGGAATGACATTTAACCCAATGACCAAGCGTTATAAGCTGGGGCACGATGTAGATGTTAATTACCTTATGTATGCTGTGAAACCTGAATAAGCGAGAAAATAACGTGTTAAGTTATAAGCCTGAAGCTGTTTTGTTTGACCTCGATGGCACACTACTTGATACCGCCCCAGACTTTGTTCGGGTCGTAAATCAGCAACTGAACCTGCACAATATGGAAAGCGCTGACCCTGAACGAATCAGAGAAACAGTATCGAACGGAGCAAGAGCACTCATAAACCTCGCCTTTGGCTTAGACGAAGGTGATGAACATTTTGTTAACAGGCACACTGAATTACTAGACCTTTATGAACAGTCTATTGCAGACGAAACGGTGTTTTTTCCAGGCATTGATCTATTCTTAAAAGAGTTGGAGCTTCGGTCAATCCCCTGGGGGATAGTTACTAATAAACCTTCACGATTTACTTTACCGCTGCTAAACAAGCTTCAACTTTCAGACCGGTGCAGCGTCACTATTTGCCCTGATGATGTAAGCAAGCGAAAGCCAGACCCTGAATCACTTTTTTTGGCCTGTGAAAAAATTTCCTGCAACCCGGAAAAAACTATTTATGTGGGTGATCATGCCAGAGATATAGAAGCAGGCCAGCGAGCAGGAATGACAACAATCGCCGCTCGATATGGATATATTGATAAACCTGAACGGATATCTGATTGGAAGGCTGATTTTATTATTGACCATGGCAACGAGCTAAGTGAGTGGTTAAAAGCTATACGTTAAGGGTCGTACTTAGAAGGCAATGGTTAGAAGACTGTGCTTAAAGAATACAGGCAAGAGAATAAGGGCTACATATTATGCAAAATTACCAAGCACCAAACGATTTATTAAAAGGTAAAGTTATTCTCGTTACAGGTGCGGGAGCGGGCATTGGTCGGTCTGCCGCAATGTCATTTTCAGCTCATGGGGCAACAGTCATCCTGCTTGGGCGTACTATTAAGAAACTAGAAGATGTTTACGACGAAATAGAGTCTGCTGGCTACGCTCAACCTGCCATCTACCCCATGAACCTAGAAGGTGCCGTCGCTAAAGATTACGATGATATGGCTGCCACCATTGAAAAGGAATTTGGTCGATTAGATGGCATTCTTCATAATGCAGCGCTTTTAGGATCTATCACCCCTATTGACCAGTATGATGCAGATACCTGGTTACAACTAATGCAAGTTAACCTGAACGCTCCGTTTATGATGACTCAGGCATTAATTTCTCTGCTTCGTGAATCTGATGATGCTTCAGTGATTTTTACTTCTTCCAGTGTAGGTAGAAAAGGAAGAGCTTATTGGGGAGCTTATGCTGTATCAAAGTTTGGCATAGAAGGTTTAATGCAGGTTCTTGCAGACGAGCTTGATGATGAACATCACGACATTAGAGTCAACAGCATCAACCCCGGCGCAACACGAACTAATATGAGGGCTCATGCCTATCCAGCTGAGAACCCCATTCATAATCCTCTACCTGAAGACATTATGGGGACTTACCTTTATTTGATGGGAAAAGATAGCGCAGGTATTACCGGGCAAGCGTTTGATGCCCAGAAGAAGAAATAAGCACTACCAAAATATATTAAACAATCACTGTGAGCGGCTTAGAGCCGCTCCTACAAGAATACAATATACGTCTACTTTACTTCTTCACTAATCAATACGTTAACCACCTCACCCGTACCCACTTCTACTGGCGAAAGCATTCCCTGAAAATCCCCTATTTGAGCAACAGGCTGGCCACTTTTAGAAACTCTGGCAACAACACTCACCTCTTTAACCGATGATATTTTAGCCATAGGTCCCATTGCCATCGAGTCGTTCAGAGTAACAAGTATAGGTAAGTCTGCAACGGTTTGACGACTAGCAGCTAAAGGCATAGGTGAACCATTCACCGCTTTAGCCACAATAAATAACACATCATCAGGTGATACTTTACCAACCAGTGATGGGTCTAGCTCAACCCGCACTTGCACATCCGCATTAAGAGCCTTAGGTTGAGCAGGAATCCCTAAAGCAACTCTTGCCTTATTGATACCGGCAACAATTGCATCGCGACTTGGATTATCAGGCTGTACCTCTAAAATGCGAGACCAATATTTAATAGCTTCTTCATAACGACCCGATTCAAATGCATCAATCCCTAACAAACCTAAACCATTAGTTTCATCAGGGTTAATAGCGAATGCTTTATCGAGAATATCTTTAACTTTAGCGGTCATTTGCGCACCCTCTGCAAAAAACAGAGCTTGTGCCGCTAAACCATAAATAGCAGAAGGATCTTCTTGTTGCTTTTCAAGCAGAGCAGCCATTTTCAAGAAAGCATAAGATGCCTGATCATATTTTTCTAAATTCATGCTTGAACGAGCCAACATAAACCAACCGTCAGCGTTGTCAGGGTTCTTTTCTAATTTTTCTCTTAACGTTAGCAGTAAATCTTCAATGTCACCTTTAGGCATACCATTATCAACAGAGGGGACAGAGTTACCCCACTCTCGATGCTGTTCAACACCATCTAACGCGCCCCATTTCATATAAAGGGAATAAGCAACCAACGGTAAAGAAACAACCAATAGACCCACTAAAATCTTTGATTTTGAAGACTGCTCATCTAAAGACAGTGATTTATTGGGTTGCGCATCATGTTCAAGGCCATCAACATCGTTAATTAAGCTCGCTTCAAGCTCAGTTTTTAACTGTTGAAACTGCTCATCAGACACATTGCCCGATTGTTTTTCAGCTTCTATTTCAGTCAAGCGTGCTTTAAAAGCCTCAATATTTTGTGAGCGACGATCAAGCACGCCCCCCTGTTTTTTTCGTTTTAAGAACGGATAAAAAACAAAAACAGATGAAAGCACTACAAGCAGTGCTGATAAAACCCAAAAATCGATCATTTAAACCTTCTCTTTTTCAGAAAGAATAGTATTTAACTTCTTTTTTTCTTCTTGCGACAGTTCATTAACATTAGCTGCTCGGCTAGCTGGCTGGCGTTTTTTTCTTGCTGTCACAAATACGATAATAAAACCCAAAAATGCAATAAATGCAGGTCCTAACCATAGTAAATAAGTTGAAGTATCAAATTTTGGTTTATACACTACGAAGTCTCCATAACGCTCAACCATAAAATCAATCACCTGGTCTTCGTTATTCCCTTCCAGAATCATACGGTGCACTTCATTACGCAAATCTATAGCAATAGGCGCATTTGAATCGGCAATATTCTGATTCTGACATTTAGGGCAACGCAGCTCTTCTGTTAATACTTGAAATTGCACTCGCTGGGCGTTTGTATCGAACTCCAACGTATCTATTGAAAAGGCATTTGTAGACATTAATGCCAACAGAATAATCAGTATTTTTTTCATCATTCAGTCCCTTCGACACTAACCTTCGTTTGTGTACTGCTTTACCCTAGGTTCAATAATAATTTTCCAGACTCTATCATCAACCACTCCAACATGGCGATATCGAACAACACCTTTGCTGTCAATAATATAGGTTTCAGGCGCCCCATAGACCCCCAAATCTAAACCAAGACGACCTTTTTCATCAAAAATATTAAACAAGTAAGGATCATCAAGTTTAATCAACCATTGCTTAGCCGCTTGTCTGTCATCTTTATAATTAAGACCAATAACAGGAACATTATATTCTTTGGCTATTTTTAATAAATAAGGGTGTTCAACCCTACAAGAAGGACACCAAGTTGCCCACACATTAAGAAGACTAACTTTGCCCTTAATATCTTCTTGAGAAAGCAGCTTTGTTGGATCTTGCAAGCTAGGTAAACTAAAAGCAGGAACAGGGTCATTAATTCTAGCTGACTCTAGTTTTGTTGGGTCATTGCCCAGCCCCCAAAATAAAACGACACCGATCGCCACGGCAACAAGCAATGGTAAAAAAAGTAATGCTCTTTTCATAATTCTTTCTCGAATCTTTTATGCAGTTTGCTTACGAAGACGGTAACGTCGATCAGATATCGCCACAAACCCGCCAATACCCATCATTAATGAACCTAACCATATCCAACGAACAAACGGCTTGTAATGGACTCTTATAGCCCAAGCATCGCCACCTAAAGGCTCACCCATTGCCACATAAAGATCTCTAAACAAACCAGGGTCGATCGCGGCCTCAGTCATCATATTCCGCTGAGCGTTATAAATCCGCTTTTCAGGTTTTAGGGTCGCTATTTTATCCTCACCAGACCAAATAGAAATTATGGCTTTGTCCGCTTCATAATTGGGTCCGGTTTTATGCGTTAGTGCATCAAAGTGAAACTCATATCCAGCCACAGCTACCTTATCACCGGGCGCTAGGCGTAGATCCCTCTCTTCTTCATAATTAGAAACAAGACAAACTCCTACTATAGAAACCGCCAGCCCTAGATGACCTAACACCATGCCGACATAGGACCGAGTTAATTTAGAAAAACCATGTACACGACCTTGCTTTGACGATGTTTTATTCCATAAGTCTTTAGCTGTAGCACCGGTTAACCATAAGCCAAGCCATACACCTAAAAATACTGCACCGTTAAATTCACCTCCAAACAAAAACGGAAAAATTAAGGCAAGAATCGTACTCAAAAGCGCTGCGACCCATAGCTGTTTAATAAGATAGTTAGCCTTAGTGTCTTTCCAACGACTAAACATACCAACACCCATCACTGCGACCAATACAGACACGATAGGAACGAATAACATATTAAAGTACGGTGCACCGACCGAGAGTTTTCCACCACCTATAAACTCTACAAATAGTGGGTATAAAGTGCCTAAAAATACCGTCACTGTTGCCACCATGAGCAATACATTGTTAAGTAGAAGAAAAGTCTCTCTTGATAACAAAGTATGACTGGCGCGACTACTTACAGAAGGTGCTCTTAATGCGTACAGTGTTAAGGCTCCCGTTAGCGTAATAGCCAGTAAGCCTAAAATAAACGTACCTCGTGCCGGGTCTGCGGCAAAAGCATGTACAGAGGTTAATACGCCTGACCGCACTAAAAACGTACCTAACAGACTCAAAGAGAAAGCAATAATAGCTAGCAATACTGTCCAGCTTTTAAATACACCCCGTTTTTCGGTTGCGGCTAAGGAGTGCATTAATGCAGTACCCACCAACCAAGGCATAAATGATGCGTTTTCAACAGGGTCCCAGAACCACCAACCGCCCCAGCCTAATTCGTAATATGCCCACCAGCTACCTAGAGCAATACCCATGGTAAGAAATGACCATGCTATGGTCGTCCAAGGCCTTGACCACTTAGCCCATGCTGAATCTAAACGACCACTCATAAGCGCCGCTAATGCAAAAGCAAAGGCAACTGAGAAACCTACATACCCCATATAGAGCATAGGGGGGTGTATTATCAAACCAAAATCTTGCAACAAGGGATTAAGATCTGCACCTTCTAACGGGAACTCAGGAAGGTAACGTGAGAAAGGGTTAGATGTCGCTAGAATGAACAGAGTAATACCCACACTGATCATCCCCATTACTGACAATACTCTGGCAACCATATCCAAAGGTAATTCGCGGCTAAACTGAGCAACAGCCCAACTCCAGCCGGCAAGAATTAAACCCCAGAGTAGCAATGATCCTTCATGACCACCCCAAACAGCGCTGAACTTAAAGTAAGATGGCATATGTGAATTTGAATGTGCGGCAACATATTGCACCGAGAAGTCATCCGTTACAAATGCGTAAGCTAGGCAAATGAAACTTAGAATATAAAAAGCAAACTGCCCTGTTGCCATAGGTCTGGCAAAACTCATCCATAATTCACTTTTATTGATGGTTCCAAAAAGAGGAACCACAGCCTGAATAATCGACAATGCGAAAGCGAGTATTAAAGCGAAATGGCCTAGCTCGGGTAGCATATTTATTTCCTATCGGTGCTTATATTTAACTTTAAAATTTATTTTACAACGTCTGTTTTCATTGCATCTTGCCCATCAGACATCTTACCTGCTTTTTCTAATGCATCTGTCACTTCTGGAGGCATATAATTTTCATCATGCTTGGCGAGTACTTCATCAGCCTGAAAAATACCAGCACTATCCATTCGCCCCATTGCAACAATGCCCTGTCCTTCACGAAACAGGTCTGGCAAAATCCCTGTGAAAGCGACAGGAATACTAGCGTTGTAATCAGTTACTTCAAAATTAACCAACAGACTTGAATCATCACGTTTAATACTTCCCTCTACAACCATACCACCCGCACGAATTCTAGCCCCTTCTGGTGCTTCGCCATTGGCAATTTGAGTCGGATTATAAAAGAGATTTATATTTTCATTCAAAGCAGATAATACTAAAGCGACTACAGCCGAAAAACCGATAACAAGAAACAGTACTAATATTAATCGTTGTTTACGTTTTGGATTCATGATGCCAATTTCTCCCGCTTTAATCGCTGAGCATGTTTCTTCAAAATATCTTTCTTCTTAAGCACTGGTCCTGCCACATTCGCTAAAAAAACGATTAAAGCAACACCGTAGGCCATCCATACATAGAGGCCATGACCGCCCATGGCTAAAAAGTCTGAAAAGTTATCGAAATTCATAAA
>ENA-OSET01001909-OSET01001909.1-sediment-metagenome-genome-assembly--contig:-NODE-1909-length-20908-cov-26.005473_pt1 | contig 20908 bp, 20 predicted proteins | sample MGYA00237882_ERZ534229 | MGnify/ENA primary metagenome ERZ534229 (study PRJEB26408, sample SAMN06266212) | sediment metagenome | isolation source: Hudson Canyon methane seep mesocosm | place... | reverse complement strand
TGCCCGGATAGCTCAGTCGGTAGAGCAGAGGATTGAAAATCCTCGTGTCGGCGGTTCGATTCCGTCTCCGGGCACCATAATCCCATTATAAAACAATCACTTACAACGCAATTAACTTTGTGTGTTTTGTATGGTCTTTACGGGGCTACCATGGGGCTACCCCAGAGCCAATTTAGCTCATGTTTCATCAACACATCGATTCAACATACTAAGACTCAATAAAGCTGCCGTCCGGCTTATAAAATCGTGGTTCAAACATACCATGAAGTCGGACGTTATCAGCCTTCTCGTAAAACATACCACCACAACTTGGATGCTCAACATTAGTACCGTGTTGTCCATGATACATAAAGCCACGAACGTCTAGATCTCCACCTTCCTTGGCAGGCTTGTATGGAACAACAACATAACTACTGCACTTCAAACATCGCTCTTGGCCAGCCCGAGCTTTAGCTAGCTCAATGTATTTCGCGTAACTATTAATGGTCACAATAGTCGAATCTATCCACTCTCGGCGTGATTTGAATAACACATTGAGGATATTCGCAAAGACCGTACCCGTATCACGGCGAATAGAATATAAGTTAGACCTGATCTCACCAGCCACTTTAGCCGCATCGCTAAAATCTTCAATGGCAGTGATGCTTTGACAGCCATTGCACCACCCTAGTTGCCTTTCAAGGTTAAACTGACCTTCGTCATCTTTGTAGTAATATTGGCCATTGGTGGCGTTACTCGACGATCTGTAATCACATTGGGTACAGAGTATGGAATAAGATGGAACTGACATGAATCGATCCTTGATTGTATGAATTACTTATATTGCAAATGTAACGCATTTGTACAATACTTGTCGAATGATAGCTAAAAAGACCACCACATTAAATCTGCGAGTTGATCCCTTAGTTAAGGACGCCGTTCGCTATGCCGCCAACCAAGAACACAGGAGCGTTGCCAATATGGTCGAGATGATGATTCGACAATATTGTCGCGACGCTGGGTATCCTGTATTAGAACAAACCCCTTTGTTTGACGATGAACAATAAGATGCTCAAAGGCCTCGTTGAGGCTGGTGCGGTTAAAGCGGTTAGTATTATTGCTAATGGCTCTCTTGGTGGTAACACCTGCTAATTATCCAGTATTGGGGAAATGACAATGGAAGTTGTTAATACCTGAGAATGGCTTAGAGATAAACTACGAACTGCCTCTTATACTGTGGTCAGGTTTACTTGAGCACTACACATACCCTTTATCAATAACATTGTTATACTCTACTATATGTGAATGAGTAAGGAACTAAAAATGGACAGTCGTACCGTCGCCGAACTAGTCTTACATTTGGGACGTATAGCATCTGTTGAAGGCCTGACGGCAGCTCAGTGGGCTGTGCTCAGATACTTCGCACTGGCCAACCGTTTCTCTCGAACGCCGTCCGCCTTCGCAGCGTTTCATGGAACAACCCGGGGTACAGCATCGCAGACCATCAAAAGCCTCGAAACCCAAGGATATTTGACACGCATGCGATCGGAGGGCGATAAGCGTAGTGTCCGTCTTGTTCTGACTGAGAAAGCCAGAAGGATTCTTGAGAACTCCCCCTTTGAATTATTGGTCCGTGCTACGGAATCCTTACCCCCTAGTGCCCACGCCGACTTTGCCAACACCCTGAAAAGCATGGTGGGGCACGTGGCACGGGAGAGTGGTACGCCTCATTTCGGCACCTGCGCGTCGTGTCAGCATCTGGAAGATGACGGGTGTAACCCGGATGAGCCGGTATTACATGCTTGCAACTTAGCCGGTGAACCGTTGCTGATGGAAGAACTCAGTCAGATCTGCATCAACTTCGTTCCGGAGAAAATCCATAATGGCTAAGGACTTCGTCAATTAAACTGCACAGCGATCAGCAGTTCGGTGTCTATGGCCATGCATAGCCACTTACTGTTAGGCCGAAATAAAGTTATTCGGCTACTGTCACTAGCTGGTTTCTGAGGTTTAGTTCTATAGGTGGATAATAATATGTTGTACATATTATTACAGCATGACTATTATATTCGTATCGTTCAATCCCTTGTCGCATTGTCTGCTTTTATCAACGCTCACCCTCACGAGAATTGCCATGACACAAGATGCCAGTCGCACCGACGATCAGATCAATCGCCGCAGCAAAAACATCACGGAGGGCACAGCACGCGCCCCCAATCACTCGATGTATTACCCCATGGGTTACGAGGCTGAAGATTTCAAGAAACCTATGGTTGGTGTGGCTAACGGTCATAGTACAATCACTCCGTGTAACAGCAGCCTACAAAAGGTGCGGTGCTCGACGACTACTAAACAAAGAGTTTGGTTGTGAATAAAAAAGCCCGGTACAGTCGACTCTGTCTGGGCTTTTTTGTGCATGGCATAGGGCCTTGATACTATTTCAACCGCCGATATAAGACATCTCAACTTTTTCCATGGTAGCAGTATCTGCTGTACGTATTTCCGAATACCTGTCTCCACGCTGACTCCAGATCAAACCTATAGCACTGGCTATTTGCTGGTCGCTTTTGCCTGAACGTATCAGTTCTCTAAAGTCATGGCCAGACTGTGCGAACAAGCAGGTGTACAATTTGCCATCGGTTGAGAGGCGAGCACGCGTACAGCTGGAACAAAAGGCTTGCGTTACGCTGGAAATGACGCCTATTTCGCCGCTGCCATCCGCATAGGCCCAGCGTTGTGCTACTTCACCTGTGTAGTTTGATGTTGCTTTCACTAGAGGCATCTGTGCGTTGATCATGCGTACGATCTCGGACGAGGGCACCACATCGTTCATGCGCCAACCGTTGGATGAACCTACGTCCATGAACTCAATGAAACGCACAATGTGGCCACTCCCCTTAAAGTGCTGCGCCATGGCTACTATGTTCTGATCATTGACACCTTTTTTGACCACCATGTTGATCTTAATGGAGGCAAAACCCGCACTTTGCGCAGCGTCGATACCGCTTAACACTTCGGCCACCGAATAGTTCACATCGTTCATGGCACGAAATACAGTTTCATCAAGTGAATCTAACGATACAGTGATACGGTGCAGGCCTGCGTCCTTTAGCGTCTGGGCTTTTCTGGATAACAAAGAGGCGTTTGTTGTGAGAGCTATATCTAAAGGTTTACCATCCAATGTTTTAATGGCTGTTAGTTTTCCAATCAAAACCTCCACGTTTTTACGTAGTAAGGGTTCGCCGCCAGTGAGGCGAATTTTCTCTACGCCATGGGCGACAAACAAGTTTGCCATACGTGCGATTTCATCGAAGTTCAAAAGTTCGGTTTGTGGTAAAAATTCATAGTCCTTGTTGAATACTGATTTTGGCATGCAATAGGTGCAGCGAAAATTGCAGCGATCCGTTACCGAAATACGTAGATCGCGCAATAATCTTCCACGCGTATCTGCAAGCATTCCCATAGCGGCAGGCGTATATTCTGAAATCATCGGCACTAGGCTAGTAGCAAACTGGTCCACAAGGGTGATTTTTTGGGTGCTCATGGGGTCTCTTTGTATGAGGTAGGGGCAAGAAAATAGGTGCTCATTACTGTTCCTCGAAATTGTACGCAGGCAAGGTGGTAAGGCGGTTGTCTTCAATAGGGCCTCCCACAGTAAAGTGGTATAAGCTTTGCCACTTTGTTGAAACAATACCGAAGGCCGTGCGTACCGGATCGTCGAAGTAACAACCGATCCCGGTGGCGCGTATACCGGATTCTTCGGCTTCAAGGTAAAGTACCTGGCCCACCATGCCAGCCTCCCAGAACAGATTTCTGTAGAAGCTGCTGCCATACGTGGCTAGGCTGTCACTGTATTCAGCGATCATTGCTAAGCTGAAGGCACCATCGCCTGCGATGTCCTGACCGCAGGAGACTGTGGCGGCAAGCTTTTGACAATCCCCCTCCTGGAGGAGGTATAAGGGAAGTTCGGGCGGGCAGCCTGGTACTGGGTGCCATCTAAATTGTGAATGCATTACATCTTTGAGGAGTTCAACCTTGTCTGGATCGCGGGCGAGTGTGTAGAGGCCGGGCGCCAAACCGTCTACTCGGTGAACGAAAAGCCCGATGTGAATACGCGGTCGCCAGGGGATCGAGTCCCAGGGCATAGTTTGGCGCTCTTGTGTGGGAATCAACCGAGCGAGCATGCGAAAGAATATTGCACGTGAAATAGAAGTGGTGCCATCCATCGCTACTGCGCTGCGCCGACTAAGAATGGCCACTTCGGCGGTGAGCAGACCGTTACGAATAGGTGTAGAAAAAAGAGAGTCCTCCAAGGGAAAACTGGAGAAGTCCTCGTTAATAGGCGCGCGTTCGCATTGTTGCGTGGCCTGTGCAACATCATCGATCACAGGCCATTCTACGCCGTGTTCTGGGCTTAGGGTATTTGCCTTGCCCTGCCAAACTAGGTCACTGCCGTGGGCTGTTAGCGGTTTATATTCTGTATTAAATGGTGTTGCTGAAACTGGCGTAACCAATACCAGCAGTTCAGCTTCTTCGCGCTCTGCTGCTGCGAAATCTTCATCGCGATCCAACCCAAGTAGGCTAGAGACGGTGCTGTCGGCAACGCCGTCAATAAGTTGCATTTTCCAGCCCAGCGCTGCTGCCGCGATACGTAGACTAGCCAGAGCGTGCCCAACATCATGCTGGCAATAACGAAACGCACGTTCACCGTATTTCCAGGCTTCTCGCCATTGCACTGATGACAGACCTACAAAAAAAGAGCCTTCAGGGAAAGACTCCGTCAGCTGGCCCCAGCGTTTGGCATCCAGCACTGCGCGCCGTTCAAGTGCGTGCTCCTTTGGTGCATAGTGGTAAACAGCGGCGGTATCGCAGATTTGGCCTATAGCAGGTAGTAGGGCATATCCCTCGGTTGGATGGAGGTTTCCGCTAGACGGATTGGTGCGCAACGGCCAGGTGGTATCACCAGCCTGCTTCCATGCCGTGAGTGATAGTGCGTATCTGAAAAAGAGCGATACCGACGCCAACGACAGTGGCTCCGGCGATGGCATTGCGGTGGTCTTGGTATAGAGCTGCCAATAGGGCAGCGCCCGCCCCGCTTTAGGTAAGGGTAGATGCACTAGGTCTGCACCTATGTAGCGACGAAACGGATCTGGCTGTGTCGCCCAGTCCAATCCAAGTGCGGCGGCGTATCGATGGAAGTGATGCTTTGTTCGCTCGTGGTAAGCGATCTGCACCTCTTCGGTACTTACCCCTTCCTCAATTAGGCCTTGAGTAATGATATTTTCAACCATTACGACGAGCAACTATAATGTGACAACCCGCCCAGATCAAAGAGCTCAGACGGCTTTAATCGATAGTACTTTTCCTCCACATCCTTGGATTGCTCAGCGTATGGTTGCGTCATTACTTCTTGCAGCTCTCTAACTAAATCGTAGTTTCCCGCAGAGGCTTGCTGATACGCAGGTACAACAAACCACTCTTGTAAGCTGTACTTTGGATTAACAAGTTTCATCTGCCTAGAGATCTCCTCAGGAGATCTAGGCGAAGCAGTATTAGCGATAAGCGCTTTCCATTGTAGTAACCACGCTAACCAACGTTGATCCATGCCTTCTGGGTCTGTTTTATACATAGAACCTTTGTAGAAGCTTTTTTTGAGAGGGTCAATATCGTCAGGTATCATTGAGAGCTGGCGGAAGAAGAGTGTGTAATCGACAGAGGTTTGTACCATGAGCGTTTCTAACTCACTGAATAGCGCCGCGTTAGACGTGACAAGCCCAAGTTTGGTCGCCCACATCTGCTCCATTTGCATCTCCATCACTTTGGAAAATCCACTATCAATCTCATCTAGCTGTGGCAAATAGTCCTGATGAGACATTAGCAACGGCCTCAAAGCCGTACAAAACATGTGGAAGTTACGTTCAGCTGCCACGGGTTGGCTTAAGAACGAGAAGTGATGCCCGCCCCCTGTCCATGGCTGGTAGTGCGGGCTGAATGCATCGCAGAATCCAAATGGACCGTAATCAAGTGTGAAGCCACCGGCCGCGCAGTTGTCGCTGTTAAAGTTACCCTGGCAGTAACCTACACGGATCCAGTTCGCCACAAGAGACGTAAGGCGATTGCGGAATTCACGTGCTAGTAACACCACTTTTTCGGCCGTGCTGAGCTGCTTGTCGATAACGTTTGCGTACTCACGGTCGATCAAGTGCAATACTATCATCTCTAGCTCTGCCATCGCTTTTGGGTGTTCTTTCTTGCGGGCACGACGACCAAATAGTTCCAGTTGACCTACTCTAATGAACGACGGTGCGACGCGTGTAGAGATAGCGGCAGGCTCTGATATCATCCTATCTGGATCTTTCATCCGCGAGCCCTGGGAGTACCACGGACGTTTTACTTGTTCCGTTTTAGAAACGTACAAACATAAGGATCGTGACGTAGGCACTCCTAGCGAGTGCATGTGCTCTTGTGCCAGGAACTCCCTTACACTGGAGCGTAAAACAGCCCGTCCATCAGCACCGCGAGAGTATGGCGTTCGACCTCCACCTTTGAGCTGCATTTCCCACCGCTCACCGTCGATGACAGCCTCAAGTACAGAAACTGCGCGCCCGTCGCCGTATCCGTTGCCCGTTTTGAATGGGCATTGCTGATAGTATTCAGTGCCGAATATGGACACTGCGTAGCCACATGCCCAACCAACCTTGCGCATGGGGTCTGGTACTCGGGATATATCGCCAGAGAACATCTGCACGAAGTCGGGTAGCTGTGCCATGCTGTCGGCCCAACCAAGTTCGCGGAAGAAATTGTGGCTATGAGCAACGTACTCAGGGTCTTTGATATGAGTAGGATTTACGGGAACATAGTGCCCCGTGAATACTTGTCTTGGTATGTGGTCAGCGCCGTTATCTTTGGCGTCAGGGTCACTGGTAAGCGTGTCCATGAACGAGTAGTTCGCCAACTTTGCGAGATCTTCAAGTGTGGATACGAATGCCGATGAATTCTGGGTATGTGATTTGGAACGCGGCTTGGTCATCAATTTAGTCCGGACTCATTGCGCGGGTAGTAGGGCTTCTTTCCCGCTGCGTGGTTGGTGGTATCTACGATTTCTTCGATTTCTGGGGCCACCCTTCTCAGCATGACTTCAAATCCTTGCCTTAGGGTCACCTGAGAGGATGAACATCCTTGGCAGCCGCCGCTCATGCTGATATAAAGTTTACCTTCGAGTATTTCCACAATCGAAATCTTGCCGCCGTGTTTAGCGATGGAGCGATTGACCTCCTTGTCTAGGAGGTCTTGAATAGCTGTAGTCAGCTCTATTTCAGATCTTACTTGCGTGCCATTGTGTATGTTCATTTCCAACACCGCTGGCACACCTGTTAGTAGCTGTGTTCGAATGGCCATACCGATGGAGGATTTGAGTCCTGACCACGAAGCCACAGACTCTTTGCAGATGGTGACCAGATTCTCGGCAATAAGAACGTTGGCAACCCCTGCAAGCTCAAACAATCGCTCGCCCAGTGGGGAACCAACTGCCCTCTCCTTATTACTGAAAAAGAAGGGGCCGCCTGGATGTAAGGTACGGCTGACGATAAATTTACACGTGTCCGGGTCCGCAAGCGAAGATTCCACACGAATGCTGACAGGCTGATCCGCTATTAGGACATCAGACATTTTCAACGCTCTTCGCCGCAGCACGTTCGCCTAAGGCCCGCAGGTCTTTAAACGTATAGATGCCACTGTTATGCCCATCGCTCCAATCGAACTGGATTGCGTAAGTGCCTTTGTTCACGATTCTTTGCGGGTTCACATCAGATCGTATACTTTTTGGGTCGAGTAGTTTACGTCCGCTCATCTCCTCGATGCAGAGAGCACAATGGCAGGCTAAGCGAAGGTCGCGAACGTCGAAGTCGTCATGATGACCGTCCTCCCATAGAATAGATAAGGTGCGCGGATCTCGACGCAAAAAACCAATTGGTGTGGTCTTCGATCCAGCAGGCCGCACCGCGTCTTCCATCCACGCTGGCGCGCCCTCGTTACTGTCCCAATTCCAAACAAAGGGCTTCAGCGCTATGACTTCCTCCCCAAGTTGCTTCATGAGCGCCGTGGCGATGGACGAGTACACCTGGGCACTGACCGAGGTTGGCTGCTTTGATACGATAGGGATGCCCTCATCGCCGCAGCTAACGACATCGATATCCAGAGGTAAAGCACCCAGAAATGGAGCTCCGAGCTCTAAGCTCATTTCCTCTCCACCGCCGTGACTGAAAATATCTGTGTTCTCGCCGCAGTGAGGGCAAGTAAAGGTGCGCATGTTCTCGACGATTCCAAGAATCTTGACCTGCACCTTCTCGAACATACGCAAGCCTCGGCGGGCGATTTTGAGACTCACAGCCTGAGGTGTTGTCACAACGACCACCCCCGATAAAGGAATATTCTGTGCCAGCGTCAATTGGGTGTCGCCAGTACCTGGCGGAAGGTCAAGGACCAAATAATCCAGCGTACCCCATTGCGCGTCGGTGATGAACTTGTTGAGGTATTTACCGACCATTGGCCCGCGCAACACGGCTGGGTTGTCATCTTCGGTAAGCATGGCCATCGACATCACTTTCAGACCGTGTTGCTCCGCTGGGATGATCTTGCCGTCCGGTGTCATCGTTGGTGGAACACCCGTTGGAATACCAAGCATTCCGGGGATGCTTGGGCCAAGGATGTCGGCATCTACTAGGCCCACTCTGGCACCTAACTGTTTCAGCGCGAGCGCTATATTGACGCTCACTGTTGATTTTCCAACGCCCCCCTTGCCGCTCCCCACAGCAATAATATGGCGTATTCCTGGCAGTTTGTCCGAGCTCATAGCCGGTTGGGATGCCGCGTTAGATGCCTGGTGTTGATTATGTTGATGTTCAGTACTCTGCATGCCTAAGCTCCTTGTATTCTAAATATTAACGGGCGTAATTAATGGCTGTTGTTTTTCTACTGCTTTGAAAGGCGCTCTTTCATCCAGTTGATCAAGCCACCGCGAAGCAAAAACTGCACTTGCCGCGCAGACATATAGTGACGCATCTTAAACGTGTGCTGGGTCATGACATTTTGGACCTTTACGTCACCCCCTTCTGTCAGCACCCGCCGCAGATCAGTTATGCGTAATATGTCACCCTTTTGGATACCGTCGTAATCTGTTGGATCGATAAAGGTGAGCGGTAGTACACCAAAATTGATTAAATTCTGTGAGTGAATACGTGCAAAACCCTTGGTGAGCACTGCACGTAACCCTAGGTACTGGGGGCCTAAAGCTGCGTGCTCGCGGCTAGATCCTTGTCCGTAATTATTCCCGCCTACAACAATGTGACCAGGTACCTGCTTGCTTCGTGTGGCGTAGGTGGGATCAATCCTATCGAATGAAAATTCTGCGATCGCAGGAATATTGCTGCGAAACGGTAGTACGCGTAGCCCCGGCGGCATAATTTCATCGGTAGACACATCGTTCGCCATTTTAAGTAACACCGCCACTTGGATTTCATCAGGAAATGGCTCGAAGTTCGGCAATGAAACGATGTTAGGACCCTTCACTAGCTCAATTTTCAAGGCCACCTCAGGTGACAGAGGCTCCATGAACATTGAGCGGTTGATAATAGGGTGGTCTGGGTCTGCTATACGCGGATAGGGGATGCTAAGGGTGCGCGGGTCGGTGATTACACCGGTGAGTGCGGACGCCGTAGCTGTTTCCGGACTGACCAAGCATACTTTATCCTCGCGCGTGCCGGAACGACCAGGGAAGTTTCGAGGCACCGTGCGTAACGACAGCTCATTGGTAGCAGGTGCCTGACCCATGCCGATGCAACCATTGCAGCCTGCCTGATGCAACCGCGCGCCGGCGTGTAACAGGTGAGCTATGTGGCCGTCTCGCACTAAGGTTTCAAGCTGCGCTCTAGACGTGGGGTTGATATCAAAAGACACGCGGTCATGCACTTGAAGGCCTTGTACCATCATGGCGGACACGGCTAAGTCTCGGTAGCCTGGGTTTGCAGACGAACCAATATAAGTTTGGTAGATCTGCTCTCCGGCGACCTCGCTCACTGGGCGCACGTTCCCAGGGCTGGACGGCATGGCGATCATCGGCACTAAGGTTGAAAGATCAATCTCATCGTATACGTCGTAGGTTGCGTCCGTATCTGCAAGCAACTCTACCCATTCATCTTCGCGCTGCCAAGCACGCAGGAAGCGATGTACCTCCTGATCTGAAGGGAAAACGCTACTGGTAGCGCCAAGCTCGGCGCCCATGTTGGCAATCACGTGGCGATCCATCGCGCTTAACGAGTCTAGCCCCGGTCCGTAGTACTCTACTATACGGCCAATGCCTCCCTCCACTCCGTAACGGCGTAACATCTCGAGGATCACGTCTTTGGCACTCACCCAGTCCGGCAGACTTCCGGTGAGCTTAATGCCCCAAACCAGAGGCATACGTGTAAAGAATGGTTCTCCGGCCATTGCCAACGCTACTTCCAGTCCACCAGCGCCGATACCCAGCATACCAATGGCACCGGCCGCAGGCGTGTGGCTGTCAGAGCCGAGCAACGTCTTTCCAGGTATACCGAAGTTTTCTTGGTGGCACGGATGGCTTACTCCGTTGCCAGGTCGTGAGTACCATACGCCGAATCGCTGACAGGCACTACGTAGAAAAAGATGATCGTCGGGGTTCTTGGAGTCCTCCTGGATGATGTTGTGGTCAACGTACTGGACACTCACCTCAGTTTTAACTCGATCCAAACCCATTGCTTCCAATTCTAGCATCACCAGAGTGCCGGTGGCGTCTTGGGTTAGGGTCTGGTCAATGCGGATACCAATTTCCTCACCGGGCTTCATATCACCGTGTATTAAGTGTGACTGAATCAGCTTCTGCGTGACGTTCATACTCATGATTACTCTCTCAAGTTCGGTAAGGTCTAGGACACGGCACGTGTCTGTATATTTAATATATAAATAAGGTCAAACTAGTATCGTTTCAAAACTATATTATAGTCAAGATAGTTTTGAAACGATACTGTTACTTGCCCACCATTTTATCCGCCTGCACCCATAGATCGAATTCTTCTGCAGTAACATAATCTAATGCCAGTGCTGTTTCTCGTAAAGTCGCGCCTTCACTATGAGCTTTTGTGGCGATATGCGCGGCCTTGTCATAGCCTATGTGTGGGTTGAGCGCGGTTACCAGCATTAGGGACCGTTGCAACAACTTGTCTATATGTTCTTTATTGGCGTGAATGCCATCCACGCAATGGGTGGTAAAGCTGGCGGTAACATCAGCGATCAGGCGCGTGCTTTGCAGGAAGTTATACGCTATAAGCGGCTTATAAACGTTGAGTTCGAAGTTGCCCGATGCGCCGCCGATGTTGATAGCCACGTCATTACCCATGATTTGTGTACATGCCATAGTGAGAGCTTCCACTTGGGTAGGGTTAACCTTGCCAGGCATGATCGAGCTGCCAGGTTCGTTCTCAGGAAGGGTGATTTCACCTAGGCCGCAGCGGGGTCCGCTGGATAGCCAGCGGATATCATTGGCAATTTTCATTAATGATGCCGCAACTGTTTTCAATGCCCCATGCGCATGTACGAGTGCATCGTGGCTGGCTAGAGCTTCGAATTTATTGGGTGCTGAAACAAACGGTAAACCCGTTACTCTGGACAACTCCAATGCTACCCGCATGCCGAATTCTGTGTGAGTATTAAGGCCAGTCCCTACCGCAGTGCCGCCAATAGCAAGCTCATATACATGGGGCAGCGCATGCTGCAGATGTTCGAGACCATGGTCAAGTTGCGAAACGTAACCAGAAAATTCCTGTCCCAACGTGAGCGGTGTGGCATCCTGTAAATGGGTGCGGCCAGTTTTTACAATGTCGTTGAAGTCGTGTGCCTTTTTTGCCAGAGCATCGCGCAATTTATGTAACGAGAGCATGACTTTATTGTTGAGTGACTGCGCTGCCGCTACATGCATTGCGGTAGGGAAAACGTCATTGGAGGATTGACCCATATTCACATGGTCGTTCGGGTGCACCGAGCGCAGGCTGCCACGACCGGCTCCGAGCAATTCCGATGCGCGATTGGCCATCACTTCGTTCATATTCATGTTGGTCTGAGTACCCGAGCCAGTTTGCCAAACGCCGAGCGGGAATTCGTCGTCGTGTTGACCTGCTAGCACTTCATCGGCTGCTTTAATAAGAGCTTTGGCAATGGTAGATTCCAGCAACCCTAGGTCGAGATTAACCAGCGCCGCTGCGCGCTTGACGTGTGCCAGGGCGGAGATCAATTCTAGCGGCATGCGCTCAGTTGAAATATTGAAGTGCGCAAGACTGCGCTGGGTTTGTGCCCCCCATAGACGCTCAGCGGGCACATTAATATCGCCAAAGCTATCATATTCCGTACGAAATTTGATCATGGTTTACTCCTTTAACAATAACCTACTCGTTTATTACAGATCATTTACTTCAGTAAGTAGATGTAAATGATAGTTAATAGGTCGGCATCGTACTGTCGACTTGCTGAGCCCAAGCATGAACGCCGCCTGTGAGGTTACTAACTTTGTCAAAACCATTCTGCTCTAAAAATAATGCCACTTGCATACTACGCACTCCGTGATGGCAAATGCAGACAATAGTGTGCTCCACATCTAGTTCTAACAACTTACCGGGGATGGTATTCATCGGCATCGTAAGCGATCCGTCAATCTGACAGGTCTGAAATTCCCACGGTTCTCGTACGTCCAGTAATATAGGATTCGAGCGCTCTGTATTCTCCAGCCATATAGCCAATTCAGGTGTAGTTAGGTGTTGCATCGTTAAAATACTCCTGCTGCATGTGCCTGTTCGTCGGCATGGTACGAGCTGCGCACCAACGGACCCGATGCGGTGTGGCAGAAACCCATTTTGCCAGCTTCTTGCTCATACATCCTGAAGGTGTCTGGGTGCACATAACGCAGTACGGGCATATGCCCGCCGGATGGCCTCAGATATTGGCCTATGGTCAACATACTAACACCATGGGAACGCAGATCTCGTAACACTTGCAGTATTTCTTCATCAGTCTCGCCCAGCCCTACCATCAGGCCTGATTTGGTCGGTATATTGGGATGCATGGCTTTGAACCGCCGCAATAGATTGAGCGTGTTTTGAAAATCAGCACCGGGGCGTGCTTCTTTATATAAACGCGGCACGGTTTCGATGTTATGGTTCAATACGTCTGGCGGTGTAGTGCAGAGAATATCCAGCGCAAGGTCCAGCCGGCCTCCAAAATCCGGCGTCAGAATTTCAATATAAGTGCTGGGCGACAGCGCACGGATATGCTTAATGCATTCGACGAAATGGCGAGCGCCGCCGTCGCGTAAATCGTCACGGTCTACCGAGGTGATGACTACATAATTAAGCTTCATCATAGCAATAGTTTGGGCCAAACGTTGCGGCTCAAGGGGATCCAGCGGATTAGGTCGTCCGGTACTAACATTGCAGAACCTACAGCGCCGCGTGCATTTATCACCCATAATCATGAATGTGGCGGTGCCTTTACTCCAACACTCACCGATATTTGGGCAGGATGCCTCTTCGCACACAGTTACCAATTTGTTGGCGTGTACGATGCCCTTGACCTGACTGTAGCGGCCCGAAGGTAAACCAGCTTTGACGCGAATCCAATTTGGTTTTGGCAATCTTTTGTCTGTAACGATCTCATCGCGCTTAGTCTTGAGTGAGCCTCTTTGTTTATCCGGTGCATCGTAGGTTCTGTCTGTGATTAGCGTCATTTCGATTTTAATAGGGATTCTCCTGAGCAATTACGCAGCAGTTATAGGTGACATAGCTGAAACTATTGGACCCGATAGGCGGCCTGGTGCAGCCTATGGCTTATGGGCTAGGACCGCATCAACGCTCTAAATGTTGTAGCTTGTCCTGCACGTCTTTCCATTCTTCGGCATCCGGAAGTGGCTCGCAAACCTTAGTGATAGGCGGCCAGCTGAGAGAGAGTTCCGCGTTCAGTTCGATGAAATGCAGTTGATCTTCCGGTAAATCCTCTTCTGCGTAGATAGCATCAACAGGGCACTCTGCAACGCATACAGCGCAGTCGATGCATTCGTCTGGATTAATGGCGAGGAAGTTTGGACCTACATGAAAGCAGTCCACAGGACACACATCAACACAGTCTGTATAACGGCAAAGGATACACGCTTCTGTCACAACGAAAGTCATAAAAAACCCTATCTACATAATTCTGAAAAAAGATGACCCCAGTGGCTAGGTACGAATACCCAGGATTACCATATATAGGCACCGACAGGGAATGATAATACCGGCCACTGAACTTAATTACTGAATCAACTCTACAGTCTTTATGCCAAGTAATATAGTATCGCTTCAAAACTATATTACTGTCTATACAGTTTTGAAACATAACTGTATAGACTGATAAAGAAGCCCCTGGAAGTGTGGCTTTTAAATACCAATTGTTGAGTAGGTCGTCTATGTAGTCGGCCCATTCCGTCATTATTTTGGTCCTCTCAGGCATTAACTGTGCTTTGTTGTACGTACCTCTAACGATGTTCTGGATTAGGTGAGCCGTCTGAAGCTCTATCGCGTCAGCAGGGTATTCAAGCTCATTAAGCATGGTGCAAGCAGTATGTCTGAAGCCAGTACCAAAGGCTTTGCCTGTTCTAGGGTCTGCCATTAAGACTGCTCGAGCAACCTATTAAGCGATACCAACAATCCAAAGCGCCTCAATCCAATTAATGTTATAATATAACATATTATTCATTTAGTCTGAATGGTTCATTTATGGGTGGAATTGGTTCAGGGCGACGGTTTCAGAATCGTCGAGGTCCTAACTTAGAGGAAGTACCTCAACTCGATGTTCGAGTGCTAAAACGTAATGGATTATTTGATCTAAGCACGTCGCATGGCTCGATGACATGGACAAACTTAGGGCTCTCCGAATGCTCTATAGAATACACATATAAAGACTCTACACTGGGCATTTCCTATGCCGTAACGACGCCCAAAACGGCCTCTGAGGCAGTCTCAGAACACATCTTTATAGACAGAACGACATGCAACTATGGTGGCACCAGAACTTGGTTCTCATGCCCAAACTGCAACGCTAGAAAAGCGATCTTGTACTGCGCATCCAAACGGTTTTTATGCCGCCAATGTTATGGCTTAAACTATGGGTGTCAGAATGAAGTTTATGCAGACAGGATGATCCGTAAAGCTAGAAAGTTACGCTCTAAACTGGGTGCATCCATGGACCTACAACGACCTATCTCTGAGCGCCCACACGGCATGTATAGGGAAACGTTTGAGCGATTGATAAAGAAAGACCAAGATAATATTAGGCGTGTCGTGGGTGCTTATTCAAAGCAATTCTCTCACCTTAGGACAACTCCAAAGTAGGGACGCAAGTTACCCATTAACCACCCCAATGACACATGTGACGCTTTTTCTAACTCATATATAGAAATAATAATATTAATATAATATATATTCTTCCATCTATCCTATATGGACTTGGAAAAAGCGTCACATGCGTCATTGGCACCCCTTACAACGCATGCGGAAGCCCTTTTTAACAGCTAATAGCTCCTTAAATCTAACCTTTCGTTTTCAATCTCAGCCATAGCTCCGTCCCGCATCTTAAGACCTTTAATCAAACGGTCCTGACTAGATCTATGCGCTCCATAACCCATCGTTGATAGGCGTTGGCTAAAGGACTTTTTAGTGACTCTCGACTTAACGCCTGCAGCGTCTGCCCATTGATTAAAGTCTCGGTAGAGGTCTCCGATTCTAATCTCATTACCTGAATCTAGAACACAGCACTCCTCAACAAACTGTGCTACTTGATCTGCCTCTATTCGCCACGCCTTGGCAGCGGCCAAGCTGCTTTTAGGTGTAATAAAGCCTGTTAGCTCCACCCATCCATATGCTTCAGTGACCATGTTTAAGATGCCCGGAAGCTCTTCAATAAGCTCATCTTTCAGATTATGGTTACAGTTCCTGAGTTCCGGGCTAAAGCAATTATTGAACGTTAAGATCAGGGCTCTGCGGAACAACGCATCACTAAAATCCCGTGTGTGAGGCATGTGGTTCGTGCCAAACCAGCAGGTAGAGAACGGTCGCATTTCAAAGGGGTCTTTACCTTTATGCTCTACAGTACATACTTCACCTGAGACGATCGCCTTTAGTGCTGCATCCTCAATCTGAGCACCTTGCTTAATTTCTGTGACGATATTCACCAGCTTTTCGTTTAGGTTAGCCCTCTGGAATTTGTTACCTACCTCATTTGGCTGCACTGCGGCTGTGTTTTTAACGCCACAAAGAGCTTCCAGAACGGCCAGCAAAACAGACTTACCATTTGCGCCACTACCCAACAAAAACACGAACTTTTCATACTTACAATGAGACATCAATGAGTAGCCCATCATCTGAAGCAAAGACTCTTTCTTTTGTTGGGAATCGTCGTCACCATCAAATATTTCATCAAGGAACTGCTCAAATCTTGGCGCTTTGGCATCAGGATCATACACAATTGGAATTTGAGTGGTTCTATAATGTTCACGGATATGTTCTCCAAAGGCCTGGCCACTGCAGTCCATGACATTGAACTCGCCGTTCATACAGTTCACTACATCAGCGGGACCCACGTTAAATCGATGTCCCTCAACGTATAGCTCATTGTTAAACACAGCTGTAACGCTATTGATAAGTTGGGCTGTTACATTTTCGCCATATTCTTCAATCTTAGTTTGTGTATATTGCTTAAGACCCCTGTCTTCCCATACTTCCCAGACCCCACGAGCAGACCACTTATAGGTAAGGGATTTAAGGCTAATCACGTTATCTCGACCCATGTCGCCTACCAGCCTTCTAGCTAACTGGAGATGATCATGTGATCCATCCTCACTCGCCTTTAATCGTTTACTTATCGAAGCTCGCTTAATATTGGTGCTTTTGGATATTTGTGCAGTAATTACATCTTGCTCAAAGTCATTCAACAGAGGGAAACTGGCAATAACGTCCTCAACTTGGGCGGGTGTCGTTGTTTTGTCAAACGAAGACACCATAGCTCTCAACTCATCAAAAGACTTCCGCCTTGTGCCGTCATCGTCAAACATCTTGGCAGTAAGCGATAGATCTGCGCCATTCTCTTTGGCCATATGACATAAAGTCCTGTAGGTAACACCCCCATCTTGGGTAAATGATGCCAGCTTGTCCGAAATCTCACTCGTACCCATGTAGTCATAACCATAACTACTCCAGTCATCAGCCAAATCCAAAGCGGCATCTGACGCAGCGAACTTTGAATGAATAGCCATAAGGACTTTAAGCCAGTCATCGTAACTACAATCAGCGCTTATGAATGTGAGAAGCTCTCTAGCCTCCTCAATCTCACCTTGGGTTCCGTTCCATGTTGCAAGTGCAGTCTGGTCATTGCTACGGTCCCGATATAAAGCATCGAGCAGCACTGTAGGCGCCTCATCAAAGCCATCATCTAATAATCCGTCATACAAGGTCTTTCCTGGCTTGATGTGTATTAGCTGATTACCCGTCTTTACGTCGATGTGTGAGAGCCAGCCCCCGTTATTGGCTTGAGTATGGTCATCTCTGTTAAAACCTTTTGGGAGCTTGAAAAGCCAATGTACCGAATCCCCATCAGTGTTCATTTGTATGGGTGCCGGCATACTCTTGAGGCCCAAAGTCGTTGCCAAGTCCTCTTGGGAAATGATATTGCCGTTTGCTTTGTTGCCGTCATAATCTAGGAGTACTAAATCATCCAATACCCAACCGACGTACACTGCATTCGTGTAGTCAGTTATATTGGTATAGGATTGGTGGTCTTTATACGGTTTCGTTTTGCCATCCTCATACACTGGGGTCATACGGAGACCGTAGGTATGGGAGATGGCTATCATTTTCTTTAGCCAGCTAGTTGAGAGGCTGGTAGCTTTATCTTGATGGTTCATTGTTATCATCCAATAGGGTAAATTGAGGTAAAACAATGGCAAATCGGGTATAATGAAACTGCCTTAGCAAGCACCTTCAGAGACCACTTTTTGCCTTCGCATTGAGTGGTCTTTTTAGTTAGGTTGGTTATATTCACCGGTATGCTTGTATGTGTGCTCTTTTAGCCAATTGTCCAGATCCGATATTCGGTACATGACACGTCGGCCGACTTTAATAAATGGAATTTGTTGAGCACCAGTTGTTCGCCAGTGCTGGAGGGTGTTGGCAGGGATGGTTAAGTGATCAGCTGCTGCTTGATGATTACAGAGTTGTGCATTCATTGGGTTATTCTCGTAATTAATATTGGATGGTTGGCCAACCACGTGGCAACCCTATAATTACGATCAAAACCAGTCTAGGTTAAGTTTTCGGTTCCTCCAAGAAACCAGCGTTCCTCCCTATAATTCTTTCTTTGCCTCCTTGATAGCCATAATTGCAAACGCTCTTGTATGGTCAAGCGTATCCGAAAGTGGCTTGGGCGATATAGTCTCATTGACTTGAGTAAGGAGAGCTTTTAGTGCCGCTCTAGCCGCCTTGTTGCCCGGAGCATAGCCACCTGAAAAGTCTAAGTAGTCACTTGGACTCAGATGCAGTTTCAAATACCCAGCGATCATTCCATAAACCTTAGCACTAGCCTTAGGGAGTTTCTTCTCTTTTTGCCCAAGAAAAGCTTTATGTATGGCAGTGAAGTCGGGAAGACTTTTTGCCTCCCAACCATAGCGACACAACAAGTTATTGGAACTATCAGCTTCAAAGTGAAAGGTATATTCATCTACGTCTTCTGCATCATAATCTGCAAACCTTTTGCTAAGGCTGATAATAGCAGCAATTATTGGTTTACGATCTTCGCTCTCATCCGCCGTGATATAGCGGCCAAGCTGATCAAGACAACGCATAGGTATGTTTGTATCTTCAACAGCCGTTGCCAATTCTTTTAGCCCAGTATATTTGTCTTTATAAATATCGAGCAAAACATCATATACGCTTATAAATTCATTCATTTCTTCACTTCCATGTTAACTACGTTATCCTTCTTAACACCGCCAGCCTCGAACATTGCACCAGCAGCTTTCTCCATAGACTCTCTCACAGGGTCCATAGCCAGTCTAGCGTATATAGCGGTGGTGTTAACGTTCTTATGGTTTAGGCTCTTGCCAATGATTGCTAAACTAGCTCCTGTATTGGCCTGCCACGAACCCATTGAGCGTCTTAGGTCATGCAACCAAGTGCCTCGGATATCTTCTATACCTGCCCTGCTTAATATTCTCTTCCAAGCTTTATCAGGGTTAGCTAAATGGCCTGAAGCACCGTGCCCAGGAAATACCCACTGGCTATCGCCACACTCTACCTTTCTATCTTTGAGCAAATCATGCATGGCTGAGATTAGTGGCACCCTCTGAGACTCACCGTTCTTGGTTTCTGGGATAAACCACTCGCCACGATCCAGGTTCACTTGATCCCAGCGCATACTTAATACGTTTTCTCGCCTTGCGCCGGTTAGCAGACTGGCTAGAATGTAATCCCTAGCCGTTGTGTTAGGTTCTTCAGCCAGAGCCTCGAAGAACTTTGGTAGTTCATCACTTTCAAGGAACCGGTCCCTAGACTTGCTCTTGTATTCTTTAATGCGCGAGCAGGGGTTGTCCCCATCCCAACCCCAGTCGATGGCCATGTTAAAAACCTTACGCAACAATCGAAGTATTTGGTTGGACGCGCCCTTCCCACCTACCTTCTTCACCTTACGTCTGCCCGCCTTATCTATGCCCTCGATCATTCTCTGGTTATCGGCGATGTAGACTAGGAGTTTTTGAACCTGTTGCTTCTTAATGGCACTGAGCTTTTTATTCTGCCAGTGGACCAGGTGAACGTTGTACCGCTGCTCATCAATCTCCCATGACTTCTTGTGGGGTTTTGCATACTCAACCATGAACCGCTCGAATACTTCGCCAAGAGTTGCCTCTTGGCTGAGGTGTCGCCTGTCTTCAGCTGGGTTTGAACCTATGGCGATGGCGCCATTGTGTTGAGCAACCATCTTACGGGCCTGGTCTATCGTCATAGACGGATACCGGCCCAAGGTAATGCGCTCTGGACTGCCGTTGATCTTTCGATACAAGACGAAGCTCTTGCTGCCGGTGTGGGTAACCCGAAGCGTTAAGTGGGGAGTAGACGTGTCGTGGTATTTGACCCGCTTACCTATAGCTGGGATAGGCAAGCTATCGAGGGATTTCTTAGTGAAGTTGAGTTCATTTGCCATTGTCGGGATCCTCGTATCAATCCTTTAATCGGACGGGGCTACCACGGGGCTACCTCGTAATCCGATTTACTCAATAATCGTCAATGATTATCAATGACCAACTTACCCGCTATTGCTAGCTATTACAAGGCTATCAAAGTATCTCATAGTTACTCAATACACCGGAGTGCAGGATTGAAAATCCTCGTGTCGGCGGTTCGATTCCGTCTCCGGGCACCATTTTCCAAGACCACCCAAGTAAGCAAACACTAACCAAATTCAATTGGTCTACCCATGGTCTACTCCAGAGCCAATTTCTCGCATCTCGCCCAATCACACAGCTTTCAATTGCTCTATCAGGTATCAAAGCCCTATTTGCGTATGACCCGTGGCCAAATTCAATCCAGTTCAAGTAGGCCACCTACTCAACGCCGCTAAATCGTTACAGCTTGACGTAGAGCTACGGGCTTAGCTCCACAATAAGGGCTGAATGGTCCGTGAGTTGATCGCGTGTGCTGTGGTCGTAGTAACTGGCTATACACCGGCTGGTGGCTTCTGTGCCGGCTAAGGCATGGTCAATCCTAAATCCGTTGTCAGCGCGTGAATACCAACTAAATTCAGGTGTTTGCTGGCCATTATGGATGCGCCATAGGTCGGTTAGCGTATC
>ENA-OSET01001908-OSET01001908.1-sediment-metagenome-genome-assembly--contig:-NODE-1908-length-20912-cov-3.587857_pt1 | contig 20912 bp, 18 predicted proteins | sample MGYA00237882_ERZ534229 | MGnify/ENA primary metagenome ERZ534229 (study PRJEB26408, sample SAMN06266212) | sediment metagenome | isolation source: Hudson Canyon methane seep mesocosm | place... | reverse complement strand
AGGCTCTCCGTTTAAGTTAATTAGCCCGGCTAAACCGCACATTAAGCTGCTCCCTGCGTTTGTTGTTCTTGCCGTTTTTGTTGTGCAAGATGGACTTGTTCTTTTTCGTCTTGAGCTTGATCATCGATAGCTCTAGCAGGATTACCAACAACCATCGAATATGCGGCTACATCTTTCACTACCACTGCCCCAAGACCCACGACTGCACCTTCGCCAACCTTAACATTCTGTTTTATTGATGCACCCGCACCTATCCATGCGCCATCACCTACTTGCACACCACCGCAAAGCGTCGCATTACCCGCAATCATTACGTTTTTACCAATCTTGCAGTTGTGTGCGATATAAACAAGGTCATCAATCTTGGTGCAATCGCGGATCACCGTATCTTCAAGTACACCTTTAGAAATAACTGTATTCGCGCCGACTTCAACATGATTACCCAAAACAACACTCCCAAAATGTGGAAAACGGATTGGCGTACCATCGCGATCACGCTCATAACCAAAACCTGCCTGGCCAATGACAGCACCTGGCTTGATCAAACAGTCTTTTCCGTAGATTACTGAAGTAGATTCGTAATTGGTAAATAACTCTTCTTCATTTATTGATTTTAAGATATCAACCACGAGCTTGATAAACATAAGTCGCGGGTTACTTGTTTTGACAAGCGTAGTATTTTTCTCAACGGCTTCCGGGACTAGGACTTTATGATTCACGATGACAATCGCGCCCTTCACATTAAAGGTTGATGGAAGCTCGCTAGCCGAGCAAAACGAAAGAAAGTTTTGGCGTGCATGATTTAAAGAAGAAAACCCTTCGATGAAAACGCTGTCTTGCACTGCGGTCTCTATCTCAAACCCGTGAACTTCATCTTTCGCGACTCGAAGCAGGGTGTCTAAGGCAATGGGGTTTTCGAACACAAGCTGCATACAAATTTACTTTCTAAACCGCCCGCTATGCGCCGCCTCTTCTGCATGCAAATAAACCGTTACAAGGCTATTTTTTGCGGCAAAAGCTAAAAACTCCTGTTGGGAATATCTTGTTGCGTTCGATGGAGCATACCAATCGTAATTGGTTGCATCGGACGTAACCTTACCCAGCTCTTCGTTCCAAAAACACTTTAAAAAGTTCCAGTAAATAAACCGTTGTATGTCATACCGACCACCCTTGATATCAAGAACAGGGATATCCGGCACATCAACCTCGACCTTTAATTCAGAAAGATGTCGGCCTAGCTCTGTCAATTGCGAACTAAACTCGAGCATTGCTTCATCTGAAATGCTCTTGGTCGCTGAACGGAAAAAATCATCAACCAATTCCCGTGGCAGTGCCTTCTTTGCATAGACGTATACCGCAAACTCACCACCAGCGGCCAATATTCGTGTTAACTCTGCATAGGTACTAGCAACATCCTCCGTATGATGTATAACCTGATCGCAGCTTACGAAGTCAACGGTGCCATCACCAAGATGAGTATTTGCGATATCCCCTTTAAGAAAGACCAGATTTTCTACATCTTGGTATCGGTGAGCTGCTGCAAACGCGGCATCAGAATAGTCCATACCTAGCACTAAGGTTTGCGGACTAAGCTCGGCAAACCAATTTGCCTTGTAGCCAAGTCCGCAGCCCGCATCAAGAACTACCTTTTTAGTTTGAAGAAATGATGCCAAGTCTTCTTCTGAATCAAAACCATAAAGTTCTAGATACCACCGCTTTTGGAATTCAAAAAGCTTCTCTTGCTCAGTATCATCTTCTTTACTATACGCGACCCACTTTTTGCTAAAGACATCATTGGTCTGCTTTTGATTCTCAAGAATAGAATCTTCATCCAATAAAACCACACCATTAGACACAGGGTATTCCCCGTCTAACAACTTTATAACATCCTTCATTTACCCATCCCTTTTAGAACTCGAACAACATACGCATAATCTTCTTCTGTCATGCGGTTATGCAGTGGTATCGCCATGGTATTGTCATTACAGGCCAGTGCACCGGGGAAATCTGTTGGCTTAAACCCATACTTCTCTTGATACAGGCCGAGCATATGCACAGCATGGGTACCCGGCCGCGTTGAAATGCCTTCTGCCTGGAGCTTTTCCATTAAGTCATTGCGGCTATAGGGCGCTTTGTCTGGATCAACCACCGTTACGAAACTCTGCCAACCGTGTTTTCCATTCTCAGGCTCTTGTGGCGTATGCAGCCAATCTATGTCTGCGAGCTGCTCGCGGTAATACGCGGCCCACTTGGCGCGTTCTGCAATAAACCCTTCTAGTTTTGGAAGCTGAACTAAGCCAACCGAGCCCTGCAGGTCTGTCATTCTGTAGTTGAAGCCGAGCAAATTAAAATCTGGGAGAATATAAGGTTTTGGACCATGATGGCGCTGCTCTTCTGAGATGGTTGCGCCATGATTGCGCATCTGAGCCATACGTTCAAACAGCGCATCATCATTCGTGGTGACCATGCCACCCTCACCTGTCGTGATAGATTTACGAGGATGAAATGAAAACGAAGCCGCGTCGCCTAAGCCGCCGGCAATAGTTCCGTTGTAAGATGCACCCGCAGCACATGCTGCGTCTTCAAGTATACGGACATGTTCGGGCAGGACTGCCCGCAAAGCATCCATATCGGCACATAGACCAAACAGATGAACAGAAATAATCGCCTTTGTTTTTTCTGTTATTTTGTCTGCCACTTGTTCCGGGTCGATGTTAAACGTTACCGGAGAGACATCAACAAACACTGGTGTAGCGCCACAATATAAAACCACATTGGCCGTTGCGACCCAGGTAAACGCTGGTACGATGACTTCATCCCCTTCGCCAACACCCATCGCAGCAAGTGCTAGGTGCAAACCGGTTGTACAAGAAGTAACCGCCAAAGCATGCTTAACGCCATGCATCGCGGCAAATTGCTTTTCAAACTCACCAACCTTGGGGCCTTGAGTCAACCAACCGCTCTCTATTGACTCACGAGTCGCCAGCCATTCCTCTTCGCCCGTTACGGGTAATGCAATTGCAATATTTCGCTTTTCCATATTCAAAACTCTGCTCTAAGCCTATATCAAACCTGTGTTAAACCTGATCTTAACCTAGTACTTGCCTTTGTTTTCATCGCGCCACGCAATCAGGTTTAGCAAACCATCTCGTAAGGCATCTTTATAAACAAACCCTAAATCGTTTGTGGCTTTTTTCGGACAGCCGATTCGGTTTTGAACCATGCGCCGTGCATCTTCTTCTGAGTAGGGTTTATAGGTTACCTTGAGGTCTGATTCTTTAAGCTCGAGAATTAAATCACACAGCTCTTTTATGCTGGTCTGAACACCCGACCCCACGTTATAGAGTTCGTCTGTCGCGTCCGACTGCATGGATAACACATTGCATCGTGCTACATCCTGAACGGAGATAAAGTCATAGGCCTGAGAGCCGTCGCCATTGATCACAGGTGATTCATTTGCATCAATCTTGTTAAGCATGATTGGCACTACACCGGTATAGGCGGCAGTTTGATCCTGATGCGGACCGTAGACGTTCATATAGCGCAGGCCGACATAATCCAATCCAAAGCGATCGTGCGTTGCACGGCACATGGCTTCGCTTGCTATTTTAGTCGCGCCATAGAAATTTTTGTTATTGAACGGATGCTCTTCCGTCATAGGCACGTCAACTGCATCACCATACACTGAGGCAGATGATGAATAGACCAAACGCTCTACGTTATTTTTAACGCATGCTTCAAGCACATTAAACGTGCCTTGAATATTTACGTCGAAAGCCGTGCGCGGGTAATCCTTACAGTGCAATAACCACATGGCTGCTAAATGGAACACGCCATCCATGCCGGCAACCGCATCATTTAGAATATCGGTTTCACGAATGTCACCACCGTTTTCGTAAAACGAACAGCGAGGATCTTTTACAAACTCTTTGATATATTCAAACTTGCCACGCGCGAAGTTATCGTAGATGACCACTTCACTAACATCGTGCTTAAGCAGCTCTTCAACAACATGGCTACCAATAAAACCGGCACCACCGATTACTAAAAACTTCTTACCTTGAATATCCACTAACCACTCCTGTTACGCATTTTGGCAAAATTAAACTAGGCCTGCGTTTGTTCTAATATTTGAATTACTTTTTCTGACTCTTCCCTAGGCATATAAGGGTGCATTGGAAGGCTAAAGACTGTTTTTGCTAATTGTTCCGATATCGGCAAAGAGCCATAAAACTGAGAACTTTGGTAAGCCGTTTGTTGATGCATGCAGCGACCATAATAAACAACAGTGGGCACGCCCAGCGCTTTAAGGTCCGCCATCAACACATCTCGCTTGTCACTTTGAAGCGTATACTGCGCCCATGACGATACAAAACCTTCGGGCACCATTGGGGTAAGCAAATTCTTTTTATTAAGTCCGCTCGCATATAACTGCGCTAACGCCTGTCTGTTTTCTAGCTCTTGCGGAAACGCTGTAAGCTTTTCGAGTAATATCGCCGCCTGAATGGTGTCTAGCCGGCTGTTCATGCCAATGCACACGTTGTCGTATTTATCTTGCCCTTTTCCGTGCATGCGCAATGACTGAATAAGCTCTGCTAGCGCATCATCACCGGTAAAAACCGCACCCCCATCGCCGTAACAACCTAACGGCTTTGCTGGGAAGAAACTTGTTGTTGCAATATCACCAAAGCTGCATGCCTTGCGACCATCGATCGAGCCACCAAAACCTTGTGCTGCATCTTCTATGATTCTTAAACCATACTGCTGCGCTAGGCTTTGCAGCTTTGAGTAATCTGCGGGCAGGCCAAATAAATCGACCGCCATAATTGCTTTAGGATGTAGCTTTCCTTCATGCTGAACCGCCTGTATTTTCGCCTTAAGATCATTAGGGCAAAGATTGTAGGTTGTGGCATCAACATCCACAAAAACTGGTATCGCACCAACGAAGGAAATAGCCTCTGCGCTGGCAAAAAAAGTAAACGTAGGACAAAAAACGGCATCGCCTGGTTTAACACCTAATGCCATTAAGGCAAGCTGCAAAGCATCGGTGCCATTGGCACAAGTCAACACATGCTTAGCACCGACATAGTCAGCTAATCGCTCTTCAAGCTGTCGAACTTCAGGCCCCATTATGTATTGACCATGATCCAACACTGCCTGAATTCGCGCATCTATTTTACTTTTTAAGCATTGGTATTGTGCAGCGAGGTCAATAAACTGCATTAGGCCAACCTCTCTAAATCACTGCCCGATAAACAATAGCGCTCGCCCGTATGCTCACAGGTAGCCTCAATTGCCTCATCACCCTCTACGCCAACGGGCGCTGTCACAGGTAAATCTAGCTTTTCACCAAAGGCGCTCATCCAACCCACCTGCTTTGCAGGAACCCCCACCATTAAGGCATAGGGTTTGACGTCTTGATTAATCACTGCGCCTGCACCTACGAAAGAATATTCACCAATCGTAACGCCACACACGATGGTGCAGTTCGCGCCTAGCGTTGCACCTTTTTTAACTAAGGTATTGCGATATTCGTCTTTACGTTCGATAAGTGAGCGAGGGTTGTAGACATTGGTGAAGACCATGCTCGGACCACAAAACACACCCTCTTCAAGGGTCACGTTGTCGTATACCGACACGTTATTTTGCACCTTGCACTTATCGCCAATAATCACCTTATTACCGACAAATACGTTTTGGCCAAGAGAGACACCCTCACCTATCTTTGCGCCTCCGCAAACGTGCACCCAGTGCCAGACGCGAGAACCGGTACCTATTTGCGCACCTTCATCGACAATGGCTGTTGGGTGAATCGTCACACTATCCACGCCATTACCTACAACAGTATCCCCGCCGTTGCTCATGCTTCTTTATCGAACCTATTCACGCGGTTCAGAAAGGGGTGATATTCACCCACCAAGCCAAGCGGCGTTTGATTTCGAATATCGGCAACGGTGGTAATCGCAACGCGGTTTTCTTCCAAGCCGAAGCCTCGACCCGCTAAAATCTCGTTGTAGCTAATGGTATGTAAATCGGTAAAGCCACCGGAGAATTCAATCTCTTCGCCATCACAAGTAATCGAGCGGAAGGTTCGCTGGCCTGTGGCTTTGACATCGTCCGGCACATCGTTGTAGTCAATCGACAAGAACCAACGAACACGCGCATTTTCGTATTCTAAATAACCGGCTGATTTCGTATCTGACTTGTAGTGAACAATGTTTTCTTGCAAGTCGCCGAATATGAAATGCAGCATGTCGTAGAAGTGCACACCAATATTGGTGGCGATACCGCCAGACTTACTCTCATCGCCCTTCCAGGAATGCAAATACCATTTTCCGCGAGAGGTAATGTAGGTTAAGTCCACCTCACATTTTTTAGTAAGTTGGCCTTTCTGTATTTTGTCACGCAAGGCGATAATGGATGGATGCACCCGTAACTGAAGGATGGTATTGATTTTATTGCCCGTATCTTTTTCTATCTCTTGAAGGCCATCAATGTTCCAAGGGTTTAGTACTAATGGCTTTTCACAAATAGCATCGGCACCGGCACGCAACGCGAAACGCATGTGCGCATCGTGAAGATAGTTTGGAGATGCGATCGAAACATAATCGATTGCTGAACCATGATTTCTTCGACTGAGCTTGTCGATATAACGATCAAAGCGCTCAAACTCGGTAAAGAATGCCGCCTCTGGAAAGTGGCTATCAATCACACCTACCGAATCATTTTTATCCATAGCCGCAACCAGATTATTACCTGTATCTTTTATGGCTTTCATGTGTCGAGGAGCGATATAACCCGCAGCACCGATTAAGGCAAAATTCTTAGCCATATTACTTCCTTATAAAATAACGAATAAGCGCAACGAACACCCCAAGAAAACCTCCTAAAAAGGCACCCACAACACAAATCAAAGCACGTTTAGGGCTCGAGCGCTGTTCTGGAACTCGCGACTCACTCACGGTTTTAAATACGTATTCTGTAGAGCCTTTTGCAAGCATTAGCGTTTTAGTTTGCTCTTCGATGAGATTGTAAAACACGCTTTGCATGCTGGCGAGCGGGGTTTGTTCAATTTGCTCACTTAAGAAGGCGACGTTCTTTTCGGCTTCTTTGGAATCACGCAACTGAAGTTTAGTATTGATCTTCTTTACAAGAGAATCGACCCAAACTTTGGCGATTTCTGGCGAGTAGTACGTTATGCTCAACGAGGTAAAGCTTGAGTTTTTATCTTCGCCTACACTCAAATAACCCCTGAACGTCTGAAATAACTCCCATGAGCTAGGCTGGGCCTGCTTACCTTTTGGAGGTTCTCGAGTCCAGAATTGTGTTTTCGGGTCATAGACTTCAGTACTGTAAATAAGCTCATCAGCCTCAGAATTCCAACCTTTTACTGCAAAAACTAACGGAGAGATATTTTGCTCTTGAATAAATTCTTCGATAAAAGCCCAGCTTTGCAGTATTTCAATAGCCTCAGCAGTCTTATTTGAAGCTCCACGACCAAGATTAATACCGGCTAAAGACGCTAGCCCACCTAACTGCCCACCAAGCGCCGACAATCCACCGCCGGCAGATTCAGCTGGAGCCAGCACCGCCGTACTTTTGTACATATTGGGTAAAGAAAGCGCATAAAATACAGAAGCAATCGAAAACACTGCAGTAAAACCGATGATAATCCACTTGCCACGCATCAGGGCGCGCCAAAGCTCTAGCAAATCGATTTCATCATCAAACTGTTTGTTTCTAGACTGCTCTTCGGGGCTATGAGTATTCATATCACAAACTCGCCACAGCAGCCGCACCCAGTGCGATCTGGTAGAAAATCTGACTCATGTCGCGCCACAGCGTTCGTTGATCGAGCTTGTCTGCATCCAATGGGACAACAATAGTATCGCCAGGCTTGACTTGAGAGGCTCCCGAAAACCAAGACGAACTATCCGCGACATTTACACCACCATTCGCTTTGATGATGTAAATGCGATCCTCGTCCGCTTTGTTAGTGGTCCCACCGCTTCGATTGATGTAATCAAAGTGCGACAGATGCTGTTCATACACTTGAGACACAGGCAGCTGCACTTCACCAATCACGGTCACTGAGTTTCTGTGGGCGGGAACAACGAGCTGATCGCCGTCCTGTAAGACAATTCGATAGTCCGCTTGATCGTCTAGCACTTTATCTAAGTCGATGACTAAACGCCCCAAGGCTGGCGTTTGTTTCAAGCGGTCGAGCAACTGTTGCGCCGTAGCAACATCTTCGGTACCCGCACTTGCTTCCCCTTCGCTGATCAATTGCGCCTTTGTGATATCTTCGGCGAGACGGCGCTGCATTTCTTCAAGCTTTTGTTGCTGTAATGCCTTCAGCTCAACTCGGGTAAATACCGCTCCCTGCGCATAAGCGTATTTGCTTAACCCGCCCGCCCGCTCAATCACTTCACGCAACGTATCATCTTTATGAACTGGGTAACGGCCTGGAAACTTCACCTCACCACTCAAGGTTACAAATGTACTTTCAGCCCACTCGGGCGTCGCCCTGATCTGAAGCACGTCTCTAGACTGAAATTTAAATGCCATATTCATTTCGCTGGCAAGGTTCAGTTCAAAGCGCTCTTGCTCTCGCTCTCTGTTCTCGTTAAAGATAGTACGATTGACCTCTGCGCTTAAATCGTAGGCTTTTTCAGTCAAGCCACCAGCTGCATAAATCAAATCTTCTGCCGTCATTCCACTTACAAGGGGGTAGATACCAGGAAAACGCACAGGCCCTGTAATTTCTACTTCCTCAGAGGGCTTCCCTATTTCAGCTTGTGCACGCAGCTCTGTGACGACTGAACTAAGCACATAAAAACGATGGGCATCACTTTCTAACTTTAACGAAGGGTTACTACTTTCTAAAGAGCTGCCTATATCGTTCGACAGAGAAGATTCGGGGCTATCTGAATACAAATCAAAAACATAGATTTCATCTTTATCTTTTAACTCATGGTTGTGCACTGAGCTAGCATTCGAAAAAACCTTATCTAATCGAAATGACAAAACGCTCAATGCGCCATTCTCATTTGCATAACGTTTAATCAAACCGTAGCGTAGATCTGCGCCAGGCCTGAGCGCATCAACAGACCTAAGCACATCAGAAATACGCATACCTGGCGACCAATTTCGCATACCCGACCGGTAAACATGCCCTTTAAGCTCGATGGTATCTTGCAACTTATCAAGCACCGATGGGATGGTAAGAATATCGCCATTGCCAACCGAAAGCTGATCACCCGCAGCCACTAAATTCACATCTAGCACAGTGCGAATCTGCCCGCGACCAATTCGCTCCATTGAGGCCGCTGCGGGATAAGCCGTTGGAGTCATTCCACCGGCAAAGCGGATCAAGTTTGACGTCGTCTCGCCTTGTGCTAACTCGTAAATCGCGGGTCGGCGCACTTCACCATCAATACCAATAGTGGGCCCAACGGGAGGAATAAATACAACATCCCCAGACTGAAGCGAAATATCGTCACGATTGTCGCCTTCAAGAAGAAGCTTATATAAGTCAAGCGTCTGAACCACTTGCCCTTTACGCTTAAGTTCGATTTGGCGGAGCGAGCCTGTTTCAGCAATACCACCACTCAATACCAATGCATTCGTGATGGTCGATAATGAACTGACCACATAAGAGCCGGGCACATAAGCCTCACCCAGAACAAACACTCTGATAGAGCGAAGCTGCCCAATAGAAATACTGGCTTTAACCCCAATCATTCTCTGTTTAATAGTTTCATTGAGTTTCGCTTTCGCTTCCTGAAAGGTCATCCCCGCCAGACTAATCGGCCCCAACTCAGGAAAATAAATACCGCCTTGCGCATCAATTGCCAGCTCGTAAGCCATACTGGTTTTGCCATAGAGCTGAACCTTCAGGACATCGCTCGGCCCCAATAGATAGTCAGACGAAACAGGCACATCATTGATCGGCGCAAACGTAGTTGGCGTGCCTGCGAACAAAGAGTAACCAAAAGGCTCCAGACCTTTGTCCTGATCATGCGGCGCCCTATCACCACTCATCGTTGACGCTTGTTGAGCATGGCTAATTGGCGAAACTTCACCACGAGAAAGAACGGAATTAGTTTGAACCTGGGTTGCTGACTGCGAACCAACAGGCGCATTACCCTTAAGTGAGCCAACATCCACACCATATTGGCGAGCCATTGCCTGCTGCTGCGCGGGAGACAAACTCTTAAAGGCCGCTATTTGTTGCGGGCTTACCTCGAGAGCAGTAGCGTGCAAACTACTAAAAAGTGCAACACAAACAAGCAAACAAGCAAACACTGAAGACAACGAAAACCACTGAAGAGGAAATGGGCGCAACTGTCGATCCATGAAAAATATTCGCACTATAAATAGATATTTGATAAGAGCTTACCGCAACTTTTGATGCAGACCAGCCAACCTAACTGGGCGCCAAGTTTACATGAATTAACAATAATTGGGGCAGTATTTTGCTGCTTTTTTCTGATTTATTAAGCCAATTTTAAGCCCGTCCCATTCGGAAACTATATTCACCTCGCGGGTTGACAGCCATAAAAAAACTTGCCTCGTAATTAAAAACTTACTATTTAAAACCGATACTCCCAAGTCCCGCCAAAAGACCAACGCTCAATATCTGGCTGAGGAGTCTCTAGCTCTTTAGACAAACCTGACAGACTCAAACCTAAGCGCCCGCCCAGCAACAAACACTGATAAGACAAGCTTACTTGATACAAGTCCTGCGCAATACGAGATACGGCGTTACTACCCGGCGAACCATCGACATTTAGCTCGTAACGACTAACGCTAACTCCCGCTGAACGATTATCAGACATATTCAAGTCTATGCCGGCGGATAGAACCCGAGCATCGCCATCAAAAGAGGCACCTATTGACCGGCCGCGGAATCGATAGCCCGACTTGTAGGCACTATGTTCATATGCTGCATTGTACTGAGGGTCGTTCAAGGAGCCCGCCGCACTATTAACAGACTCTACAAAAGTTTTCAGAAAAGATGCACTGGAGTCTAAGGCGAAAGTGGATTCAAGCCCGAACTGACTCAAGTATTTTGAAGGCATAAACCCAGCTTCGTCTTCGCCAATCAGCTGCGCGTAGACGGCCGAACTCACTGCATCTGAGAGTGAAAACCCGTACCGCAAATCAAAACCACCAAGCTGGTTACCCGAACCACCCTTCGTATTTTCGTCCTGGGAAGTCAGCGATTTAAAAAATGCAGTTAAATCACCATCGCGCCCTTCACCACCCCACATCATGGCGCGTGAAGCGCCTAGCTCAAGCCCCTTAATCGGCCGAACCGTTAGTCGCATGCCGGTTAAGTAGGCGTGAGGAATGACGCGATCACTCTCCAAGCGGCCAACAAAGCTAGTAAAACTCCAAGGCCCAACCCATGAAAGCCATGGCGACTCAAACGTCTGCTCGCCCTGAGACCGAAACTGTAGAGCAGGAACGGGCCGAGCATTATTTGATAAAATAAGACTCGTATTCGAGCTTGGCCCCCACCACCGGTCGATGGCACCAACACCAAATACCCAGTTACCCAAAGCGCCTGCCAAATAAGAGCCGTCCAAATATGTTTCGACGCTATCTTCACCTGGGTCAGAAACAAGATTACCCTGCAAGCGCAATGAAATTCGATCGCCATCGGCATCGAAACGGTGCACCAGCATTCCCTTTTCAGCCCCTTGCACAGCACTATCATTAAAAATCGCCCGGCTGTTTGAGGCAGAAACCTTGACGCTTCGCTTAATCACCTCTGAAGACTGATAGCGCAACTCAAACGAGAGCTCATTCACCGCCCTGCTCTGTGCAGCACTCAAACCAGAACGATTAACGGAATCCAATGCCAAACTAACGTCACGCCACATCAGCGGCCATGTCGTTAATCCAATGGAGATCACTCCCGCATCATTTAAGAACTCGAGATTCTGGCGCGTACGCTGATCACTCGCTTCAATCCAGGGGCTAGCAATGGAGACCCGGCTAAAAAGAAATATGCAAAATAACGAGCAAACAACAAACACAGCGCGAACGCGAGTAGGCCAACCATCCTTGAAGCAAGGCATAAAAATACGTCCAAACTGGAGAAGTGATTACAATAAGGCTGAGCATTATAGGAAGTCTGGCAAGAAAAATAAGCCCCCCTTTTAATTAAATCGAACGACACACCGACGCAAAAACCGAATAAAACTTGAACTACTCGCTCATACAAACGAATCAGAGATCACAAATGCGAACAAAAAACGCACAACACTCTGTTTTTCCCTACAGAGCGGTGTAATGATTCGTCCACTGAAAAGCGCAGACCGCATTCTCCAACCTGGATGGTTGTATTGCTGCCAGTCAAGGATTTACCGCTTTGGCTAACTCTTCAGTTCATTCAATTATCATAGTTACGCAAGGAGCAATCTATGAAAAAGTCTATATTGTTATTCGTCGCCATACTTTCTATCGCTGCAGCCTTTGTAAGCCCCAGCTTTGCAGGCTCTGAGCCCACCAGCCAAGTGTCTAGCGAAACAGGAAAAGTAAACATCAACACGGCGGACGCTGGCACCCTCGCCTCCATCCTCAAAGGAGTTGGCCTTAAGAAAGCCGAAGCCATTATCGAATACCGCAAAACTTACGGCCCTTTTCATGACATTCAGGAACTAGCTGAAGTCAGCGGGATCGGAAAATCGATCGTTGAGAAGAATGTAGGAATGATTGCTGTGAAGTAAATATCTACATAGACGGGCTTACAAAAAATTAAGTAAGCCCGTCACCCCGAAACACCTCTCCTAAACTATGCTAAGCTTCAGAAATTATCTTCAAAAACAGCCGCATAACCATGAATTCATTCTCTATAGTCATTCCAGCGAAAAACGAAGAAGGCGGACTGAAGTCATTCCTACCAGAATTGAAAAACAGCTTCCCTAAAGCAGAAATCATCGTCGTAAATGACGGATCCAGCGATAGTACCTCACAAGTTTGTCGGGACAACGACGTTATCGTCGTTGATCATCCCTATAGCATGGGAAATGGCGCATCTATCAAAAGCGGAGCAAGAGCTGCCACCAAGCCAGTCATCGTGTTCATGGATGCTGATGGGCAGCATAAACCAGAAGATATCCCTCCACTGCTAAGCAAGCTAGAAAGCGGTTTTGATATGGTGATAGGCGCCCGCCAAGGTTTGTCCTCTCAAGCAAATGTAATGAGAGGCGGCGCTAATGCCTTTTACAATAAATTCTCATCATGGATGGTAGGCCATAAGATTGAAGATCTAACATCCGGCTTTAGAGCGGTAAATGCTAGCAAATTCAGAGAGTTTCTTTACATGCTACCTAACGGGTTTTCTTACCCGACGACGTCCACCATGGCATTTTTTCGAGCAGGGTACAGTGTCGGTTACGTGCCAATTCACGTAAACAAGCGCATTGGGAAAAGCCATTTGAAGCTAACTAGGGACGGTGTTCGTTTCCTATTAATCATATTCAAAATAGGCACCCTATACTCTCCGCTCAAAGTATTCTTTCCTGTCGCGATGGCTGTTTTCGGGCTGGGGTCTCTCCATTACTTGAATACTTACATAGACCAAGGCCGGTTTACCAATATGAGCGCCCTGCTCTACGTTACTTCCATGCTTACGTTTTTTATGGGGTTGATTTCTGAGCAGATCACCACCTTGCTTTACTCTACTAAGCATGACGACAGATAAGTAAAAACTATGGACAACCGGAAATTTGACTTTGTTATCGAGCCACACCAAAAACTATCCAAATCATTCAGTGAAATATGGAACTATCGCGAACTTTTTACCGTTCTGGCTTTAAGAGACTTTAAAGTTAGATATAAACAAACCGCCATTGGAGCCTCATGGGCGCTTATTCGACCATTATTAACGACCATTGTTTTTACTGTTATATTCAGCAAAGTGGCAGGTCTTCCCTCTCAAGGAGAGATACCATATGCATTAACAGTTTATGTCGCAATGATGCCTTGGTTCTTTTTCTCAAGTAGTTTTCAGGATGGTAGCAACTCTCTTGTCGCTAATGCGAACATGGTATCCAAAGTCTATTTTCCGCGTATTATCGTTCCTATTAGCTCTTTGTTCGTTAACTTTATCGATTTCTGTATTGCTGCGTTGATACTGGTTGCACTAATGCTCTACTTTCAAACTCCGCTGAGCTACAACTTTATTTTTCTGCCTATTTTCATTCTTCTCGCCATTGCGATAACGATCGCCACCACTTTATGGATGTCAGCACTTAACGTCCAGTATCGTGACGTTCGCTTTGTCGTGCCATTTATCGTTCAGTTTGGCTTGTATGTCTCTCCTGTCGGCTTCGCAAGCGAAACCATCAGTAATGACTGGCGATTGCTGTATTCGTTAAACCCTCTTGTCGGCGTAATCGATGGCTTTCGCTGGTGTATTCTTGGGCAAGATATTATCTTTTACTGGCCTGGGATGGCTCTATCCGTTTTTATAACGCTGGGGTTGCTAATCAGCGGCTATAGTTTTTTTTCCAAAACTGAACGCAAGTTTGCAGATGTTATTTAAGGACTAAAAAATTGACGATAGTAATCCAAGCAGAAAGTCTAGGTAAGCGCTACACGCTCAGACACGAAAACTCTGCCCGATACGACACACTATCGGAAAAACTAGCAAATATTGGAGCGACACTTCGAAATAAAAAACACCAGAGAAAATCCTCCGAAGAATTCTGGGCGATAAAAGATGCTAACTTTTCAGTTCAGCAAGGCGACCGGGTAGGAATCATCGGCAAAAACGGTGCTGGAAAATCTACAATTCTGAAGCTACTTAGCCGCATTACTGAGCCGACGACAGGAAAGATCGGTATCAAAGGGCGCATTGCTAGTCTATTAGAAGTCGGGACGGGGTTTCATCCAGAGCTAACTGGCCGAGAAAACATCTACCTCAACGGCGCTATTCTAGGAATGAGTAGAAGAGATATCCAGCATAAGTTTAACGAAATTGTCTCATTTTCAGAAGTCGACAGATTTCTCGATACCCCTGTAAAGCGCTATTCAAGCGGAATGTATGTTCGATTAGCCTTTGCCATTGCAGCTCACCTCGAGCCAGAAATACTGATCGTAGATGAAGTTCTGGCTGTGGGCGACTCTCAATTCCAGAAAAAATGTCTAGCAAAAATGAAGAGTGTTGGTGACGAAGGTCGAACAGTTCTATTTGTCAGTCATAACCAAAGCGCCATTTCATCCTTGTGCACCAGCGCGCTTTTGCTAGACCAAGGCTCAATCGCTTTTTCAGGAACCGTAAATGAGGCAATCGAAAACTATAATCGACTCAGCCGGGAGAACGCTGGAAGTTACGAGGCAAAAAGCACAAACGATCTGTCTAAACGCCGAATTCAGTCAATAAGACAACGTGATGAAAAGTCCGCAATAGCTCTATTTGACGACCTAGTCTTTCATCTCCAGCTGACCGACGGCGGTTCTTATAAAGGTTGCCGGGTTGGGCTAATCATCAAGAATAGACTTGACGAATGGATGTTCAGCACTGCTACTCAAATGGTCGGTTTAGAGCTAGCAACGCTGGACCCAGCTGCGTCAGAAATTCAAATAACGATTCCCCAGGTCAATTTAATGCCTGACGAATACACGGTCGACGTGAGTCTAATCGGCGAGGACAACAATCGCCTTGAATACCTTGAAAACGCACTCTCTTTTACCGTATTAAATAGAGACATTTGGAATTCAGGCTTTCTAATTACGCCGCATTTTGGAAAAGTAGTGGTTGATGCAAAATGGGAGTTTGTTAAAAATGCTTAGCGCTCTTTATCGGCTAGTTCAGAGACTTAAGTTATCTATTGCGTCAAAAGGAAAGGTTTCGATCCGTGCACACATTTATGGAGATCTAAAGCGAATAGAGCTTGGATCAAACGTAGTTATTGAACGCGGCGCGACACTTTCTACCCGCTACGGCGGCTCAATCAGAATTGGAAACAACAGCATTGTTCGCAGTGCCGCTATTGTCTCGACCCATGGAGGGAATATCTCGATCGGCAACAACTCAGGGCTCAATCACTATTCAGTTATATATGGTCATGGTGGACTGAGCATCGGTAGCTACGTCTGGATCGCAGCAGGGAGTGTAGTAATTCCGGCAAACCATGGTTTTAAGATGAACCAAGGCCCAATATACCAACAACCACTTTCCAAAATGGGAATTGTCATAGAGGACAATGTGTGGATCGGCGCAAATGCCACGATACTTGACGGAAGTATAATCCGCGAAGGGTCAATTATTGGCGCTGGTAGCGTTGGGAAATTAGATACAGTGGAAAATGGAATCTATGCGGGCAACCCATCAAAACTGGTCAAACTTCGCGATGAAAGTTAACCAAAAAGCCAAGCGCTGGCTTGCTAAGCGTCTATATAAAAACAATAAGCTAAGCCCCGCTTACTTGCCAAGCGATGAATTTCAACGATTGCAGCAAATGTACCCCCCACGCACTAACTACAAGTATGATTTTAACAGTCGATTTTCTCGTGCAGCAGATAGAGCCTCGTCAGTTATTAACATTGCGCAAAGATATGACGTTCAGCCAAGTAATATGCTAGAGGTAGGATGCGGCGACGGACTATTGAGCAAACTGTTGAGTGACAATGGATTTCCCACCATAGGTATCGATGCAAAAGACTGGAGAGGAAAAGATTCCCAAGGTATTAGATTCGAACAGGTCAATATCGATGAGTCAACAAGTGTATTGTCCAGCTATTCGCCCTTTTCTATCGCATTTTCGTACAATACCTTCGAGCACATTCCCAACCCCGAAAATGCTATTTCGAACATAATGGAACTCTTGCAACAAGGCGGCCTCCTCTATTTGTCATTTGGACCCTTGTATAATTCACCCTGGGGCATGCATGCGTATCGAATGCTCCATATGCCTTATGTTCAGTTTCTATTCTCTCCGAAAACCATCGAGGATAAATTAAAGAAAACCCAAATTGATGATTTGGGCCAAAACCTAGACGAGTTACAGTATCTAAATCGGTATTCCCTTGAGCAGTACGATGCACTGTTTCAAGAAACCGAGCTATATACGGTAGAGCAATACAAAAAGAACAGCACCCAGTCAGTACTCGATGAATTAATCGCGCATCGAAGAGTTCTCTCCACACATGGACTTAGTTACGAGGAACTCACGACAACCTCGTTAGAAGTGGTGCTTAGAAAAAAATGAATTTTGAAAAACTCAAAAGCAAAGTCCTCAGTTTTGTATCATCATGTTATTGCAACAAAACTGGCGCATATTCGAGCACACCAGAACTTCCCGTCTCTTTGTATGCGACCTGCTACGCACTTTTACTCAAATACTACTTCTCCGGCTCCACGAGTATCGACGATCTAACTGCCGACTTTATTAGGGGCTGCCAGAACGAGTCGGGACTTTTTATAGGCCCAGAACTAACAAACTATGAGCCCGCCCCTTCCGCAACTCATGACATGGAACATATCCAGTTACATTTGTTTATCACTGTACTTCCGGTTATCGAGCTTTTTAACTTAGAGTGCCCACACCCACTTACATTCGCAGAAAGATTCATTGATCCAGAGTCGCTTTTAATGTGGCTAAATCAGAGAGATATAGCGAGTGACCCCTGGTTAGAAGGCAACAATTTCCTTTTTGCACTGCAGATACTCACGCACTTAAAAGAAAAAAAACACCCAGGCGCTAGAACAGCTCAAACCCTTACCTTCGACTGGCTTAACGAGCGAACCAACCCTCACCACGGTTTATGGGGCCCAGATGAAGACTTAAGAGGCGCCGTTTATGGCGGCTACCACCAGTTACTCGCATATTTTTACGAAGGTAAAAACTTAAAACACCCACATCAAATAGTGGACACTTGCCTCTCTATTCAACACTTCGACGGGTGCTTCGCAAAAAACACTGGCGGAGGCGCGTGTGAAGATATCGATGCCATCGACCCCCTAGTTAACATCAGCAAGCGCAGCAATTACAAAAGATCTCGCATCGCAGCATCCCTATCTTTAGCCTTCGATACGATTCTTGCGCAACAAAACCAAGACGGTGGGTTCCCCTACGACCCAAACAGAGCCTTTAGCCATATGGGGATCCCAATCACTAAGAACCCGCCTGAACAATCAAACATGTTCGCTACCTGGTTTCGCTGTCATACCCTGTTTGTCGCAAACGAAGTAGTTGATTACTTTCCAAAAGTGTACGTATTCAATCCAACCCTAAGTATGGGCTGGCATGATACAAATTTAAGTTTCCAAAAGCCCAGACCCGCCACTCTAAAACTAACGAGGCTTCAACTTCGAGCACTCCTCTTTGCACGCAAGTTAGCGCATTCCTCCAGAGGCTTGCTAAAGAGCCTAATACGCAGAATTCGTAAGGCGCTAATCCGTTGAAACTCGTATCCATACTAATGCCGGTATACAACGCAGAAAGTCACTTAGGAGAAGCTTTAGACAGCATGCTCAACCAGAGTTATGACATCCAGGAGTTCATAATTATCGATGACGCATCTGACGACAATAGCTCCGCAATCCTTGCAGACTATGCTGCAAAAGATAAGCGAATCATTTTGACCCGAAATATGACCAACCTGGGGGTTACAAAATCACTAAACATAGGACTTAATCAGTGCCGTGGCGAATTTATTGCGAGAATGGATGCCGATGATATCTCAGAGCCCAACCGAATTCGAGAACAAGTATCTTTTCTAGAGTCCAACCCCGAAGTCGGGCTCGTGGGGAGTTACTACACAACAATCGAAGACGCGCCGCGAGTCATCAAACCGCCTTGTTCTCACCAAAATATTCGCGAAAAACTGTTACTCGGGAACTGTATTGGGCACCCCACAATCATGTTTCGGAAATCTCTGATTACAGAACATCAAATCATCTATCCAAACATAGCGTATGCGCAAGACTATGAGTTTTACGCACAGTTTATAAAAATTAGTCGACTCGCTAACCTGCCACTCACACTCCTCCGCTACCGAGTGCACGATGGACAAATTTCTCTTGATAAAAAAGAAGAACAAACAAGGTGTGCTGATCAGACACGAAAAAGATACATCTCAATGCTAATTGAAAGACAGGTGTCGAACGAAGAGTTTGAAACGCACCGCATGCTTGCTTACCCAAGTGCTCGTAACAAAAACGAGCTTTCTAAGCTTGCAAACTGGGTTAACTATCTTGACCAGCGTAAGACATGGAGCTCCGATATATTCAGAACAAGATACAACAGTATTCTAGAATACAGTATAGACGCAAACGGGGTCGGCCTAATAGCCAAATACTTCGACCTGTCATCGAACAAACTAGACCGCGTAGGGGTGCAATTTCTAGCTCGCTACTTTCTCGCTAAGTTAAAAAACATCACGCGTCAGAAGTCAAAAGGTGTTCGGTAGGGAACTAGAATAGTCTCGACTCTTTCGTTTTGATAATAGTCCTGCGCGAGAAGATCTGGGATAAACTGTTTATCCGCGAAACGGCTCGCTAAGTCCCAGGTATGGTAAACCACATTACTATCCAGTTGGCCTGACAAATATTGATCAACGAATGGGTAAAGCCGGCTATCGAATGAAACCGCAGACAGCTCTTGCTGCTCTACTTGTTTCAGAATATCTCGGGACAGTATGCCTAACGCTTCTTCCTCGTTAGCCTTCAGGAGCTTCTTGATTTTACCTGTTGGAAGATAATATGACGTGTGAAACCCTGCTTTTGATATGATATCGATCTCGCCCGATAACGAAGACGTTTCAAAAATAATTGCGGACTTTAAATCATATTTTTGATCTAAGTATCGCAACCTAGACAGAACACTATCGCTATCACCTCCTTTAAAATTTTTGACATCAAGCCAAAGCTTTTCCAGTTTTCGCCCTTCCAGCCGCTCCAAAAAATCATCTAAACGTTGCCCAGTTAAAGCCTGCTCTCCGTGTCCAATTTCGAAAAAACCAGACGAACGGAACACTACATCTAGTTCAAAAGAGTTGTAACCACTGCGCAAAATCTGATGGACCTTACCGATCGTATTAACACGATGCGGTATCACCCGTGTCATTTGATTAGCCGTCCCTAAATAATCGATCGAAGAGTCTCGTCTATAGCCATCGCTGTCGGAAAATTTCTTTTCTCCATGCAGGGTGTAACTAGCCTCACTCCTTAGCTCATAGCTCCTGCTAGACAAGTCGTTGCTAGCAGAATAGTGCTCTGTATTTATGCCAACAATACCGAGCAAGGAATCGTAAACCAAGTCATTGGAATAAAGCTTGTTCGAATTCAAGCTAAGCGCATTTACCTTGTCCGGAAAGTTATCAACATAAATATCAGACACCCACGTCACCACTGGCGCTTTCGTCATTTCGTAGGTAAAGACTGCTGAATTGTGGCCTAAACCTTTAAATACATCTTCTCCATGATCGGCAAAGTAGAAAAGCCCTGCAATAGTGCTTTTTGCTTCCAGAAGTCCTATCAGCTCTGAAATAACGTAGTCGGTATAAGCAATGCTATTGTCATAACAGTTGACGCGTTTATCAATTGAAGGAGGCCCCACCAGTTTTCCAAAATTTTCAACTTTCAAGTCTCCACTATAACGTTTAAAATCCGCCGGGTAGCGACTACAGTATCGACTGTGGCTCCCCATTAGATGTACGAAAACAACCTTGCTAGCGTTCTTTTTTTCGCCGTCCAAAATACGTGAAACGGCTGATACCACCTCACCATCATAAACACTCGTCGAAGTAGTTTTTCCAATCCCTTTATTGAGCGAAACTAATTGATCTGTTGCGGACGCCAATACAGAAACTAAATTGTCCCAATCTCCATACATCACTTGGTTGCTTACCCATGCAGTTTCAACGTCCGCAGACTTAAAGATATCTATAAC